>Ga0105102_10000599_pt1 | contig 11107 bp, 14 predicted proteins | sample PPLLaktember2015_FD_87032 | JGI IMG/M metagenome (GOLD analysis project Ga0105102, IMG submission 87032) | Freshwater sediment microbial communities from Prairie Pothole Lake near Jamestown, North Dakota, USA - PPLs Lake P7 Core (6) Depth... | ecosystem: Environmental > Aquatic > Freshwater >...
ACAATCGATTTAATTTTGTTTTCCGTAATTACCTCCTCTAATTGCCTGTTTCCAAATTGAAAACTCTCATATATCCAGATGCTGTTTGATAATGGACACTATGTATTGGATTTTGCAAGAGCATGATCATTTATTTCATACTCAAGCTTTGCCGTTTCACTTTTTCTTCTGAACCAGTGAGCAACAAAAGTATCCATGACCATTTGCGTCAGATGATAGGCTATTGCCGGAATAAATGCCATTGGAAATTTTGCTGCGAAATAACCCGCCCATACCAGATATGAAACAGTTAATGTTTTTTGCGATGTATGAATCGTAAATGCCGCCGTGGAAGGAAGGTCCAGACGAAGAAGCCATGCAATAAACCTGTTTATTAAAATAATTAGCAAATGGAGACAAATCATGAACAGAAAAATTAACAAAAGCATTGATCCCGCATGAAGAATTCCATCAATTGAGCTTGATAAGGCATTGAGTATTATCAATAAAACTATGCTTTGATTGAAGATAGATATGCCACTTCTTGCGGAAGCTATTTTACTTTTAAGCTTTATCCTGAGAGCCTGACCAAGAAGGACGGGAAGAAGCACTGTAACAGATAATTCAATCAGCATTTTCGCAATTGGGAGAGTAATTGATACTTCTCCTAATTTAAGAATGAGATTAACCATGAGAGGGATAGTTAAAATTGAAAAAAGGTTTCCCAGTACACAAATGAACAGGCTCAGGGGCACGTTTCCCAGAGCAATTGAAGTCATGACGGTTCCGGATGCTATAGTCACGGGAGCTACCCCGATGATAAGAGCGCCGATCACAAAATCCGGGGAGCTGCTGAAAAAGGAATGAGCAAGATAATAAGCAAGAACGGGGAAAAAAATAAGAGAGGAAAAAAGCGCTGCTCCATGAACTTTTATATTTTGTAACTCTTTAAGTATATGACTGGTTTCAATAGTTAATCCTGTGAAAAGGAAGGAGATAAAGATTCCAAAACTTAAGATTTTGAATTTTTTTACAAACATTCCCACAAAAGGCAGAAAGAGAGCAATGCAAATCATTGCTATTATGCCGATAAAAAACCAGTATTTTCCCAATAAATTTTTCAAAAAGATATTTCTCTAATCTTTCAATATATTACCAAAATTTTTTCGTCTTTTACCTTTTGGCGATCATGCCATTGTCACCACAAGGAAAAGAAAAGACCGCTTCAAGACATAAAAAATAATATCATCATGTCGGAAGTTATGCAATCGGAACTCCTCACCCATTCTTCGGATCCGACTCATACCTGATTCAGAAACTTCCTGCCTGCCGGCAAGTCATATCGAAAGCAAATCGCCAAATTTTGAACACACAACAGATCTTACCGTCGCGAGGGAATTGAGTTGTCGATATTTTGCGGGGGTATTTGAGCAGACGGTGACTACAACAGTGACCGAACCCTTAAACCAAAACAAAAGGGTTAGCCCGTTTCTGAGCTAACCCTTTGATATTATTAATGGTGCCGAAGGCCGGACTTGAACCGGCACGGACGTCGCCCACTACCCCCTCAAGATAGCGTGTCTACCAAATTCCACCACTTCGGCGATTCAATGCAGCATATTCTATTTTTTTTCGTTTGTTTCCGGGAGCTGAACAGGCGCTGTTTCCTGTTTAGGAATAACATCGCCGCTTTGTGCAGTACTTTGCTCAACAGGGGCTTTTACTTCTGTCATAACCGAGCTCCCTTTTTTGTGCGCGGAAATGTAAGCGAGCGACAGGGATGTAATCATGAAAATAACAGCGACCACTGTTGTTGCCTTGCTCAGGAAAGTAGAAGCTCCCGTACTCCCAAAAAGGGTCTGGCTGGAACCTCCGCCAAAGGCTGCACCAATATCAGCCCCTTTACCGGTCTGGAGCAGAACAATCATAATAATTGCAACACAAACGATAACATGTAATATAATTAGTAAAATTGACATATATTAATCCGGCTCATTTATATTTTATAATTTCTGCAAATTTTTCAGCGTTTAAACTTGCTCCGCCGACGAGAGCGCCATCGATATCGGGCATTGACATAAGTTCCCCGATATTTTCCGGCTTCACACTTCCTCCATACAGTATTCTTACTGATCCGGCAATCTTTTTTCCAAAAAGGTTCTCAATAAGGTTGCGCAGAAACAGGTGAACTTCCTGAGCCTGAGCGCTTGTTGCTGTTTTACCTGTCCCTATAGCCCAAACAGGCTCATAGGCAAGTATAATATGCTTCAGGTCATCCGGAGAGAAGTCTTCTAATCCCATTTTTAACTGTTTGTCAAGAATATTAAATGTATCCTTACCATCACGCTCTTTTTCTGTTTCACCTATGCAAAAAACAGGCGCAAGGTTGTTGTTTATTGCAGCTCTGATCTTTTTGTTGACGGACATGTCTGTTTCGCCGAAAAATTGCCTGCGTTCCGAATGTCCTATGATAACATATCTGCATCCTGCCGAAGCAATCATTCCTGGAGATATTTCACCCGTATAGGCTCCTTCCTTTTCCCAGAAAAGATTTTGTGCCCCGATCATAACAGGACTATCCTTAACAACTTCATAAACTGACACAAGGGCTGTAAACGGGGGAGCGATCATCACATCAACATGATTTATACCATGTAATATCCGGACTAATTTCTTTGCGGTTTCAACTGCTTCAGGGCAGGTTTTGTACATTTTCCAGTTGCCGGCTATGAAAGGTTTGCGTTTACTCATAATCATCTCCTTTTAAATTACGCTAACTTAATTTTTTCATAAAGACAAGGGCATCTTCGCCTGTTTCAGAGTAATAGTTGGGCCTTTTCCCGACAGGCATAAATCCCAGCTTGCCGTAAAGTGAGGTTGCGGCATTGTTTGATTCTCTGACTTCAAGAAATACCGATGTTACCCCTTTCATGAGGGCTATTTCAAAACACCTGTTAAGCAGCCAGGATGCAATTCCTGAATTCCGCCATTTCGTTAAAACCGCTATACGCAAGATGCTCATTTCGCTGCCTGTTATGCGGGAACATAGATATGCTATGACTTCTCCGGAAATGGCCCTTTTGGGCGATCTCTGTGTCAATCTGCGGGATTTCTTGTGCGACGTACTATGAGTACGTCTCCGTACAATCTCTTGATTTTCTTGAGCTTGCCCAAAATTGCTGATTTCCGAATTGAAAGCTTGCATGTGTTCAAATTTGGTTTCCGGACCGACACTATTTAACTTAACTACATAATCAAAGGCGTCTTTGCTTGAGAGTTCTTCATGAAACAGTTTGGATGACCAGGGCTGTTTGAAAGACATTTTTTCAATTAAAAGAATCTGTTCGATATCAGATTCGGTAAGAGCGGAAAGGCGCCACTGCAATAATTTAACTCCGTTTATTTCCTTTTAGAATGCCGCTTGCAAGGGAGATACTTTTTTTGCCGTATGCTTCTATACATTCTGCAAGCTTTCCCAAATCCATATCCTTTCGGGAATTGACGGCTTTTATGAGTATGGGAAGGTTTACTCCCGATATGACTTCAACACGCCCTTCTTCAAGGAAGGAATAACTTAAGTTGGAAGGGGTTCCTCCGAACATATCCGTAAGGATAAGAACTCCCTCCTTCTGATTAACCTTTTTTATGCCTAAGGATATTTTTTCTCGAAGTTTATCAGCTTTTTCATTCATGTCTATAGAGACCGAGACTACATTCTCGGGGATGGCAGCCAGAATAAATCCTGCGGTATCGATCAAGGCATCGCCCAGTTGTCTGTGTGTTACTATAACAATTCCTATCATAAAACTCCTATTGAGACCTTTGCATAATGCTCCATTTTGCCCTATTTATTTAAAGACTTGGTTTCTGGTTGTTTCTTTTAACCAGGAACCAGGGACTGTGAACCAGGAACCTAAACCCATATAATCATCTGGTCATGTCTCTATGTAAAAGATTGATCTGACCCGCGGTATTTTTAAAATGCTCAAATATTGTTCTCGCAATAGGAACGGAGCGGTGCCTGCCTCCTGTACATCCGACTGCAATAGTCAAATATGCCTTGCCTTCCTTTTCATATAAAGGAATTAAATAGTCAAGCAAATCAAAATATTTTTTCATAAAAGTCTTCGTTGTACGATTTTTTAATACAAAATTTCTGACTTTTTCGTTTTCCCCATTAAGATTCTTTAATTCGGGTTTAAAAAAAGGGTTTGTAATAAAACGGACATCAATAATCAGATCCGCATCAGAAGGGATACCATATTTATATCCGAATGAGAGAATATATACATTCATGGGTGAACTTTTCTTGCTTTTAAGCGCAATATCCAGAATTGTGGCTTTCAGTTCATGTACATTAAAACGGGATGTGTCAATGATCCTGTCGGCAGCATCTTTTAAATCATTCAGCCGTTTTTTCTCTATCCGTATATTTTCGACAAGAGTTTTAGCGCGGGAAAGGGGATGGTGCCTTCTAGTTTGACTGAAGCGCTGCAGCAGGATGTCCTCGTCAGCTTCAAGAAAAAGAATTTCAAAAGAGCAACCGCTCTGTTTTATTGAATCGAAAACCGCTCTGTATTTGGATAAAAATTCTTTTTCCCGCAGGTCCATGACAAAAGCGAGACCGTTAACTTCATTAGAACTCTTGATAGGAAGTTTTAAAAACTTTGGAAGGAGAGCAACCGGCATATTATCAACACAATAGAAGCCGGCATCTTCAAATGCTGCTATTGCAGTACTTTTACCAGATCCTGAAAGGCCTGTAATAATAAATATTTTTAAATTCTTCACGTTAAAAGGGGGCTTTATTAAAAATCTTCGTCAACTTCCTCAATTATAGAATAAACCTGATTACTGTCGGTTGCTTCCATGAGCTTTTTTTTGAAAGACTCGTTTTTCAAAAGTCTGGATATTCGTGCGAGCAACTTCAAATGAAGGCCGGTTGAATTTTCAGGAGTTAAAAGAATGAAAAACAAATGGGTCGGCCTGCCGTCAATAGATTCGAAATCAACACCCTTTCTGCTCAGGCCGAAACCCATTATAAGCGATTCGAGATTTTTTAATTTTCCGTGCGGAATCCCAATGCCTCCACCTATTCCGGTGCTTCCAAGACGCTCTCTTTCAAGAAGAACCTTGATAAGTTCCGCACTGTTTATGCCTGTTATTTTTGAAATGGAAGCAACCATCTCTTCAATGACATCGTTTTTAACTTTCGATTTCATATCGGTTATAATTGCTTCTTTTGGCAGTACTTCCAGAATTTTCATTTTATACCATCACATATGACATCAGATTTAAATAATACCGAATAGAAAATTTCAGCTGACGGGTTGAATCAATCCGTAATTGCCGTCTTTTCTGCGATAAAGAACATTAATTTTATCTGTTCTGGCATTTGTAAAAACAAGGAAATTATCGGTTACCAGATCCATCTGCATAACCGCTTCTTCAATATCCATGGGTTTGTATTCAATATTCTGAACCTTTATCTGGCCGATCTCGGATTCTTCCCAGAGGTTTTCCTGACTTATCGCGGCTGTTTTCCCTTTTGAGGTTGTTCTCCGTTCACGGATTTTCTGCTTGCTCTTCTTTATCTGCTTTTCAAGTTTATCAAGCACCATGTCGATGGCTGCGTACATATCAATTGTCTCTTCTTTGCCAAAGATATTAAGCCTGTCCCCCGTTATATTGACTTCGGCTATGTGACGGAATTTTTCTATTGAAAGCACAACTGTTGCTTCCGCGGGATTGTCAAGAAATTTATCGAGTTTATCCAGCTTATCGCCGATGTATGACTTTAAGTTATCAGAAGGGTCAAGATTTTTAAAAGTAACTGATGTTTGCATGCTTATGTAATCCTCCCTAATGTTGTTTGCGTTTGTTTGAAGATAGTATCTTCAGCACATCTCTGTATTTTGCGACGGTTCTTCTTGCTATATTCACATTGGAATTCAAAAGAATATCAGCAATTTTATCATCACTGTATGGCTTTTGTGGATCTTCATTTTTAATGAGCTTTTTAATCATATCCTGAACGCTGGCTGAAGCCAGAGATTCGCCTGTAATTCGATTAATAGAACTATTGAAAAAATATTTCAATTCAAAAATGCCCTGGGGGGTTAATGCATATTTGTTTGTAGTCACCCTGCTGATTGTTGATTCGTGCATTTCTATATCCTGAGCAATATCTCTTAATACCATAGGTTTTAAAAAAGATATTCCGTTTTCAAAGAATTCCCTCTGAAATTTGAGTATGCTTTCCATTACCTTATATATTGTTTTCTGGCGCTGATGGATACTTTTTATCAGCCATGCCGCGGACCGCATCTTCTCCTGGATGAAGTCCCTGGCATCATTTGGTATTTTACCTCCTCCCATGTTTTTTTTATAGTAGGAATTGACTCTCAGCTTCGGCATCCCGTCATCATTTAGTATTATTACAAAACTATTTTCCACTTTATATACATAAATATCAGGGGTTATATATTGAGGCTCCTCATCTGAAAACTTTCGCCCTGGTTTTGGTTCAAGCCCCAGGATAATATTTACGGCCGTTTCAACTTCTCCCATATCTGCTTTGAGCGCCTTTGCAATAGCCCTGAAATTTTTGTTTTCAAGATAATTCAGATGATTTTGAATAATATCGGTGACCACAGTTCCATGGAGACCAAGCTGATTTGCCTGTATGAGAAGGCATTCGCTCAAATTTCTTGCGCATACTCCGGCCGGATCGAATGTTTGTATTATTGATAAAACTTTTTCAACCTTTTCTGTGGAAGCTCCGCCGGTTCTTGATATATCTTCCACAGAAACATCAAGATAACCGTCTCCGTTGAGATTCCCTATTATAAGACTTCCTATTTCTTCATCTTCTTTTGAAGGACTTATCATCAGAAGTTGCCAGAGAAGATGATCGTTCAGAGATTCAGTCCTGGATATAAAGGCTTCATAGCTTGGAGTCTCTTTTTTTTCTGTTTCAAAACTGATTTTACCAGGCGCGTTATATTCATCAATGTAATTGTTCCAGTCAAAGGAGTCGTTTATTTTTTCTTCAATTTTTACTTCTCTGGTTAGGGATTCCTCCGGTTGGGGCTGTAATTCAGTAGGTTCGGACAACAATTCATTGGAAACAGAATCCTGAACCTCTTCCAGCATAGGGTTTGAATCAAGTTCCTGACGTACCGTATCAAGAAGTTCAAGTCGTGAGAGCTGCAAAAGCTTGATAGCCATCTGTAACTGGGGAGTCATAACCAGTTGCTGGGAAAGTTTGAGTTGTTGTTTGAATTCAAGAGCCATATTATAATCTAAACTCGTCTCCGAGATATATGCGTCGCGCAATTTCGCTTGATGCTATTTTTTCCGGTGGTCCGGATTCAATAATCTTGCCTTCATTCAATATGAACGCCATATCGCATACACCAAGGGTTTCCCTTACATTATGGTCGGAAATCAAAATTCCTATCCCGCGATCCCTTAAATGCCTTATGATATTCTTTATGTCAATGACTGCGAGAGGATCTATTCCAGCGAAGGGCTCATCCAGAAGAATAAATTTCGGGTTGGTGGCAAGCGCCCTGGAAATTTCAAGGCGCCTTTTTTCTCCTCCTGAAAGGAGAGCCGCTTTCTGATCCGAAAGATGCCTGATGCCAAGCTCATCAAGGAGAATGTTCGCACGGTCTTCCTGCTCCTGTTTTGAAATTGATTGCAATTCGAGAATTGCCATAACATTCTGCTTCGCCGTCAGTTTTCTGAATATTGAAGCTTCCTGAGATAGATAACCCAATCCCTTGCGGGCCCTTATGTACATTGGTGCTCCGGTAATCTCTTCATCGTTGATGAATACTTTGCCTTCGTCAGGTTTTACCATTCCAACAGCCATGTAAAAGGTTGTTGTTTTTCCGGCGCCGTTTGGACCCAGAAGTCCGAACACCCCGCCGCTTTCGACATCGATGCTGATGGAATCAACGACTTTTCTTCCCCTGTAAATCTTAACCAGACTGTCAAGAAATAATTTAGCCATTAAAGATGTTGTTTCTCCTTCCTGTTTACAAACTTTTTCCATCCGATTCAAAGAAGGCTTCAACACGGTTGTTTCCGCTCCCTTCGACATTAATACGTCCGTCATCCCGGAAAAAGGTTATTTTTGACCCTGATATGGTATTATTCCCGCTCGTAATTTTTGAATTAGGGCCGTTTAAGACCAGTATTCTGGTTTCAGCGGTATAAACAGCCTGCTCGGTTTCGGCAATTTTATCATCAAACAATATTTTTACATTTCCGGTTGCAATAATTTCTTTTATCGATTCCCCCCCCTTTGAATTATTCTCCATGCCGGATGAGTCCTTTTTATAGAAAATCTTCAATTTATTAGATGTGATAACCGTTGTCTCCTGGACTGCTCTGACGTTTCCGATGAATTCGGCATTGTTTGAATTACCTTCCGCGATCAGCCTGTCTGCTGTTATATGGATTTTTTTTTCACTCTCGTCTTTTTTCGGCTTTTGTATTTTCTCGGCTGAATCGGCATTTGTATTTATTTTTTTTACACCTTCATCCTTATTTTGCTTTTGTATTTTTTTGGCCGCAAAAGCAGAGTCAGGATGAAATAAGAATAACAGGGAAACTGCGAAACAACAGATTAGTACGCAAGAGAGTAATCTATTGAACTTACTTATTCCGTTTATAGGGATTAGGTGAAGGCAATGCCATTCTTTAAAATGAAATTTTATCACCGATTATTCCTTCCACTTTACCGATCAACTCGGCTTTGTTTGTGTTAAGATCTATAGTCATGGAACCGGCAACAAGGTTCAGGGAGTCGCCTGAAATTTCAACCGGAACTCTTGAGAAAATAATGCGTTTATCATGTTCATAATTGATTTTTTCAGTTTTCAGCAGATACTCATCATTCTTTATTCTTATGCTGCCGGATATTTCTATGTCGTTTAATTCGGTTTTTAAAATGCCATTATCGGCGGTAAGTAAAATTTTCTGATTATCTTTAGTGAAAAAAGTTATAGACAAATCCTTAAAAAAAGCCTCTTTGTTGTCTGCGCTGTACGTGGCGTAACTTGCATCAAGATTCCATTCAACAACTCCATTTTTGGTCGAAGTCTGATGTATTTTTTCAATTGTTATGCTTGATCCTTCAGCAACAATGGGTATAACCTTTTTGGTGTTTTTTGAAATATACCGGTATCCGATGAACACGGCAACAGTAAGGGCGATTGTGACAACAATAACCGAAATCAATACAATTTTAATATTTCTGTTTGCCATATTTCCAGATATGAATCTTATAATCTTTTAATAGCAGCTTCCCATTTATCCTGCGCTTTGATAATGGCTTCACACACTTCACGGATAGCGCCTGCTCCACCCTTTGCCGATGTCACCATATGGGCAACTTCAATCACGTTTTCATCGGCATCGGCCACGGCAATTGGAATACCAACTTTTCTCATAATGGAAATATCAGGAAGATCATCACCGACATAGGCGATCTCATGATCTTTTACACCTGTTTTTTCTCTTATTTTATCAAGGGCTGCTGCTTTGTTTGATATGCCGTCGAATATGAGCTGAATGCGGAGATCTTTGCACCTGTGATATAAAGAATCTGAACTTCTTCCTGTTACAATTCCAACATTGATTCCGGATTCCATGAGCATTCTGATACCGAGTCCGTCCTTTACGCAAAAAACTTTGATTTCTTCACCGCTGTCATTATATATAATTTTCCCGTCAGTCATCACACCATCAACATCAAGGAGTAATAATTTTATATTCCTTAACCTTTTTTCCGTATCAGAAATTTTATAGATCAATATACACCTTTATATTAGAATACAGGAGTCAGAATACAGAATACAGAATAAAAATAGCACCATGAATATTCTGGCTCCTGCATTCTCATGCTTATTAAATTTTAGAACCGGAATTCAGATATTGATTGCGATTAAGATACGGCCTCCCTTATGGCCTTCAGTTTTATAATCAGGTCATTCAAGCCGTTAAGCCGGAGAGAGTTTGGCCCGTCACAAAGGGCCCTGTCCGGGTCCGGATGAACCTCCATGAATATGCCGTCCGCTCCCGCTGCAACAGCAGCCTGAGCAAGCGCCGGAGCAAATTTGCGGTCTCCCCCGGAACTGTTTCCTCCGCCACCCGGAAGCTGTATGCTGTGCGTGGCATCAAAGATAACAGGATATCCGGTGTCCTGCATTATCTGAATGCCCCTGAAATCAACCACGAGATTATTGTATCCGTACATTGTGCCGCGTTCAGTTATAAGAATATTATTATTGCCGGTTGATGTTATCTTTTCGACAACATTTCTTATGTCCCAGGGTGCGAGAAACTGCCCTTTTTTTATGTTTACAGGCTTTCCTGTCTTTGCGATTTCCAGTATAAAATCGGTCTGTCTGGAAAGAAATGCGGGTATCTGAATTATATCTAAAATGCCGGCCGCATCTTTGATTTCATTTATTGAATGAACATCAGACAGAATTGGAAGTCCAAGCTCGCTTTTTATCTGCTCGAGAATCAGGAGCCCGCTGGTAATCCCCGGACCCCTGAAAGAATTGATAGAAGTCCTGTTTGCCTTATCATATGAAGCCTTGAAAATTAAAGGAACATCCAGTCTCTGCGCAAGCTCCTTCAGATAACGGGCGATATAAATTGTGGTCTCTTTGTCTTCAATTACACAAGGGCCTGCTATTATAAGCAGGGGAGACCCGCCACCAACAGATATATCATTGACTTTTATTGTTTTTATCATGGCTGATACCTTCATAATAAGTCAAAAGATGACTTTTTACTTGAATGAACATTTCAAATTTCATTTACACATTTTGTAATCCTGTATATTCAGACATCTATCGGTTAGAGGTTTAAAAGTCAAGAAACGAAAAAGAGCCTTGATTATATTCCGGTTAACTGTTAATGCTTTACGGCCTGACTGGAAGAGGAAGGGCTGGTTTATTTACGAAACCATAAAGCATTTATCACAATATGAGAGCGTTGCATAACATATTATTAAAAGGTCTGAGGGGTAATGGGTTTTGGCATTTCGCAAGAAATTTTTATGATGACATAGCAACGCCCCCAGATATCCGACAGGTATCATACA
>Ga0105102_10000600_pt1 | contig 11104 bp, 11 predicted proteins | sample PPLLaktember2015_FD_87032 | JGI IMG/M metagenome (GOLD analysis project Ga0105102, IMG submission 87032) | Freshwater sediment microbial communities from Prairie Pothole Lake near Jamestown, North Dakota, USA - PPLs Lake P7 Core (6) Depth... | ecosystem: Environmental > Aquatic > Freshwater >...
AATAATATAACAGCACACCAAGAAATCAGAACATAAAATATAGTTTTCCGTCTTACCATTAGTTACCTCCTATGGTTTAGTAAAAATATGTTCTTAAAAATGACACTTTATTATTTCAAATAGTTATATATATAGAACCGATTTGTATTGTGAGGAACAAATAATAAATGAATTTTTTGATGGAGGATTTGAATATGCCAAATTTTGATATCCCAATGACAGGAATGCAATGTTCTCAATGTGGTTTAATGCACCCACCATTACCACAAGGGGTTAGATGTCCAAATGCAAAAGCAAATGTTGAAGGTTTAAAAGATGAAGATGTTAGAGTTTTTACTGCGTCAATGCAAAATATGATTTTATATCATCTTGAAGTTAAAAAAATTAAAGAACCGCAAAATATTTTTAAAGATATAACATTGATGATTGCTAAATATTTAGAAAATATTTAAAAAAATAGTTCTCCCCCGATTAAGAGGGAGAACTATTTTTACGAAACGATTTACTTCTTTACTGTTGTAGTTAAACTTGCAGGAAACACCATAAACGCCCACTTACCTTTATTATCTTCCTTCACATCAATCCACTTGGGATGCTTCCCTGTGGTTTCTTGAAGGTCAGTAAGATTCTTATACACACACTCCCTTAGCTGCATAAGGGGTATTGCATAACGAGGGCTTTTGTATTCCCGCATTACCAATAGAGCATCAGTTGCAACTGTCGGGATACCAGTTCCACCAGGACCCATCTTTGAATATGTAACCTTGGCCGGCTTGTAACCCATGTCAGCGAGTTTCTTTGTAATCTGTTCGCTGATGGTTAGAAGTTTGTATTCACGCCCAAGGTCTTTAATAGCGGCCATAGGAGCGCCACCAACCATCACAGCTGCTTGGATAGTTCCTGCTTGAAGGGCAGAAAGCATCTCTTCGTTCTTTGAGAACTCAACGAGTTTGTAAGAAATTTCAGATTGAAGTCGAATGATCTGGGCTGTGATGGAGGAACCACCAACAGCGCCGACTGTGTATCCTTCCAGATCACTAATGCTGTTGAATACGACTGCTTTACCACCGATGCTGGTTCCAAAATAACCTCCACTCTTTAGTCCGGTGTCACCCTTGGCGATGAAATGAACTTCCTCAGGGTGAAGTGCAAGAAGAGTCTTGATGGCGCCCATGTCTTCGGTACGAGCTTTCAGAAACAGAACATCTGTCTGAACCATCGCAGCATTGATCTCATTGGCCAGGAGCTTCTCAATGTTTTCCATTGAACCAGAAGATCCAACTTCAATGTAAACGTTCTGATTGCAAATTGCGGTCATTTCCTTGAACATGCGGGAATATGTACCAGCGGGACCTCCGGTGCCGATCTTGATTTGACTGGAATCTTGAGCGATACCATAGTTGATGAAAGTTGTAACGATGAAAAGAAAAGTCAGAAGCATGATAAATGATTTACGCATTGTTTTTTCTCCTTAACATTTTAATGTTTTTGGTTAGAATTTCAGACCCTTCATCGCATCTTCACTTTTCGAAGGAGCTGATGATGTGGTTCCCTTGTGGACGGTGGTTGGTGTGTTGGATGATTCGTAGAGAAGGGCCAAAAATCCAACAATAACAACTACGACGATGGTAACTAATATTCTGTATATCATATTATGCGCGTCCTCCCCTCTTGACCTTCAAAGGAACAGGTTCCAGTTTTTCTTCGTCAGATAAATCAATATCAACGAATTCCTGTTCCATTGGTTTGAATTCAATAGCTGGTTTATAGTTTTCGGGAATAGTGGCACCTTGCTCCATTAAAGAAGATTCCATCTCAGAGAAGGCAGTTTCCAGAGATTTGTTAACACTTTCAAGAGAAACCTCTGTCTTGAGTTTCTCCATGAAATCGTCTTCTTGAAATCCAGCCATCTTGTTCAGTTTGTGAGCTTCAAGGCTCATTTCCCATTTTGCTCTAGCTATTTCGATGGTTTGTTCATAAGCCTTCAATTCTTCTTTTGCTTTTGTCCATTTCTCAACTCTGAAAAGAAGAAGGCGTTCCATCTTATTAGCCTGCTCAAGAAATGTAACAGCTTCTTTCTGGCCATACTTTGCAGCCATATCTTGAGCTTTTCGTTTGAATGTGGTTACTTCAACTCTTGTAGCTGTAATACTCTGTTTGGTTCTGTCAAGGGCTTCTTTTCGTTGCAGACCTTGATTGATCATAGTTTCAATCGGATTCTTTTTGGCCTCATTAACAATTTCCTTGACCTTGCTATTGGCCAACTTCATAGCAAAAACTGGGAAGTAATTAACAGCACCACCAACAATGACTATTGTAAAAATACCAGCTACAGCAGCTCCTGCTAGATAACTGAACAACCAAAAAAGTGTTGGTCCAGCTATCAAGGCACTTCCGAGGCCCAATGCCCATTTCACTTTTGTTGCAAATTTCATCCTTCTTACGTCCAGATCTGTTGCCATAGTCCTCCTTTGAAAAAAAGTTAGTATGAAGTAGATTGGAATAACTTCTAGTTCAATAATTCATATATATAGATCTGACTTTTTTGATGAGGAACAAATAAATGACTAATTTGATGGAGAAAAATGATGAATAACATTAAATCAAAATATGTATGCAACTTTTGTGGAAAACCAGCAAAATATAAAATAAAATTAGGAATTGATAAAATTAAATATTGTTGCGAAAAATCAATAATTCAATGTCCATCTAGAAATATATTTATTATTAATAGTAAAACAGAAAAAAATAGAGTATGTGATTTTTGTTTTGAAAAACCTGCTATTTATCTAGTAGATAAAATTAACAATTTATTGTGTTGTAGTCCAACAGCACAAATATGTCGTTCTAAAAGAAAATCAAATGATTATAAATTAATAAAATTAATAAATGGGAAATCTATATTATGTGATTATGATTGTGGTAAAGCTGGAAAATATATTTTTAGAAATGGTATAATATGTTGTAGTAAAGCACCACATCAATGTTCTAATAATTACGGAAATTATTTAAGTCTAAAAAAAGAGACAACAATTGAAAATCTTAAAGAATGTTTATGTGGTTGTGGTTTGTTAGTAATGAATCCAAAACAAAAATGTTTTAATATTGAACATCGAAAAAAATACAATAAAGAAAATCCAAGCAAAGGACATTCATGTTCTTGGAAAGGAGGTAAAAGACCTGAACATAGTAAAAAATTAAGAGAAACTGCTCATCATAATAGAGGTACAAATATAAATTCTTTAAATAGAGATAGAGTTTTAACAATAGAAAAAATAAAGGAGATGTATCCTTTATTTTATAAAATGGAAGAACTTAGATATGATCCAAATAATTTAGAAAAAATTCAAGTACATTGTAAAAATCATAAATGTAAAAATTCCAAAGAAAATAATGGTTGGTTTACTCCTAAACCAATATCTCTAAATCAAAGAATAAATGCTTTAGAAAAAGATGGTATTGATAGGTCATATTTATATTGTTCAGATACTTGTAAACAAGAATGCCCTTTGTATAATAAAAATGTTAATCATCTACTTAAATCAATAGATAATTCTGAAAAAAATGAATTATTATCTAATGAATATAAACTTTGGAGGAATACTGTACTTGAAAGAGAAGATTATATTTGTGAATACTGCGGAAATCTTGCTACAGATGCTCATCATTCAAAAACTAGAAAATTAGAACCATTTTTTGAATTAGATCCTGATTATGGGATTGCTTGCTGTGAAAAATGTCATTATGAAAAAGGACATGTGGGAGATTGTTCTACAGGTATTTTAGCTAATAAAATTTGTTAACGGGAAAGAGTTTTTAAAACCCAGAATAAATTGTTTATATTCAAGAGTTGTAATTATTGATTAGATATTTATCTAGATCACTATATGTTGTGGTTTTGGATTCAATCCTTAAGAATTCTCGTATTTAGTAGATAATGAAGTTCATTATTTTGTTGCAGCCTAAGAATTAAGCCTAAGCCAGAGGCCGCAGCTCCCCGGAACGTCCAGAGAAGGGCAAGGCCGTAATACTGGCTGTAGACGCATATTTGAAAATGAAAGAATAGAACTTAGGTGCGGGGTTTTTAATGCTGTAAAAAATCTTGTCATTAACCCTTTAGAAGTATAAAATTCAACGGGGAACAAACACCAAATAGAGGTCATTTGAAAGGAGATTTTAGTTCATGTACAACAACGAAGAAAGTATATGGTTTAGTCAGCCTCTTATTACACACAAAGATTCTAGCTATAATTCAGAAGGTTTTCTAAGGCTCAGTTTATCATTTAATACAACTGATTACAACAACTTTTCCAACCCAAACATCTTATTTTCAATTAAAAACAATCTTCAAAAGTCTGTAACTATCAACTATGCAAATGCACTAGATCTAGTTGAAACTATGACAGAAATCTTCAAAACTGCAACAGTAAATGGTTCAGGATTACAAGTGGATAGAAGATATACTAAAAATGAGAAAATATATTTTAGCTTTTATAAAATTTCAGATGAACGAGTTGTTAAAATAATAATTCAAAGTAGTGAAACTGATTTAGTCTCAATAGTTATACCGCTAAAACCAACATTTATAGCGGTTATAAAGTGCATTAAACAATATACCGAAAATTACTTTAATCTATGCTCAAAAATGTTAGTAAAAACTGTCGATACTAAATTATTTAAAAATATAGAACAAATCCCGCAGATATTAAAAGGATTACCTTCTCAGATAATATCTAGGAATATAGCGCCGGGAATTTTGGCCGCGGATGGGGGGCCGGGCGCGGGGGCCGATCCTGGCATTTATAAGGCAGATAAGCCCATAGATCCCGATCTAGCTAAAGTTTTAGTTGAAACTGGTGCTGTGACTCAAGAATCTTTAATGAATGATTTTAATACATTTCTCGGGAAAAACATTGATAATATAACAATACCTCATTTGGAAGAGACGGTTAAAAAGGTTGAAGATGAAACACCTAAATTGACTGTGGAGAGTGTGTTGGTTAATAAGATGTTAAAGAATGATCTGGAAAATCTTGAAATACTTCTAAATAATGTTAAAATGAGTGAGATGCCTATTATAGATTTATCAAATAAAATTAAAGATAATGTTAACGGTTCTGATGAAAGTTTTACAATGTTTCCAGGTGTTTCGAATGATGATTTAAAATCAATAGTTTACCTTTCAACATTAGAATATAGAGAAGCAGAACTAAATAATATAATGTTGGGTAAACCAATTCCAATGCAAGCACGTATTTTAAGATATAATCCAACTACATTTCCTGAAAAGAATATGAATATTTCATATGATTTATTTTTAATTAGTAATTTTTTAAGAGTATATAGAAGAAGAATGGAAGGTAAAACACTAGATTTACAATTAACAGGAACAACATTCTACTATCAAATGAGATGTTTTACAGATCCGTTTATTTATAGTTTTATTGATCGTGTTGAAGCTAATAACTTTAAGTCATTGATTTTAAATAGATTTAAACAATATGACGAACTTAATTTCTTTAAAAAATATCATAAAAATATGTATGAACACAACCTTGAAAAGATAAATGAGAATGACATCTTGATTGAAGTTGAAACAGCAATTGATAAGATAATTGGTAAAATGAAGTTTGTTGATGTTGTGCATAATGGTATCTTTGAAGAAAAAATTTGTTCACTGCCTTCTAAAAATAGCTTTAGTCTAGAACAAATTACTAAAGAGTTGATTCCGTTGGAAGTTTCGTTGAAATTAGGTAAAGATCCAAAAGAAGTTACAAAGGGAAGTGTGTCTAATGATGTATATAAATTTTTGATTGAAGAAAAGAGTTCAAAAAATGTTGGTAATGAAAGAAAATCTAATCTTGAAAAATTTATGTTAGATGCAAAAAACGAAATTCCAGATGAATATCTTGAATCATTCCTACAAATTATAAGAAGCTGTTCTGATTCAAAATTTGACTTTTTTAAAGAGTATTCAATACCATTAACTACATTAGGTGAACGAATAATTAAAGCTTTGTATATTTGGGATCCTTCTAAGGATGGTAAAGTGAAAACAAACTATAAATATTTTTGTAAGTTAATAGAAGATGAATTAATGACAAAGGAACTGATCCTTGCTAAAGATAAACCTGAAAAGAATAGTTTTACAGGGTTTGACTTTAGTTCCCTATAAGGAGTATTGAATGTCTCTGAAACTTGGTAAATCGTTCGATAGAAATTATACTATAAGATTACCTTTTTTAAACAGTTTTTATGATATTAGTATTTTCTTTAATAAAAAATCTACATTTCTTCTTTTTGGTGTAGAACATCAAAAAGAAGAATCTGAAACTGGTATTAAGATAAATATGTTTAAGAATCTAGAATCTTCAAGATTCTGTGAAAGTTTCATTGAGTTACACAACTATAGAAAAAACACACTTGATATTTTAAACCAGTTTAAAAACATACGAGCTGAATACTCTCATGATATTTCATTTGTAACAAATGAAACTATTACATTAGCTAAAATAGATATAGAAGTTGATAATGGTGAAAAGAAAAGTTTATTCGATTGTTTGAATATTTACGGATTTACAATGAACTCATTTCAAAATGAGTTTCTTTTCATCATAACAGAGAGACATAATATAGTAACTAAGTTTAATAAAAAAATTGTAAGAACTAGTGGTATTCAAATAGCAACCTCACATGCTTTATCAATGTTAGATGAATATCATCAAGATAGTATGAAAGGAAAGATTGGTTTTGAAGCCAGACTTCCCACTGATGAAATTATAAAAATGGAGTGAGGAAAATATCATGGGGGTTTAATAGTCACTATATGTATGATGATAATTGTTTATCTGATTATAAGAGGGGAAAAATAAATGGGTGGTAATCCAATAGGCGACCCAAAGTCTGGTTTACATGAAAATTACTTTTTCGTTCATAACGTTTATGCAAACTTCTTTAAAGATGTTTTAGATTATTTTGGTATTCATTTATATAATCGTTTTGAACATCAAGTGGTTGCAACTTACGATAAAGCAGTTGAGTATCTTCAAAAGAAAGCTCAATATGGTCGTGAAGTTGATAAACCACAACTGCCAGCAATCGTATTAAACCCATCTGGTGAATTTGATTGGGCTGATGCGAATACAACAGGGCATCAATTATGGAGATTTCCAAATTTAATGCCAGGAATGATAAGTCGCCTTTATGACCCTATTTATCAAGACGAACATATTATTGTAAATGCTGGTTTTCTAAGAGTTAAAGGTACAATTGAAATACTTATGTTGTTAAATAGTTTTTATGAGTATTGCGACTTACGAATGTTGTTGATGTTGGTGTTTGGTGGATTTGATCGTTGGATTTATCCACAATATTTTAATACATTTTTAGTATTACCGGAAGAATTTGTAAACTTTACATATGATAATGAATATACTGGTGTTAACTATCAAATTGATTGGACGTCAGCAGGTGCTTATAATACATTGGTTAAATCAACAGCAAGAGATGAACTAGTTTTACCAGTTAACATCAAACCTATTTTTAAACTTGCATCATTGTCAGATAATAGTGAGAGATATGGTGGTGTTGATAAGCTAGCAGATTGGAGACTGATAGCTTCGATTGAGTATGAGTTAGAAATACCTTCTTTTTTAGTTTTAGAGACTGATTATTTAATTAAAAGTGTTGATATAGAAATACGTTCTGGTTCAGGATATTATTTAACTGAACAAGATGTACCTGTTAACCGTAGTCTCTATGAAGCTGAGTATTATTGGGGTATAGATGAAACGTCAAATAATTTTGTTGATATAGACGCTACATGCGTGACGACATTTCAGGGTGAATTAGTATTTAAAACACGGTATTACCACATTGTCGATTCTGCAGAAGCGGCCTCTGAGGATGATGTAATTATTAATCTTCCTGAGAGAATTCTGAATTACAAGTTGTTAATGATAAAGTCTGGGAATAACTTTATGGATTATGGTGATCATTATAATATCATAAATAACGGAGACCAGCTTCTCATCAGACATGATACCGTACCATTAACTGTAGGAATGGTATTGGAGCTTTATGTTTATGAGAGGATTGAATAAAAAAGACAAACCAAAAAGAAAAAAAACTATGATAATAGACTTTCCTAGTAACAGACAATCAACTAAATTTAGTTGTGGGTGTTGCGTTGTTCAAAGTACTTTATGGTTTTGTAAACAAGAAGATATACGAGAAGATGATTTAATAAAATTGTTGAAAGCAACACCTAAAGGTGGTGTTGATCCTGATACAATTATTAAATTTTTAAAAAAGAAAAAAGTTGAAATAGAATATGGTACTATGGATATTGAAACTTTAAAAGATTCTTTACGAAAAGGTTATCCTGTTATTCTATCTGTACAAGCATGGTCAGATGATAAAGAAATTGACTATGAAGAAACAACTAAAGAAGGGCATTATATAGTTGCAGTTGGTTTAAATAATGGTGGTTTTGTTTTCGAAGATCCATCAATACAATCACATCATGGTATTATGGATTTTGATGAGTTGGAAAAGAGATGGCATGATATTGATAGATTTGGTAAAGAGTTTGATCATTTTGGTATAACCATTAAATGTAAAAGTAAATATAAATCACAAAAAATGGTTAAAATTGAATGGTATTTAAGAACTATTCAAATTAAGTAGAGGTGCCTATGATCCATGTAAATGCTGCGGCTGCTGTAGTGTATCAAAAATATGATACACAAGATAATGTTAGAATACTACTTATACAGAGATCAAGAGAAGATCATTGGCCCTTATTTTACGAGTTTCCAAGAGGTAAATGTGATAAAGAACCAAATGAAGATTTAGTTAAATGTGTTAAACGTGAAGTAAAAGAAGAAACGGGTTTAGATATTCACGTTGAAGAATTGTTAGGTAAATATGAATATTTAGCTGATAAAGGCAATCGTCACACAACCTGTCATGTTTATAAAGCTCGTATGACTAACGATAAACAACAAGTAAAACTATCAAATGAACATCAACGTTATATGTGGATAATGGAAGCTGGTGAGGCTGTAAATATATTACTACCTGACCAAGTTCCATTTGCTAAGAAAGTGTTGAACCCTGAACGACAAGTACAAAATACAAAGAAACAATATGATAATAAATTAGCCGAACATCTTTTGAGGGTTCAAAGATGAAAGAGTTAAATATTGATAAGTACTTGGATATGATTAAAAAATATTCTATAAGAAGGGATTTAGAATATATTGAATTGGGTGTTGCTTATGATGACCCTATTGTTTTTTTAAAAACAAAAGATGACCCAACAAAATTGATTTGTGGTGGTATTCATGGCGACGAACAATCTGGTTCATATTCAATTTTAATGACAATAATGGATGGTCATATACCATCTAAAACTGCGTTTTTACCTATGATTAGTCCTAGTGCATGTAGGCGTGGTAGACGTAGAAATATTGATAGTTTAGATGTTAATAGAGGGTGGGGTAAATCAAGTAAACCACTTTCAAAAGAAGGTGAAATTATTACTACAAATATTAATACAATTCTTCCTCATGCTTTAAATGGTATTTTATCTATACATGAAACAATTGGGAAAAAATATATGTTGTTTGTTAATAATATGGAAGATAAAGTATGGCCTTGGATGAATTCTATTATTGATCTTGCTAAAGAAAAATTTACAATCATTGAAGATAATTCTGATAAAGATTTTTTAAAGGATTATCCAAAAACAAAAAATGGTATTATTCTAAACGCTTCTGATTCATCTTTTGAAGGATTTATGTATTCATTGAGATGTAATCCAATATTAACTAGTGAAGTGCCTCAAAAAACACCATTGAAAGATAGAGCATATGTTAATATGAACACAATTCAAATTTTTTGTAGGAACCTTTACTAATGCTAATATTACACATAAAAGAAAAGGGTAGATATATTGAGCTACCGGAGTTTAAACCTTTTCGCACACCAGCTAAGGTTGATATAAGTAGTTTAAATTTAACAAAAATACTTATGTATTTAAAAGCAAATAATATTACAAGATATGAAATAATAAGTACAAATGATGAAATTTTACAAATTGAAAATATTACAGTTAAAAAAGCTAAAGATGGTATTGATATTGGTGCGATCACAGAACTACTATCACAAGACAAAGAACAAATGACAAATAGGTTAGATCGTATAGAAAGTTTTCTAAAGGATCTTTTGAAGAAGAAACCAGATACAATTACTGTTAGAGAATCTATAGAAGTTAATAAAAATTTAAAAGAACCTGAAATTGATACGGTTGCCTCTTTTATTCCAAGTATAAATATAGATGGTTTTGGTGGTAAAACAACAACAGACACAACTATTTCATCTAGAAGAGATATAAGTGATAGTGTCGAAATGCTAAAGAAACTTAGTAAAAAATAGGGAGAATAAAAATGGGTGAAGAAACAACAGTCGAAGAAAAGAAAAAGGATAATGCGATTTGTGTTGGTTTAGATTGCGGTACAATGCATCTTTGTGCGGCACGATCAGATACGAATGAGATTAAAATTATCCGTAATGTTTTTTTACCAGTAGATAAAGAATCTGTTTCGATGAATGATCTTACAAAGATTAACTATGTCGAAAATGAAGATGGTAATTTATTTATTATTGGTAATGATGCTTTCATTTTTTGTAATATGTTAGGTAAAGAAGTTTCAAGACCAATGGAAAAAGGTCTTATTTCACCAAAAGAAGTCAATGCGATTGATATTCTCGCTCTTATGGTAAAGAGTTTAATTGGTGATGTTAAAAGTAAAGAAGTTTACTGTTCATATTCAATACCTGCTGAGGCTATTGATGAAAGTCGATCTGTTACATATCATGAAAAAGTCTTTGCACGAATTTTAAACAGTTTGGGTGTTAACTATACTTCTGTCAATGAAGCTATGGCTATTATTTATTCAGAATGTGCAAAAGAAAGTTTTAGTGGTATTGGTATTAGTTTCGGTGCTGGTATGGCTAACGTTTGTGTATCATATAAAGGTATTGAAGCTGTAAAATTCTCCACGGCACGATCAGGTGATTGGATTGATAAAAATACAGC
>Ga0105102_10000601_pt1 | contig 11093 bp, 12 predicted proteins | sample PPLLaktember2015_FD_87032 | JGI IMG/M metagenome (GOLD analysis project Ga0105102, IMG submission 87032) | Freshwater sediment microbial communities from Prairie Pothole Lake near Jamestown, North Dakota, USA - PPLs Lake P7 Core (6) Depth... | ecosystem: Environmental > Aquatic > Freshwater >...
CCTTGCCGATGAAGTCGCCGGTCTCGCAAACCGGGCCCACCAGGTCGTAGAGGGCCCGTTCGCCGCCCTCCTTGCGCTCGGCGGGGATGATGTCCTGGACCGCCTGATAAAGGGCGGGGCGCACCAGGTCGTTCATGGCCGCATCGACGATGGCGAAGCGCTTCTGGCCGTTGTCCTTGAGGAATTCCACCCGCGTGAGCAGCAGGCCAGCGTTGCCGGCGATAGCGCGGCCCGGTTCCAGCAGGATCTCGTAATGGCGGCCCTCCAGCAGGTGGTCCAGGGCGCGGGCATAGTCCGCCGGCTCTGGGGGGGTTTCGCAGGTGTAGCGGATGCCGAGGCCGCCGCCCAGGTCGAGGTGATGGATGGGGATGCCGAAGCGCTCCAACCGGTCGGCCAGCTCCAGTACCCGCGCCAAGGCGTCGAGAAAGGGCGAGAGGTCGGTGAGCTGGGAGCCGATGTGGCAATCGATGCCGATGACGCGCAGGTGGGGGCTGGCGGCGGCACGCTCATAGACCCGGTCGGCGGCATGGATATCGATGCCGAACTTATTTTCCCTCAGACCGGTGGAGATGTAGGGATGGGTGCCGGCATCCACGTCCGGGTTGACGCGGATTGATACCGGGGCGATGACACCCAGCGCGCCGGCGACCCCTTCCAGGCGGTCCAGTTCGGCCTCGGATTCCAGGTTGAAGCAGCGGATGCCGACCTCCAGGGCGCGGCGCATCTCGTCCTCGCGCTTGCCGACGCCGGAGAAGATGACCTTGGCCGGATCACCGCCCGCCGCCAGCACCCGCTCCAGTTCCCCAACCGAAACGATGTCGAAGCCCGAACCCAGGCGTGCCAGGAGATTGAGCACCGCCAGATTTGAATTGGCCTTGACGGCAAAGCAGATCAGGTGGGGATGATGGCCGAAGGCGGTGTCGAAGGCCAGCCAGTGGCGCTCCAGGGTGGCGCGGGAATAGACATAGCAGGGGGTGCCGAAACGCTCCGCGATGTTGGCGACCGGCACCTCCTCGGCGAAGAGCCGATGGCCTCGGAAATGGAAATGATCCATGGGCGCGGGCTTCCTAACGGGGCGGTGGCAGGGTTACCGGCCCCGGGATCGCGGACGGAGGGGCACTTGTTTCCTTGGGGGGTTCCTTCGGAGTCTCCCGCGGGTCGGCCTTTTCCTCGGGCAGGAAAAGAGGCCCCTTCTGACCACAGGCGGCGATCATCTGGCTGACGCCCAGGATGGCGATGAGGGCGATGAATGAGTGTCGTGCCCAGCAAAACATCAGTCGTGGTCCGGTAGGAAAGGGTAGCCTGGAGGGTGGAAGTATAGGGGACAAGTAGAGGTTCCGCGAACTAGGGCTTGGCGGCAGTATCCTCGCGGCTGTTTGCGGCATTAGGCTCCTGCCTGACCTGATCCAGTGATGGAGCCTCGCGGCGTTTGTCGAGCAGGTGATAAAGGCTGAGGATGGGGTGACGCATCATCATGCGTGGCCCGGCATAGCGCATGACGGCCTTGACCTGTTCGCGCCGCCGGGGACCGTAGCAGTGGACCTGGCAGTGGTTACAGGCGGGCTTTTCCTCGCCGAAGGGACAGGTGGCGAGGCGCCGGCGGGCATAGTCGAGCAGGGCCGAGCAGTCTTCGCACAAGATGCTTGCAGTGCCGTGGTGGTCGCGGCAATAGATGCCCATCATGGCGGCGATCGTCGCCTGTTCACGGACGATGCGGGAGCCTGTGCCCTGGGCCTGGCCCGCCTTGGATTCCTTCATGGGTCGCGATCCAGGACCTGAAGGTGGGTTGCTGGATCCAGTTGGCGAATGAGGGGTTTGAGGGCGGTGAGTTCCGCTGGCAGGGCCGACATGGCCTCCCCGGCGGCGGCCTGGTCCTGGTACAGACTGTAAAATACGGCGTACCAGGTTTTGCCACGACGGCTTTCCTCGCGGTAATAGATGCGGGCGGGCAGGTCTCCGCGGCTGGCGAAGCGGTGCAGGTCCTCGACCGCGTTGAAGCTGATGAGTTGCAGGGCGTGTTGGTGCTCAACCAGGGTGATCTGTCCATCGACTATGTCGGGAATGGGTTTGAGTTTGGGCTCAGACTGGGGTTCGAGCTGGGGCCAGGGCTCGAGTTGATGTTCGGGCTCGGCCTCGGCCTGATGCCCGGGCTCGAGGGGTGGGGGGGTGGCGGCGGGGCTCTCCTCGGTCCAGGTCCTTTGCTCCGGGGGCGGGTGGGCGGAGGCCAGGGTATTCGCCAGGCTGTCGCGCAGTAGCAGAATGTCCTTGCCGAGGCGGTCTTGCGCCTTTTGTATTTCCTCCTGGTTTTTCGCCAGATCTTCCATCTTCTTAGCCAGATCGGCATCGGCGGCCTGGCGCTCCGCGGTTTCCTTGGCAAGGGTATCCACTTCCACCACCGATTCCGCAAGGTTGGTGACGACCTCCTCTTGCGTCCGTGATAGCCGCGAGACCACCTCTCCAAGTTCGGCCAGGCCCTTTTCCAGAGGGGCGGCGACTTGACCCTGTGCCTCCTCGAGCCCTTGCAGGCGGTTCGCGAGAGCCGTCTCACCGGTTTGGCGCTCCTCGGCGCTCGTTACCAGGTCCCCGGACAGGACCGCCACGGATTCTTCGATCTGGTTCAGGCGCGCATCCAGCGGAGTCAGGTCAAGGGCCGACAGGCGGTCAACTTTATCCTGGATATGGCTGAATTCGGCGGCGGTCTCCGCTTTGCCGGCGGCATTGAACTGGAGCAGGCCAAGGGTTGTGGCGGCGATGGAGGAGGCGAAGGCCAGAAAGACGAAGATAGCCGTGATCAGGGCCCGACGACGGTAGTTTTCTTCCATCTCTTCACGATGGGTCTCCAGGGCGCGCTGTATCGCCGTGGCGGTCCGGCGGCGGTCGTCGTCCACGTCGGCGATGCGCCCGACCAGGGCCACCTCGATGTCCCTTAGCTTGTCTGCTTGGCTCTCAAGGGCGGCGTCGAGGGCCGCCAGACGTTCGTCCGAGGCACCGCCGGCCTTGGCGCCGAACTCGGGGGGGGTGAATCGCTGTTCGAGGTCTCGCAGGCGTGCCTCCAGGGTGGCTATGGGCTGATAGGACGTGTCCCGGTCCTCGAGCGGATGCGAACTTTCCATTGGTTGGCGGCTCCCTTGGTCTGTCTGAAGCGAGATTTCAATGATCCCCCAGCCGGGGGGCTATTCCAAGCGGAATCCGTGCCCTGGCGCGGTCGCCGGGCCTTATCGGTTCTCCCAGATTACGTTTTTGCCCTGGGCCGCCGCCGTGGTCAGCAGGTCGATCAAGGGCAGGGCGCGATGGGCCAGACTGACATGGCGCCCGCGGTCCTCGTCCCCGCCGCCCTGGGGCGTGGGGTCCAGGTTGGCGTCGGGATGCTCCGCCACCGCCGTCCGAAGCCGAGCCAGGGCCGCGGGAATGTCCGCCGCGAGCAAGGCTCCCGGCACCCGGCCGCTCTGGCCCATGAGTTGGAGCAGGGTCAGCGCCACGTCGCCGAACATGAGGATGTCGGCATGGGCATCGGTCTTGAAGGTGACCAGCATGGGGGTATCCTCGTTGGGGGTGCAATGCCAAGGTAGCAATCAGGGGTTGGCGATGCCTTATCTTAGCTTAGTGGTCGGTTTGGTCGCTGGAAATGGCGTGACCTTCGTTGAACTTCGGGCTCGCCGGGATTCGAAAGGGGGGTGCCGATTTAGAGTGACGCCTTCTACCACGACCAGTATAAAATCGGTACCGACCCATGCTCGTCCCCTGAGGTTCCACCACATGAACCCTGGGCAGCCTCAGCAAGTTCCGGAATCGCCTTCATGAAAAAGTTCTCGGCCCTCTTCCCCCTCATCGTTGGCCTGATGATACTGCCAGGTTCCCCGCCAGCCCTGGCGGACATCCCGGCCACGCCGGTCATGACCCTTTACAAATTCAACGGCCCACGGACCACGCCTTATTACGATGCGGATGATTTCGCCAGGCGCGGGCCCAAGTCCCCAGCGGGCCAGCTCACCCAGGGTAGCTCCCTGATCCCCTGTCTCGTGATCCGTGACGGCAAGCCGCTGACGGACGAGAGTGGCACGCCCTACGTTGGCTTCGAGATCGTCGTGGACACCGCCAAGGCCGGGCCGGATGCGACTGACAGGTTCAAGAAGGCCCTGGCCGAGCGCAAGGGGCTGAGGGTCGCGAATCACCATTGCCCGGCGGGGGTCCGGCGCGTCATCAGCGTCCGCGATCTCTACGCCATGGCCAAGGCCCCCTCTTTCGACCCGCCCAGGACCGGCAAGGGCAAGGCGCCGGAGGGCGCCAGCGAACTGGACCGGCTGGTGCGCGGCTTCCACAACTCGCCCCAATGCGAGGAGGCCAACCGCAAGCTGGTGGGCCGCCGGGGCGCCTTGGAGAAGGCATGGGATAGTTACATTACCGCCAACAAGGGCCGGTCTTCGACCGAGAACCTGACGCGGGCTAAGCATCTGGACTATGTCATGCGCACTGCCCTCTTTGAGGGCCATCTGGGCCGCGGCTGCAATGCCTATGGCGCCTGCGAGCGCAATGTCATTGCCCTCTCCATTCGTAACCGCGCTCTGGGGCAGTGCCAGAAGGGTCAGGGTTGCCGCGCCCCCGGCGATTTCCAGGGCGTCTCCTCCGCCGTCTCTCAGTACAACATCTGGGATGAATTCCTGACCCAGGTCTCAGGTCTTACCGCCTGCTTTTTGCGCGATGACCTCGGCAGCGCCGGTACTGCCCGCAGCGGCGACTATTACGACAAGCTCCAGGCCATGCACGCCCAGAGCGTCGGCGATATCGAGCGCATCCTCTACGGCGATGACCAGGATCTGCGCGCCCTCTTTCCCGGCAATGCCTCGCGCGACCTGACCGGCTTGCGCCACTACTATCACGCCCCAGCCATGGGCAAGTGCTTCCCCAACCACAAGGGCGTCGAATACATGTCCGGCGCCATCGCCCGCAAGGGCGGCGATTTCGCCCTCATTGCCAACACCCGCATCCAGGTCGAGGGGCAGGTGGGCGACGGCTACCGCTTCAGGGAGTTCCTCGTCACCGAGGACGAGGATGCCGACCGCATCCGCCTCGAGGATAACTTCCCCGGCTTCGTCGTCGATGGCCGTAAGGTCAGTGGCAAGCCCCCCGCCTCCTGCCCCCCCTATGGCATCCCCGCCGGTTGCCGCCACGAGAGTATCGGCCGCTATCGCAAGGTCCCCGCCTGGCTTGGCTCCGGCAAGCCCCTCGAGCTCCAGTGTCGGATCAAGGACCGGGGCGAAAGTTGCAAGTCAGCGCCCAGCACCACATCCGTCAGCGTCGGTGGCGTCTGTGACACCCAGATGCGGCCAGTGGCGCATGTCCCTTAAGGGGCATGCCAGCGCGGAGGCGGGAATGGCGAGCTATGATATTTATTTTGCCGGCGAGCTGAAGGCCGGGACGGATCCGGCAGTGGTGCGGGCGCGAATCCGAGCCTTGTTCAAGCTGTCGGGTGAGGCGGCGGCGCAGCTTTTCAGTGGGCGGACGGTGGCCCTGAAGCGGGGCCTGGATTTGGCCCAGGCGGAGCGACTGCGGCAGGTCTTCCTGGAGGCGGGGGCACTGGCGAGACTGGTCGAGCAGAGGTCGGAGAAGGCCGCGACGTCCGTGATGGGCACCGGGCAGCCGGTGAGGCCGGGAGGTGACGAGGCCGTGAAGCGTCCATGGGCGCTGGCCACCGCGGATGGTCGGCCCTTGGAGCCGGACCCTGGCTATGCGCCGCCGATGGTGGATATCAGCCGTATGAGGCTGATCGTGGGCCAGGACTGGAACCTGGCGGATTGCGATCGGCCACCTGTACCGGTGGCCGTGCCGGATACCAGTCACTTGCGGATATTGGCCCCGGAGCCTGGGGTGGGCGCTGGCGATGGGCGGGGTGAGCCCTGATGGGCCCTGGTTCAAAGTGACTTGCAACCCCCAAGTGGGGGCAAGCGGTGGAGGAACGCCAGTCAAGAGCCTTCGCGGATCGGGGCTGAGGTGATGGTCATGAGTGAGCGGTTTGAGCATATAGTCGTCGGTGCCGGCATCAGCGGGCTGGGGCTGGCCCATTGGGCGGCGCGGCGGGGCGTCCAGACCCTGGTACTGGATGCGGGCGAACGGATCGGCGGCTGCATCAACACCCGCGTCTTTCCGGGCTGCGGCGATTTCTGGGTGGAGGGGGGGAGCCATACCTGTTTCAACAGTTATGGCCACCTGCTGGACATCCTGGGCGATGTGGGGCTGCTGAACCGTCTCACGCCCAAGGCGAAGTTACGCTATTCGTTGTGGCGGGGCGGCAGGCGTCATTCCGTATTCTCCGCCCTGCATCCCCTGGAACTGGCCATTTCGCTGCCGCGCCTCTTCACCACCCAGAAGGCGGGCCGGAGCGTGCGGGACTTCTATGCCGCCGGGCTGGGGGCCGCTAATTACCGGGACCTGTTCGGCCCGGCTTTCCGCGCCGTCATCTGCCAGGAGGCGGATGATTTTCCGGCGGACCTCCTGTTCCGCCGCAAGCCCCGGCGCAAGGAGTTCATGCGCAGTTTCACCCTGCCTGGAGGCCTGTCTGAGATCCCCTTGGCCATCGCCGGGCAGACTGGGCTGGAGGTGCGAACCGGACTGAGTCTGGCGGAGGTGCGGGCCGATGGCGATGGCTTCAGGCTGTTGTTGGGCAATGGCGATGAACTGGCCTGCGCCACCCTGACCCTGGCGGTGCCGCCGGACGTGGCGGCGGGGCTGTTGGGGTCCGTGCTGGATAAGGAGGTGACGGTGGCCATAGCCGGCATCGGGATGAGGGAGGTGGAGTCCCTGGCGCTGTGCGTCCTCGCCGAGGCAATGGGGCAGGTACCGCTCAGCGCAGGGCTCATCTCGGTGGATGACGCCTTCAACGCCATGGTGTCGCGGGATTACCTGCCCGACGGCTCCTATCGCGGCTTCAGTTTTCATTTCCGTCCCGGCGAATTGGCGCCAGAGGCCCAGGAGGAAAGGGCCCTGGCCGTGCTGGGGGTGCCGCCGGAGGCCGTTGTCGGGCGGGAGCGGGTCCACAATCGGCTGCCCGCCTTGCGGGTGGGGCATGAGGCGCGGGTGGGGCGTATCGACACCGCCCTCGCCGGGGTCCGGTTGGGGCTCACGGGTAACTGGTTCCAGGGCGTCGCCATCGAGGATTGCCTGACCCGGAGCCGCCAGGAATGCGAACGCCTGTTCGCGTGATGCCAACCCTTTGACGAGGAATCGAGATATGGGCAAGGTGACCTTGCTGGTCGGCCTGATTGCTGGCTTTGTGGCAGGCCTTGGCACCGATCAGGCCCTGGGGGCCGAGGAGATCGGCAGCGTCAGCACCCGCTTCAAGGTGCTGGGACCCAACGATAAGATAGTGGTGGAGGTTTTCGACGACGAGGAGGTGCCGGGGGTGGCCTGTTATCTCAGCCGCGCCAAGACCGGCGGCATCTCGGGGGCCGTGGGCGTGGCCGAGGATACCTCGGATGCCGCCATCGCCTGCCGCCAGATCGGGCCGATCCAACTCAACGACGTCATCCGCTCGGGTAAGGCGGACGGTGAGGAGGTCTTCAAGAAACGGACCTCCCTTCTCTTCAAGACCATGCAGGTGGTGCGTTTCTTCGACGCCAAGCGTCAGGTGCTGGTTTATCTGACCTACAGCGACCGCATCATCGAGGGTTCGCCCAAAAACAGTATCTCGGTGGTGCCGATCCAGCCCTGGCCGGGGGCCGAGGGCGCGGCGGGGAACTGAGAGGCTGTCGGGGGCTTAGACCAACACCAGATTGTCGCGGTGAATCAATTCGGCGTCATTGAGATAGCCAAGGATGGCCTCGAACCTTGAACTCGGTTGGCCCTTGATGCGTTCCGCCTCCTGGGCATCATAGTTGACCAGGCCCCGGGCGACCTCGCGGCCATCCGGGTCCAGGCATGCCACAACCTCGCCGCGGTCGAAGGCCCCCTTGACGGCGGTGACGCCGACCGCCAGCAGGCTGGTGCCCTGGGTGCGCAGGGCGCGGACGGCGCCTTGGTCGAGGGTGAGCCGGCCGCGCACCACCAGATGACCGGCGAGCCATTGCTTGCGCGCCGCCTGGGCCTCCTGCACAGGTGTCAGCAGGGTACCGACCTCCTCCCCGGCGCGCAGCCGGGTCAATACTGCCTGGCTCCGGCCGGGGGCGATGACGGTGGGGGTGCCGGAGCGGGCCGCCAGCCGCGCCGCCCGTACCTTGGTGACCATGCCACCGAGGCCGAGGCCGCTGACGCTGCCGCCGGCGACGGCGTCGAGGAGGGGGTTATCGACCCGGGTCTGTCTGATGAGGCTGGCGTCAGCCGAGAAGCGTGGGTCCTGGTCGAAGAGACCGTCCTGATCCGTGAGCAGTACGAGCAAGTCGGCCTCGATGAGGTTGGCCACCAGGGCGGCCAGGGTGTCATTGTCGCCGAAGCGCAGTTCGTCCGTGGCGACCGTATCGTTCTCATTAATCACCGGGATGACGCCAAGGGACAGGAGGGTGCGCAGGGTGGTGCGGGCGTTGAGGTAGCGGTTGCGATCGATCAGGTCATCCCGGGTGAGCAGGACTTGGGCGGTGCGCAGGCCGCGCTTGTCGAAGCAGTCCTCGTAGGCGCGGATCAGCCCCATCTGACCAATGGCGGCGGCGGCCTGGAGTTGGTGCAGGGTCCGGGGGCGTCGCTTCCAGCCCATGCGGGCCATGCCTTCGGCGACAGCCCCCGAGGAGACCAGCACCAGGTCGGCGCCGCCCCGGCGCAACTCGGTCATCTGATCGACCCAGGGGGCCATGACTTCGCGGTTGAGGCCTTGGCCATTACCGGTGAGCAAGGCACTGCCGATCTTGACCACCCATTTCCGGGTGGCGGGGATTTTATCTCGGGTAATCAAGGCGCTTACTTCTCCCGCATCCCGATCAGCCCAAGGGGTGCCAGTCGTCCTCGTCGGACGCGGTCTCTTCCTCGGTCCGCTCGGCCAGGCGCAGGGTCTCCAGCCGACTCATCAGGTCGGCCATCAATTCACCAGTGCCGGCGCCGGTGAGGGCCGAGATGCCATGGACCGGGCCGGTCCAGTGGATTTCGTCCAGGAGGCGGGCGCGGCGCGCCTCGTACTCCGCTGGTTCCAGTAGGTCGCGCTTGTTGAGGACCAGCCAGCGTTCCTTGTCCATGAGCCCTGCGCCGTACAGGGATAACTCGCGCTCGATCTTGCGTACCTCCGTGGCCGGGTCCAGGCCCTCGTCGAGGGGTGCCAGGTCCACCAGATGCAGCAGGAGCCGGGTGCGCGCCAGGTGGCGCAGGAAGTGCAGGCCAAGTCCAGCGCCATCGGCCGCGCCCTCGATGATGCCGGGGATATCGGCGATGACAAAGCTGTGATCCTGGCCGAGTCGCACCACGCCGAGATTGGGGTGCAGGGTGGTGAAGGGGTAGTCCGCCACCCTCGGGGTGGCGCTGGAAACCTGGCGGATGAGGCTCGACTTGCCGGCGTTGGGAAAACCGAGCAGGCCCACGTCAGCGAGCAGGATAAGTTCCAAGCGCAGCTCGCGGGTATCGCCCGGCTTGCCGGGGGTCCATTGCCGCGGCGTGCGGTTGACGCTGGACTTGAAGCGGGCGTTGCCGATACCGTGGAATCCGCCCTGGGCGACGGTCAGGCGTTGGCCCTGCTGGCACAGATCGCCAAGTTGCTCGCCGGCCTCCTCGTCCCAGACGCGAGTGCCCACCGGGACGCGGATGACCAAGTCCTCGCCCTTGCGCCCTTTCCTATCGCGGCCCATGCCGTTCTGGCCGCGCTGGGCACGGAAGGTGCGCTGGAAGCGCAGGTCCACCAGGGTGTTGAGATTGGTATCGGCGACCAGGTGGATGCTGCCGCCGTCGCCGCCATCACCACCGTTGGGTCCACCCTTGGGGATGAACTTTTCGCGCCGGAAGCTGACGCAGCCATCGCCACCATCGCCGGCCTGGACGCGGATGCGGACCTCGTCAATAAATTTCATGGGTGGGATGGCCTTGGGTCATGAGGGCGGGCGGGAGGGGGACGGATGGAGTGATCTGAAACGCAAAAAGCCCCGCCGGTCGGCGAGGCTTTCCATTCCACCGGTTGGTGGCGCCGGCCTCAGAGGGTTTCGACCGTGACGTACTTACGGTTTACGGGTCCCTTGACCTGGAAGCGTACGATGCCATCAGTCAGGGCGAAAAGGGTGTGGTCCCGGCCGCAACCGACATTCACGCCGTTGTGGAACTTGGTGCCGCGCTGGCGAATGATGATGCCGCCGGCGCTGATGCGCTGGCCACCGTAAACCTTGACGCCGAGGCGCTTGGATTCTGAATCGCGGCCGTTGCGCGAACTGCCGCCTGCCTTTTTATGTGCCATGCCTGTGCTCTCCTCAACCCGCGCTGATGCCGGTGACGGTCAGTTCCGTGTACGACTGGCGGTGGCCAGCGCGCTTCAGATGATGCTTGCGTCGATGGAATTTCACAATCTTGACCTTGGGACCGCGGCCATGCCCTTTGACCCTGGCCAAGACCTTGCCGCCTTCCAGGTAGGGCTTGCCGACCCTGATCTGGTCGCCATCGGCCACCATGAGCACCTTGTCGAGTTCGATGTCGGCGCCTTCCTCGGCCACCAGTTTCTCGACTTTCAGGGTGTCGCCCTCGGCGACCCGGTACTGCTTGCCACCGGTTTGAATGACCGCGTACATGTGAATGCCTTCCCCAGCGATTACCATTGTCCGCCTCCCGCGAAGACGGGGGGCTAACCAAAGACGCGAGATGATAGCGGTTTGGCTCGGTCCGAGTCAAACATGGCGTGGAATTTTCGATAGATACCACCTGACCTGGGTCGCGGGCGGCCGCGCCTTGCTCAAGGGTCCCTAAACAATTTGATATAAATAAATGAGTTAATATGTCACGCCGATGCGTCGACCCGGTCCTCGCCTGGCAGTCCCGCCTAAATTCTTGACAGGCCGGGCGGCTATCCCTAGCATCCAGCCGTCTTTACAATTATCCGACCCTCCCGCAAATGTCCTTGAGCGAAATACGGGACCCCGTCGCCGCAGACCTGCGAGCGGTGGACGACCTCATCTTGTGTCGTCTCCAGTCCGACGTCGTCCTCA
>Ga0105102_10000602_pt1 | contig 11091 bp, 8 predicted proteins | sample PPLLaktember2015_FD_87032 | JGI IMG/M metagenome (GOLD analysis project Ga0105102, IMG submission 87032) | Freshwater sediment microbial communities from Prairie Pothole Lake near Jamestown, North Dakota, USA - PPLs Lake P7 Core (6) Depth... | ecosystem: Environmental > Aquatic > Freshwater >...
ACTGAAGTCGGAAGAATTTTTTTCCGGTCTTCCGACTTCACGCTTCCGGCTTCTTCACAGCGTATCCTTGAAATATTTAACCGTTCCCACTTTTAGTTCCATGGTTGCTTCCTCGTCGCAAACGATAATCCCGTTTGCATGATTTTGGATTGCCGACAAAGTCCACATGTGATTGATACCTTCTTCAACCACTTTTTGCAGCGCCCTGGCTTTTTTGTAGCCATTTACAATAATTACAACTTCTTTCGAATCGAGCACAGTTTGAACACCAACAGTTAATGCCTGTTTTGGCACTTTTTTCATGTTGTTATCGAAAAACCTGGAATTGGCAACAATCGTATCGTAATTCAGATTCACCATTCTGGTGCGCGAATTTAACGCAGAGCCCGGAACATTAAACGCCAGATGACCATCGGCGCCCATTCCGCCAAGGAAAAGTTCGATTCCGTTAAACGACTTTATTTTCAATTCAAAATCAGCACATTCCTTTGCGAGATCTGCTGCATTTCCATTCAGAATGTGAATGTTTTTCCGGTCTATATCGATGTGATTGAAGAAATTCACGTTCATGAAATTGTGGTAGCTTTCCGGATGTACTTCGGGTAATCCGACATACTCGTCCATATTAAAAGTGACAACATTTTTAAACGAAACTGCTCCCGATTTATTCAACTCAATCAGTTTTTTATAAGTTCCGATGGGCGACGAACCGGTGGGTAACCCCAAAACAAATGGCCTCTTTTCTGTGGGCATAAAATCGTTGATTCTTTTGGCAATGTATTCCGCTGTCCAATTACTGATTTCTTTATATGTTTTATGAATTACAAGTTTCATGTCAGTATTTTTTATTTTAGTTAAAAGTATGTATCTGTTTCATTTGCTGTTTCAAACATTCAGTCAATCTTGCATTATTTTTTGACTTCGTTTTTTTTAAAACCAAAATGGCGGCACTTTTTTTATCTTTTTTTCATTCTTGCATTCACGCATTATAGCATTCATGCATTCAACTCCCCACCACCGATTTTTCAAGTTTAAATGCCTCTTCCAAAAATTGCTCAACGCTTAAATCGCGGTGAAATACCATTCCATGTGTTGCCCTTAACAACGGCGAATCGTTTTGATAGAAAAAATCTTTGCCTAACAACAACTGAATTTGTTTGTGCTGGTCGAACCAAACACGTTGTGTTAACTCACTGAATTTTCCATCGAGCTGGTAACTTGGGAACGATGCATTAACCTGTGTTACATAACATTCGGAAAAAGATTTGTCGAGTGTTGCCAATGCGTTTAACGAAACCGGAACTATTACCTCAACATCCCAGGGGTTATATTTAAACCACACATTCCGGTAACCAACAATCCTCAGTTTATTTAAATCCTCTTCCTTACTCCAGGCTTCAACAGCTTTTGCTATTGCCTGCAAAACTTTATAATGCGTATCGGGGCCGCTTCCCTGCGGATCCATTGCCAAACTAATCACTGTAGGTTTATACTTTCTGAAATCTTCAAGTATTGGCAAAACATCGCCTTCAAAACTTGATTGGCCTGAAGTTGAACTACCCTGATAAAAGCTTAGCCGTAAATGATGGACATTTTTAACCATTATACCGTAATGCGCCCATACCAGTTCCTCTTCAAACTCGCGAATCATTCCTTTCAGTTTCTGAATTTTAGGCGGATTTTTACCCCCATCGTAGCTTCTGTTTAAAGTCGAAAGTATTTCGTAAATAACATCCCTTAGTTCATCTTTCGATTTAATATTCCACACGGAAACCATTGCCCGGATTGCGCGGTGACAAACTCCCCTTCTTTTTTCGTCGTTATTCTGAGCGGCAATATTATCGAGGTAATGATATATATCTTTATCCCATTTATATTTAAACCCATCTTTGAAAAAATCGGGATAGTTTACCATTTCTATTTTCCCCCGATTAATTAAGTCTTTGGTATCCATCAACAAATCGTGCAAAAACCGATTGGTTACCGCAGTAAATCCTGAAGTTAATACCGAAAAATGAAGTTCGTTGCTTGCATCGCGTGACTGGCGATTGGTTGATGGCATAATGCCAAGCATTATATCATCATGATGCGGGCCGGTGTGATAGTAAATTTGATTCACTTCCTTTTCCATTCCCTTCCGAAGCTTTGTCAAAATAGAATTGATAACCGACTGTACAGTTTCTTCATTTAAATTTGGAATAAGCCTGCAAAATTTGTCGGCTTTTAAATCGTCGAGTTCAAGTTTGGGACCGAATTTGTTTATTTTTTTACACAGTTCCATAACCGCGCGTTCTGTTTTTTGGTGAGTCCACTGGCCGCTTTTGTAAAAATTGTCGATACTGTCTTCGAGCTTAACAGCAGCCCCATCGGTTAAATAAAAACGGCTGTTTTCGAGTTTTTGTAGCGAAGTTGCAGGCGCAATTACGGTAGGTTTACTCTCGAGTGCTGTTTTTATGGTATCGGCAATGGCTTCTCCTGCGGCGTAAATAATTGTTTTTGCGTTAGGATTGAATCCGATAGTCCCGAGTCCAACAGTTATTACAAGACGATTTCTCGAAATTTCAATTCCTCCCAAATCTGCAGCAAGAACTGCCTGAGTTTCAAAATTGGTTCTTGTTAAGCGGGTAGTAGAAAAATGATCGGTACCCTGCGTATTAAATGCAATGTGTCCGTCGGGACCAATTCCTCCCAGAAAAAAGCCGATTCCACCTTTCTCACGAATCCGGTTTTCGTAATTTGTACACCAGTTATCAATCTTAAAAATAGATTCCTGTTGTATTTTTTCCATTGCTGTTTTAGCTTCCCGAAATCGCAGTGACAAATCAATATTATAATCAGGAAAAACTTCAAGAAAATGTTTGTCTTCAGCAAGTTTAATGTCTTCAGATTTAATCAGTAACGATTTTTCGCGGCTCAATCCAAAACCTTCGATATAATTTACTTTGGCAAAATTGTACAAACTGTTGTGCTGCTCCGAAATAATGGGGTAAAAAGCGCCCATCTGAACAAACTGTAAATTTTCCATCCCGGGTTTTTGAATTCCTTTTAAACCATATTTCTCAAGCAGTTCTTTGCCTTGTTTATTGTCCCAGTTATCGAGAATAAGATGGGTATAGTGAATAAAATACTGAGCGGTTTTTCCGGTTGGCAAACTCACTACTCCGTTTGGATTTTCGGATACCCACTCAATAAAACTTAATGCCGATAGTAATCCGAGTTTTGGAAAACTTTCAACAGTAATATATGGTATTTTTGTTGAAATTTCCTTGATTTGAGCATTTTCGAAAAATGCATTTTCAACATTTGTAAAATTGTTCTTCATATTTATTATTTTGACATTGATAATTTCTCTAATGCATAAGCTGCTACTCCAACCGTACCTGCTTTCGAACCCAGTTCAGAGAATTTTATTTCTGTGTTGTTACTAATATCGCGATTGCTGTATGTGTGAATAGCTTGCTGAATGGGTGCAATAATAAACTGACTGGCTTCGGCAACACGTCCGCCAATGATAATCAGTTCGGGGTCAAAAATTTGAATCAGGTACGAAATTCCTCTGCCAAGCCAATATCCGGCTTCGGTAAAAAGTGAAATTGCAAACTGATCACCATGATTGGCCGCTTGAATAACAACCGAAATATCAATCTTTTCAAGATTGTTTTGCACCAATTCATTTATCAGCGACAAATTTCCATTTTGAATACCATCTTTTGCCATTCGTGAGATTGCCACTGCCGAAACCATTGTTTCCAGACAACCTTGCTTTCCGCATGTGCACAAAACCCCATTATCCACAATTGGAAGATGCCCGAATTCACCGGAATAGCCCGACTTGCCCGAATACAACTTTCCATTGGTGATTATTCCCAGACCTAAACCCCAGTCGGCCTGAAGCATTAAAACGTTCTTTTTATTCTTTGCCAGTCCGAAATGTTGCTCGGCAAAAGTTCTCACTTTGGCATCGTGATTAAAAAAAACAGGGATTCCAAATATTTTTCGGAGCTCAGCAAATAAATTGTCGGTATCGGGAAAATAGGTTTTATTAATTCCCTGTTTTAAATTGATTAAACCCGGGAGTTCAATACCCGCCACAATAATCTTATTATACGGAATATTACTTTCGGCAACCACCTTTTCGAGCATTTCGTTTACGCGGTTAAAAATGGTAATGTCAGACTGCATTTTTATTGGAAAGAAATGGGGTCCGCTTGCCAGTTCGTTGTTACTATTAAAGATAGATATAATCGTTCGGGCAATATTGATTGTTATTCCAACCACATAAAAACCATCTTTAACCAGCCCGTAAATATTAGGTCGTCTGCCGCCGCTCGAGTCACCTCTTCCCAAATCCTCAACCAAATTGTCATCAATCAGTTCAACCAAAAGACTGTTAATTTTCGGGGTGCTCAGATTAATGATTTTCGATAAATCGGAATTCGACAATGGACCATTAAAATAAATGGCACGTAAAATCTGTTTTTTATGCCCGGTTTTCTTCGATTCAACCGCAAGACTTTGATTTCCTGTATTTTTAAATAGCTTTTCCATCGTTTTATCTCTGGCGAAGATCAGAAAAAATTAGGTGTCAAACAAGAATCTTTTTAAATAAATTAAAAAGATTTGTTCTCATTATATGTTCTTAAATATTTATGTAGAATACTTAACTTTGAAAACATAAAAAATTCAGCAAAATACCGGATATTTATGGTATAAGAGAATATTTAAAAACGTTGAAATATGAAATCGGCTCGAACTTTTGGATTACTTTTTTTTCTTTTTATAATTGAAATTTCATTTGCCCAATCACGAAGAATTATTCAAATCCCAAATATTCCGGGATATCAAACATTAAAATGCGATTTCCATTTACACACTGTTTTTTCCGACGGAACAGTATGGCCGACAGTTCGGGTTCAGGAAGCCTGGGTGGATGGATTGGATGCCATTTCGATTACCGATCATATTGAATACCGGCCTCATTCAAAAGATATTACTGCCGACCATAACCGTTCGTTCGAAATTGCCGAACCATTGGCAAAAGAGTTAAAAATTATTTTGGTCCGCGGCGCTGAAATTACACGAAGTATGCCTCCGGGACATTTAAATGCACTTTTTATAAAAAATGCCAACCTGCTCGATCGCGAGAATGTTAATGATGCACTTCGTGAAGCCCGCGATCAGGGAGCATTTCTATTTTGGAACCATCCCGGTTGGAAAGCACAGCAGCCCGATTCAACCGTTTGGTGGAACGAACACACCAATTTACATAAAAACAATATGTTACATGGCATCGAGGTTTATAATGGTGAGTTTTATCCTGAAGCGCTTGAATGGGCCAACAGTAAAAAGCTGACTGTTTTTAGCAATACCGATGAGCATGGCCCAACAAATTATACCGACGATCATCGTCCTATAACACTGGTTTTTGCCAAAAGCCGAACACAAGACGGAATTAAGGAAGCACTTTTTAACCAACGCACTGTAGCCTACTTTAACAATACACTTGTTGGTGATGCAGCATTCTTAAATTCCTTGTTTTTTGCATCAATTGAAAATGAAAATGAGCCTCTTAAGTTAAAAACCGAAGAAAGCAAACTGATTTTTATTAAAAATAACTCAGAGATTAATTTTGAGTTGGAACTTTCACAACCCGGAGTTGGATTTGATGCACCCGAAAAACTAACATTGAAAGCGCATCAGGTTACTGCAATTGAACTCAAAGGTAATTCAGAAGAAATTGCACTTATGAAAAGCCTTAATGTTTATTATGAAGTTAAAAATTTAAAAGTAAGCAACGAAAGTAATCTGGTTATTAATTTTTCTTTTCAAAATAATTAAGATTGAAGGTTTTATTGTGCGCTTTAAGACAAAAATGTTCGACCTGTTAAATTAATAAAATGCCAAAAAAAGGGAATCACAACAATGTTCAAACTCTGCAGTTTTACACTTTAACAAACAACGAAGAGATTTCTAAGGGCGTATATGTAATTTCTTTTTTGCGCGATTTCGATTTTTTACCTGGCCAGGTTGTGAAAATTGCAATCAATAACAACCATCCTCCACGAATTTACAGCATTTGCAGTGGAAATAGGGAAAATGAAGTTCGTATTCTGTTTAATATAAAAGATGATGGATTTTTAACGCCCAAACTGGCAGCAATGATTCCGGGAGATAAAATTCTGGTATCGAAACCCTACGGAAGCTTTCTGGCAACCGGTGAAAAAGCATGGTGGATTGCCACCGGGACTGGAATTGCACCATTTTACAGCATGATAAAATCGGGTTTAACTGCCAACAAAAAACTAATTCACGGGGTGCGCTATTTAAACCAGTTTTATTTTGAAGATGAACTGGAATCGGAATTAAATGAAAATTATATGCGATGTTGTTCAGGTGAATCATCATGTAATACAATTCCAGGGCGGGTTACTGACTATTTAAATGATATTGAAATTTTGCCGGATGTAAAGTACTACATTTGCGGACAGGCATTAATGGTGGTAGAAGTCCGCGACCTGCTCATCAAAAAAGGAATAAAGTTTGAAAATATAATGGCTGAAATTTATTTTTAGTTTTATTGATTGACGTAACAATTCAATTCAATCAGATACTAATCAAGAATTAAAAAATCAAAATCTAAAAAACAACACAATGAAAAAATCATTAATTACAGTAGTTGCAATATTATTTATTGCATTAGTAAACGTTGCTCAGGCACAATCGTTAAGCGAAGTTCTTGACAAACATTTTAAGGCAGTTGGTCAGGAAAAAATGATGGCTGTAAATTCGTTTTATGTGAAAGCGAAAGTTAGTCAGATGGGGATGGAAATGCCGATGGAAATGAAAATTAAAAAACCCGACATGTTCCTCGTGACTATCGAAATGCAGGGACAAAAAATGATTCAGGCTTTTGATGGTGAAAAAGGCTGGATGATAGCTCCATGGGTAAGCGCTGATCCGCAGGAACTGGCTGGAGAACAGCTTGTTCAGGCTAAGCAACAGTCGAATATGGAAGGTGAGTTGTATAATTATGAGAAAAAAGGCAGCACAGCCGAACTTATGGGAAAGGTTAATTTAGAAGGGAAAGACGCGTATCGTATAAAACTTACTACTTCAGATGGAAATTCGAAGGACTATTTTATTGATGCACAAACTTTTTACGTTTCAAAGGTAAAAGCTAAAGTTACTGCTCAAGGACAAACTGTGGATATTGAACAAATTATGAGTGACAACAAAACCATTGAAGGAGTTACAATGCCGATGAAAATTGAATCGAAATCGCCAATGGGAACTGCATTAATTTTAATGGAAGAAGTTAAGTTTAACGAAAAATTTGAGGATGCCATTTTTAAACAACCAGCGAAATAATAATTTTACCGGCGTCGTAAATCGTTTCTGAATGATGAACGCACACAACGAAATCCGATAAAAGATTTTGAAGTATCCTGATATTCAAAACTGCGTGTTGAAGTGCGTATAAAATAAGCCATATCTTTCCACGATCCTCCTCTGACAACTTTACGTTTCATCACAGGAGGATCGTCTGTTTTTGCATCATATAGCAATTCAGGATTTATATCGTCAATGGTTTCATAACCGGCCTCAAAAAAAGCGGTACTTGTCCATTCAGCAACGTTTCCGGCCATATCGTATAAGCCAAATGGATTTGGATCGAATTCCCCGGCTTTCATGGTGGTGGTGGTTGACGGACTATCGGCTACATAGTTTCCCCTTTGCGGTTTAAAATTTGCCACAAAACAGCCCATATCATTACGGGTGTAATAACTTCCCCATGGATAAATACTATTCTGTAATCCACCCCTTGCTGCCATTTCCCACTCAGTTTCGGTTGGCAACCTGAATTCGTGTGCCGGAGTTTCATTGCTTCGTTTATTTGAGACTACCTTCAGGTTGGTACGCCAATTACAAAAAGCATTTGCCTGTTTCCATGTAACACCAATAACCGGATAATCGTCGAAAGCAGCATGTGAGAAATATTTCAGCGTTAAAGGTTCGTTGTATGTGTAAGCGAAATCACGTATCCAGCAAAGTGTATCAGGGTAAACCGGAACCGATTCGTGCATTAAAAACGATCCCCTGTTTTCAATTGGTAACACTTCACCCTCGCTGTTATAAACAACACCATCATATTTTTGGGTTTCAAAATTGTAACTGTTACTGCGTTTTGCAGCCTGTTTGTAGTCTACCCAGTAATATTCGTAAATCAATTTTCGTGAGTCGATTTCTTTATTAAAAGCCAAACGTTCATGTTCAGGAATATAAAGTTCATCGATTGCCATCCTTATCTCAGAATCTCTCCAATCAATTCTTTCCTGCCAGTTAATAACAGGATTTTCAAGTGGAACGTCATTGTTATCAACTGTAATTATGTAATCGGTAAAAGTTTCACCCAGTAATTTTCTGGCTATTGAATCACGCACCCAGTAAACAAATTGCCGGTATTCGTTATTGGTAATTTCGGTATCGTCCATCCAGAATGATTCTACCGAAACTGTTTTTGTACGGGTAAATTCATTGATTTCGTCGTCGGATGGGCCAATATTAAAAGACCCGCGCTGAATATAAGCCATTCCATAAGGACTTGGTTCGAACCACTGACCTTTATTGTCATTCTTTCCAGGTAAATAACTATCCGGTTTCTGGCATGAATTGAAAAGCAACCCAAAGGCAACACCAAAATATATGATTGCTTTTTTCATTCGAAATGATTGTTTTTTCTTTATGCCCTTTTACAAGGAAAGTTTTACTTCAAAAAAAAACCTTATGAAAACATAAGGTTGTATTCATTTTAAAACTGATTAATATTCCCAAAGATCCTGTTCGTAATTAAATATTTCCTCCTCAATTCGTTTCGACTCGAGCATGGCATCTTTTCCACTTAAATAAGCGCTAATGTCTCGATTGTTATAAACGTTTTCCTGAACAACAACATAACTGTTAAAAGTTCTTTTAATAAAGAGGTCATCAAAAGAAACCTGTTGTGCAGAATTATAAGGATTTAACACAAGATTGGTTGATAACAGGGGTCTAGCTTCGGGATAATAAACCCAGAAAAGTTTTTGACGCTGAACCTGACTTGTTGCATCGCCTGCCCTAACGAATTCGCGAATAGGACAAATTCCTATTATACGCACATTCAGGGTTGAATTCTGTTTGTCGAAATACCATTCTTCTTTAATCAGGTATTGTTTGATATCATTTGGCCTTATTTCACCCTGAATGGTTACCATGGTGCGTTCGCCGGTGTCGAAATCAATTTTCTCTTCGGTTGTAGCTTCTGCGCCAAATGATGCTTTCACTTGTTCAAACGACATAGGTACTTTAAAATCGTCGTCTAAACTTGCATCATACGGTGTTATTTGCCCTTTTTCAATGCCATCAAGTAACAATGAAATTAAATTCATTCTTCCATCCATTTCTACCGTTGGGTAATAAAGCGGAAGATTAATTTTCTCACGCAAATCGATAATCCGCCATATTTTTTTCGACCAAAATACATCGGATTCACGAGGCACAGGCAATGGCATTGGTTTTTTCTGAATAATATCGGTGCGCTTAAATGCGCCATTTACAATTTGTGCGTCAGATTGTTTTCCTGTCATAATTAACAATAAAACAACTACTCCTAAATATACAACTAACTTTTTCATAATTATCGTACTTTGAATGAAACTGGATCGAGATCGCGTGTACTACCATCGTCTCCAATTGCTTTAATATTACTTATATATACTATGCTTTCCAATTGAACTCTTTTTAATTGTTCTTTTTGTTCTGGTGTAAAACGGTTCGACTTTGAAGTTTTTCTGTCGATGTATCCACCGGCAATTGTAGTCTGTATTTCAAATTCCGTCACCCTATACTTAAAGTTGAAATCAAAATCCTCAAGTACGGCCATAACTCCATCTTCAACCTGTAATCTTTCTTTTCGTATGTCACCACCTGTTAAGCCGGCAACCTGAGCAACCGGATCGGGAACTTTTTTAACTCGCCAATCAGTAGAGCCAATTAATTTTCGAGTTCCGCCAATATTAGCATAAACCCTAACTTTAGTGCGTTTTCCCGTTTCATCGAGTTCGTTCGGGCGAACAATAAATGTATCGCCCGATTTAGAAACCTTACCATTATCCATTTCAACTTCCAGGTCTTCTTTTGGAATTCCGCTGGCAATATCAAACGGGTTATCCAATCCACGGTAAAAAACATTCATTCTGGTTGCCGACATTGTAATACCTGGCTTTGTAACCTGGTATGTTTGTTCAAACGGATAATCTTTAAAAATTCCATCCGGAGTTTTATATTTTATCAATCCACTCCATTTAAAAACTCCAGATTCTGAGGTGTTTGTTTTATAAACAGCCTTTCCGTCGGATACCTCTGCTGGTCGTCCGTTTATAAAAATTTCGGGTTGTTGGGTTGTATCTTCAGCAGCTAAAAAAACTTCTGCTTCGTATGGTTCCCCCTGAAATACAATGTTGGAATTCGCAATTACCCTGGCACCGAGTTTGTTAAACTTGAACGAGCCTGCATCAATTTGAGAAAAAAGGTAGTTTAGAACATTTGCTTCTGAATTTTTAACATCAATCTGAATTTTTGCAAGTACAGTAAGAATTGCGGCCATTGGTGTATTTTCGAAATGGACTGATTCCCATGTTTTTTTATCACTTGCACTTTTAATTTCTGATGGATCAGCGGTCTCAAGGGCATTTAATACCGTTTCTTTAATATTTTCGTCTTCGTCACCAAGCAGCGCAATCAAATCATTTTTATATATAGTAATTTTTTCTTTCAGCTCTGATGCCTTTTTCTGTTTAATCATAAACTCAGAGGTTCCGTTTAAATCGTCTTCGTTCTTAATTTCCAGGGTATCTCCCTTTTCACTGATTATATTAAATCTGGCCGGGTCAAATGGATTGTCCTCATTAACCAAATCACTACCAGAATAAATTACCAGATCTTCCTTTAATTTTGTAATGTATTGATTTAATTCTTTTGACTTAATCTTAACTTCATCGGCTTTTTGTTTCCATTCCTGCACTTTGGCAGGGTTTTCAGTATATGCCTGTTCGA
>Ga0105102_10000605_pt1 | contig 11038 bp, 6 predicted proteins | sample PPLLaktember2015_FD_87032 | JGI IMG/M metagenome (GOLD analysis project Ga0105102, IMG submission 87032) | Freshwater sediment microbial communities from Prairie Pothole Lake near Jamestown, North Dakota, USA - PPLs Lake P7 Core (6) Depth... | ecosystem: Environmental > Aquatic > Freshwater >...
ACAAGCCGATTTTAAATTGCTTGCCAACTGGTGGAAAAACCATACTTATAATCGGTCGATGTATATTGGTCACGCAGTTTATAAAATAGAGGCAGGCTCGGCAACACCTGCCTGGACGAAGCCTGGTGAAATTCCCAACCAAATCAGGATGTTGCGCACAATTCCCGGTCTGGAAGGTTCGGCTTTTTACAGTGCCAAACATTTTAACCGTGACTTGTTTGGGTTGCAGGATAGTGTGCAGAATTCACTATACCGAAAACCGGCAATTGTTCCTCCAATGAAATGGATTGACAACACAGCTCCGCAACCGGTAAAAAAGATAAGCAAAAGAGGTAAAAAAGTGAAGTGGAAAACCGAAAACGCAGAACGGATAATGGACAAGCCCAATCTTTTTGTTGTTTATGGTAATGAGGTTGGAACCGCTTTCAATGCAAACAATTACAATAATTTCTGGGGCGTGGTAAAGGAAAATGAGCTAAAATTCGCACCTTTCAATGCTAAAAAGAAAAAATACGAAGTACGAATTTCTGTGCTCGACAGGTTAAACAACGAAAGTACAGTGAGCAAATCTGTGAAGCTGAAATTGTAAAAAAGATTAACCAATTATTTAAACCAAAAAAGGCAGATGAAAAAATTAGTATTTTTTTTATTGATTGCAGGTTTTGCTCAAGTAGTTACTGCGCAGGATGCAAAAATCGACAGCAGTAAATATCTGCCAATTGTAACGTTTACTCAACAGCAGGATCATGAAAACATGATGAAGCAACTGGGAATATCAGAACTAAGACCCGGCCCAAGCGGAAATGAATCGGATCCAAACCATGCCAATTACGATGAATCACTGGCTAATCCATGTCCTCAACTGCCGCATATTCTTACAACCAAAAACGGCAAAAAAGTAACTACTGCCGAAATGTGGTGGAAACAACGCCGACCCGAACTTGCAGAAGATATTGAAAGAGAAGTTTATGGACGATTGCCACAAAATATTCCAAAAGTTACCTGGGAAGTAAAAATTACTGACCGTGAATTTGTTGGCTGGACTCCGGTTATTGCCAAACAATTGATTGGGCATGTTGATAACAGTGAATATCCACTGATCAATGTAGATATTAAAATGGTGCTGGTGGTTCCCACAAATGTAAAGGGTCCGGTTCCGGTGTTAATGATGTTTGGTCGGCCATCGTTACCAGCTCCGGCACAACCTTCTCCTGATGACATGGATAAATTGAATGAGGCATTTAAAGAAATGATGATAAAAAGCAATCCGGAGATTAAGGAAATCTTCGACCGTTATCCTGCTTATATGCCGGTGACAAGATTAGCTGGCCCGAATTTCTTTGCACCACCTCCCGAAGGAGATCCTTCCCCGACGGAACAATTGCTGGCTGCAGGCTGGGGTTACGCAACCATCGATCCAAACAGCATTCAGGCAGATAATGGTGCAGGAATCACAAGAGGGATAATTGGATTGGTAAATCAGGGTCAGCCACGCAAACCCGACGACTGGGGCGCTCTTCGTGCATGGGCCTGGGGCGCTGCACGCGGAATGGATTACCTTGAAACAGATACTTTGGTAGATGCTAAAAAAGTAGGCATTGAAGGTGTGTCGCGCTATGGCAAAGCCGCATTGGTAACGCTTGCTTTTGAACCACGTTTCGCTGTTGGATTGATCGGTTCTTCAGGAAAAGGAGGAGCAACACTGCATCGTCGTGTTTTTGGAGAAGCAGTTGAAAGCCTGTCAGGCGGCGGATATTATTGGATGGCCGGGAATTACATGAAATATGGAGCTTCAAAAGCAGGTTTTGGGAGCAAAACAGGATGTGATCTGCCGGTTGATTCACATGAGCTGATTGCACTTTGCGCTCCACGCCTGACATTCATCAGTTATGGTATTCCTGAAAAAGGCGATGCCAAATGGCTCGATCAGCAAGGTAGTTATATGGCTACCGTTGCCGCTGGTTCGGTCTTTAAATTATTGGGAGTAAAAGATCTTGGTGTTTCAAACGATTATCTCACGGAAAAAATGCCTCCGGTTAATTCAGGTTTGATGGATGGTGAACTTGCCTGGCGACAGCATGATGGCGGGCACACTGATGCACCGAACTTTAAATATTTTATACCGTGGGCAAGTAAATTTTTGAATTATAAAAGAACACCGGTTGGGAGATAAATACAACAGTTAAATGAACTGTTCAAGTAATTCGATTCGCTTTTCAATGGGAGGGTGAGTTGAAAAAAGATTATCCCACGAAAATTTGTGATTCGAGGGCTTTGGATTATCAATAAACATTTGTGCAATATCACGGTTTTGAACTGCTTCTATTAAGGGATCTGCGCTGATTTTACGCAGCGCTGAAGCCAGCGCATGCGGGTTACGCGTAAGTTCAGAAGCACCGGCATCGGCCATGAATTCGCGCGACCGTGAAATTCCAAACCGTAATAAAATTGAAATCAGGTAAGCAACTGAAGTAATTACAATTGCAATTAAAATAATAGGGGCATTACTTTTCCCATCCCTGCTTCTACCCGAAAAATGTAAACTGCGAAACACCATTTCGGCTACAAAAGCAAAAATTCCTACAAATATCACCGAAATTATCAGCAACCTGACATCGCGGTTTCTGATATGAGTCAATTCATGGGCAATAACTGCTTCCAGTTCTTCATCTGCTAGCTTGTCAATAATTCCCCTCGATAACGATATGGCATAACTTTTATCGCTGATTCCGCTGGCAAAAGCATTCAGCGAGCTATCTTCAATCACATATATTTTGGGCGTTTTTATTCCTCTCGAAATACAGAGGTTTTCTACCAGATTGTAAATTCGTTTGTTTTCTTTCCGCTCGAGCGAATGCGATCCGGTGGCCCTTTTTATTATGGAAGTATGAAACATCCACGCTATCAAGAACCATAGTACGGTACCAATTAAAACTACCGGAGTGATTAAAATAAAATTCTGGTTTGTCGCTGTCTGACCATATTCCCGTGACGCAGTAAACCAAAGCAACGCATAAACCATGCCCAGCAAAATCAAAGGAAAGGCAACCAGCAAAAGGACAGAATTAAAATTATTCCTTCTGATTTGTTTTTGAATACCAACGTACTGCATTAATTTCAAAAGTTAATTTTGGGTGGTTCTTCCATTTCTTTGCGACGTACCTCGCCCAAATCGAACATACTTTCGCGTTTAAATCCAAACATTCCGGCTATGATATTTGCAGGGAAAGTTTCCACGCCAGTATTGTATTCGGTGGTGGCCGCGTTGAAATACCTGCGTGCAGCAGCCAGTTTGTTTTCAATGTCGCTTAGCTCTTCCTGAAGTTGAAGAAAATTCTGATTGGCTTTCAGATCGGGATAAGCCTCCAACTGAATTCTTAATCCCTGTAAAGCAGAAGTCAGTTTACCTTCAGCTTCAATTTTCTGATCAATGGTGCCGGCGCTCATCGCAGCCGTACGAGCTTCAGTAACTTTCAGCAGTAATTCCTTTTCGTGCGAAGCATAACCTTTTACTGTTTCTACAAGTTGAGGAATTAAATCATGACGCTGGCGAAGCTGAACATCAATATCATGAAAAGCATTTTCACGTGTGTTTCGCAAGCGAACTAATCTGTTGTACAGTCCAACAAGCCAGAATACAAGAACAACCGCTATTCCCAGAAAAATTAAAATTCCCATTTTTATAATATTTGATTGTTACTTACCTTTTCAACAATGATTTTTAAAATTTAAAGTATCAGAATAGAATATTGAAATCTTACCGGATTTCCTGCATATCTTTTTGCTAAAAATAATCAAAAAGTACACACCAGATATTTGAATCTCTACTTTTTTGAGTGATCATCCAAATTCAAGGAATCAGGATTAAAACCCACCATTTTTTTACTACTTTTGCACCCTATTCGGCCTGTAGCTCATCCCGGTAGCCATCGGGAGGTAGAGCATCCCGATTTTATCGGGGGTTTCAGGGTTGAATAAAGACATTGAAAATATAAAATAAAAATCGGCCTGTAGCTCAGTTGGTAGAGCAGCTGACTCTTAATCAGCGGGCCCAGGGTTCGAATCCCTGCAGGCCGACTTTTAAAAGGGTTAAATCGTTGAAAAACAGTTTAATCCTTTTTTGTTTGGGAGATGGACTTTGCAAAGTCCATCAATTCAAACTAAAAATCAACAATTTTTACGAACGCTGCTTCAGTTAACAATATTATTTAGGAGACGACTACCTCACCAAATCACAAATCCAGTTTCAGTTTATCCAACTCTTCAGTAAAAAAAGCAAGTTCTTCCTTGTTCAGTTTAAAATCGCCGGCTTTTGCATTTTGAGCAGCCTGCGCTGCATTTCGTGCACCCACCAACGCAATTGTAATTCCCGGCTGCTCTAATGTCCAGCGGATAACAAGCTGCGCTAAAGTTGCATTTTTATCATTTGCCAGCGGTTTTATTTTTTCAAGGAATATGTTGGTTTTTCTGATGTTTTTGTCTTTATAAAACGGCAGCCCTGCCCGGTGATCGCCTTCTTCGAAATGATGACCCGGTTTTATTTTTCCGGTAAGTAAGCCACGTTCCAGCGGACTGTACGCCAAAATCGACTGGTTATTATTCAAAATATATGGCACAAGTTCATTTTCAATTCCGCGTTTTACCATGCTGTATGGAACCTGGTCGGAAACAAGGTCGATAAATTTTGATGCTTCTTTCATTTGTGCCACATTGTAATTACAAACACCGGCATACCGAACTTTTCCATCTTTAATGAGTTGTGCAACCGCTTCCATAGATTCTTCAATCGGGGTTGTTGGGTCGTCCCAGTGAATTTGGTAAAGATCGATGTAATCTGTCCCCAGCCTTCGCAAACTATTTTCACATTCTTTTATAATACTTCCTTTCCCGGCATATCGGTAAATATCAATTTGTTTACCCTGGTTATTTTTACTGTTGAAATAGAATTCGCCCTGTTTTAAGTCCCAGCGAAGTCCGTATTTGGTAAGTATTTGTAGTTTGTCGCGGGGAATTCCTTTAATTGCCTCGCCAACAATTTCTTCGCTTTCACCTTGTCCGTAAATCGGAGCGGTATCAATAGATGTAACGCCGAGTTTAAACGATTCTCTGATAGCATGAATGGCATCTTTCCGATCAGTTCCACCCCACATCCAGCCACCTGCTGCCCATGCGCCAAAAGTTACGGTTGATAATTCCAAATCTGATTTTCCTAATTTTCGATATTCCATAATTATTTATTTTCAGAGACCTTTCCTTTAAGTTAGTATTTAATTAGATGTTTTTAACGCAACTCAATAAACGAATTGATGCTGAAAAGGTTCTTTATTGTAGTTGGTAACAACTTTTCACCTAATACTTTCTAACTAAGGTAAAAATTCCACATGAAAAATATCATCCTTTCTCCCGCTATTACGATTAGAAGTAAAATAACCAAATTTTTCAGATGGATGAATAACCAGACCAAAGTCGTCGAAGTCAGAATTAATTTTATCGCCAAGGTTAGTTGGTTTTTTTTTGCCTGTTATGGTTGTATAATAAATATCCAACTGACCGTAATTCGGTTCGTGTCCATCGGAAGAGAAAAGCAGCATTCCTTTTGGACCAAAGGTCGGGAACATTTCATTACCAGCCGTATTTATTTCTTCACCCAGATTTACCGGTTCATTCCACTGGTCTTCTTCCCGAATTGACATATACAAATCAGATTTTCCAAAGCCTCCGTCCATATCGCTTGAAAAAATAAGGGTATCGCCAGTAATGCTTATAGCAGGATGTGCAAAATTAAACTTAGGATTTTTAAAGGGGAAATCCCGGCTAACCACGAATTCTTCTTTATTCTTTTTCTCTTCTTCGATGGTGGCTTTACGCCGGAAATAGGTAACCACCCATTCTCCGTTAAACTCTGTCATAATAACCAACCGTAAGTTCACATTTCGTTTCTCCGACTTACGAGAGCTTTCAGGATTGTTGTTTACTGTAACAAATAACTCATTGGTTTTTTTACACCACGCAGCAGGTCCTTCGTGGAATAAATTGCCAAATCCGGGAACCAACTCTCGTTCAGTTACCGGATTTCCCTTTTCATCAATTTCTGCGCGATAAATATCATAAAACAAGGTATTTTGATTCTGACGCTTTTCATCTCCGAAAAACTCTTCCCTTACAGAAGAAAAATACAATTTGTTTTCAACGAAAAAAGGTGAAATATCGCTTTCAACAGTATTTATTGAAGTCATAGGTGTAATCCGGAAATCGATATCATCGAAAATCCCTTTAGATTGACCTTTTAAAGCGTGTGGAGATCCAATAAAAATCAAAACTATTGTTACATAAATTCTCATCATTTTACAAAAATCATTTTATTTACTTGGTTAAAACATCCTGGGTGTACTAAAATTGCTCCAGGCAGGCAATTCATAAGAAACCATAACTTCGTGCGTTGCATAGTTGAATGAATGCAGTGGCGTTACAGAATAATCTATTGCGTATCCTATCCTGAGCTTACTATCAAATAACCATTGAGCGATAAAACCAAATGAATCGCCAGTACGGTAATTAGCTCCTAACCAAACCTTTTCTCCCAATAAAAAATTTGCGGTTAAATCAACCATCATTGAAGATCCAAAGATAGATCTGACAAGAAATGTTGGCTTAAAACTGAGTCTTTCAGAAAGCTCAAACACATAACCACCCATGAGATAAAAATGTTGTAATTCTCCCCATGAGGAGTAATTGCTGTAATTGTCCTTTAAATCGATTTTAAATATTTGAGTAGAAGAAAGGCCTAAATAAAATTCCTTATTGTAAAGGAATCCGCCAATCCCTAAATTAGGCATCAATTTATTATTAATGTCGGTCATAAACAATGGATCGGCAGGATCTCCGGGGTAACCTGTATATTTCGTCAGGTTATTGGAATAACTTGTAATTCCGCCTTTAATTCCCAACCGAAGAGTAGTTTCCTTCGTTATTTTTACCCGGTATGAATAATCGAGATTTAGACCAAGGCGTTTTTCAAAACCTATAATCTCTGCCATCACATTTAGTCCTAAAGCAACATTTTGAAATCTTGTAGGCGTTTGAAAAGAAAATGTATAAGATGTTGGTGCGCCTGACATACCAACCCACTGGTGGCGGCCCAGTACCAGGAAACCTGTATTATCCCAGGTACCGGCATAAGCAGGATTTATGGATTGGGTATTGAAATAATATTGAGTGAACGTTGGGTCTTGCTGGGCCTTACTTATTGTTACTGAAAGTAAAAAAAGTAATATAATGCCCAATGCTATTTTTAATTTGTAAATCATGATTTCATCTCATTATAATTGTTAGTTTTTAATGGTATTCGATGTAACTCCCATGAATTATAATGGTGCTCTTGTGTGAATAAATTTTAATCATGGTCGTTTCATTCATTTTCATTTCAAACCCATTTTATTTGTTCAGGTATAAATAACCGTTTAATGGTTTATTGCCATCATTCAAATAAAGAATGTAATAGTAAGTTCCGTTTGGCAACTTGTCATTTCCAAATGCCCCTTTTTGGGTGGAATATCCATCCCACCAGGCATCGGATTCGCCATGAACATCAGAATTCCCAAAATTTTCCTTTTCATACACCCTGTTTCCCCAGCGGTTAAATATCTCAACCCTTGCATCCGGATATTTTTCCAAACATTTAATTCTCCATTTATCCTGAATTCCATCATCATTGGGTGAGAAACCTGTCGGAATTACCAATTCGCAGCGTTCAACCTGAACAATGACAATAGATGAAGCTTCTATGAGTGAACCGGTATGTGTTGCTGCGGTTACAAAAACTTCATTTTCAAATTGCCCTTCTACAGCATCATTTATTTGTACGGTGTAGCTTGTTGTGAAACTCAGCACTCCACCAGGAGGCAATTGGGTTGTTTCCTGTTTGAAACCAGTTAACGGATCTTCAACCAAAACATTGTATAAAGTTACGTTACCAGTATTGGTGACAAGTATATTGAATCTGACTTCTTCGTACATTGTCACTTTATCAGCAAAAAGAATAGGTTCTTTCTGAATAAAAACTGATGGGTTTTGAGGTACTACCGTTACTGTTGGGACGTCGTTTTTAACATCATTTCCTGAAACGTCTGTCACAGCTTCCCCTTTCGAATTAAATCCATTCACTTCTGCCGTGTTCGTCACACCTCCCGCCTCAATATCCTCCTGTGAAATTATGTAAGAAGCGCTTGCAGTTCCTTTTCTTCCCGGACTCAATGTATCGGGCACAACTTTTAGATTTGTAACACCAATTCTTTCGTCGGTAATTGTTAAATTCCTAATCGTCAATTGCCCTGTATTGGTAACTTCGAACGTGTAATTTATTGTTGCATTATTAGAATTATAAACACCTTTTTTAACAAGTCCGACAGAAGATGATAATAATGTGAGATCGTAATAAACAAATACCAATGCTTCATCACAAAATTCAGGGCTAATTTTACTGCATAGCTTGTAATTTATGGGTGAAGGATTTGAAAAGTAAGCAGGAACTGGAGTAAAAGTTAATAAACCTGTTTCAGTATTTAAAGTCCATACACCTTCATCCTGTACTTCCTTTTCAACCTGCAGGCCATCAACAAGTGGGTCAAGGTCAATTGTTACCAATTCATTCAGAGCCGAAGAACCATCGCTTAAATGGTCATTTTCCAGAATATTGATGGTGACACTGCTTCCGGGAATATTATCATTACTACTATCATTCAATGCCGAAGGTGGTGCTTCTGTATAATCTACAGTAATTATAGCGTTATCACTTAAACCAGTTACGTTTTCTATGAGGAAGTAAGTAATAGGAGTCGGATCGGAGGTGAAACCAGCCAATGGTGTAAAAGTTACCAAACCTGTTAACCTGTTGTATCTCCAGGTACCTTGTTCAGGAACAACCAGTTCAACCTGTACACCTTGCAGCTCAGAATTAAGGTCAATCGTAACTGCCCCCTGTAAAGCGGGTGTGTCATCACTTAACCTGTCGTTGTTCAGAATGTTAATGGTTGCAGCAGTACCGGGTTTGTTGCCTGTACTAATATCATCGGAAGCAACAGGTGGAATTTCTTTGTAAGCGACTGTAATAGTGCCTTCATCGTGCAACCCTGTAATATTTTCAGATAAAATGTAAATTATTGGCGAAGGTGATTTTGTAAAGCCCGTTTTAGGAGTGAAAGTTATAGTACCAGTTTCAGGATTATAGCTCCATACACCTTCATCGTCAACAATTAATTCGGTCTGGTTACCTTCCATTTCCAGATCGATATCAACTGTAACTTTTCCTGATGTTGCAGGAGTTCCGTCGCTAAGTTTATCGTTTGTCAGGATTTTAAGGGTTACAGGATTACCTGGTTTATTATCAATGTTACTATCATCAGAAACAGTTGGTGGTTCTTCAATGTATCCAATTGTAACCGTACCTTCATCGCTTAAACCCGTAAGATTTTCTTTCAATAAATATTTAATTGGAGCAGGATCAGTAGTGAATCCTGGTTCAGGGGTGAAAGTTATTATTCCGGTTTCCGGATTATAAACCCAACTTCCAAAGTCAGTAACAATAATTTCAGTCTGGATTCCCGGTAACACTGGATTTATATCAATAGTGACAAATGATATAAAAGCCTGGGTGTTGTCGCTTAATCTGTCATTGGCTAAAATGTTAATATTTACACTGTTGCCTGGTTTATGGCCTGAACTGATATCATTAACAGCAAATGGTTCGCCTTCATTGTACTCAACCCTTATTGTGGCATTGTCACTTCTGCCGGTTAAATTCTCCGTCAGTATATAAGTTATTGGTGAAGCATCTATTGTATATCCGTCCTGGGGATCAAAAGTTACTTCACCGCTAATTAAATCATAGGTATAATGACCTTCGCCATTTACTAAAAATTCAGTTTGAATTCCATCCATTATTGAATTTATGTCAACAGTAACAAGTTCCGGTTTTACCACATTGCCATTTTGAAGCCTGTCATTTGTAAGAATATCGAAAGTGACCACATCACCGGCTTTGTTGTCTGAATTTACATCGTCGGTTGCAACAGGCGGGCCAAGAGCAACAACAGTTTTAGTAACTTCTGCCTCTACTGCAACTCCATTCGGGTCTTTTCCTTTGGCAGTTACAATATTGATTACACTCTCGTTATTATAATCAGTTTGTGTAATTACATAGGTTTTGGTAAAGGTTATCGTTGTTCGCGGCTTAAGAGTAGCAATGAACTCATTTAATCCTAACATTGGATCGGTCACTGCAATATCTGTTATGGTTACATTGCCTGTGTTTTTTAATGCAATTGTGTAAATAATTTCAGAACCGATGGTGGCAAAACGGGCTGGGGTTGTAGTTATAGTTAAGGTTAAATCAGGATTCTGATCTGCAAAAATGGAATTAGTACCACTATTTTCAACTGTTTCGTTGTTCAGTGCTTTTCCCGATGCGGATGCAGTATTTATTACAACGCCGTCATCCAGATCATTCTGTGTTATGGTGTATGCTTCAGTATAAGTAACAAACATACCCGGTGCAATCCTTGTAATCACCTCATTCAATTTGAGTAACGGATCGGTTAATACAATATCGGTGAGATTTACATTACCGGAATTCTCAACAATAATCGTATAAATAATTTCCTGTCCCGACGAATTGTAAATTCCCGGTGAAGCATTTTTTGTAACGTTTATTTCAGGTTGCTGAATAGCCATAACGGTTTGGGAATCATTGGCAGATACCGTTACATTATCAGGGTCTTTACCGGTTGCAGTTGCAGTGTTGGTCACACTCCCCGAATTCAGATTAGCCTGAGTGATTTGGTAAGTTTGAGTAAAGGTTTGCTTTGCTCCTGGTGCCAGGCTTGCAATGGTTGTATTCAGCCCAGTGAGCGGGTCGGTAACTGCAATACCTGTGATAGTCACATTTCCTGTATTTTCCACATCGATGGTGAATGTGATTTGTTCCCCTGCCAGACGGTACGTTGAAGGAGAAGCGCTTTTATTTACCGTCAGCCCGGGTTGC
>Ga0105102_10000606_pt1 | contig 11029 bp, 6 predicted proteins | sample PPLLaktember2015_FD_87032 | JGI IMG/M metagenome (GOLD analysis project Ga0105102, IMG submission 87032) | Freshwater sediment microbial communities from Prairie Pothole Lake near Jamestown, North Dakota, USA - PPLs Lake P7 Core (6) Depth... | ecosystem: Environmental > Aquatic > Freshwater >...
GTGCTCGACACCGGTGCCAATCGCTCGGCGATATCCGCCGCGACCGCCGACGTGCTGCAACTGGTGCCTGCCGAGGGAGACGTGGTCAGTGTGCACGGTGTCACCGGCAACGCCATCCTCCCGGTGGTGGAGGTGACGAGGCTGCAGGTGGGCGAGCTGCTGATCGAAAACCAGCGCCTGCCGGTACTGCCCTCCGCGGTGTTCGCAGGCACGGACGGCATCCTGGGCGTTGACTGCCTGCAGGATGCTCGAATCGAGGTGGATTTCGGCCGTGACCGGGTGACCATTCGCCGCTCGAGCGGGCGGCGTGCCGAGCGCGGCTTCCTGGTTGTGCCCGCGTGGCTGCAGGACGGGGGGCTGCTGCTCGTGGAGGGGCAGGTCGGTCGCGTGCCGGTCAAGGCGATCCTCGACACCGGCGCGGAGCGCAGCCTTGGGAACGAGGCGCTGCGCACCGCGCTGGGACGGAAGGCGCTGCGGCCGCACGAGGCGGTGACCACCACGGTCATCGGCGCGACCCCGCAGCTCGCGCAGGCCCTGTCGTTCGAGGCGCCCGCGATCGACATCGGCGGGGCGCGTCTCAATAATCTCACGGTCAGCTTCGGCGATCTGCACGTCTTCAACGTCTGGTCGATGCTCGAGGAGCCGGCGCTGCTGATCGGCATGGACCTGCTCGGCACGCTCGAGAAATTCGTGGTGGACTACTCGCGCCGCGAGTTCCACCTGAAGGCGGTCTCCTCGGGGCGGCCGACGTTGCATCGCTGCGGAAACGAGTGCAACACGCGCATTCGCCGGCCGGACGCCTGAGCAATCGTCGAGGCCGGGGGGGCCTCAAGGCCGCGACAAAGACAGTCGCCAACCGACCAAGTTCTCTCCCGCGTGGTGCTGGGGCTCTGCCGCCCCGCACTCGAAGCCGGCGCGGCGCGCGGTCGCAGCCAGAACGTCCATCTGCTCGTCCGATTTCGCGCAGCCCACCAGATCCTGCAGGCGGCGCACGCCATCTCGCACATCGCGCTCGAAGCGATCCACCTCGCGTTCGAATCCTCCGGGGCCCATCTCGCGGCGCACGCCGAGCAGTTTCTGCACGCCATCGATCACTACGTGTAGCAGGTGCGGCGACGCGCTCGAGGCGGCCGCCTGCTGGAGCCGCGTCATCGCCGCCGAAAGCTCGGCCCACGTCGCGCGTGATGCGGCCGCCGAGTCGTATTCAGCCGCCGCATGGCGGCGCAGCTTGCGCAGGATCTTCGTGTCCTGGAGCACCAGCGCACCGTGGACGAGCGATTCATGAGCGTTGCGGATCAGCACGGAGCGCTCGTGATGCAGCACGAACAGCGCCTGACCGCCGGGCCGCAGCACGCGCTGGATCTCCGCCAGCGCGCGTGGCGTGTCCGTGTACTCGAGGGCAAACTGGCCGCTCACGGCGTCGATGCTGCCGTCGGCGAAGCCAAGGCGCTCGCAGGGCATGCCGGCATGGAATGTGATGCCAACGAAGAGAGACGCACCGTTCGGCACGTGGCGCGGTGGATCGATTGCCGCGATGTCGGCGCCGTGGATCTCGAAGTGCCGCCCCACGGCCGTTGCCGCTTCCCTGGCCAGCAGCGCGATGGCGCCGTTGCCGCAGCCGACGTCAAGTACCCGGGCGCCGTCGTCGAGCGCAGCAAAGAACGCGACCCACAGATCGCGAAGCTCCAGCGTGTAGGTGGCACCCGGCCCCATGGGGCAGGTCGCGATCGCGCCGCCGCGGTAATAGGATTCCCAGTGCTCGACGCTCATGACGCGCTCGCTACGCGGCGTACTTGGTACGAAGGGCGTCATTATGGATGGGGATCGCGCGGCACGCGGGGCCAGGTGGCCTGCTGCCCTTGCGCCACGGGCCCGGACCGGGGCGATGCGCGACGTGGCGGCAGACCGGGCGCACGGCGAGTACCATGTCGTTTCCCCGTGCGGGCGGCGTGTGCCGACGTAGCTGGGATGGAGGTGAGACGCCGGTGAGATCCCCGAACCGACGCCCGGCCTGGGCGCTGCTGCCACTGGCGGCCTGGACGATCGCCGCGCACGCCGCGGGCAGCGGCTCGCCGCAGCAGTGCGCCGCGATCGACGACGAACACGAGCGACTCGCGTGCTATGACGGCATCTTTCGGACGCCTGCGCGGTCGCCATCCATGCCACCCGCGGTCGCGCCCGTCGCGGCACCGGCCGAAACTTCCGCGGCGGTCGGGACGACCGCGGACGCTGCTGTCGGGGTCGGCCCCCAGGCCGACTTCGGCCTGACCGAGGCCGCCAAGCGGGCGCGCGATCCGGAGAAGGCGAATGGGACGATGTCGGACAGCATCACCAACACGGTGGCTTCTGTCAGCCGTAGGCCTGCCGGGGAACTGCTCGTGACGCTCGAGAACGGCCAGGTCTGGACCCAGCTCACGCCGGATCAGCGGGCAAACCTGGCCGTCGGGGACACCGTGACCATCAAGAAGGCCGCGCTCGGATCTCACCTGCTCGTGACCGAGAGTCGCTACGCGACGCGGGTCCGCCGCGTGAAGTGACACGCCGAGCTTCCCCCTTTCCCCAGGAACATCGGATGCAGAACCAGAACGCGGCGCGGCTCGACGCGCTTGTTCGCGCGGCCGTCCAGGCCCGCCAGTCGGGGGACCTCGCCAAGGCGGTTGCCATTGCGGGGCAGGCGGCACACGAGAAACTCGCGCACCCGTTTCTACTGCGCGTACAGGCCGAGTCGCTCGCCGTGGCGGGCCGCTATTCGGAGGCGGGGCAGCTGCTGAACCGCGCCTTGGCACTGGCACCGAACGACGCCCTGACCATCACCGATATCGGCCGCGTGCTGGTGGCGGAGAACCGTGTGGAAGAGGCAATCCGAGCGTTCGAGGCCGCCGTGACGGCGCGCCCGGAGCTCGCGGCGACGTGGCTCGAGCTGGGGTCCGCGCGCGAGTACATGCGTGACGACGGCGGTGCGCTCACGGCCTACGAGCAGGCGAGGTCGCTGGTTCCGGCCGACGCCGAAGCCTGGGCGGCGCTTGCGACCGTCACCATGCGCCGCGGTGACGTGGCTAAGGCGCGTTCGCTCGCGGAGGAGGCGACCCGACGACGACCCGACCACCCGGGCGCCGGCCTGGTGCTGGCGAGCGCGGACCTCGATCGGGGGGACACCGAGGGGGCCCGGGCGCGACTCGAGGCCCTGCTTGCGGGAAAGTTGCTTGACGAGCGGCAACTGCAGGTCGCTCTGGGGCGCCTTGGCGACGCGCTCGACCGTCTCGGCCGGACTGAGGAGGCCTTCGCCGCGTACACCCGTATGAACGAGGAGACGGTGAGGTTGAATGCCCCGCGCTTCGACGACAGCGGGCGCATCGAGAGCCACCTCGAGTTCGTCCGGCGACTCGGGCGCTGGTTCGAGGGCCAGGATCCTGCGATGTGGCGCGAGCCGGTCGACCCGGGCCAGTACGCCAGCCCGGTACGACGCCACGTCTTCCTGCTCGGCTACCCGCGCTCGGGCAACACGCTGGTCCAGAATATCCTCGCGAGCCTGCCGGGCGTGCGTACGCTCGAGGAACGACCGACGCTGGACGACTCGGACCGTGCGTTCCTGCGCGAACCGGGCGCCATTGACCAACTGACACTTCTCGACCCGGCACTCGCCGAGCGGCAGCGCGAGGCCTACTGGCAGCGCGTCCGCGCCGAGCTGCCGGACGTGGACGGCCAGGTGTTCGTGGACATGGCGCCCCTGAATGGGATCAAGCTGCCGATGATCGCCCGGCTGTTCCCGGACGCAATGATCGTGCTATGTCGCCGTGACCCCCGCGATGTGGTGCTGAGCTGCTTCCGCCGGCACTTCCGCGTGAACGCCTCGACCTACGAGATGACCAGCCTCGAACGGGCGGCGCGGCACTACGACGAGGTGATGCGCCTCGTCGAGCGGCACCTCGAGGTGCTGCCGCTGCCGGTGCACGTGGTCGAGTACGCTACGCTCGTGGCTGATTTCGACGCCACCACGCGCGCGCTCGCGGAGTTCGTCGGCGTGCCGTGGACCGAGGCCGCGAGGGAATTCAGCCGGACGGCCGCCGCGCGCGAGGTCCGCACGGTGAGCGCGCCGCAAGTGCGACGCGGCCTCTTCGACGGCACCCGGCAGTGGGAGCGTTACCGCGAGCAGATGGCGCCAGTGCTGCCGATGCTCGAGCCGTGGGTCAGGAAGTTCGGGTACTCGGACTGAGCGCCCGTCTGAGCGGCTCGAGCCAGGGCTCGTAGCGCCGCCACGCCTCGAGCGCGTCGCGGTACATCGGCCGTCGCACCTGCTCCGAACTGGCCGTCGCGACCGCGCGCGCGTTCTGGTGGAAGCTCAGGCAGGACTCCTCGAAAGGCAGGCCACAGTGCTCGAGGAGGCGCCTGACCTCGCCCTCCGTGTCCTCGACCAGCCGCTCGTAGACGACGCGGTGCACGCGCCCGGGGAGGACGGTGTCGAAGTGCGCCATCAGTTCGGCGTAGTCGCGGTAGTAGCGCCCGAGGTCCTCGAGCGAGTAGGTGTAGTGCTGGCCGCGGGCGAAATGCTGCCTGAAGCACGACCAGCAGCAGGCCATCGGGTCGCGGCGGACGTCGATGATCCGCGCGTTCGGCAGCATCAGGTGGATGAGGCCGACGTGCATCCAGTTGTTCGGCATCTTGTCGATGAACCGCGGTGTGCCCTCCTTGCGATGCAGCCGGGTCTGCCGCAGATAGCGCTCGCCAAGTGATTCGCACTCACCGGCCCCGAGTTGTGCCAGCGAGCCGGGATACGGCCCGCGGCTACCCAGCGATCGGACGAGGCCTGCGACATTGGGGAGTTCCATCGTGCCTTCGACGGCCGAGTGGCTCGCGAGGATCTGCTCGACAAGCGTCGATCCCGAGCGCGGCAGGCCGACGATGAAGATCGGATCGCCGTCCTCGCAGCCTCTACCCCGGCGCTGGGCGACGAACTCCGCAGTGAAGAGGGCACTCATGCGACGCACGAACCCGGTGGTCGCCTCCGCGTCGTAGTTGATGCCGGCGCGGCGAATGCGATTGCCCTGCGAGTAGTGCTCAAACGACTCCTCGTATTGCCCGTCGTATTCCAGCGCCATGCCGAGCGCGAAATGCAGGTGCAGACGGTCGTCGTCCGTGGCGTCCGCTCGCGCGAGGCCGGCCTGCATGGCCGCGACGTCCGCCGGCGAGAAGCGGAAAGTCTTGAGGTTGGCGAGGCTCCACCATGCCTCACCGAACCCAGGCGCGAGAGCGAGGCTGCGGCGGTAAGCGGCGATGCCGTCGTCCGTGCGGCCCGCAGTCTTGAGCGCGTCCCCGTACGCCATGCAGATTCGCGGGTTGGACGGGTAGTCGGCGAGCACGGTCTCGAAGGCCTCGATCGCCCGTGCATGGTCGCCGGCGCGGCCGAGCACGTTGGCCTTGAGGTTCAGGTAGAGGGGATCGCGTGGGGCGTCGGCGAGCAGGCGCTCGATCTCGGCGAGCGCCTCGCCGGTGCGGTTCTGCTCGTACAGGACCAGGGCGTAGGAATGACGCGCGGCCGCGAAGCCCGGCGCCAGCGCGAGGCTGCGCTCGAGCAGTGCGGCCGCGTCGTCCCAGCGACCCGCGCGCACGGCGAGGTCCGCCAGCAGCCGCAGTGCCGCAGGATCGTCCGGGTGCCTGGCGAGGTGCGCGCACACCAGGCGCTCGGCGTCGGCGAGGCGGTTTTCGCACAGGGCCGTGGCCGGGGCGAGGAGAGCCGGGCCCGCCGTCGTGACTGCGATGTGGTTGGCCCATGCTGCGTCGGCACCGGCCGGGTCGCCGGACTCCAGCAGGAGTTCGGCGATGAGGCGCCACGCCCCGCCGAAGCCTGGCTTCAGGGCAGTCGCGCGCCTGAGCGCTGCGAGGGCCTCGTCGCGCCGGCCGGCGAGCCCGAGCGTCGCGCCGAACTCGTACTGCACGGCCGCAGAGCCCGGCTGCCGCCGGGCCAGCGGCTCCAAAATCGCGAACGCACCCGGCAGGTCGCCGAGGTCCCGCCGCGCCATCCCGAGAAAGAGGGCGGCCAGCGGGTGACCCGGTACGGTGGTGAGGATGGCCGTTGCCTCGCGGGCTGCGCTTGAAAGGTCGGAACGCAACAGGGCCGCGACGCGTTGCAGCGCCGCCTCTGTCGTCACGTCCAGCTTCGGTGCAATGCCCATCGGGATAGCGGCTCCGGGCAGGTGAGGCTCCGATGAGAGCCGCGGACGCCGGCGATGTCAAACAACCGCAGCCGCGCCCGGTCGGGGGGGAGGCGCTGGGTCCGATCGAGCCATGCGCGCCGTGCCCGCTCCCGTCGCGACCCATTCGCGGGCCAAAAAAAAGACGGCGGGCCGAAGCCCGCCGTCCATTACCACGTTGCCGTGGAATCCGCAGTCGATCAGAACTTCGCCTGGAGGCCGAAGAACACGTAGCGGCCCATCGCGTCGTACACCTGCGGGAAGGTGTTGCCGTTGCCGAAGCCCGTGCCCACCTGGCCGCTGAGCGGCGGATCCTCGTCCGTCAGGTTGTTGATGCCCGCGCTGAACGTGTACTTCTCCGCGTAGGTGTAAACCACCGCGAGGTCGAGGTAGTTCTGCGCGTCCAGCGTCTTGCCGAACGGATAGACGTTGGCGGGATTGCCGATGTCCGGATCACGCGACGTGTACTCGATGGACACTTCGTCGAAGTACCTCCAGTTGAGGGACAGGTCGACGTTCCAAGGCGTTGCCCAGGTCGTGCGCAGGCGGGTCCGCAGCTCAGGCAGCGGCGTACCGCAGAACTCAGGCCCGTAGAGCCCCGCGCAGTCGAACGACGAAACGCCCGGCAGCGGTGTGTTCACGAACTCGTCGAGCAACGTGCCCATGAAAGCGAAGCGCAGCGAGCCATAGTCACCGATCGCCAGATCGTAGTTCACGCCGAGGTCCCAGCCCGACGTCTTCGTCGTGCCGATGTTGACGTTGGTGGCAACGATGTTGGCCTCCGGCAGCAGCCAAAGCGTGCCCTGGCTGTCGCGCGTGATCAGGCTGCAGTACTCCGCCGAACCCGTCGCCAGGCACTGGTTGAGGGCGGTCGACGGCGGAACGGTGCCGATGGTGTCCTCGACCTCGATGTTCCAGTAGTCGAGGGTCATGGCCAGCCCGTCGACGAACGTCGGCGTCAGCACGAGGCCCGCCGTCCAGGTGTCCGCCGACTCAGGCTCGAGCGCCGTGTTGCCGCCGAAGAGCGCGTTGTACTGGCCCGCCGGGCTGTCCAGATCCGTCCCGTAGAGGCCGGCAGCAAGTCCCGTGCGCAGGCACTGCTCGAGCGTCGCGGTCGGAGCGGTGCTGCAGGGATCACGGGACATGTCGTACAGGCCCAGCCCGGAGGCGGCGAACAGCTCGATGATGTTCGGTGCACGGACGGCGCGCTGGTAGCTGCCGCGGAACCGGACGTCGTCGACGACCTGCCAGTCGACGCCCACACCGTAGGTGTCGGTGGTGATGTCGGTGCTGTAGTCCGAGTAGCGGTAGCTGCCGGTCACCGTCAGGTCCTGCGCAAGGAAGATGTCCTGCAGGATCGGCACGCGGGCCTCGACGAAGAGGTCGGTGACGTTGTAGTCGCCGTTCACGCCGATCGTCGGGCCACCCTGGCCGGCGAGGTCGCCGGTGGTGAACGCGACGTCCGTCTCGAAGTCCAGGCCTTCCTGGCGGTACTCGGCGCCGAACGCAAGGCCGATGCCGTCCTTTGCGGTCGGCAGCTTGAGTCCGTAGTTGCCGAGATCGCTGGACAGCGAGGCCGAGACGACCGTCTGCGTCGTGTCGCCGCGCTGGAAGCCCGGGGTCGCAACGTAGTCGAGCGACTCCGGCGTGACGCCGCTCGGATCCCAGATGTTCCACGGCACGCAGTTCGCGTCGAGACCACTTACGACCGAGCGGCACACCGGCTGTCCGAAGGTGGGGCTGCCCGCGCGGCTGTCCGCGACGACGTCGAGAGCCCGCCCGACGCGGGTGATCGAGAAGTCGTTCTGGTAGGTCTCTGAGAACAGGACCGTGCCGTACTGGCCGGAGACGTCGTAGTTCCAGTTGTTGTCCAGGAACGAGCCCTTGATGCCGACCACGCCACGGTAGGAGGTCAGGCCCAGGTCGTCACGGCGGCCGCCGCCTTCCACGTTGCGGCGCAGGACGGTCACCTGCCGCGTGTCCCCTGCGAATCCCGCCGGGAAGAGCAGATCGCGCCACTGGCCACCGTTCACCTGCAGCAGCGGGTTGGTGCGGTCGACGCTCGCGACGACGCCGAACGCGCCCGACGGCGCGATCTGCGCCACGGTGCTGTTGTCCATGAACGCGAACTCTGTGTAGATCTGCGCCGAGTCGCTGACCTCGTAGTTCGCGAAGAAATTGGCCTGGTAGCGCTCCTGCGGGCGCTGGTAGTAGTTCAGCGGGCCGTAGTTGTACAGCGGGAATCCGGGGATGACGTTACCCGAATCGTCCATGGTGTAGTCGCGGGCACCCGGGGCGCCGATATTCGCAACGCGGAACCGGCCGGGGAACGACGTGCTCGAGCCGCCGCAGTAGCCGCTGCTCGAGAGGGCGCAGGCGCTGTAGTCACGCTCAGACTGCAGGAGCGCATCGGTCTCGGTGTAGCCGAAGTACACCGTCGCATTGCCGCGGCCGTCTGCGAAATTCGAGCCCAGGGTGATCCCGAGCGAGTATTCGCTGCCGTCCCACACCTCACCGGGGGCCGGCGTGAAGCCAGCGTCCCGGACCGCGTTCTGCGCGAACCGGTTGCTGTTGTCGTGCCAGTACGAGCTGTAGGTCGCGTCGAGCTGCACACCCTCGAAGTCGTCCTTCATGATGAAGTTCACGACACCGGCCACCGCGTCGGATCCGTAGACCGCGGACGCGCCGCCGGTGAGCACTTCGACGCGCTCGATCAGCGAGGTGGGGATCTGGTTGAGGTCGGGGGCCACCGGGCCGCGCGGGCTGCCGGCCGGGAGACGGCGACCGTTCACGAGCACCAGGGTGCGGTCCGCGCCGAGGTTGCGGAGGTTGACCGTCGCGGTACCCGAGGCGCCGTTCGAGACGTTGCCACCCTGATCGGCAAAGGCCTGGGGCAGGTTGTTGATCAGGTCTTCGACCTGCATTCTGCCTTCGAGCTGCACGTCCTGGGCGCCGATGACCGTCACCGGGCTCGTGCCCTCGAGGTTCGCCTGAGGGATGCGCGAACCCGTGACGATGATCTGCTCGAGTTCCTGTTCCTGCGCGGAGGCCGCGGGGAGGTAAGCGACCGCGCCTGCAGAGGCGGCGATCAATGCGACCCGTACGGCGCGCTCGATCTTGCGATTGGCCATCAGATGACTCCTAAGAGAGTTGCGAGATTGCGAGGTTGGGACCGCCCCATGGGGCTCACGGGCGAGTCCAGACAGCTCCAGAACAGAAAACCACAGGAAGCGGAAGCGAAATTCTGGACCATTGGGCGCGGATCATACGCTTCTCAGGGCGGCAAAGTGAAGTTGTGTTGCGTTGCCACGACAGAGCGTCCGTGGGCGCTATGTGGTTACGGCGCAACAGGGCGTATTGCGCTGCGTCAGCCTTCGGCTCGATAGTAGTCGCGAACCGCATTGACGAGGCCTCCGACCAGCTCGCGCTCGGCTGGGGCCAGCAAGGGATTCCAGACGTCGAAGATCAGCACCGCCCGCAATTCCTCGCTGTCGTTGCGGGCTTCGTGCTCGATCGTGTCGTCGAACACGAACGCCTTGCCGTAACGCCATTCCCGGGTCTCGTTACCGACCCGGAACCAGCAGCCCGGTGGAACGATGAGCGGCAAGTGCACGATCAGCCGCGTGTTGGTCTCGCCGCAGTGCGGCGGTATGGTCGTGCGCGCCTCGAGGCAGGAAAACATGGCCGTCGGCGAGTAGTTGGCCAGCTCGGCCATGGGAAGCCCCGCCAGGACGGCCGCCGTCCTGGGGCAGCGCTCGCAGTGGGTCTCGACCGGCCGGCCGTGCTCCCAGAGGAAATACGTGCTCCACCTCGGGGAGTGATTCAGCTCGGCCCACTGCTCGAGGGGGGCGCCTTGCGGGTGCTGCACATAGGGACGGAACTCGTGGCGTCCTTCGGCAAGCAGGCCGATGAGCTCGTCGCGGATTACGTCCGTGTTCGATTCGAGCTCAGCCATCCACGGAAAATGGTCCTCGTCGTGGAACTGGATCGGCGGCAGGTCGGCGTAGTGCAGCATCGCCGGCTGGGGCTGGTACATCCTGCGCCGACCGATCATGACCTCGAGGCTGCGCTCGAAGCGCTCGAGGCGAACGCCGGCGCGCTTCCGGCGCAGCGGGGCCAGCGCGTCTTCGAGATGGCGCTCGAGCCCGGCCATGTTCTGCTCGACCGCTCCGCGCGCGTGCTGAACCGCCCGCTGCAGGGAAGGGTCGGCGAGGTCGCGCTCGGGCATCACCGTGAGGACGTTGCGATACACCCGTGCCGCCTGCCGCGGCCGGCCCTCGCGTTCGAGCATGCGCGCCTCGTGCAGCAGCGCCGGGTAGAAGTAGGGGTCGATCGCGAGCGAGCGCCGCACGGCGGCCGCCTCCGCCGCACGGTCGCCGAGTTCCTTGTGAGCGAGCGCAAGGCACAGCTCGGCCATCGGATGCGTGCCCGGCGCGGCCGCGCGTTGCAGCACGGGCAACGCCGCCGCCGGGTCCCCGCGTGATAGCGACATTTGGCCCAGCGCCAGCAACGCTTCGACGTTACCGGGGTCGATCTCGAGTGCCGACATCCACAGTCGGGCGGCCTCGGCGCCACGACCGCTGCGGGCGAGTTCCCGGGCATCACGCAGCCGGGACTGGAGCTGTGCGGCAAGCGGGCTGTTCATCGCTGCGATGCTGCCACAAAGCACGAGGCCCCGGAACTTGCGTCCCGGGGCCTCGTGGCAAGCGCAAGAGCCTGCAGTCGATTACATGCCCGAATCCGTGCGGATCAGCATGACGCGACGGTTCAGCTGACGACCCTCGGCCGTCGCGTTGTCGGCGATCGGCTTGGACTCACCGTGGCCGATCGAGCTCAGGCGA
>Ga0105102_10000608_pt1 | contig 11018 bp, 19 predicted proteins | sample PPLLaktember2015_FD_87032 | JGI IMG/M metagenome (GOLD analysis project Ga0105102, IMG submission 87032) | Freshwater sediment microbial communities from Prairie Pothole Lake near Jamestown, North Dakota, USA - PPLs Lake P7 Core (6) Depth... | ecosystem: Environmental > Aquatic > Freshwater >...
AAGCCAAAGAGTAACTTATTGAACTTAGTATATTCTGCTTCTGGTAGATAGAAGGTATCAGATTTGGTTCGCCAATACTTATAGCGCTTCTCCCACCCGTACACAGGAATAATATCACCTGTAAAAGGTCCAATATTTACTTTCATAATTTAAGATTATCCCAATCAATATCATCCAGCCCTTTGAGGCTACGATACGAATTAATTACCGCTATAGCAGCCAGACCAGTAATTCCGAACACCGCAAAGAATGCAGCGCGTTTACCCCATTTTTTCTTGTCGATGTTCTTCATACTGGTCCTATACTGGTACTCCCGAAGGGATTCGAACCCCTAACCTAACCCTTATGAGGGGTCAGCTCTAACCGTTGAGCTACGGGAGCATTTATTAATTATTCTTAAGCCACTCGAGAATATTTTCTGGAGCAGTTTCACCATACGGGTCGTTATCTGCATCCCAGCACTTGCCTGGTTCAATAAACCACTTTTCAATCTTGCCGTTGTTGACAACGCAAGCATAACGCCATGAACGGATACCAAAGCCGAGATTATCTTTACCGACAGCCATATGCATTTGGTTGGTAAACTGACAAGAACCATCAGGGATAACCTTGACCTTCTTGATCTTCTGAGCCTTTGCCCATGCATTCATCACAAACGCGTCATTAACCGAAATGCAATAAATGTCCTTAATACCCTGAGCCTTGAACTCCGCAAATTTTTCTTCAAAACAAGGAAGCTGATACGTCGAACATGTCGGAGTAAAAGCACCAGGGAGCGAGAAGAGAACAACACGCTTATTAGCAAAGAGATCAAAGGTCGTTACATCTTCCCAACGATAGGGATTAGGACCTTCAATCGAATCGTCGCGAACGCGAGTCTTAAACACAACAGAAGGAACAACCTTAGGAAGGTTCTTCTCAATATCAAAATCAACAGATTCACATACAAGTTCATTCATAATTATATTTCCTTTTTAAATTCTATTTAGCCGATGTAGAAGGTTGGCGACCGAACGAGCTTCTACATCGGTTATCTGGCCGTTATGAGCAGCATAGAAAGTCAGAGCATCCTTAATCAGCTTTACATCGGCTGGAGCATAGACACCACCCTTTGCAATCCGAGGTTGAGTAGTACCACCTTCAGTAATGGTGGACTTTACATTCATATAAGTCATAGTTTCAGGGGGCTGCTTCATATTATCTCCATTTGGATAGTCCCAAAGGCATTCTCCATCGTCATCATAGCCGATGAAAACCATGCCGGGTTTGCCATGTATCGAACGCTCAGCCATGACTTGTAGCAAGCCATGTATTAGCTGAATCCATCCAGTCTAATTCTTCTAGATTGAGTGTCTCGCCGTTTCGATATTTATTAAGAAACTGGCAATACACTTCCTCAACCAACTTATCATTTGTAAAAGTAGGAAAAGAGAAAACCTGAATATCCATATCAACCTCCATACAATATAAGTCATACTATCATGGGTAAATTAAAATGTCAACCATTATTTTACAAAATTAATATTTTTCTGTATCGAAAAAGAATGTCTGGAATAATCTTCCATCATATAGATTTTTACCAAAGTAGTCCAGACTGGCATGGAATAAATCTCCCCGATAAAGGATAAGTCGATTGTATTTATTACCGATCGAATCAACCTTATCCCATTTCGTATAATCTAAACCCTCGTACACATTCTCATATGAACGCCATTCACCTGACTCTTTGTGACGATACATTGCAGTACCACTTGATAGTGGTGCGTCTGGAGTCAGATAACAGACTCCTGCCCACATAGATGTGTGATCACTATGTATCCATGTACGATCTTCTGCAGTGGCATATTGAAAGGCACCAGTATAACCGGAATATTCATGCCAATTAGTAATAGTACCGGCGAAATTCATCCAATATTGGATCGATTGCTTGATGTCATCTGTAAGGAAAGATCGAGTTCGTTTACCAGGATAATTGCCTACAACATCGAACTCTTGAGACAGAGCAAAGGTTCTGATCGCATCTGGATCTGCATAAAAGTTGTCAATGATCATTAAATCCAGATTCATAGGAAAATACCTTTATACTACTTTTATTTCGTCTGCCGCCTTGAGCGCAGCAGTAAGGGAGCGCGCAAGCACTACGCCCATACGACGATTACGGCGTGCAAAGGGCTTACCGAAGATACGAACTTCAACACCGGGAATCTTTAGAGCTTCTTCGATGCCGGTATATTGAGGATAAGAAATATCCCTATCTGCCAGAATGACAGCAGAAGCACCCTTTCCATTTACAGGCTTAGTGTAAATAGGAAGACCCATGATTGCTCGCAGATGAAGGTCAAACTGTGATTGGTCCTGGCTGATCATAGTCACCATTCCTGTATCATGTGGACGTGGTGAAAGCTCCGAGAAGTATACATCATCACCCTTAATAAAGAATTCTACACCAAATAGACCAGCACCATCAAGGTCATTCGTGATAGTTTTTGCCATATGGTATGCAGTTGATTTGGCTACTGAGGACAGATATTGTGGCTGCCAAGAGTGCTGATAGTCACCATTCTCCTGAACGTGTCCGATAGGATCACAGAAAAGCGTAGGACCATCCTTCTGCTTGATAGTCAATAGAGTGATTTCAAAGTCAAAGTCGATAAATTCTTCAATGATAACACGTTCACGGTCACCACGCATATTTTCACACGCATAGTGCCAAGCTGTTTTAAGTTGCAACAGAATATCAACATCAGAATCGGAATCAACTATAGACTGACCCTTACCTGATGAGGACATAACTGGCTTGATAACAACCTTATTAGCCAGAATCCAATCATAAGCAGCAATTAACTCTTCTTCTGAATCTGCGTAGGTAAAGCTAGCAACCTTCAGACCGAGTTCCGCAGCTCGGTCACGAATAGCATCTCGGTTCATAGTCAGGTTAACTGCTCGTGCAGAAGGGACTACCTGAATACCCGAGTCCTCTGCATCATAGAGAACCTTTGTTGCAATAGCTTCGATTTCAGGAACAATAATGTCTGGCTTATATTCCCTGATTATCCTACTAAGAGTATCAGGATCCAGCATATTAAAGACAAGCGAATCGTCTGCTACCTGCATAGCGGGTGCATCGACGTATGAATCACACGCGATCACATAATGACCCATACGTTTAGCAGATATAACAAATTCTTTACCTAGCTCACCTGAGCCCAGAAGCATAATAGTTTTCATAACTTAATATTCCATGTGTTGTTGGATGCCTTCGATCCGAGGAGAAATCTTTTTGGCAGAGAATTGAAGACCGTCAATCTCGAAGAACCAACGACCGTGGCAAGGACCGCATTGTTCCCAACGGATATTAAACTGTTCCTTATCACGATACAGCGAAAAACCGTGAGTCCACATACGACCGGTCTTGAGTTCGAAAGCACCACCACAGAGATTATTAATCATATTGACACCTTTCATTCCCTATAGATTATGTATATCCTATGTGAGTAAATATGTCAACTAAAAATGCGGCTAGAAGCAATCCAGCCGCATTTTAATTTAAAGATCAGTTTATTTTTTCTTGCCGATTGAATATTTTGCTTCTAAAACCCAATCGTTCTTTTCTTTAAACGGGAGGATTTTAATTTGACTTAAGGGAGCCTTTGGAGCTTTTGCATCATCGGATTCTACTATTTTTACTAGTCCCCAATCTTCAAGTAATGTGGCAATTGTATTGCGTCTACCTTTATCTTCATCAGAAAAGTTAGATGCTTTGCCGTCTAATTCAAATAGTTCTTTAAAATGAACTAAAGCGTATCTGCCTTGCTTATGCAAAATGTGACAGGATTGATATAGAATCTTATCTTTTCTAGAAGCGACACCAATACGGGTCAGCGTTTCCTTAACTTTTAGGAAATCATCTTCTTCGCCAAGACGAATTTCAATACCCTTTCCACTAAAAATATCATTCATATTCCACCTTCGTCCAATTTTTTCTTTATAGTTTTTAGATCGTCAGGTGTAAGAATAGATAATGCAGATTTGGCCTTGTTCGCGTTGTATCCGAAATACTTCATGATAAGTTCTAAATCACTATCCGTTTTCTTCTTACTCCATTTACTAAACCTTTTTCGAGGTCTAACAATATTTATAAAATAAGAGTACTGGAGTTTAGGATCTAGATGATACAGCATATTCATGGCATTGGCATATTCGACGGTGTCGGGAAAGTATGACAACCCTCGATTAACCATGAAGCTATTGTAGGTCTTTTCCTCCTCTTTAGTTTCCATCAAATCCTTTTTAGTGAAGTTGATAGAATTAATATAATCAAATGGGCTTGTCTCCGCCATCACGTAATCCTTTTATCCAAGAAGTAGCAAAGTTCTTCTGATCAGAATCGGACATCATACTGAATTTGTGGTCAAATTCGGATATTATCTTCTTCAATCTCTCGTTCCTCACCCGCTTCTCGTCCATTGTCTCTTTTTCTTGATCCATGTAATATCTCCGAGGATTTTTCTAGTATAATAGAACAACCCATACAAATTTCTAATTCCAATGGACCTTCTGCCGTTTCCATGTTGAGTTTGCCAGAACCATTCTTTTTCTTCAGAACAGTCTTGCACAGTGGGCACTTTTTACGTTTCCACCATGTCACAGCCACTCGCCTTCAATCATCAATTCGGTGAGACAGCAAACAAGGTTAATCTCAGGGTCGGCACAAAATCCATGCTGATACTGATATTTACCAATAATGAGAACCACGGCTGGGATTGATCGAGTATTTAGATACTGAGAAGCCTGGTCATAGATCTTACGGAAGATGACATCGGCATCGTTATCAAGATTTTCGGCAACCCATTTGCGCATATTAGAGAAATCTTTGTTCTTCAAGAACTCCACAAGGTTCTTCAGAGAAAGTTCCTGAAGATTAACCAGGATACCAGAGTCAATACGACCTGTGGCAGAATACCGCTGCAGTTCATTTAGAATACGACGGTTGTCAGGGAAGAACTTCTTGATAAGTTCTGCAACAACAGTCTTATCAAACTCGATGTTTTCCTTCGTTAGGATATTGCATGCACGTCTCATGAAATCCTTAGCAAGAGCAGGGATTTCCTTCTTGGTAATCTTAAAGTCGATTACAGAACAACGAGAATGTAGAGGTTCAATGATACGATTCTTGAAATTACAAGTCAGAATGAATCCACAATTCTTTGAGAATTCTTCCATGAAGTTACGAAGTGCAGGCTGAGTACTGTTACTATTTAGATAATCAGCCTCATCAAGGATGACATATTTACGACCACCAGACAGTGAGACCGATGATGCAAAGTTTTTAATTTCATTTCTTAGAGTATCAATGTTACCATTCATAGATCCATTGATGACAATATAGTCACATCCCAACTCTTCGAGCATTGCTCTGGCAATAGTTGTTTTACCAACACCCGCAGAACCAGACAGAATAAGATTAGGGATGTTCTTTTGTTCTACAAACTGTTGAAATGTAGCCTTGAGTTCAGGAGGGAGGATAGTATCTTCAACAGTTTTGGGACGATAGCGTTCGACCCAGAGAAAATCTTCAAGCATAATATAGTCTCCATAATATAAAAAGTGGGGGACACAAGATCCCCCAAGGCATTAACCTTCAAAGGTACTCGAAGCTTCAACTGCAATGTAATATTCAACCTCTGGTGAATTGAAGTGTGAAAGACCCTTTGACGAGATCTTTACATCATAGGAACCAGGTAGGAGCTTAAGGTTTTCAGCCTTGAAGATCATACGGAAGGTGTTGGTTGTTTCACCTACTGCCACGCTGTAGACGTCGCCGGATGGATTCTTACTATCAAGAACCTGTACAGAGACGGATGAACCGTCACCCACCACAGCAATTTCTGGGAGCGAGAGAACCGACAGAGCCTTCAGCAATTCCTGAAGATTATCAGCAGACAGAGTAAATTCAACCTCTGGATCTGGAAGTTTGATTTCCTTTTCCGGAGGAGAGACAATCATGCTCGGTTCGGCAAAAGTATAATTAATCTTCTTGGAACCCTGCTTGATCTTCATGGAACCAGTTTCAACTTGAAGTTCCGGATTTTCAAACAGCGAGAGTGTGCTCAAAAACCGTGAGAGATCATAGATTGCAAAAGGGCTTTCAATTGTTTGATTTATCTTTGCACGAGCCATGATAGTCTTGGTCGGCGAAATTGTAGCCAAAACAGAACCAGGTTTAAACAAGATCGAGGGATTGATCGTCGAAAAGTTCTTGAGAATCTGTAGGGTACGCGAGTCAAAGTTCATAATATAGTCTCCATTTGTGTTGTATCACATTGTTAATAATAAACATTTTCAGTATAAAAGTCAATTACTTTTTACCGATCTTTTTCTTTAGTAAGGAAGGGTCAGCAGTTGCTGTGGCACCAATTGCGGCAAGATCCACTAGGGATCCACCAAATACCATCATACCGACATGGGATAATTTCATCCATGGGCAGAACCAAACCTTCATACCAGCCTTACGAGACCACTGGCAGAACATATAATCTTCTGATAGATACCGATTTGTGTCTGGGCATATTGGTGTATCAAAATAAGCCATGATCTGACGAGAACCGTCAAAATGTTCTGTCCGAACGTGGTCTGGTGTGTAGAGTTGCTCTGGATAGGCTTTCTCAAATTTCTCAAATGTCTGACGACGGATCATCATAAATCCTGTTCCAGCTTCAAGAACTTCAACTGGTTCTCCAAGAGGGATTGAACTTCTTCCTCCCGCAGGATTGAATACGTAGTCACCGACATACTTTTCTAGGTCCTGAGGATTCTCGTCGGCAAAGCCCTTGTCAACCGCAGTCTTGATCTTTTCCCACGAGATGCACTTTTTCGGATATGGACCAGCAAGAATATCATATTCATTCGATTCATCATCTGGATCCGAAAGTGCTAGAAGTGCGATAACATCTTTAGCATCAAACCCAATATCGGAGTCGATGAACATCATGTGAGTATCACCCGACCGTAGGAATTCATCTGCACAGTAGTTACGTGCTCGAGTAATCAGTGATTCGTTGAATAGGAAATAGAATCTAACCTGGATTCCATAATGTGTGCAAAGTGCCGAGAGGTCGGCAATTGACCGAGCAAACATACCTTGACATTGGCCACCATACATTGGTGCCGCGACAAACAATTTACGTTTGCGTAATTCTTCAATAGGGACTTTAATTTCAATGCCTGACATATTAATAACCTTTACTTTTGTTGATCATGTACGTGAAGAGCCATTATAGCATAATGGATAACCTTTAATAGGTCCTTCCTCCAGTCTTCTGGAGTTCCCTTACGACCATACCGTTGAGCATACTTTAGAATATTACCAACGGTGAAGCCAATTCCATGGCCACTGTCAATAATAAACTCGGTTGCTTGATATTTGTTTTTGGAATAATGCTCACCGTAGGTTTTATTAATATATTCGGTAAGCTCTTTTAGGATTTTATCCTCATCATATTTATACTCAATTTTCATACTATTTCATGGGCTCCATTTTAAATTTTGACCAAACCCTAGATGGTTTAATTCTTGTTCGGCCAGACTTTTCTACGATTTCAAATTGTCCCGGGTATTCTTCACACAATTTGAGTTGACGTTTATATAATTTACCTTCTTTAAAGTCGGTAGTATTTCCTCCAGCCATCTGCATTGTAGGCATACCTTCATAACTAAACCGAGTAAGTGTTAAAGTTACAAAGTTACTATACAGCATCTGTAATGAGAAATCAGTATCCTCAATAATTTCAGGACGGAATTTTGCTGGGGTTTCATTTTTAATAAGCATGCAAGAACAAACTTGTTTGTTTAACTCATAGGGTTGTTTCTTGGCAAAAGCAAAAGCAAAATGAGTAAATCCAGCCTGACCAATATTAGGAAACGTTTCGGTGAGTTTCTCTAATAGAGTAAAGCACTTACCTTCTTGCAGTACAACACGTTTATCAAAATGTGATCTAATATTTTTTAGATCGTCATCCAGTTGCCAATGATATTTTTCCCTCATAAACCAGGAATAAGTTTTAATCCACTGTCTTACGTAATAGATCCCTTGATCATTCTTATCAAGACACAATACAGAATCGGTACCAAATTGAGCAACATATGATTCATAATCTTGAGGCTCTACCACAAGTTTAAAGGGAATACCGAACGTCTGAAGTACTCCACTAGTCTTTATAGTGGTAGCACGGCCCTTGGACGGAATATAAAATGTGTATGAAGGATTTGGAAGTGAGTCAAGTTGTTCAAGATATTCATGATAATATCTATCAAATTCATCCATTGGATCATCAAATAATTTCATAATTTTCATCATATCTCAAGAATGTCACTCCAGCTTCATTAAATATAGTTTTAGAAATTAATACCTTTTCTTCCCAATGCGACGGAATTACGGCTGGGTGTTGCATAATAACTTAGAAATTCCCACTTGAACGACACCCTTAGCACATTCTGAACAGACTGGAAGTCCGTAAACATATAGTGTGGTATCATTTAGGGAAGCGCCGTTGCGGCAAGCATTGTAAATGCAGTTCATTTCGGCATGAACCACATATTTATACTTTTCTTCTCGGGTGTTCAATCGTTCCGGAGAATCTTTTACGCCTCTGGGAAATCCATTATAGCCTTGAGATACAATCTGTCCATTTTTCCCTACTACGACTGCCCCGACCTTGGTAGAGGGATCCAAAGACCAAGAAGAAATTTGTTTGGCCAAATCCATATACCGAATTGTCCACTTATTAGCCATATTAAATCTCCAAGTCAAAGCGGATATTTTGAGCCTTTTCTCTGTCTAATCTATCGGAATATTGGTTACGATAATCTTGGTTACGTCGAGCAGCCTCCTCGAGGATTGTGAATTTAGAATTTACATCCTTAGAATACTTGATAAATGCCGGAATATCCTTGGCAAAACAAGGCCCTGCAGCACCCCGACGACCGTCAAATCCAGGTACAAGAGTATGTGAGGGACTTACTCGCTTGTCGGTTCCGATAGCATTAATAATAGATCCGTAATTGGCACCAGATGCTGTCACAATATCAAAAAACTGATTGAACCAGAGGACCTTGTTCATGAGGAAGCAATTAATTCCGTATTTAACAAAGCTGGCATCCATAGCGGTCATGTAATGGACCGGGCACGGTTTACAAGAACTATACCTTTGGTAAATCTTTTCAAGCTTTTCTGACGGTTCTTCATCACCACCAAAGATGTGCATAATTGGATTTACAAAATCCTCATTGGCAGACTTCTCCGTCAGGAATTCCGGATTATATACAAACCGAGTAGGATACTGATTATAGAGTGAGTTAATCACGTCGGGTGTAACTGTGGATTTTACTACGATTAAAGCAGTTGGAGAACAGAATGCCAGAGTTGCTACAGCACCTTCTACAATAGAAGAATCCACAGACCCATCGTCTCCCATTGGTGTAGGGACACAAATAAATGCTATATCCAAATCGTCTGGAACATCTTCAATCTTTGTACCTAGTTTAGGATCAATAATGTACTTTTGAATATTACGATTATTGAATCCGTAATCAACGGCACCACCAACAAACCCATGACCGATAACGGCTAACTTCAATTTCTTCATATTATTTTTGCCCATGAATGCTCGAACGACCCTTAGGATATTCATTTAATGAGAACGAAGGATCTACATACTCATTTTCAGTTCCAAATTCACGAACTAGGTTCATGCCATAGTTATCAACACCTGGCTCGATAGTCACATCCTGCCTGAGAATAAGAGGATTTAGCCTACCGGGTTGACCGTGTTTATTGATGATCTTATCTAGGTTGACATGGTGATGTGAACGACCATAGCGCTCAATAAGTTCTACACAGTCTGGATGCATTTCTTTAAGCATCAAAGATTTCTTGAGAGATGCATCTTCTTTATAGTTGTTATAGATTTCAGTTGTGTTGCCACCCTTAACGGTACCGGTCCGAAGTTTACCGCAGAGGAATGAATAGAACAACATAGTCGTTAGGCCCTGCTTCATAACACGGATGGATAGATCCACGTCCTCATTGTATTTGCCACGCCATTTTTCTGGGCAGTCATTATCAATGAGAAAGCACGACATGATACGAGTGTTTAGAATATAAGGCGGATATGGATAATCATCAATACAGAAAAACTTGTATTGGAATCCAGCAAGTGCTACATTCTCAAACCGGTCGACAAAATCTTCGGCAGACCGAAAAATACCGGAACCACGTTCTACACGATAGCGCCTGTTGTTATGGAAGCGCCAAAATTCAGTCATGTTGTCATCCAACAACCAGTGACGTTTGAATCCGTTCTGTTGAGAGTGTTCCCAACACCAGTTACGAGCGGGACCAGAGCCTTTACCGTGATTAGAGAAGGGCAATACTAGAATTTGCTCCTTACGGAGATAAGGAGACGCGAGGTATGCTTCATAATCTTGGGGTTCAACCGCTACGTAAAAATCGACACCCATTCCGTGTAGAGCCTTTGCAGTATGTGGTCCATATTCTGCACGACCCTTTGAAATGATATAGATGGGGTAACGAGTTGGTTTAGCTTTGTATTGTAATTCCATAACAAAAAATCCTTTCAATGTCTTTTCTAACACTATTTAGACGAAATGTCAATAGTATTAGTCACCAATATAACGATTCATGCTATTTGATTCTCGTCCTTTTTCGGGATACCAAACGGCATTAGTTTTATCAGTTAAGGCATATTGCATTTTATTAGCAAAATGCTCACGGTCTTCTTTGGTTCGGAACTTAATAGTGATTTGTTTCCAAGGCGCAATGTCTTGTGAAAAATAACTTGGCATGCCCGCATACCACCACTGGGTATAAGGATCCCGCCAATTGGATTGAAGATCTTCAACTGTTTCAATTTGGATTAAAGTGCTGCTCATAGTATTACCTCAGAAAAACTTAGAAAGATTATGTTCATTGTTATGTGGATCATATACAAAGTCCCGAA
>Ga0105102_10000614_pt1 | contig 10987 bp, 8 predicted proteins | sample PPLLaktember2015_FD_87032 | JGI IMG/M metagenome (GOLD analysis project Ga0105102, IMG submission 87032) | Freshwater sediment microbial communities from Prairie Pothole Lake near Jamestown, North Dakota, USA - PPLs Lake P7 Core (6) Depth... | ecosystem: Environmental > Aquatic > Freshwater >...
GCACACCGAGCTTGCTTCAGCATGCTTCCCTGTGTCCGGCTGCGAATTCACTCGCAGCCGGCGCTCGCAGCCGGCGCCCGCAGCCAATCCATCGTCGCCTGCGCCAGGATGGCCGCGCCCAGCGGCAGGGCGCGCTCGTCGATGTCGAAGCGCGGGCTGTGGTGAGGCTCCGGACGCCATTCCACTTCCTGGCTCGCCCGCCGTTCTCCTTCCTGGCTCGGGCCGGTCTCCGACCGTGCCCGCCGTTCCGGCATAGCCCCCAGCACAAAGAAGCAGCCCGGCGTGCGGTCGAGGAACTCAGCCACATCCTCGGCCACCATCATCATCGGGCCATCGGCCACGGCTGCTTCGCCCAGCACGGACGCCGCGGCCGCGCGCAAGTGATCGGTTGCGTCCACGTCGTTGACCACCGGCGGCGCGTAGTCGCGGAAAGTCAAATCGTAGCTCGCACCGTGGGCCGCGCAGACCCCAGCCAGCAGGCCGTGCATGCGTTCGATGATGCGCGCCCGCGTCGCCGGATCGAAGGTGCGCAGCGTGCCGCTCATCTGCACCCGTTCGGCCAGCACGTTGAATGCGTCGCCGCCCCGGATCGTACCGATGGATAGCACGGCCGGCTCCAAGGGTTCGCGATCGCGGCTGATGATCGTCTGAAGCTGAGCGATAGCATAGGCCGCCACGGCGATGGCGTCGATGCCCTGATGCGGCATGGCGCCGTGGGAGCCGCGACCGACGATCTCCAGGGCGAAGCGGTCAGCCGCCGCCCACAGCGGTCCGGCCTTGACCACGGCCCGCCCCAAGGGGATCTGGCTCCACAGGTGCAGGCCGAACATCACATCAGGGACGGGGGCCATCATGACCCCGTCGGCGATCATGGCCCGTGCGCCCTGGGCGACCTCTTCGGCCGGCTGGAAGACGAACTTGACCCGGCCGGCAAGCTGCTCTTGCTGCCCGGCCAGCAGGGTAGCCACGCCCAGACCGATGGCCGTGTGACCGTCGTGGCCGCAGGCATGCATCTTGCCGGCCGTCAGCGAAGCGAAGGGCAGGCCCGTCTCCTCGTGGATCGGCAGCGCGTCCATGTCAAAGCGCAGCATGGCCGTTGGACCCGGCTGCACACCCTCCAAAACGCCCACCACACCCGTCTGGCCGACGCCGGTCTGCACCTCCAGGCCGAGCTGCACCAGGTGATCAGCCACCATGCCTGCCGTGCGCTGTTCCTGGAAGGCGATTTCGGGGTGGCTGTGAAAGTCGCGCCGCCACGCGGTCAGTTGGCTGGCCAGCGCCTGGGACAGGGGTAGAAAATCGATGGCCACGAAAGTTGTCCTCCAAAGTTGCTAACTTTTCGGAAAAGTTGGCAACTTTCAGGGCTACGCCTGCGCCCGATCCAGCAAGGCCAGGCTGCGACGAGCATGGTAGTAGCCGCGCACAATGAACTCTGGCCAGCGGCTGCGGTCGATGAACTGCTCGTAGAACTTGACGCCCTTGATATCCTGATAATTCACAGGATGTAGCAGCAGGCAGCGATCCTGGATCATGTGCAACTGCATGCGGGCGGCCTCCAGGTGCTGACCGTGGCGCGACTGGTGGCTGGCCCGCAGCACGCTCCAGGTTTTGTCCTGCCAGCCGGAGTGGTCCTCGCCGTCGAAGTTCTCCGGGTAGAAGCCATTGACGCCGATGAAGAAGTCGATCTCTGGGTGGTGATCCACCAGCGGTTGCGCGGGGAAAATGTTGATAACGCCGCCATCGCCGCACAGCGCGCCGTCGATCTCCACCGGCTGCATGAAGACCGGCAGGGTAATTGAAGCCCGCGCCAACCGGGCCAGCCGCATGTCCGGCGCCGTCTTGCTGCCCAGGTAGAGCAGGCGGTTGTGGTCGATCTCCCAGATGTTGGCGTAGAAGGGGATCGGCAGATCGCCCAGCATGACGCCGCCCAGGCGCTGATGATAGAGCCGTTCCAGCGCCTCGACCTTGACCACGCCGGTGAAGCCGCGCCCCAGCGTCAGGGGAACCTTGAGCAGCGAGCGCCACTCAGGATCGACGTACTCGTCGCTGCGCCAGCCCAGGACAAAATCGACCGCCTCCTGAGCGCTCAGCCCGGCAGCGATGGGCGCCAGAAACAGCGTCGAGCCAGAGCAGGTCGAGATGGCCGCCACCTCCAGCCCCGCCTCCTCCAAGGCCCGCATTACGCCCAGTGTGGAGATCAACGCGCCGCTGCCGCCGGTGGCCACGATGCCAATCTTCTTGCCCGCCAACGCTTGGACCGTAAAAGGACGAAAAGGAGGGAATAGCTCTGTGCTAAAGACCGGCTCGCGATCCAGGTAGGGAATTGGCAGCAGCGTCTGGCGCAACGCGCGCACGAAGGACAGATCCTCTTGCAGGTCGCTGCCCAGGTTGAGCGCATGGGATACCCAGTGAAAGTACTGCTTGACTTGAAACGGCCCGGCGATCTTGCTGAGCATAGATGGATTCCTCTCAGAACTATCCGCCATAGGTCCAGCCGGTAGCGGCCAGACTGAGCGCTTTGGCCGCTGGCTGGCGCACGCCGCCCGCCAGCACATCGGCAACAAACAGGCCGTGGTCGCCGGCTGCGTTGGATTCCTCGACCGTGCGGCACTCCAGCCAGGCTACGGCGTCCAGAAGCAGCGGCGAGCCAGTGACCGTCCCATCCTCGAAGGGGTGGCCAGCAAAACGCTGGTCGTCGGCAGGGATGTACTTGAAAAACGTGGCGGCCAACGCCTCATGGCCCGCGCCCACGACGTTTAGTGCAAAGGCGCCGTGCTGCTGGAGCAGCGGGTAGATGTGACTGTCCTTGCGCACGCCGATAGCGACCCGGCGCGGCCGTAGACTGGCCTGCATCACCCAGGTGATGGTGGCCGCATGGGCCGCGCTGCCCTGGCCAGTGGTCAGGACGCAGAGGCCATAGTGTAGGCTGCGCAAGGCAGCGCGCATACCGGTGAGTTGTTCAGAATCGTGCATGGTGTGTGATCGGCGAGAACAAGCGGCCAATATGGCGGCATTATACCACAGCAAGAACGATGAGATCGAACCTGGCCGCGCGCCAGACCAATGGATTCGCGCTGCTGTGGAAAACTCACTGCGGGGCTGGCAACGGCGTGCCCACATGTAGTGGTCGCGGCGCCATGCTGCCCAAAAGACCCCAGCCGCCCCCGCTTCCAGGCGCGCAAAGGCGCTGGTTTATCCACAACCAGCGCCGCTTTTCCACCGATTCAGCCAGGTTTTCCACAGTTTACGAGGCTCTAGTGAGCCCTCACTCGTTCCAGCACGGGCTGGGGAGCGGTGATCTGGGCCCGCAGGCTTTCCACTGCAGTCTGCATTGAGTCATCGCTTTGCAGCAGTCCCTCGATCTTCTCAACGCTGTGCATCACTGTAGCATGATCTCGTCCACCGAACAGCGCGCCAGCGTTGGCATAGGACAGTTCCAACTCGTTGCGCAACAGGTACATGGCGACCTGGCGGGCCTGGACGATGTCTCGTTTGCGGCTGGGACTGGCCAGCTCGTCCAGACCAATCGCGAAGTGGCGGGCCACCAGGGCCACCACTTCCTCCGCCGTCGCCTGCGCTTTGAGCGGCACCATGTCGGCCAGAATCGCATCCACCCGGTCCGGGGTGAGATAAACGCCGTTCAGGTTGGCATGGGCAACCACTTTGGTCAACGCCCCCTCCAGCTCGCGGATGTTGGTCGTAACAAGAGCAGCGATGCGTTCCAGCAACGCGTAGGGCAGGTCGATGCCATAGGAGACGCATTTGGCTGCAAGAATCGCTTGCCGTGTTTCCATGTCTGGCGGCTGGATATCGGTAATCAAGCCCCACTCGAAGCGGGAGCGCAGCCGGTTTTCCAGGGTAGACATGGCTTTGGGCGGCCGGTCACAGGCCAGCACGACCTGTTTGCCCGCTTCATGCAGCGCGTTGAAGGTGTGGAAGAGTTCCTCTTGTGTGCTAGGCTTGCCGGCCAAAAACTGCACGTCATCCACCAGGAGCACGTCACTGGTGCGGTACTTGGCCCGAAACTGCTCCTGCGTGCTGGTGCGAATCGCTGTCACCAGTTCGTTGGTGAACATCTCGCACGAGACATAGACCGCCTTGTAGCCATTCTGCCGGCAGCGGTGGGCTATGGCATGCATCAGGTGGGTCTTGCCCAGCCCCACGCCGCTGTAAATGAACAGCGGATTGTAGCGTCCGCCGGGCCGGTCCCCCACCGCCGCCGCGGCCGCGTGGGCCAGACGGTTGTTGGAGCCAACGACGAACGTGTCAAAGGTGTTGCTGGCCACCAGCGGCAGCCCTTGGTCAGGTGTCGCCGGGGCTGCAGGTTCGACCGAGGCTGCATCGACGCGCAATGCGGTCTCCAGCAGCGGCGCTGGTGAGGGCTGCTCAGCCTCGCGCAACGGCTGAGGCTGCACACTGTACGTGATTTCGACCTCACGGTGGACGATATGGCGCAGTGTCTTTTTGACGATGCGGTTCAGCCGCAGATCGAGCCAATCCTTGACGAAACCGTTGGGGACAGTGATCAAAAACGTGCCGTCCTCATAGGCCAAGAACCGGGTGGGGTGCAAATACATTTCATAGATGTCAGGGGTCACTTGCAACTGAAGCTCGCCAAGAGCTGCCTGCCACGCCTTGCGCGGGCTAATCAAGGGCGCGTCGATCACAGTCGTTGTATTTGCCACTGTCATAGCGCAATACCTCAACACCAACAAACGGGGCCGCGTGTTGCTAAACCCAGATGCGGTGTGCATCAGAGCGGATAAGAAACGTTGATTTTTTCCTGCCCAAAGGCGGAGATTGTTAGATCGCAGGATTGATGGCGCCTGAGTGGCGACCGATCAGGATGGAGTGGGAAACCAGCCTGGACTGCCAGGTTCGATGGTGGCTGCGGTGATCTTGCCAGTCCAACTGAAGCGTGGGCGAGCCAGCACGTCGTTGGAAACGATGTCAGTTTTTCACCGGGACGGCGGCTAAAGCTGCGATACTGGATGAGGTTTGCGGCCCACAATCCTGCCTGCGATCTGGGGTCATTGTACGCGTAAGGCTTGCCAGCGTCAACTGGCCCACGCCAACGATTCTCCTCCCCACCGGCGAATTTATCGTAGATTGCCCGGCCTAGAACGTGTGTCTCACGCGACATTTAGTGTTTACGCTTTCACTGAGACACAAGGCTCTTCACCAGACTCGGCATAACGTTTCGCTTATGGTTGACTTACAGGCAGAAAAATTTCGCAAAACTTTAAGGTTGGTTTAACAGAGTGTTCGCGAACGATTCACTGCTCATCACTAAATACAGGCACTGCGGAGCCAAACACCCCTATCTGTTGCGTAGACAGGTCGTCAAAGCGCCGCCAGTGTTTTCCCACATATCCCAACCGCGGTCGTCCCACGAAGCTGCGATCTTTGATACCAGATAGTTTTCGATTTTGCGCCAAAACAACGACAAAATGCCCCGCCAGCACTCACGGCTGCTCTGAACCAGGATCTTCGTCGTCCCCCTTGCCCAACTTGCCCTTCAGCCGATCGAGCAGAGAGGGCTTGGCCGGGGCCGGCTGAGCCGAATTGCGGGGCTTGAAGCGCTGGCCGCAGCGCGGGCAGCGTTCTGCGTCGGAGGGTAGCTTGTAACCGCAATTGTAACACTCCATGATGTGCTCCTTATGTGACCGTTTGGCGAACGTCCACCACCTGGCCGCCGGTAACCCGCAACAGCTCCGCCGGCGCGATGCGTAGCATGGTGCGGTCGTCGCCGCCCCCGCCGTAGACTATAGCCTCCTCGAAGACGCGGCGGTCGATGTAGGTCGGCAGAGGCTGGAGGAAGCCGAAGGGTGGCACGCCGCCGGCCGGGTAGCCCGTTTGCGCCAGTACAACATCGGCCGGCGCTAGCCGGATGCGTTTGCGCCCTACCTGGAACAGATCGGCCAGCTTACGAAAGTCGATCGCGTCCGTGCCGTTGGTGATGACCAGAACCGGAGCGGACTGCTGGCCATCTCTGAGGAAGAACAGCACCGACTTGACGATCTGATCGGTCTGGCAGTCCAGGGCCAGCGCAGCCAGAGCCACCGTCGGCGTTTCCCGGTCCGGCCGCACCAGCACGGCTGCAATGGCATGTTGTTCGATAAAAAGCGCAAGGGTTTCACAGGTATTGCTGGTCATGCTCAACCGTCCAGATAGCGTTGCTCCGATTGTAGTCAAGAAACAGAGAGCTGCCAAGCTGCGTGGCGCGCGCTACTACGCAGCTTGGCAGGCTTGTGGTACACTAGCGTTGTGTCAACGCTCATTTGTGGAGTAGGCACACTTGCACCTGCACGATCGCCGCAGGTGCAAGTGTGCCGGGTTCGCATGTGGGCATGCGAACTCCACAAATCGCTCAATGGATAGCTTGATCGAAATCGTGCCCAGGAGGCATATGACGCAAACTATCGGCCGCGACAGTCTGGTGCTGCACAAGGCCAAACCCGCCATAGTGACCCGCAGCGGCGACAAGCTGGAGATCCTGTTTCAGGATGGCAAGACACTGAGCGTGCGTCCCAAGGACCTGGTGGTACTCCACCCTGGCCCCATCGACTTTGCTGAGTTGAAGCCGCCGCCCGGCGACGTGCTGTCCGCCTGGGAGTTGCTGGAGGGCGCAACCACGACCCTGGCCGAGCTGGCCGAGCTGGCCTTCGGCGCCTACACGCCGGCCAGCGCCTGGGCCGTTTGGGAGTGGGTGATCGACGGTCTGTACTTCTCCGGCGTTCCCGAAGCGATCGAAGTCCACCCTGGCCCACAGGTGGAGAAGGAGCAGGCTACGCGCGCCACACGCACGGCGGAAGCCCAGGCCTGGAGCGGTTTCCTGGAGCGCGCCCATCAGCGACGTTTCGAGCCGGAGGACAGCCGCTACCTGAGCGAGGTGGAGCAGGTAGCCTATGGCCGGCGCGACAAGAGCAAGGTGCTGGCCGAGCTGGGACGGGCGCAGACGCCGGAGAGCGCTCACGGCCTACTGTTGGAGCTGGGCGTTTGGGACGTCGCCGTCAACCCCTACCCGCGGCGCATGGACCTGCCCAACGAGTCGCCCGTGCTCGACCTGCCCGATCTGCCGACCGAAGAGCGGCGCGACCTGACCCACCTGCCCGCCTTGGCCATCGACGACGAGGGCAACCGCGACCCCGACGACGCCATCAGCCTGGACGGAGATCGGCTGTGGGTCCATGTAGCCGACGTCGCGGCGTTGGTGACGCCCGACAGCGCGGCCGATCTGGAAGGGCGCGCGCGTGGCGCCAATCTCTACCTGCCAGAGGGTGTCGTGACCATGCTGCCCTGGCAGGCCACGGAACAATTGGGCCTGGGCCTGACCGAGATCTCGCCGGCTCTCTCTTTTGGGCTACGCGTCCTGCCCGATGGTGCGCTGGCCGACCTGGAGATCACGCCAAGCTGGGTGCAGGTGACGCGCCTGACCTATGAAGAGGCCGACGGGATGATCGAGCAGGAGCCGCTGCGGACGCTGCACGCCTGGGCGGATCGCCATGCAGCGCGCCGGCGCCAGCAGGGAGCGGTATCACTGGACCTGCCCGAAGTACGCATCAAGGTCGTCGATGGTCGGGTGGTCATCGCCCCGCTGCTCTCGCTGCGCAGCCGGGACATTGTCACCGAGCTGATGCTGATGGCGGGCGAGGCCGTGGCACAATTGGCCATCGAACGCGAGCTGCCCCTACCCTTCACCGTGCAGGACGCAGGCGAACCGATGGACACACCGCAGACCTTGTCCGACATGTTCGCAGGACGGCGGCGCATGCGCCCCAGCCAGCAGAGCACCCGGCCCGGAACCCATGCCGGGCTGGGGCTGCCGGCCTACGTGCGCGTGACCAGCCCATTGCGCCGCTACCTGGACCTGGTGGCCCACCAGCAACTGCGGGCCTGGCTGGCTGGCCGGCCGTTGCTGGACGATGCGGCCCTGTTGGAGCGGGTGGGCGCAGCCGAGGCGATCGGGGGCGCTGTGCGCCGGGCAGAGAGTCTCGCCCGCCAGCACTGGACCATCGTCTACCTGCAGCAGCACCCCGATTGGAGCGGCGAGGGAGTGATCGTAGAGAAGATGGGCTTGCGGGTCACCGTGCTCATCCCCGAGCTGGCATGGGAATTTCGCGTCCACCTGCGGGAAGACCTGCCGCTGGACAGCTTGGTTCGGGTCGCCTACACCGGCGCCAACCTGCCCCAGCTAGACGCACATTTCAGGGCGCGCTGACCTGGTGGCTGCGCTTCGGAGACTTGAGCACAGTCGCCGGGCTGTGGTATAATCTCGTCCGTTCGAAACACAGATCGATCGTCCCGGCTCTAAGGTCGCACTGGTATGCGCAAACCTGACACGAACACCGTCATCTTCCTGATCATCGCAGACCTCCTGGTGACCCTGGTGGCTTTCTTCACCGCCGTGCAGGCCCGTTATTGGCTGCCCTTTGGCGTTCAGCTGACCTGGCACGAAGTAGCGCAGCCGTGGGTGATGTACGTGCTGGTGGCGCTGATCTGGGGAGTTACCCTCACGTTAATGCAGGTCTACGACACGCGCTACACGGCGCGAGCATCGACCGAAGCGCAGGTCCTCGCCTGGGCAGTTGGCGTCGCCTATTTCGTTTTCGCCGGTGTGCTCTATCTGACCTATCGGGAGCTGCCCCGCCGGCTGTTCTTCTATTTCGTCATCAGCAACTTAACGCTGCTGATCGGTCTGCGAATCGCGCTGCGATCGGCGCTGCGCTTTGCTGGCCAGCCAGGCGGCGCGTCCCGCCGGATTCTGATCGTTGGAGCGGGCAGGCTGGCGCGGCAAGTCGCCCAAGGCGTGCGCGCTCAAAGCACGGCCGGCCTCCAATTGGTAGGCTGCGTCGACGACGAGACCCGGTTCCTGCATCCTGACGATGTCGTTGGACCACTGCTAGGCGCTGTTCAGGATGCCCCAGCGCTGGTAAAAGCCGGTTCGGTGGACGAAGTGATCTTTGCGCTGCCCTTGCACTCCCATGGCGCCATCGAGTGGCTTGTCCTGGCTTTGCAGGACTACCCGGTGCGTGTGCGCGTCGTGCCTGACTACTTGGATCTGGCCATCAGCCGGGCGACTGTGGAGGATTTCAACGGACTGCCGCTGGTCGGCCTGCGCGATCCGGCCATGGCGGGTTCCGACCGTGTGATCAAGCGCTTCTTTGACCTGGTGCTGTCGACGCTGCTGTTGCTGGTTACGTGGCCGGTGATGCTGCTGGTTGCGCTGGCCATCAAGCTCGACAGCCCCGGGCCCGCGCTGTTTATGCAGGAGCGCGTCGGGGAGAACGGCCATCCGTTCAAGATGTACAAGTTTCGCTCCATGGTGGCGAATGCAGAGCGCATGAACACCGCCGTAACCACTCGTGGACGCGACGGTGTGATCATCCACAAGACACCCAACGACCCGCGCGTCACCCGCGTTGGCCGCTTCATCCGGCGCACCAGCCTCGACGAGCTGCCGCAGCTCTTCAACGTGCTGCGGGGCGAGATGAGTCTGGTCGGCCCGCGGCCGGAGCTGCCGTGGCTGGTGGAAAACTACGAACTGTGGCAGCGGCGCCGCTTCGCCGTGCCGCCGGGCATCACCGGCTGGTGGCAGATCAACGGCCGCAGCGAACGGCTGATGCATATGCATACTGAAGATGATCTATACTACATCCAGAACTACTCACCCCTGCTGGATTTGCAGATTCTCTGGCGTACCATAGGGGTCGTTGTGCGCGGACGGGGAGCATTTTAGCCGCCAGCCGTGCCACTGGCGCAATAATACCCCGAAAGTGGTATTGATTTTGCCTCTCTTGTGTGCTATCGTGGAGATCGAAAGCTAGTAAGAGGCTGTGCGCGGCGTCATTAGCATAGTCTGCGCACGTGAATTTCCGATCAAGGAGACGATCTACAATGAAGAAAACCCTTTTGAAAGTCATGGGGCTGGTCATGGTTCTTGCGCTGACCGTTACCCCCGTCATGGCAGATCCTGACGCTGACCCGAATCCGGGCAGAGGCAACACCGATGTGGTAGTCATGAATATGGGATCGGCCGCAGCCGCTGCCACGGCGATCTACTATGGCGCCAGCGGCAACCCTGAGTACACCGCCAACACCAATCTGGCCGCCAAGGGATCGTATCGTTTCGCAGCCAGCGCTGCAACGCCGTTGGGCGACAATTGGCGCGGCTCGATGGTGGTCCAGTCGGCAGGTGAAGTGGCGGCCGTGGCCGAGATCATCTGGACGAACGGCAGTTCCAGCGACGGCACCACCGCCGATGCCTACACGGGCTTTGCGGCCGGCGCTACGAGCATGTACCTGCCTTACGCCGTCTATTCTATCAACTCCCAGTTCACGTTGTTCACCGTTCAGAACACGGAGAGCACGACGGCTAACATCCGGCTGACCTTCCGCAACCGAACTGGCGGCCAGGATCTGCAGGTCACCGATACGATTCCTGCCCTCGGCTCCAAGAACTACGACGTGCGTGCCTTCCCGGCGCTTCAATCCTCGTCTTGCTGGCAGAACAACTGCAACGCTGGCCAGTGCTTCTGGAGCGGCGCAGTTCTGGTGGAGTCAACCAATGGCAAGATGATTACCGCCGCTGCCACCAACCACTGGACCCAGTGGGCGGCGGCGTACAGCGCAGTAGCCTCTGGTGCGCCCCGCATTTACGTCCCGTCGGTTGAGCGGCGCTGCACTGACTGCACGTGGAATCCCCCCACAGCCGGCAGCGACCTCACCTGGCAAGGACTCTCCGTGGTCACCGTGCAGTGTCTCTCTGCCACACCCTGTGAGGTGGACATGCAGTTCGTCGGCCAAACCAGCAACATGGCCAACCTGACACTGCCGACCAAGACCATCAACCCTGGCGCCGCTGTGGCTGCCAGCACGCGCGCCGGCAACGACTATCCTCAGGCGCTGTTTAGCGCTCTCCGGCGCGATACCGACCCGGCCAATCAGGCATCCTGGGCGGGTTCAGTCATCGTGAGCACCCGGAACA
>Ga0105102_10000616_pt1 | contig 10976 bp, 10 predicted proteins | sample PPLLaktember2015_FD_87032 | JGI IMG/M metagenome (GOLD analysis project Ga0105102, IMG submission 87032) | Freshwater sediment microbial communities from Prairie Pothole Lake near Jamestown, North Dakota, USA - PPLs Lake P7 Core (6) Depth... | ecosystem: Environmental > Aquatic > Freshwater >...
GCCTTCCTGTCCGAGCGGTTGTCGTCGGAGGCAGAGTCGTATGCGGAACGTAACGGTTCACCTGCTGGCATACGCCAAGCTGAACCTGTCCTTGCGTGTCCGCGGCCGCCGCCCCGACGGGTACCACAACATCGACTCGATCGTGCAGACCATCGACCTCGCCGATCGCCTTCTCATCCACGTGGCCGATGGGGACGGGCTGCACGTCACGAACGACCTTCCAGGGCTCGAAGGACCCGACCTGGTCGAGCGAGCCGCGGCGGCCGTTCTCGCCGCGAAGGGTGCCCGCCGCGACGTGACGATCGACGTTGCAAAGGGCATTCCGGCCGGCGCCGGTCTCGGCGGCGGATCCTCGGACGCGGCCGCCGTGCTGCGGTTCCTCGATCTCGCCGTCCCGCCCGCCCTGCCCGAACATCGGCTTCACGCCGTCGCGGCAGAACTCGGATCCGACGTTCCGCTGTTCCTGGTTGGAGGCTGTGTCCGCATCCAGGGTCGCGGCGAGCGTGTGGAGGCTTGTCCGGAGCCGCGAGCGGAAACGTTCGCGGTCCTCGCCCCTCCGGTCCACTGCTCGACGCCGGTCGTCTACGCCGCCTGGGACGCGCACAGCGCGCCCGAAGATGCCCCCTGCATCCTCGGCGCCAACGATCTCCTCGCCCCGGCGCTCGCGACGCACCCAGCCCTCCTCCCGTATGATCAAGCGATCCGCGGCCTCGGCAGTCGCTATGCAGGGATGAGCGGAAGCGGAGCCGCGTTCTACGCGGCGTTCGCCGCCCCCGCGGAGGCAAGCCGGGCCGCCGAGGTTCTCGAGCGTGCGGTTCCGGAGGCGAAGGTCCTCGTGTGCCGGCCGACCCCCTCCGCGAGCCGCCGAGTCGATGAGGAGGGGACGACGTGAAGATCGCGATCGATGGTCCCGCCGCATCGGGGAAGACGTCGCTCGGACGGGCCCTCGCAGAGCGCTTTGGGTGCCGGTTTGTCGAGACCGGGAAGATGTACCGGGCCGTCGCCCTCGGCTTGGCGCGCGGGCTGCCACTGGATCGAATCGTCATCGACGTCGCCGAGCCGGAGCGGTTTCTCCTGAACGGGGAAGACGTCACGGATCTCCTTCACACCCCCGAGCTCGATCAGGCGTCTTCCGAAGCGGGAACGCGCCCCGAGGTCCGCGCGCGTCTCGTCGCCCTCCAGCAACGAATCGCGGCGAACATCGACGTCGTGATGGAGGGACGCGACATTGGCACGGTGGTTCTGCCCGCCGCCGACGTCAAGATCTTCCTCCAGGCGAGCGCCGACGTTCGAGCCCGGCGCCGCGTCGATCAGCGGGCCGGCGCGGATGTTGGTCGTACTCTTCACGAGCTGCTCGTGCGGGATCGACGAGATACGACCCGGGCGATCGCACCCTTGAACCCCGCTTCTGATGCGACTATAATCAACACGGATCGAAAGACCCTCGCAGAGGTCATTTCCGAGGCAGCAGACCTGGTCAAGGAGCGGTTGCTAGAACATTGACACGGCGCGTACGTATCGTCCTCAAGAACATCTTCTACGCGAGCGCCGTCTGTCTCCTGCACCTCGTTCTCGGACTCCTCTTCCGACTTCGGGTCAAAGGGAGGGCGAACGTCAAGCGAGATGAAGGATACATCGCTGTCGCCCGGCATCGGAGTTACTGGGACATCGCGTTGCTCGCGACCGCAATGGGGATCCGAAATCGGATCCACTTCATCTCCCGCAAGGGACTCATGAAATCGAACCCTCTCGTTCAGCCGCTGATCCGCGCCTACTCGACGATCATCGATCGCGAGAACTTCGGGAAGTCCGACTTCCGACGGATGCTCGAGGCCGTCAAGACTGAACGGATCGTCGCCATCTTCCCGGAGGGCACGACCCGCAAGCAGGTCGACGCCAAGGCAGGCGCCGTCTACTTTGCGTCGCTCGCCGGGAAGGCGATCGTCCCCGTCAACATCCGATCTCAGGGACCGTACCCGCCGAGGTACCCGTTCGGCTTCCCGCGGATCACGGTGTCGATCGGCAAGCCGTTGACCGTCGAGGCTCTCGAGCGCGACGTTCGCGAAGACGGATGCAGGTCGGAGAGGCTCCGGGCGATGAGCGATCGGCTCATGAAGTGCGTGGATCGAGCATGATGAGTGTAAGATGCACCTTGAGGAAGCGGGCCGGGCGCCCCAGCGCGCGCCGGGAGGCGAAGTTCGGATCTGGCAGTGGAGCATGGAACAGAAGATAAAGATGGAGGACGCTTTCTCTGAAAGCGACGTCAAGACGTACAGCCGCGGAGACACCATCTCCGGGACTGTCGTTCAGGTGAGCGACAACGAGATCCTCGTCGACATCGGATACAAGTCCGAAGGAATTCTTCCGGTGTCGGAGCTGTCCCCGTTCCGCCCCGGCGGCAAGATCGAGCAGGGCGAGCACATCGAAGTGCTCGTAACCTACATCGACGAGGAAAAGGGGACGGTCTACGCGTCCGAGAAGCAGGCCGAGTACGAGAAGCGCATCGACGGTCTTGAGGCCGCGTACCACGAAGGGCACGTTGTCGAAGGCGAAATCACAAGCGAAGTCAAGGGTGCGGGGTACCACGTCAACCTCGACGGAATCCGCGCCTTCCTACCGGGTTCGCACCTCGGCGGGGATCTGCCGAGCAGCATCGACGAACTGCGCGGCAAGAGGATCCAGTTCAAGATCCTCGAGCTGTCGCGGCGCGACAAGAACCTGGTGGTTTCCCACAAGGAGTTCATCAAAGAGCGCGAGCGGTTGCGACGGAAGTCGCTCTTTGACTCGCTCACACCCGACCAGGAGCTCGACGGCGTCGTCCGCAGCATCGTCGACTTCGGGCTCTTCGTCGATATCGGCGGCTTCGAGGGTCTCGTCCACCGGTCCGAGATCGCGTGGAAGGACCTCCCTGTCCCGCCTGCTGAGTACAAGATCGGCACTCCGGTCAAGGTCAAGGTCATCGACTTCGACCGCGAGAAGGGGAAGGTGTCCCTCTCGATCAAGCGGCTCCGCCCGAATCCCTGGGACGGCATCTCCAAGCGGTATGCGGCCGGCACTCAGGTCGACGGGAAGGTCGTCAGCGTCACCGACTTCGGTGCGTTCGTCGAACTCGAGCAGGACGTCGAAGGACTGGTCCACGTCTCCGAGCTCTCGTGGGGACATCCGGAGAACCCGAAGGATGTCGTCAGCGAAGGGGACGCCGTTCCAGTCCTGGTCCTCAGCTGCGACGAGGACGCGCACCGAATCAGCTTGTCGCTCCGCCGGACGCAACGCGATCCGTGGGAGGATGCGGAGAGCAAGTACCCGCGAGGGCAGGTGATTGCGGGCGTCGTCACGAAGATCACCGACTTCGGCGCGTTCATCAAGCTCGAAGAAGGGATCGAGGGGCTCGTCCACGTGTCGGAGATCGACTGGGGGCATGTCAATCACCCGCGAGACGTGCTCAAAGAGGCCGACTCGGTCAACGTGAAAGTGCTCGGCGTCGATCCGCGGGAGCGCCGCATTTCGCTCAGCATCCGCGAGCTCAAGGACAACCCGTGGCGTCGGTTCGTCGACCGCTACGCGATCGACGAGATCGTCGAGGGCGAGATCACCGAGATCAAGGACTTCGGCGCGTTCATGAAGATCACCGACGAGGTCGATGGATTGATCCACGTCTCGGAGATCTCCAACGAGCGAATCGCGACCCCCGCGGACGTCTTGGCCGTCGGATCCAAGGTCCAGGCGAAGATCATCGGAATCAACGAGGAGAAGCATCAGGTCCGCCTCAGCATGCGGAACCTGTTCGGTCCCCCCGAGGTTCCGACGGCGGCCGCCGACGAGGGCGACCGCGACCGAGGAGGCAAGGGACGACGACGACGTGGCGCCACTCCCGGAACCCCTGCGACCGGCAAGGAGCGGGGCCCGAAGGCGCGAGACCGCGAGCGCGTCGACCGACGCTTCCTCGACGAAAGCGGGCACGAATCGCTCAGCATGCGCGATTTGCTCGGCAAAGCGGGCATTGACGACGAGTCCTGATCTACCATGGCTGTGCAGAGTAAGCAAGGAGGATTCTAGATGAACAAGGGCGAATTCATCGATCGGCTGGCTGACAAGTCGAACCTGACGAAGAAAGAGGCGAGGAAGCTCCTCGACGGGGTCCTCGATCTGATCCAGAGCACCCTCCTCGAGGGCGAGGAGGTCAAGCTCGTCGGGTTCGGGAAGTTCGCTGTCCGCGCTCGCAAGGCGAGCAGTCGCATCAACCCGCAGACCAAGCGCCCGATCCAGGTCGAGGCGAAGGTCGTTCCCCTGTTCAAGCCGGGAAAGGAACTGAAGCGGCGGATCGAGAAGGCCCTGAAGGTTGCGCCGAAGGGCGTCGCGAGAAAGTAGCGCGACTTCCTTCACCGTAGCGAGATGAACCAACGGCCGGCGACGAGCGCCGGCCGTTCTTTTCGTTCCCCTCGAACGGCCACCCTAGGCGCGTGCGACGACGCGGAGTCGCTCGGCCATGACGATCGCCCGAAGCTCGTCCACGGCCGTAGCAAGATCGCCGTTCAGGACCAAGTAGTCGAAAACCCCGAGGCTCTTCATTTCCCGCGCCGCCGCGCGCAGCCGCTCGGCGATCTCCGCCTCCGACTCCGATCCGCGCGCACGCAGTCGCTCGCCCAATTGACCTAGCGACGGAGGCGCGAAGAACACGAAGGAGAGAGTCACGCCCGGAACGCCGCCGCGGCGGAGCGTGCAGGCTCCCTGCACGTCGACGTTCAATACCACGTCCGCGCCCTGTGCCGTCAGGCGCTTCATCTCCGCCCTCGACGTGCCGTACTGGTCCCCGAGATACACGGCGTGTTCCACGAACTCGCCCGCCGCAACCATCTCCGCGAACTGAGCGGCCGAGACGAAGTAGTAGTCGATGCCGTTCTTCTCGGCCGGCCGAGGGCTGCGCGTCGTGTGGGAGACGGAGTAGACGAGGCCGGGCACGCGGGCGATCAGCGCGCTGATCGCCGTGTTCTTTCCGGCGCCGGACGGGCCGGACACGACGAACGCGAGGCCTCTGCCCGTCCCTCGTCGAAGAGTCGAAAGGTCATCACTCGACATTCTGAACCTGCTCCCGCATCTGTTCGACGCACATCTTCATGTCCAGGACCGTGGCGACAATCTCGCTGTCGCGGGCCTTCGAGCCGAGCGTGTTGATCTCGCGGAGGAACTCCTGACCGAGGAAGTCCAACTCCTTTCCCACAGGCGACGTTCTACGGAACAGCTCGCGCGCCCTCGCGATGTGTCCCTTCAGCCGGACCAGTTCCTCTTGGATGTCGAAGCGATCCGCGTAGAGCACGACCTCCGCCTCGAAGCGCTCCGGGTCGATCGTGACGTCGAGGCCCTCGATCCGCTCGCGGAACTTGTCCCGCAACCCGGCGAGCACCGACGGAAGACACGCCTCAATCGCCGCCGTGCCGGCCTCCAGGGCGTCCGTCAACCGGACCAGCTCGGTTCGCAGCACGGCGCCCTCCCGTTCGCGGGCCGAGACGAGGGCCGCGAGCGCCTCGCCGAGCGCGCGCTCCGCGGCCGGCCACAGCGCCTCGTCGCTCTCCTCGCGAATCTGAAAGCCGCCGGCGCGAACGAGGTCCCCCAAGGTCGGCGGCGCTTCGAGTCCGAGCTCGTCGGAAAGCTCCCGCAACGCCGCGTGAACCCTGTGCGCAAGCGCACGATCGACGTCGGGGCCTTCGCCGATCTCCTCGTTCTCCTCCACGGCGAGCCACACCCCAACCTCGCCGCGAGCGAGCGCCGCGCGCACCTTCTCCTCAATCTGGGCGTGGAGCCACGGACGTTCGCCGACCGACCGGATCCGCACGCTGAGGAACCGATGATTCACCGACCGAATCGTCGCCTCGACTCTCCATCCGTCGAGCAACGCCCCGCCGGCCCCGAACCCGGTCATGCTTCGCATGTGCCTATCCTCCCCTGCGCAATCGTGATCCCCGCGTACCCCACGACCGCCGTCCGATCTCCGGTCGAGTCGCCCGACGTTTCGTAGGCGACGAGCGACGACTCCTTCCAGCCCTTCTGTTCCGCGAATGCCAGCAGGGTCGCGATGGCGCCCACCCCGCAGATCGAGAAGCGCTCCTCCGCGCAGATGCGATGGAATCGGACCGCGTCGACGGCGAGGATAGGATCGATCGCCAACCGATCCCGCTCCCTCGCGACCGCATCGGGCTCGTAGTGGGTGAAGTCGCTCGACGCGACCACCCAGACCGTACGGCCCTCCATTGCCTTCGCCAGCGCGCCCGCCCCGGCGGCAAGCTCTGCGAGAGATCCGGGTTGCACGCAGATCGGGACGATCGCCACCGGCTCATCCCACAGTGCCTGCAGAAAAGGAAGCTGCACTTCGACCGAGTGCTCGCGGCTGAACGCGGGCTCGTGGACCTGCATCCCCGTCTCCTTCAACGCCGCCACAGCATCGCCGTCGACGGGAACGTCGCCGAGCGGCGTCCGCCAGGCCGGTGCATTCGAGAGCGAGAACGTCGGACCCAGTCCCGTGTGGCTCGCGCCGAGCAGGACGACCACGTCCGGCCGACCGCACTCGGACGCCCGCCGGAACGTCGCCCCGGCCACGCACCCCGAGTACGGGTACCCCGCGTGCGGGACCACGAGTCCTACCGATTCCCGCGCACCACGACCCGTCGACCGCGCGCCCAAGAGCCGTCCTACGGTCGGCCGCAGGACGTCCGGATCCCCGGGATAGAACATCCCCGCGACGACGGGCATTCGCACGTGGCCTAGCATTCTCGCTATTGTACTGAGAAGCCTCGGCCTGGGCCATGGCGATCTTGACGCCCCATCCCGACTCCCGTACTATCTTGGCGTTCTTGGGAGATCGTTTAATGGCAGGACGACAGGCTCTGGCCCTGTTAGTGGAGGTTCGAATCCCCCTCTCCCAACCAACGGCCCGAAGTGGGTCTTCTTCCCCTCTGCGGGCGCCTCTGGCGTTCGCTCTCGCTTCGCGTCTCAGAAGCCGGCGCTCGCAGCGCCTCAGTCGGCTTCGGCGTCCGTCGCGCTGTCGATTGGGCGCCGCCCAGACTGAACCGGATTCCCCGGCGCGAGCGCCTACTCCACACCCCGCTTCTGCTCGTACATCCGCCGATCGGCTTCCGCGAGTGCCTCTTCGATCGTCTCCGTGCTGTCCGGAAGCCAGTGGGCGTCACCGATCGCCAAGTCGAGGCGGAAGGGAAGAAGGGCCGGGTTCACCGCATTCCAGCGATCGAGCGTGGCTCGGATTCGCCCCACGACCACGCTCGTCTCCCCGTCGGTCTCGGGAAGGACGATGAGGAACTCGTCGCCTCCGTACCGTATCACGAAGTCCTCGCCTCGCACGGCGCTTTGCAGCAGAGCGCCCACCTCTCTCAACACCCTGTCGCCGACGACATGCCCGAGCTCGTCGTTGATCTTCTTGAACCGATTGACATCCACCATGAGGAAGCCAATGGGACGACCGTGGCGCCTCGATCGGCTCACTTCTTGGGCGATGACTTCCGTGAAGTAGCGGCGATTGAAGACCCCTGTGAGGGGATCGCGGGTCGCTTGCTCTCTGAGTTCCCTCTGGAGACGAATGCGCCTCATCGCCTCGGCCGTGTACCCCGCCAGGAGCTCGAGCAGCCGAGCATCCTCTTCGGTGAAAGCGTCGCGCACTGGGGAACGAATCTGGATCACGCCGAGGTGGTTGAGAGGAACGCTGATTCCGGACTGGAGCGTCGAGTCCCCGAGACAAGACTCCGGAGCCTGTGCCGCGCTGCCGAAGCGTGAAGCCAGATCGGCGCTGAGCGTCTCGGCCGCAAGGCCGCCCCCGCGCCCCTCAATCGGGATCTCCTGTCCAACCTTCGCGGCCGCCCCAGACGAGGCGGCCTTCACGACGAGCTTGTCCCCGACTCTGATGTACAGGCTGCACTCCAGAAAACCGAGGACCCGCTCGGCGGCATCCACAGCCATGAGGTAGGCTTCCTCCTCACTCTCACAGGTCTCCAATTGATGCGCGGCTCGGTGGAGCTCAGCGATTTTTCGACTCGTCTCGCGCAAGGCAGTCTCGGCAAGCTTTCGGGCGGAGACATTGCGGATGTTGCACTGGATCACTTCGCTGTCCCCGACGGCGTAGACGTTGCTGACGAATTCGACCTGAACCCGCCGTCCGTCGAAGGTCTCCAGAGGCAGATCCTCGTAGCGGACATAACGCTTCTCCTGGAGCTGCAAGAACGTCTGGCGAGACAGCTCCTCGTCCTTGACGGGACCGATCTCCCACAGTCTTCTTCCGAGGAAGTGCTCGCGCGGGTACCCGAGCATGTCGACCATGAACGGGTTCACGTCGGCGATTTGCCCGGTCGAAGCGTCGAGGAGGAGAATCCCGTCCTGAGCGGTCTCGAATAGGCGACGGTACCGAGTCTCCGACTCCTTCAGCTGCTGCAGCGAGCGCCCGTCCTCGGCTGCATCGAAGCCGCAAGCCCAATCCGGCCGAGAAACGCCTTCCCCTGCATCCGAGCGATCGGGACTGCCCGCAGTGCTCATTTCTGCACCGCCTATCACCTATCCACTCTACAATCGACAGCTTGCCGTCGTCAACCGAGCGGGCGCGGTCCGCTCCCCTTCGCCGCAACGCGGTCGACGACGGGCACCGATCTTCGCGCGGGTCACGCGGCGACCGCCAACAGAGAACACGCGGCGCACCTCCTTTGCCCACAGGCGAGTCCGCATGGGCGTTCACGCGGCTCTGCAGGCCCGTCGACAACGAGCCGACACGGGGCTGGTTTCGCGCAACGATTCGTGCTAGGGTGAATCGCCACCCGCGGAGCAACTTCACCGCGAACACGAGAAGAGAGGAAGAGACCACAGCGGGTGGGGCGGGCCCTGAGAGCGAGACCAGGGCCCGTCACTTTTCCCTGAGACAAGCTGGACTCGCGAAGGGCACGATCGCTCGGTCGATTGCGCATGGTGGAGGCGTGGCGTGGAGCTATTCGCGAGAGCTCTCCGATTCAAGCTCGGCAAGTCGTCCGACGACGTCGATCGGGTCCTCGCCCATCTTGTTCTTCACGCGGGAAGCCTCGTGCCCTTCTACCGGGACCTGTACGCTAGGGCGGGAGTCGACGTGTCTTCCTTCCGCGGATCGGCGGATCTGCCGACGCTGCCCAGCTCGACGAGGGACGCACTCCAGCAACCCCCGGACCGAGACCACGTTCGAGACGACCGCGACCCTCTCCGCTGCTCACGGACCAGCACAAGTGGCTCGACCGGCCAGCCGCTCACCATCTACCTCAGCCGGCCCGAGCTCTACTTCCGTCGCTTGAGCGTGCTGGCGGGCCTCCGACGCTACGTCCCGCTTCGCTTCCCGCTCTGCATTGCCGACGTGGGTTCGATGGTTCCCCACCGCGCCAACAGCGTCGAGCAGAGCCTGGGGGTCGTCCGCATGCTTCGCATTCCCGGAAATGCCCCGCTTGCGGAACAGCGCGCGGCGCTCGTCCGCTATCGGCCGACTCTCATCGAGGGCTACCCGACGTGCCTAGGCCTTCTGGCTGAAAGCCTCTCGGAAAGCGAGGCGAAGCTTGTCCGTCCCGCGCTCGTCGCGACCCGCGGCGAACGGCTCCGCGAGGAGACGCGCGAGGTTCTGAGACAAGCCTTCCGGGCGCCTGTCGCGAACCTCTACAATTGCGAAGAGGTGGGAAACCTCGCCTGGGAATGCCCCGACCACAGCGACAGGTTCCACCCGAACCGGGACACGTGTGTGCTCGAGGTGCTGGACAGCGAACGGCGTCCGGCTGTGGGCGAGGGCGACGTCGTCGTGACCAACCTCTACAACCACACGATGCCCTTCGTGCGCTACGAACTCAGCGACCAAGTGCAGCTTTTGGGCGACGCGGGCACAACGTGTTCGTGTGGAGCCAAGGGCCCCTGGCTGACAGGTCTCAGCGGCAGCGAGGACGACTTCGTCTCGTTTCCCGATGGCCGCCGCCTCGCGCCTCTCGTTCTTCCGAACGCCCTCTTCAACGCCCTCCGCGTCCCCGATGACCCGCATCGGCTGAGCCCTTCGGTCCATCGCTACCAGATCGTCCAGGAAGCGGACTTCGCGCTCCGCGTGATTCTTGACTGGCGAGGGCCCGACGACGACGCCCTGTGGCGGCAGATCACGTCCGAGATGAACCAGGCATGCCAAGGCCTTCCCTGCACGGTGGAGAAGACGGCGGCGTTCGAGCTGACGCCGGCGGGCAAGTTCAAGGAGGTCCTGTCTCGGGCGCGCGGCGCCGCCGGCCCGAGGCGCCCCCTACCAGCGCAGCGTGACTCCGGCTCGTAGGCCGTCGAGTCCGTCCGCCGTCAGCGCAAGTTCGACGGACAGGTCGATCGCTGCGCTCAGTCCGACGCAGGCCTCGACCGAACTCATCGCCCAGTCGAAGGCGCCGGTCGCCTCACCGCCGAAGTACGTGTTCGCGAGCACACGATTCGCGCCGCCAAAGCAGCCGGTCCAGATCGACTCGATCGAAAGCAGCTCCCGGTAGTCTGCGTAGTATTCATCGCCGTTCTCGACCGCGTCGTCGATCGATTCGATGATGCTCCCGGACTCCTCGGTCGTGATCACGAACCGTCCCGCATCGAGGACGGTGAGGGTTCGTACCGCGATCCCGTTCCAGTCGCATGCGACCGCAACGCCACCCAGGCCGAGCCCGACGACCTCCGACTCCTGCGCTCCGAAGTAGACCCCAAGGTACGACTCCACGCAGAGAAGCCCACCACCGATCGCGACGGTCGGCGTCGCGGTCGCTCTACTCGCCTCGATGTCGTAGGCGAGCTTGAGATCCGTCTCGATCGGGCCGATGCCGAGGTCGACGTTCTCGAACTCAACGGCGAAGAAGTCGACCCCGTCGGCCGTCGCGTAGGCGATCGCCCTGACATTTCCTATGCGGCCGAACCCGAGTCCGCTCACGGACAGCTTCTCGCCCGTGAACCCCCGCCCGGAGACGACC
>Ga0105102_10000617_pt1 | contig 10969 bp, 19 predicted proteins | sample PPLLaktember2015_FD_87032 | JGI IMG/M metagenome (GOLD analysis project Ga0105102, IMG submission 87032) | Freshwater sediment microbial communities from Prairie Pothole Lake near Jamestown, North Dakota, USA - PPLs Lake P7 Core (6) Depth... | ecosystem: Environmental > Aquatic > Freshwater >...
ACAACCTCCGCTTTGGACTCACCAGCTTGACCGAGACAACAGCGTTCTTTTTGGGTCGTCGTAAGCGTCCTGCAATGGTCGGTAAATATCCGACTCGACCCGATCGTTTGCTGACCGACCCCGAGCGCCGCATTTTCCGCGAGACCGTTCGCTCCAATGGTGGAACCGTCGTGTTCGACTGCTCCGGCTCTATGGGCATCACTCACGAAATTGTCAAGAATGTCGTGAAGCAATTTGCCGGTGCGACCGTCGTTCTCTACTCGACACGAGGCGATAGCCAGCCGAATGTATGGATAGCGGCAGACAAGGGTCGAATGATTTCAGAGGAAGACTTTGCAGAGCTACCCCTGCACTACGGGAATTGCATAGATGCACCAGTCCTTCGTTGGGCTGTTCGTCGTCGCAAGAACCCTAAAGATTTCATTCTGTGGGTGTCTGACGGTCAAGTGACCGGCAAGTATGACAACTGGTCTGACGATCTCTTAGTCGAGACTGCTCTGTACCAGCGCAAGCACAAAATTATCGGTGCTGAAAATGCAGAAGAAGCTCTGCAATTACTCGCTGACATGAAGCGAGGTATGCGTATGCCACAGAACAAATACGCCCAGCAGATAGCCAAGACACTCTTTTACCAAGACCGCCTAGAAGGAAAGAAAAAATAATGTCCCTACAAGATGACCTACGACCTATGACAATGCTCGACGATTTCATGACGACCTACGGGTACGACAAGAACATCAGCACCAGCGAAGAGCACAAGAGCATGTGCTACCTAGCGACCGAAACATGGAAGGACGGTGAATGGGTACAGCGCTGGCGACTCGGCGGTATTGCTGATACGCCCGACAAGGCTCTACTCGAAGCCTTTGGTGAGGGTGTTCTTATGCTGAAGACCAGCTACGAAGCAAAAGAGCTGAACCATACGAGCAAAATATCTGCCATTGTTCTCATGTCTCACGGTGTCGGCCGTTACGCCGTGAACATGACCGGCGATACAGTCGCATGGCAAGACATTCCAGAGCACGAGAAAGAAGAGATGCGTAAGACCTTGCTCGAAGAGGGCGCTATCGACGAACTCGAAGCGGCTGACGAGGGAGATGTCCCCGTTCGGGTCTCCAACATCATCACGCCATGCGGATTAGCCGCACAGATCGCCATGTTCAGACCGAACAAGAGCAAGCCTCAAATAGAACTGGCTGAACAATGGACTGGTGACTGTGAGAACCCAACGCCTCAGGGAATGGTGGACGAGGCTCTTATGTCTTCGTTCTTGTTCTTGACGGTCATTTACGACACCGTGAAGAACGGTGGAGACATGACGACCGAGGGAATGATTGAGCATGCCATTCAGAACAGCCACCGTCCCGGCGGTAAAGAGATGTTGGCGTTCGTTCTCAAGCTGGTCGCTAGCGGTATCGAGTCCGGCGTTTTAGATTTCGGTGAGGATTAAACGCCCCTCCCCGATAGTGTTGTGGGCGTTGGGGTTTTTACCCTTTCTCCCCCAACAACAACGAAGACCCCCGAGCAAGTTCCCCCACTCGCTTGGGGGTCTTTGCTATTCTCGGGTCTGCCACCAATGGCACTAACGAAAGGGAACACTCATGTTCGCATTTATTATTTCAGCGACCGTCGTATCGGTCATTCTTCTAACGGGAATACTCGCCTACGAGCTGGGTTTCTCTGACGGTGAACAAGTGCGTGATTACAAGCGCACAGCCACCGAGCGAGCGATTGACGCCGCACTCGGGGAGGGCGAGGTCGTAGGTCTCTCGGTCGAGGCACACCCCGGTCACTATCCGTTCCGCTTACAAGTCCGATCTCGGGTCTATGGGTTCGCAAGCTTCGACGACTTCACCAGCTGGTACGACTTCGCAACTGACGACGACACAGCGCACCCAACGACCGAGGACGCTCTGCGACTTCACGGTGCTCAAGTGGTGAGCCACCCCAGCCTTGGCTAGTTTCTGACATTCCTCGACCCAACGCCACTTAGAAGAACTATGAAACCACTAAGACCTTCTCCATCTGCCTATCTCACCAAGTCACCTAGCGACTGGACACGACGAGACCTATTTGAGCGTGAGGTTGATTGGTACTGCCAAGGTCATTCTCGGGTGCGCTATCGCTCTCGGGAGTGGGAAGAGTTCACCGAGCGTTTCGTTTGGTACTGCGAAGACTGGAATGGGTGCTGGGTCGCTGAAGAAGCTTGGCGAGAGTTCACGCTGTACTTGACACTCCCCGAGGGCGAGTACACCCCCGAGGAATATCCCGAAGACTGGCACTTCCGGCGATAGATCCGGCAACGAAGACCCCACGCGAATATTTGCGCTGGGGTCTTTTTGCTGTATGCTCTCGTTCGGCAATAACGCCAAGCCTGAAAGGGGTACATCATGAATACGGCAGTAGAGCACTTAGGTGCATTAGGAACAGCGGTGAAAATACCGAAGAAGGGCGGCGGGGCACAGCTCTGGAATTTGTTCGGCTCTGAATGGCTGAATACCGGCGATAGCGACGACATTTACATGTTGCTGAACGGTGTAGGCCGTGACGCTGAAGACCGACACACTCCCTACGCTATGGGGGTCTTGACTACTGGCTGGGCGGCTCCATTAGGCGACGACGGAACTATCGAAGGCGCACCCAGCGAACACCCAAAACGGCGTCGTGTTGTCTTGTTCTGTGTCGTCACCCGTGACGGAGATGTGGCATCTCGTATGTTGTTCGAGGACACCCCGAACGAACCAGTAGATGACGACGGAGCCGCTACCGGGGCACTCGCTGAAGCGATAGATGCAATGGCGCTCCGTGTGTGGGGTCGCTCGTTCATTCTGCAAATGTTCACTAATTACGAGATGCGAAAGGAAGACATGCCCGAAGAACAGCGCCAGCGCCTTGCCGGTCGCTTGTCCTCGTTCGTGCAGGGAATGGTGGACGAGGATTTTTTAGCAAGTGAGCAATTTAGCGACGAAGAACTTGGCGATCTCCTCGACGACGAGGACGAAGAATGAGAGCGATCGTCATCCCCGAAGGCGTTCCGTTCGTACCGTTCGAGTCTCCAGCCCCCGAGGGGTTAGCGACCGCCACCCAGCTTTCGAAGCGCTACGGAGTGACGCCGCAAACATTCGCCAACTGGGAAGAGCGCTTTGGCAATTTCCCCGACCCAGCCGGTTACCAACTCACCCGACACAAGAGGTCTGCTCGGCCTCTTTGGAATGTCGCAGAGTGTGACGAATGGGTGCTAGTCTTCAGGGCGGAGCGCATAGCACTACTGCCAAGCGTTCCCGAAAAAGAAACAGAAAGGGTCTCGTCATGAGCACCGAAGAAAGAGAAACAGAGTCGGTCTCTGTTTGGACATACACCGAGAACGCCCCAGCGTACGCCGGGGCTATCGCCTACCTTTGGGGCTGGTCGCTCAACTACGACCACCAAAACGCCCCGTTTCCGTTGTTCCTCGACCTTGTCGGCTATTCACAAGACCGCTGGGGTTCTAAGTGTTCCGTGTGGGGCACGACAGAGACCAACGGTCTCGGCTGGCTGGAACTCGATCTACTTGCCAAGGCTCTCATTGAGTACGCCGACAACCCTCACGACTGCGACCGCTGGTTAGACGGTCTCCACGAGTGCGAAGAACACGACTAGACCCCCAGCCCTAGGGCAAGAGAAAGACCACCAGCCGCCTTCCCGGTTGGTGGTCTTTTTTCGTGTATGCTCACCCTTGGCAACAACGCCACGAGAAAGGAACAGACCAATGACCGAGAAGAAAGAAACACCCGAACAGTCTCCCGAGTGGGGTGGCTGGGTCGTGACGGTAGAGACCTCTAACGGCTCTCGCTGGGTGAATGGCATCTATGAAGACCAAGACACGGCCGAACTGCACGCCGCTATGGAGCGCAAAGAAGGACGCCAAGCGACGGCGCTCTGTTTGTGGCTGTTGGGTCGTGAGTATCTGCACTATGTCGAAGAAGTCGCCCTAGAGGCTGGCGAGGCTGGTCTGTGCTGGAAGTGTGGAGCGAGCAACCTTCACGGCGCTGCTCTGTGTCCGGAGTGCCTAACCCAGCAGTGACCAACTAGCGACCGACTAGCACAGTAGAGACCCCTGCCGAGCGTGGTGGGGGTCTCTTGCTGTCTCGGGTTGTATTGAGTGCCCCGAACGAATGAGCGCCCAGCGAGAGCACCTAGCGAAGACCCAGCGCCAGCACGACGCGAACAGAGCCGCACTCGATCACCCAGCTTCTCGCCCGAGACCTGGAGTCGAAGCCCCGAAAGAGCCAGGGACGAAGACCGGCGACGACGGAGAGCGAAGCACACGCACACACACGCACACACGCCAGCCGACCAGCACCGGATCAGCCCAGCCCCAGCCGCCCCGACCGACCCCCGACCGGCGACGACCCGACCCCGACCCGACCCCCAGCGCCCCGACCCCGACCACTGGAAGGGAGGAACGCACCCCCACGCCCCAAGGGGGGACCCCATGCACTTTATAAACTACACGCGCCCGTACGTTTGACTAAAATTTTTGGGGGTTGCGACTAACTGCAGCACGTTCTCAGCGGTGAATTCCTCCTTCTAAGGCCTGATTTGCTCCCGAAAGGGGTGAAAATGCAGTAAATCTGTACCCGGAGTTAAAAATCTTCCACATTTGTTTCAAAAAGACCCACCTAACAGGTGGAATCCACCAGTGCCAGCTTCTTTCAGGAGCAATTGTTGACTATCTCGCTGTGTGGGCCGAACTCACAGGTGGAGTTGTCTAGCTCCCCCCACGGTTTACTACTGCTGTAGACGGTCGCCGTAGCCAAGTTCTTTTAGCCGACACCGGATTTAATGAGATGACGTTCATAACGCTGCTTGTTCCTCTTACGCAACAGGGGCAAGACCTTCTGTCTTCATTCTTGCTTGGGTGCAGGGAACATCAACCCACGTTCCCGTGTAAACACCAGCAGAGTGCAACTCCCTACGTGGCCATGGTCCTTTAGCTTGTGCCTCAAAGATACACGATGATCTCACCCAGCGCAACCTCAGGAGCAAATCTTTCTCATAAAAGTTGTTGACACGAAGATTAGCTTGTACTATTGTGATCTACAACCGAAAGGAAACCATATGACATGGGAACAAGTAATTGTACGGTGGGGTGGAGACGTAGAAATCTTCGAACCAAAGGAAAAGGACCCAAAGGAGGGTGTGTGGTGAGCGACAAGGACATGACAGCCGAGGAATGGCTGAAGTATGGTTGGGAACGTGGTTACTGCGGCCCAGCGCTCTGTGCCACCCATGACGGGTTCCCTACGGACGCAGAAGAAGATGAAGCGCTAGATGAGGGCTATGACCCCTGTATGCACCTTGTAAGGCTGTACGAGGATCAAGAGCAGCGCCGACACGTAGAAGAGAACCATTCTCCAACACAGTGGAGAGCCAGCAATCAAGGGTGGACTCGATGAACTACAAGAGATCTCGCTACTACAGCCAAAGCACCCTCTCGCGCCTCATTGACTCGCAAGAGGCACATGGGCGGACGCAAAAAGAGCTCGAAGAGGCAAAAAAACGGATTTTGGAGCTCGAAAGTATTTTGAGCGAGCTTTTTGAAAGAATTGCCGAAATTGACTTTTCTTCAATCTTGGAGGAGGAAAATGAGTGAAAAGCAGCAAGTCCTCCCTTTTCAGCCAGTTATTGATAAACTTCGCGATCCTGAGCATACTGACCGGGATTTTGCAATGGCTCTTGGCGTAAGCCGCGACGTCATGCGTAATTGGGTTAAACGAGGAATTAGGTTCTACCGGGCGGATAAGCTAGCTTGCAGCCTGGGACACCACCCCTCATACTTTTGGCCCAAAGAATATTGGGATTTACCCGAAATCACCGAATCAGAAGATATGATATCCGCATAGGAGGATTATGAATCACATCACTATTATTGGAAACTTAGGACAAGATCCGGAGCTTTCTTTCACAACGGGTGGAAAAGCTAAGGTCAAGTTCAGCATTGCGGACACCCGTGATGTAAACGGTGTTAAGGAAACAACCTGGCACCGCTGTGTAGCATGGGGGAAGACCGCTGAAAACGTTGCTTCAATGTTCGCTAAAGGCAATCGTGTTATGGTTGTGGGTCGTTATAAGACAGACGAATATACCACTAAAGCCGGAGAGAAGAAGACCGTAATGGAGGTCCTTGTGGACGATTGCGGCCCAAGTATTCGCTTTGAGCTGCCGAACGACACCCGTCCGAAGTTCAGCGATTCCTCTTCTCCGCAAGAACTATTTGATGAAGCGCCGTTTTGATTGGATCGAAGAGGCTAAGTGCCGAGTCGAAGGACACGACACAAACCTTTGGTTTCCGTCTGAACCGCAAGGAAAAGACTTTTTTGCTACAGCAAGAGCAATTTGTAATGAATGTCCAGTCAAAGAAGACTGTCTAGAATACGCACTAAGTTTCCCGTCAGTAGAAGACGTGGCGGGAATGTATGGAGGATTATCACCATGGCAACGGGAGACTATACGTCAGAACCGTTTGACGACGAAACGTACCACAAGCAGCTCGTATGGGAGCAATTCCTCCACGATGCGGTCGAAGCGGGTAACAAAGCCATCGAATGGTTCGATCTCGCGGACTACTCTGACGAGTTGGTTTCAGAATCAGAACTTGAAGAAGTCTACAACGAACGCTGGCAATCAACCGGAGATGTTGTTGTCGCCGCTTACAACTTCTTATGGCCTGAGATTGAAGCATTGGCAATCAAGCTGGGAGTCCCGTTCCAGCCTGAAATTGGAGAGATTGATGGTATCCAATTTGGAAACTGAATTTTACACACCAAAGCAGACAAAGCTCCTGCTCGCATCTACCCATACTGCACCCGACAGTGCCGTGTCAGCACAAGCGCTAGCTGGCATTCTTTCTGCCGGGTGGCCTGACCCATTGCCTGAGCATATTGCTTCTGCTATCTTTATGGGGTGTTCATATGTCATGAACTTAGGTAAAATGGCATACGACGCTGGAAGCATTACCCCTGAGGAAAACGCTTCCATTCAAGGTATTTGCGAGTTATCTATGCAAATTTGGAAGAATATTTACGAACAGGTAAAATCAGAATAATGCCAAATTCAGACGAAATTCGGGAACAAAGAATTGCAAACATTCTTCCCCATGCTTTTACTCCTGAAAACGCGGCCGAAAATGCCCGCAAAGCTGCTGTCTCCCGTAAGGAGAACCGCAACAAGGAAAAGCATGTTCGTACTGGATACACCAAAGAAATTCTGACAGCACAGGAACAGCTTAAAAAGCTTGGCTACAACAAGATCGATGACTCCATTCCTCGCGAGGATATCCCAAAGATGGCTATTGCTATCATGGCCGATAACGCATTGCGTGTATTGGGTGGGGAATGGGAGATCGGTTCTGCCGAAGAAGCTACCAAGATCGCCAAAGTGTGGCATGACATTCTCCGTCTTGAGATGAACCAAGCTACTACCATTTCCGGTACACAAAATGAGACTCCCGAAACGAGACAAAACCGCCTTGAAGAACTTCGTCTTGAGGCTAAGCGTCGTGTTGAAGGTGGGTTGAGGGCTGTTGCTGGTGACGCATGAGCCAACTCCTATCCGATGAAGAGTTTAATAACCTCTCTACTCGCGAACAGGACGAGTATCTTAAGCTTCTTGAAGAAGACCTTACGGCTTGGTCTCTCCAAGGTAATGAACGACAACTACGTGCGAACCTCCTTCTCGGTAAAGTCGACTGGCTCCTTTACGGTGGCGCAGCGGGTGGAGGTAAGTCAGAACTTCTTACCTACCACGTACACCAGCTCAGCCTCCGGTTTCCGGGTCACAGAAGCCTACTTATTCGTACCTCCCTACCGGAACTCCGACGATCTCTAATTATTCGTACTCAGGTACGGTACGCACAGGTTGAAGTAGACGCAGTATTGCGAAGCGTCGACAACGTTAAAGCGTGGTGGTATGGAAACGGAAGCATTATTGAATACGGTTACTGCGCCCGCGATGAGGATGTTGGCCAGTTCATGTCTGCTGAGTATGACTTTATTGGTTTTGACGAAGCGACGCAGTTCACGCCGTACCAAATGCTGATGATCTCAGGTCGTCTCCGTACCAGCAAAAAGATGGCTGCTTCAGGTGTTCGTACCCACGTTATGTTTGCCACCAACCCAGGTGACCGAGGACATACGTTTTTGTATCAAATGCTGGTTGGGCCTACCCAATATGGCAAGTACGCCGTTGTATATGATGTGTCCAATGGATTTGAAGATCCACCAATTGTACGCTTAGTTGAGCTACCGGAAGACTTAGAAGAACTTGAAAAGCTTGAAATTGAACACGACCCGAACAATCACTTGGTTGTCGCTTTCGTCCCTTCTACTGTGGTGGACAACCCGTACATTGACCCGACTTACAAAAAACACTTATCAATGCTTCCTGAAACGGAACGCCGCCAAAAACTCATGGGGGATTGGGACACGTTTTCGGGACAGTACTTCGTGGAATTTCAACGTGACATTCACGTTATTCCCCCATTCCCGATCCCGGATTCGTGGCAAAAGTATCGCGGTGTTGACTTCGGAACAGCAAACCCTTACTGCTGCCTGTGGGGCGCGGTCGACCCAGCTGACGGGACTATGTACATCTATAGGGAAGCGTATGCTAAAAATCTCACTGCAGCGCAGCAAGCCCGGGCTATCAAAGGGCTATCTGTTAGTACCGAAGACAAACCGGAAAATTACGTTATGAGTGTTGGTGACCCGTCAATGTTTAACAACACGGCGGGCACCGGCACAACAGTGGCTGGACAGTACAATAGTAATGGTGTGATCCTTACAAGAGCCAAAAACCAGCGTATTGGTGGGTGGCAGAACGTCCGTCGCTATATGGCACCTAGTCCTGTTGACAGTGTAATTAGGTTAAAAATCTTTGATAACTGCGTCAATTTAATTAGAACCCTCCCTCAGATGCGCCACGCCAGGACAAACCCTGAAGACCTTGATACCAAAGACGAAGACCACGCAGTCGACGCTTTGCGGTATTTGTTAGGCTGTAGACCTTATGAGGTCCATAAACGCGCAGCTAAGAAGTATGCTGAAGGTGCAGATGGACGCGTACAGCGTTACATTGAAAGACTCGATAAAATGGGCAAGCGCTCAAAAACGAAACGGTGGTAACAAATGTTACGTGTAGACCATTACTTATATCTTCCAGGTTGCTGCGGTTTTTGCCGTAGTGTCAACTTGCCTACAATTGACACCGGGATTGACCTAGATCACCCAAACAGTCCTGATGACGACAATCCATCGGCTAATCGTCGTTTTTACGTGTGTGCGGACTGCTGTGTTGAGTTGAGCCGTATGGTCCTCGATTCCCGCAACTTGGAGCTTATTACAGCAGGTTCGAACCAGGCGCTGTCTGACATGATCACCGAGCTGTCAGAAAACAATGTGAAGCTGTCCGGCCGCATTGAAGAGCTTGAAACTACTTTGCGTATTATGAATAGCATCCCCAAAACACCTATTGAAGAAGCTCCACCAGCCAAAAAGAACTTTAAAGTCGTACCACCAAAGGATGTGGAATTGTGATAATGTTGTCTATTGTAGCTCTCGGTAATATGGGAGTTACTATTTGGCTTGTTCGCGAGAACCGTCGAATTACACAATTAGCTATTTCACGTCACACGGGAGACTTTACATCAATGGTTAGGGCTGAAAAGACTCCTGCTTCTAAGAAAAAGAAGAATGACGACGGTGAAGAGATTTACCACACATGGCGTGTCCCGTCTGAAGGAGTTGCTCCGTGAAGCCTTGGGCCCCGCCGGTTGCTGCCGACGTAATTGCAATGTGGCAGAAAGCCGACCAGTACCTCGTTAAAGAACGCCGCGACTATTGGATGAATGCGTCTTATTACGCTTCTCACCAGTGGATTTGGTGGGATGCAACACGCAACATCGTACAAGAGCTTGACTACGCCAACGAAGCAGAACGCAACTCTCGTATCACTATTGACAAGTATGGTCCTCGTTGCCGCAGCCTTTTAGCCCGTCTTACCCGTTCTGAGCTTATTTGGGAAGTACAACCTAGCGGTATGGATGACGCATCAATGCGCCGTCAGCGTCTGCAGGAACAGCTCCTCATGGGTGAACAACGCCATAACAACTGGGAAGACGTTCGTGAAATGTCTATCCTGCAGACCTTGTTTGGTGGAGCTAGCGCAATCGCCGTCGACTGGGACCCTGACAAGGGTGAAGAATACATGATTGACCCCATGTCGCAGATCTCTGTTCCGCAGGGCGGAATCAGGCTCACACCTCTTGGTATTAATGAATTTACCCTTGAGCCGGGCTCACATAACGACCGCGACGCCCGTTGGTGGATTCGCTGCACGAGCCTTCCACCGGAGCAAGTACAGGAAAGGTACAACCTTGAAGAAGTTCCACAGGCCGACGCAGAAGCTATGCTTTCTTCTCGCCATCGCAGTATTCTATTACGTCGCCCGGGTGGTGCGCCACCCAAGACAACCCTCGTCTACGTCTATTACGAACGACCCACCTCGCGTGGCCCGGGATGTGTGGTACACGTTGTAAACGGAAAGATCGTTCTTCAGGAAGATGAGTGGCCATTCCCATTCAAGCACCTGAACTTGTCTCTTTTCCGTCAAAATAAGATTCCTACCAGCTGGGTTGGACACACTCTTCTTACCCCTGCTCGTGACGTTCAGTACGCATATAACCGCGCTCGCTCGACAATTCTTGAGCATATGCGTAAAGCTGCAAACGCTCGATTGATGATTCCTGCTGGCTCGGTTGACGATGCTGACATGATCACAATTGACCCCGCAGATACGCTGGAATACAACAGCGAGATTGGAGAACCGCATTGGCAAATGGCTCCCGAAGTGCCCCGTTGGATCTCCGGTGAGGCGGCACAACTAGAAGCGGAGCTGGACGATATTTTCCACACACACCAAACAACGCGAG
>Ga0105102_10000619_pt1 | contig 10953 bp, 8 predicted proteins | sample PPLLaktember2015_FD_87032 | JGI IMG/M metagenome (GOLD analysis project Ga0105102, IMG submission 87032) | Freshwater sediment microbial communities from Prairie Pothole Lake near Jamestown, North Dakota, USA - PPLs Lake P7 Core (6) Depth... | ecosystem: Environmental > Aquatic > Freshwater >...
GCAAAGCGGCCTCCATTGCTCTCGCCGGCATAGATGATCCGCTCCCTGTCGATCTCAGGCAGGGCTCTGAGTATCATGGCCGCGGCCAGGGCATCATAGACCATCTTGTGCTCCGCCGGCTCATCGCCCTGGAGAAAGAGCTGCAGATCGCCCTGAGGATCAACCATTCCCAGGTTTCTCTGGTCCAGGGTGATGCTGGCGTATCCCAGATCAGCCAGTCGCCTGGCCAGGCCCTGCTCCGCCTCTTTAGTAACCGTGGCCCCGGGCAGGAGAACAATGCCGGGAATACTTCTTTTTTCGGCGATTCCTCTCTTTATTTCAGGACCCGGCATCTCAGGTCCTGGAATCCTTAGGATGGCAGCGATCTCTGCTCCCCGGCTTTCAAACCTCACCTCTGAGAAGCTGCTGTTCCCCTCCAGCTTCCCTGGGCCGATGTTGTAGGGCGGAGATGCCATCCTGTACTCCAGCAAGCCCTCCTGGGATACAGCATAGTCCCTGTTGTCTGGGGTGTGCCCCCCTGCGGAGAGAAAATGCCATCCTATGAGCAAAGCAGCTATAGATGCCGCCAGCAGCAAAGCCGTGCCATTCCTTCGATCCATTTTCAGAATCAGCACCCCTTCAAATGGAGGGCTTCCACTCGTCGCCGGTCAGTCTGGTCAGGGTGCCATTCTCATTCAACTCATAGCCTACAGGGATCTTTCCCCAGCTCCACAGGCCGGTGGAAGTCTGGTTAAGCCGGCTCTGGTTCTGATTGTCCTGATTCTGATTGCTCAGAACCTGATCGCTCAGATTTACAACGGTGGCGTTTTGACCGGATTGATTGGCCGAAACGTCGGAAAGGTTGGCCAGAACTGCCAGTCCCCTCTCCTGGCTGATCACAATGGGCTCAAGCGAATGACAAATGCCTGTCAGTGTAATCAAAACAATAAATAAAATTATAAGCGATCTCATAGGCAAATCACCTTTATCTCTTCTCCACCATGACCTCTCGGATGCTGCTCTGCAATTATGCAATTGCTGCTGCCGATCGGAGAGTTCCCCTCTGTGCTCCGCATATCCGCCCTATCCAATCAATATATACCTTGAGCCGGCTCGCCAGATGAGCTTTAATTGATCTGTCCATCTAGTCATGCCGATTGAGGCCAGGTGGTTGGAAAAAAATTTTATTTGTATAACACCCGGCTCGCCGCCTCCACTCCAGCGCCGCAGGAGGCGATCTTGCCCTCCTGGGCCAGTATCAACTCCAGAGTCTGGATGGTGCGCAGGATATCTCCCGAGGAGCACATGCCCATGGTACCGATTCGGAAGATCTTGCCCTTGATCAGATCCTGCCCCCCGGAGACAATGACTCCACGCTTCTTCATGCCGCCGCGCAGCTTATCGTCGCTGACGCCCTCGGGCATCTTCATGGCGGTCACAGTATTGGAGTAGTGGGAATGCTGGTTTACCCGCGGGAAGAGATCTATTCCCAGCGCCTTGGCCGCCTCGCGGACCGATTCTGCCTGCTGGGCGGTCCTGGCCCGGCGGGCGGCAAAGCCCTCCTCCTCAGCCATATGCAGGGCTTCCTGGAGGGCAAAGAAGAGAGAGACGGCGGGGGTAAAGGGCGTCTGGGCCTGGCTCTTCCTGGCGGACTTGAGATGAGCCTTCAGGTCGGCATAGTAGCTGCCGCTCTTGGACAGGAAGCGCTCCTCGGCTCTGGGGGAGACGGAAACCACAGCCAGGCCAGGGGGCACAGCCAGGGCTTTCTGCGAGCCGGTTATGGCGATGTCTATTCCCCATTTATCGGTCTGAAACTCGTTGCCGCCGATGGAGGATATTCCGTCCACAATGAATAGGGCGTCATGCTTCCTGGCGATCTCACCCACCTCCTTGGCAGGGTTGGTCAGGCCAACGGATGTCTCATTATGGACCATGGCCACAGCTTTGGCTCCGCCTTCCACTGCCGCCTCCACCTTTTCCAGATCGAAGGGGGTGCCCCAGTCGAATTTTACCGGAACAACCTGGCCATATCTCTCTCCGATCTCGGCGAACCTCTCACCGAACTTTCCATTGGATATGGTCACAATCTTATCATCATGGCCTATGGTGCCGGCCACGGCCGCATCCATGCCCACTGTGCCGCTTCCGGTCATTATCACCACATCGTTTGCCGTCTCAAAGAACGGCCTGAGCAAGGCACAGCAGTCGCTGTAAATGGCACTGAAATCGCCGCTCCGGTGGCTGATCATGGGTCGGGACATGGCCCGCAAGACGCGAGGCGCGACCTTGACCGGTCCCGGAATCATAAGCAATGTATCCTCAATATCCATGAGATCCCTTCTTCTTCTTCTTTCTGCTGCCTTAGCTTTGAGGCGGCCTATATAAAACTAGCTTTTATGCGCTGCGCCGTGGCCCAGCTATGCCTGGCGCAATTTGGCAGGTCATGGTTCTCGCTCACCCACCGGCTTAAAAAGTCCAGTGTTATCTGATCGTGAGGATAGCCGCTCCCGATCTTGCAGTTCATCGCCCTCTCAAGCTCCCTCATGGAGGCGTCCCGGCTTACCTTGGCCAGTATGGAGGCGGCCGATACCACGGTATGGTGCTGGTCTGCCTTATGCTCGGCTCGAACCACCATCTCGGTTTTGCTGGCGGACCTGACCCGCTCCGCAAATCTTTTAGCATCCACGTCGGCGGCATCGAGCATGGCACGATCGGCATGCAGTTTGGAGATGACCTGGGAGAAGCTCCTGACCATGATCTCGTTCATGGTCATGACGGTGCGAAGCTCGTCTATCACCTGCGGCCCGACCTCCAGGATATATTGGTCGGCGGCAATGGTGCTGATCTTTCTGGCCAGGATCTCCCTTTTTGCAGCAGAGAGAAGCTTGGAGTCCCTGACCCCCCATCCGGCCAGGTCGAAGAGCCGATCCTCCTCTACCACCAGGCCGGCCACGAACATGGAGCCGATGACCGGGCCCTTGCCGGCCTCGTCTGCGCCGAGGAGCAACATAATGTGGTGTCTGGCGATTTGGGCTATATCAATTATTCTAGGAATTGTGCCGCTATAGCCCTGCGATGCCCAGAGCCATCTCCAGCAGAATGATAATCAGCGGGATGATGATAATCACAGATATGTAAAGCAATTCTCTCCAGCCGAATGGCCATTCGCTCATTTTATTTAATTTATCTTGAACCATGAGCATATCTTTTAGCTGGGATACATTCTCATCAGTTGGAACTTCAAGAGGGCCATCCATTGCTGCCCTCAACTGGGATGAGAAGAACTCGAATCTCTCTTTCCTGGTGGAGATCATCATCTTGTGTATGCTGTACTGGGGCAAGAGAAAATAGGCGAAGAGAATGATGGCAAAGCCTGAAAACCAGGCGATTATCTGAAATGATGAAAATTGGAGCGGTATGACGATCTGGAAGATGCCCCACACGATATAGACCATTGCGGCACATATGGTGAACTTGGAATAGATCATCCCTATGGAGTGAAATTCCGAATACAGGGCATCAACGCGCAACGGCAATAAGCCAATATTGTGCACCGCCAGAGCAGTCATGATCAGGATATACAATCCGGCTCCTTCCAGATAGACCGCCAGGTAATATGCAGACATAAAGGCAAAATAGGAAATATCAGAACCAAAGGATAAACCATGATAATCAACTCCGACTAAATGGACCAAGAGGATAAAAAGCAAAGCAAAGGCGATCATCTTCGGATCATTGAATATCTCTGCTGCTTGCTTCTGGCTCAACTTGACGATATCCTCTCTGGGCAGGTCGACAATGCCAAGAAGGATATCCTGGAACAAATCCCATTTGTCATGTGCCCAGCTTATGATTAAACCCTCCATGGCGATGATGATAGATATGATGCCGAATAAATCAAGATAGAGCAATGACTTTTCAAACCACAACAGCATAAGAAATGAAACCAACAATACTGCAGTTGATATGAGGGCCCATCCCAGATAATAGGGACCAGGGATCATGGAAATCAGCCTGACCAGATGCATCTGATTAATATTCTCAACTGCTGAACTGCGGCCAGTCATGGACTGAGGCTACCTCTTCCCTAAATGATGCAAAGCAGGTATAATATATATTGTTTTCTGCAAGTGATAATATGCATTTTCAAAGCTGGTTTACAACTATTGAAGAACATTTAAGCATTTAGCAGCAATGGATAGATGTCCTATCATTTTATCCATAAGGGAATATGGCAATCAAGAGGGGCATATAATTCATCCTCTTTAGGCAAGCCCAAATCGTCATTTAGCACAATTTTCAGCAAAGTTCAGCCTCGTCCCTGCTTGGCCCTGGAATTATCCGACGATGAGATGGCCTCATCATCCTCGGAAAAGACATTTTGAGTTGCAGTGACATTGTAAAATGTCCTGATCCTGCCCCCTGGATAGACTACAGAAAATCGGGGGATACCAACCATAACAGGCTCGTCTTTGTTTCCGAAAGGAGTGGCATCAAAGAGATAATAGCCGCTGTTATACTTGCCTGCTCCGCTCACATATAAGGTTGCTTCAGATATATTTGCCTTTATCAGTTCAACATGATCATAAAATCCCAGGAAGGACATCAGCTCCGACTCCAGCGATCTGCACCCAAGAATCATGACATATATACGGGTAAAAGTGTCCAGTCTGTATTTCATATCGAAGCTGGCATTCTCTTCTTCAAGATGCATGCTCACTTCATCGATCTGAATGTAATCGCTGGCCAAGGCTGAGGGGACACAGATAAACCAGGCAAGAGCAAGAATGATCAGCATCCCAGAAGCAAGACGCATCTTTCACCCAGAAATCTTCAATATTGACGGCAGGAATAAGATCAATCCCATTATCACCAGAAAAACCAGGAAAAGGAGTTGCTGCTTTCTTTGAGCTGATTTAAACTTGGATTCGCACAGCTCATCACAGAAGTTCTCATCCGGGCGCACAGCATTGCCGCAGACCAGGCAATGTTTATGCTGCTCGATTTCTGTCATCAAATCACCGTGAGGTGTCTTTCATTGGCGAGTAAATAAGGTTTTCCCGGCTGGTGGGAGCATGCGCAAGGTAGCTGCTTCGATTCTTCCTCTCCATGCCTGCGCTCAGGGCGTCTTTGATGATTATAAAAATAATGAACGATAAAAAGCAGAAGCCCATCAGCACCTGAAGGCCGGGATTTGCTTTGGGCAATAGTACCGTATGTATTTTTTATTCGATAATTTCATATATTCAGCACGCTAAAATAAGTTCCAGGTGTTGGGACATGAAGCCGGTTCTGATAGCATTGATCTTGTGCTTGCTGCTGCTCTCCTCTGGATGCATACAGCGGCAGGAAGGTCCAGAGGTTAAGGAAACAAAGGCCACCGAGGTATGGGAGGCAGACGGCATTGTTGGCGCTGGCGAGTACTCTCGCAGCATGATCCTGCAGGGCTCAGCCAGACAGGGATACAGCGGCGGGGACATGGAGGTCTCCTGGAAGAACGACCAAGATCACCTCTACCTGGCCCTGAACGGCAGCACCGAGGCCTGGCTGGCCATAGGTTTTGAGCCGTTGGAATGGATGAAGAATGCGGATATGATCCTGGCCTCGGTGCAGGACGGCAAGGCGGAGGTGCTGGACGAGTGGTGCACCGGCAATTATGGACCGCATATCGAGGACACCATGCTGGGTGGCTCCGACGATATCCTGGAATCCGGTGCAAGCAAGTCGGCAGGAAGGACAGTAATCGAGCTGAAGAGAAAGCTTGATACCGGCGATCGCTTCGACAAGCCCCTGTCGCCTGGGAGAGCTGTCTCCATCATCTGGGCTCTCTCCGGCAATCCCGACATCAGCACCAAGCACAATATTGCCTATGGCGAGGGAATTCTCACTTTGACCGGCAAAGAGACCTCAACAGCCGGGGCCTCCCTGGCAACCCTCTCCTCGAGAGAGAAGGAGGGACTGCCGTTCATCTGGGAGGAGGAGAAGGCAGCCCGGGATCTGTACACCGGGCTATATGAGAAAAACAACCTCACCATCTTCCTGGATCTGGTGAGATCTGAGAGCAGCCACATGGACCAGGCCCAGGCGGTCATTGAAAAGCACGGCCTGCCTGTCCCTCCGGACGAGCCGGGAATATTCCAAAACCAGACCTTGCAGGATATCCATGATCGCCTTCTGGCAGAAGGGCTGCAGTCGGACCAGGATGCTCTGACGACTGCTGCCACCTTCGAGGAGATCAGCATCATGGACCTGGAGAAAGAGATCTCCGCCAGCCAGGCGGAGGATGTGAGAACCGCCTACCAGGGATTGCTGGCCGGCTCCAGAAAGCATCTTCGCTCTTATGTCAGCGACCTGGAGGATCTGGGAATAGAATACCAGCCGCGGTATCTCGACCAGACAGAGTTTCAGAAGATGGTCAAGAGCTGAAGCTGGAAGGACTGCATCACAGAGTTCTGCTCATAAAATAGATCAAATCATCGTGAAATATCAGGGAGCCAGAGGGGCTCCCATTTTTTTGGCAGCTTGCTGATCTTTATCCGTCCTTCCCTGCAAGACCCCGTACCAGGCCCGGCCCCCGAGCATCATAGGCACTGAGGCTGCGGGACAGGAGATCATTGCTCATGGTCAGTGCGCATCGATAGAGGATAGCAATGAGATAAAAGTTAATCGAGTCTCAGGCGGATCAGCACCGATCCACAGCGCCCTTTTGGAAGGAACCAAGCACCGAAGTGATGGCCTGACCCCGCCCCGAGCCCGACTCAAAGCCGGACCAGATAGGCAAACACAGCACTGGACTATCGCACAGCGTCCTTTTTGAGGGAACCTGAAAGCATCGCCAGATGCCAGGCCTGTTGATTGCACTGTCCTCGGCTTTGTGCCGCGCTTTTTCGCCGGGCGAGAACTCCAGATCTGGCTAATTTAAGCTATACTACGCCTGTTATGGCGTGCATATCTCTGACCTTTTTCGGCCTTTAGCTTTTTCTGGTTGCGTTACCGAAATGCTGCCCAAGGCAGCATCTCTCAGGTCTTTGAGGGCTCGTGGCGCATCTACGGTGGGATACGTCGACCTCGTTTCCTGGGAGATTGTCGGCAATCCTGTCCTCGTTCTTGCAGCGCAAAACGCGGCAAACTACATATAATATCATTATAGATACTTGTACCTGGCGGTTGATCTCATACATAATTAACTATATCAGAGATCACAATCCGACAGTAGAGGGATGTTCAATGCAGGCTAATCCGTTCCAGTATGACGACTCATGCAAGCATTGCGGTGTCTGGCCCATCTCCGAGGGGCCGCACCACGATGAGGACTGTCCCAGGCATCAATCCCAGATGGCTTACGAGTCAGAGTTGAGCCGCAAATATCCCTGCAAGTTCTGCGGGGCTCTTCCCTTTATTGCCGGACCTCATCACAAAAAGGATTGTCTGCGCCGGGTTGAGGTGTAGACATCATAGTTTTGGCCACCATCCAGCGCTTCAAGAGCGATGCTATTGCGAATTTTTCCGGGGAGAATTTTATTTCCCGTCCCACACCCCATCCTTTCTCAGCCATAGGTCCATATCTGCCGAGGCTATCTTGCCCGCCCCCATGGCGCTGATGACTGTGGCTCCTCCGGTGGTGATGTCCCCTCCGGCCCAGACGCCTTCCATGGTGGTACGGCCCCGCTCGTCCACCACCAGAGTGCCCCACTTGGTGGTCTTCAGCTCCGGGGTGCTGGAGGCGATCAGGGGATTGGGCACTGTGCCCACGGCTATGACCGCCGTGTCCACATCCACAATATGCTCCGAGCCCTTTTTGGTTCGCGGGCTGCGCCTTCCCGAGGCATCAGGCTCCCCCAGCTCCATCTCCACCACTTCCATGCTCTTGACCATGCCTCTTTCGTCTCCCAGGAACCTGGTGGGATTGGTGAGGAAGTCGAAGATCACACCCTCCTCCATGGCATTTTCCACCTCCTCCAGGCGGGCCGGCATCTCCTCTCTGCCACGACGGTAGACCACATGCACCTCATCCGCCCCCAGCCGCATAGCGGAGCGGGCGGAATCCATGGCCACATTTCCGCCTCCCACCACAGCCACCTTCTTGCCCTTTTTTATGGGCGTATCGTACTCCGGGAATTTGTAGGCCTTCATCAAATTGACCCTGGTGAGGTACTCATTGGCGGAATATACGCCGCTGAGGTTCTCTCCGGGAACGCCCAGAAAGCGTGGCGCTCCTGCGCCGATGCCCAGAAACACGGCATCATATCCCTCCTCAAAGAGGCCCTTGATCTGGACCTGCCGGCCCACCACGCTGTCCAGCTCTAGTTTCACACCCAGGGATTTGACATACTCTATCTCCGAGCGGACTATATTTTTGGGCAGCCGGAACTCAGGGATGCCGTAGACCAGAACACCTCCCCCGTCATGCAGCGCCTCGAATACGGTTACCGAGTGCCCCATCCGGGCCAGATCGGCGGCGCAGGTCAAACCGGCAGGCCCTGATCCCACTACGGCAACTTTTTTGCCGGAAGGCGGAAGAAGCTCGCATACCGGGCACTTTTTGGTGGAGAGATCCCAGTCGGCCACATAACGCTCCAGGCGGCCTATGGCCACGGGTGCTCCCTTCTTGCCCAGGACGCATCTGCTCTCGCACTGCACCTCCTGGGGACAGACCCGGCCGCAGATTCCGGGCAGGCTGTTCTTTCTCTTCAGAGCCTGCACCGCTCCGGGCATATCTCCCTCCCGAAGGGCCAGTATGAATGTAGGGATCTCAACACCTACGGGACAGCCTTCCACGCACTTGGGCTTCTTGCACTGGATGCATCTGTTGGCCTCCTTGGCCGCCTGCTCCGGGCTGTATCCCAGAGCCACCTCCTGGCAATTGCGTTTTCTCTTCTCGGGAGATTGCTTGGGCATCTCCACCCGGTCTAAATCGATCTTGATTGACATCTCTACCGCACCCGTGCCTTTTCAGGCTAAGAAAGATTGATAATTAATAAGACTTTGCCTCTCGCTCTCGCAATTGCTCAAAAATATCCAATCGCCCTGACTATCCCATGACGGCGACGCCGATGCGCATATCCGAAGCTAGAGCAATCTTCTAATACAATTAATCCCCACCAATTCCCGGCGCGGTTGGAATATGTCGGTGATTAAACTCAAGATTGATGATCAAGAGGTTGAGGTTCCCGATGGGTCTACCATTATGGATGCTGTCCGCAAGGCTGGCACTTATGTACCGGCTCTTTGCCACCATCCGGACCTCAAACCCATAGGCTCCTGCAAGCTCTGCATAGTCTCGGTTGAGGGCATGGACTGCTATCCCACAGCCTGCAACACCCCGGCCGAGGAGGGCATGATGGTCAAGACCTGCACCGAGGAGCTTCAGGAGATGAGGCGGCACACATTGGAGATGCTCTTGGCCCTGACCAACCATCCCACCAGCTGCCTCTTTTGCGAGAGAAAAAACGAGTGCGGGGATCTGCGGGAGTGCATGAGAAAGTTCCCTGTGACTGTGGGCTGCAAGTACTGCCCCAGGAATGGGGAGTGCGAGCTGCAGCAGGCAGTGGAGTTTGTGGGCCTAAAAAGCATACGCTACGATATAGCCTACAGGAATATGCCCGTTTTAAGAGAGCCCTTCTTCGACCGAGACTACAACCTATGCATCCTCTGCGGCCGTTGCATACGGGTCTGCCAGGAGGTGCGAGGTGAAGGAGTCCTCTCCAGCCATCCCGACTTCCACCGCATGCACTGGATAGGCCCGGAGTGCCTGCAGGACTCTGACTGCAAGTTCTGCGGAGCATGCGTGGATGTCTGCCCCACCGCTGCCCTTTATGCCAGATTTGAGAGATGGCAGAGGCCGGAGAAGACCGTGTCCACCGTCTGCCCCTACTGCGGCGTGGGCTGCCAGATAGAGGTGGGGGTGCTGGAGAACCGTCTGGTCAGGGTGAGGGGAAAGCGAGATTCATTGCCTAATTCCGGCCAGCTCTGCGTCAAAGGCCGGTTTGGCCTGGGATTTGTGGACAGCCCGGAGCGGCTGACCGTCCCACTCGTAAGAAAGGAGGGAGAGCTGGTGCCCTCCACCTGGGATGAGGCTTTGGATCTGATTGCCGGGAAGCTGCAGAGCATCAAGGGCGACGGCTTCGCCTTTCTATCTTCAGCCAAGTGCAGCAACGAGGAAAACTACCTGGCCCAAAAGTTCACCCGTCTGGTGATGCAGACCAACAACATAGACCACTGCGCCCGGCTCTGTCACGCCTCCACCGTATCCGCCCTGGCCCTGGCCTTCGGCAGCGGGGCCATGAGCAACTCCATATCCGAGCTCCCCGATGCCAAATGCATCTTCATCATTGGCTCCAACACCTCTGAGCAGCATCCGGTCATAGCCTTGAAGATAAAAGAGGCCAAGAGGAAGGGGGCCAAGATCATAGTGGCCAACCCCCGCTGGATCGACCTTTGCCAGATGGCCGACATCTGGCTGCGCCAGACCCCGGGAACGGACGTGCCCCTGGTTCTGGAGATGTGCCGCATCATCCTGGAGGAGAATCTGCTGGACCAGGGGTTCATCGACCAGAGGACGGAGGGATTCATCGAGTTCAAGGCATCTCTCTCCAGGCTCTCCTCCGCCGATGCCTGCCGCATCACAGGAATCGATCCCGAGCTGATAGGCGAGGCAGCGCGGCTCTATGCCCGCTGCGGCCCATCCTCCATCATCTACTCCATGGGCATCACCCAGCACTCTCACGGCGTGGACAACATCTTCACTCTGGCCAATTTAGCCATGATGACCGGCAACATCGGAAAGCCATCATCAGGCATCAACCCCCTGCGGGGCCAGAACAACGTCCAGGGCTCCTGCGACATGGGGGCTCTGCCCAACCTTTTGCCTGCCTATCAGGCGGTAAACAATTCCGAGCTGCGAGGCAAGTTCGAGAAGGCCTGGGGAGGAACGCTGCCGGACAGGCCCGGCCTCACTGTGGTGGAGATCATGAA
>Ga0105102_10000622_pt1 | contig 10932 bp, 17 predicted proteins | sample PPLLaktember2015_FD_87032 | JGI IMG/M metagenome (GOLD analysis project Ga0105102, IMG submission 87032) | Freshwater sediment microbial communities from Prairie Pothole Lake near Jamestown, North Dakota, USA - PPLs Lake P7 Core (6) Depth... | ecosystem: Environmental > Aquatic > Freshwater >...
CTGTTTTCTTCATCCACTAATTAGAAGGACCAGAGAAAAGGGCTGTACAATCTTTACGCGGAGCTGTATCACCAGAGGAAGCAGCTCGCCGTTTCGTTGTGGACTATGAGCGAGCTGGGATTCCAAAAACAGAACAACGACAACAGGCTGCCAGAAAAATTTATGAAAAGCTTGGTGGTCTAGAAGGTCAAACTCAACAATCATCCTCCCCAGATGTTCAAAACTTTTTAAAAGGATTCTTGCTTGAGAACATACTCCTTGGATCCCAAAGCCCAACGATTGGTGAGCAGCTATTTAAAACGGCTCTTCAAAAACCGGCAACTCAACTTGAAGCTGATATTGGCACAGCTTCTATTTACACACCAAGAAGTTCTTTTCTTGATTCGTTAACACAATTTCAGTTACAATAATGAATAGGATTTAAGCTTCCATAAAGGCTGTTTAAGCGAGAACGCACATGTCATCGACCAGCTCGAACAAGCAACCACTGTTTATTGACCGTCCGTTATTTGATACGGTACAGGTCACAACGCAAACAGTTGGCAGCCAAGCCAGTAATACGGTGTTTGTCCAGGGTGGCCAGGCTCCGTCCATCCTGGTTGACATGGACGCTGCTCTTAGCGAAGACAATAACAATGGTGGTGTTGTTGATTCCATCACCATCGTCCGCAATGATCGTTATCGGGAAGCCGATTACACTGTTGCCAGTAGCACCTCTGGTACTGTAATTGCATTGCGTAGCGGACAAATTGTTTATGTTCAAAACAGCGCTGTTTTAACAAACGGTACTGCCAGTGGAATTGGTTACTACACTTATACCGGCGCTGGAACACTTACAGGTGTCAACACAGCCATTAACTATTCAGGCGCTACTGTAAGCGGTTTTAGCTATCAAAATGCTGGTTACGGCTTGCAACCTGCCGTAACTTTTGTTTTTTACCAGACACGTAATACAACCACTCCTATTCCGGCCAGTGGCGATTACCGTGTTTTGTTCACCAAGACAGTCCCTGCTAATAGCGGGCTTGTTGATTGTTCAGATGTAATGCCGCAGCTGGCTATTCCAATGCCGACTGCAGGCAACACCAACGGTCTTGGTCCTAGTGCACCCCTGCGTAATAAAGGTGTTTACCTGGAACGGGGCGACCGTATTTATGTGGGTGTCTTTGCGGAAGGTCCCAACATTTCTGGATACACCCCAGGTGCCCACATTTATGCACAAGGTGGTTTCTTCTGATGTGTTGTGACTAAATCAAAAGGTGCGTTTGGATCTTTTTCGTCTTTTACAAAAGAGAAAGATAAAGATCTTTTTCGCTTGAAGCCGATCACAACTGAGTTTTCCAAAGGTTCCGTTCCAGACTCTCTAAGTACTGCTAACAGGGAGTCAGCCTGGTCTAGGTGGCGTCGTGGCTACGAACTTGCTACAGCTACCTTTTACGACAACGATTTTTCTTACCCATTTCAATATCAGATTCCTGTTCCATCGGGAACACCAAGTTCTGTCGTCAATCCAAATCCAGTTATTTCAGGTGTTTTCGTAGGTTTTCCTACGACTAACAAAGAGCTTGGTATGCACTGGGCCGGATGGCGTTACGCCGGTTCAATGAGAAGTGATAAGTTAAAAGATCCAATTACCAACAACAATCTATACATTGAATCAGTCAACCAAGATGCAGCGAATTGGTATGTAAAACTTGCAGGCTCCTGGAGCGTTGCTAACCCACTTCCACCACCTTTTTATGTTGCTGTCCCAGGTGTACCTGGTGGCCTTAAACCTCTGGTGACAGAAATCCTGGAAGATCGCGTCATTACTGTCAATGGTGAAATCATCGATAAAGATACGATTGATCCAACAACTCAAAAACGGTATGGTTATGTGCAGGCCGTATTGACTGCTGTTAATCAAAATACTGGAATCCTTACATTTAAAAAAGCTGGTTCAGTGCAAGTGACACCGGACCAAGAGTACATAACACCCTCTCCTGCGCAGTTTACCGTTGGCAGGTACCTTATTACTGGTGCAAGATTCTGTTGTTCTTGTCAAGATTTTACCCATCGTGATTACGCATTCTTAACCAATCCAGCAGCCAGTGATCGTAAGTTTTTTCCTCGCAACAACGTCTCATCGATAAAACCAGGTCGTTATGAGGTGACGACATTAAGTGGCGTTGTCGATAACAACGCAATGAACGATGCATCTGTTAATAGACAAATGGATGTGTATGCGCCGTCTGGATATACCGTACCTTTTTCTTTATCGACGACAACAACAATTAACAACAACGCTAACAGAGACAACGTTGGTGTCTACAGGGAATTTGGTGCGACTTATTTAAGGAGTACGGCTAACCCCGCAATCCCTGGCTCTAAGGCAGAAGGCATGCCAAGCTACAACGATTACTCAACAGAGCAAGGTGTAATTACATCCATCACTGACAACTGGACACCGTTGCTTGATGAGATGCGTTACTGCAAACACATTTACGCACTTAAATTTAAAGACAATACTTTCCCGCCAGAGCCTTCTGATTTTCCCGTTCAAATTGGAAGTATGGCTGCATGGGAACAAAGACTTGTTGCAAACACGGAAAGTGAACAAAAAGAAGCAGCTTCCTTTGTCATGACTAAGAGGTCTTTGGCGGATATGGATGTTCCTCCTTATAACTGTCAAAGTCCAATGATGATGCCGATGATGCAGAAGTTATTTAACGTACCAGCGGATTTTATTGTTATGGGCGGGTTTACCATGTTCGACAAGAATAATCAACCCTATAAACCTTAAGAAGTTTTTAATAATGTATACTTAGTTTAAGTCTCATAAGACTTATTAGGAATTCCTTAAGCAGCGGCGACCGGTAGCCTACGCTTCCTAGGTTCTGGGGACGCAGCTCATTTCAACCATGAACCAACCCATCCCTGTAGACCAGCGGATTGTAGATGCGTATTTCCATCTGGACAGCCAACGCGGTAACAAAGGCGCCGCCTGGTTGCTTGGAATGATTGCCACCTATGGTGTCAAGCCAGAAGATTTGGTTTCCTTTGATTGGGGACCCAACAACAGCCTGGTCCTTACAACTAAAAAACGTCCGGTCAACCCGCTGCACCCACAGTGGGTTTTCTTGTTTAACCTACAGAAAAAACGGCCATGCGAAATGCACGACCGTTTAGATTCCCTTTCTCTTCAACTGTATCGTCTTATGGCTCATCAGGCCATTGAAGTCAATGTCACTGATTTGCTATTGGCATACCGTATGCGCAAAGATCATTACAGGTCCATCAAGCAACAGCAGCCATCCTCTCCTGTTTACGCAGGTGCTTCCTGACTGCTTCCACATTCCAACGGTAGCCGTCCCTGGAACGAGTCTCCGGGAATGCGGCGAAATGCGGCCCAAGCTTCAGTGTGCCATCATCCCGCATGCGGAAGAGTTCCTTGCGGTCGATTCCTAGGAGTTCTTCTGCGCGGGCCACAGGAACCCAACCTTTGTTTTGAGCCATGACTTAGGCGTCAGGATGGACAACTCTTGTACGGTAACCGTTTTTGGGACCCGGTCAAGAGCATTCATACTTTTTTAAGGCTTCCATGAAGAACTGTAAAGCTTAAGGAAATTAAAATAAGGTAACGGCAACTAAAGAGCATGTATTACAGCGAGCATGAGCCCATCGCCTTACTCGTTGAAGTCACGCCAAAGCTAGCAAAGAAACGGTTTAGAGACGAAATCTACAAATCCTGGAGCCACAAATGTGCTTATTGCGGTGAAGATGCAACAAGTTTGGACCATGTAATTCCACGTCACAAATCAGGTGAGACCACACGCAAGAACTTGGTTCCTGCTTGTAGACGTTGCAATGCCTCTAAGGCATCCTATAAATTACACGAGTGGTATTTAAATCAAGATTTCTTTTCTAAAGCTAGGCTTAATAGAATTGAAAGATGGATTGATCAGAATCCTTTCCAGGTATTGCATTGGGAAGACGAAACGGATTCATCGTTAGTACGTGTTAATTATGTCGGACAAACCAAGGAAGGCTGTAGCTGCTGCCAAGCGATACCAGAAAGACAAGATGAAATGCAACTCGCCACAGAAAGCACCGCCTGGAGATAAACATAAAAAGGTCGTTAAGAGTTGCCACGGTGGTAAGGAAAAGATCATTCGCTACGGCGCCAGGGGTTACGAAGACTACACACAGCACAAAGACCCCAAAAGGCGTGCTAACTTCAGGGCGCGGCACAACTGTGATTCCGTAACCGACAAAAACACAGCCCGTCACTGGGCTTGTGAAGACCTCTGGTAATCCTTATGGCAAAACCCAAATCTTCCGGCTCCATCAAAATTCAATCCAAGCCCAAAAAAACCAGGCAAGGACAAGGTATGAACTCACTTCCTAATCACGGACGCAAACAACGTCGCGGTCAAGGTAAGTAATAAGTTGTGTATATTGGGGGTAATTAAGTTACCCCCATGTCTGATTTTTCTGCCGCAATTGAGCTAATCAGAAAGTACGAAGGGTATAACGAGAAGGCTTACCCAGATCCAGCCACTGGTAGTGAACCTTACACCATTGGTTACGGCACGCAGTATTACCCAGATGGTTCTCCAGTTAGGCGTGGACACCTCTGCACAAAACGTAAAGCCCTGGAGTATTTGTACCACGAGTTAGAAGTGCTAGACACTGAGCTAAAGAAGCTCAATCTGGGTCTTGACGATTCGATGCACCAGGCCCTACTTTCGTTTATTCATTCTGTTGGCTGGAGTTCCTTCTTGTACAGCAACATCATTGATTGTTTGGAACGAGAAGATTGGCGTGGTGCCAGTGAGGAGATCCCAAAGTGGGTCTTTGATCAAGACCATAAAATGGTTGGTGCTCTCCTGCATCGCCGCCAAGAGGAAGTCGCTTTGTTCTTGCGGCAAGCCAATGACAACCCCTGGGTCTCTACAGCAATTCTTCTGACGGCATTCCGCAATTACAGCGCAGCTGCCCACCAGGTACGTGCAATCCGTATTCTGGAGGAGTCAATCAATCCTTATACCTTGTCGGAATTTGCCAATGCCTACAGGATTGACGAAGACCCCTGGTGTGGTTCAGAGTACGAGGAATTTGATCCTCAAGGCATCTGTGACATTTAGCTTTAGAATAGTTTCAATTGAAGCATGAAACCAGGAATGGACAGATCGGTTGAACCTCACCAATTTGAGCTTCCTCTAGAGCTTCAATTCTCGATGCGTAAAGCCGAGCTACAGGCGCAGGAGATGACGTGGGATCAGCTCTATTCCGCACTCTTGAACCTGTACCATCAGCGGTTGATGGAATGGTATGCGGTCAAATCGTTGATGGCCGATGAGAATGTCAATATTGAGTTTGACATCCCCACCGACCTTGAATTAGCGGAACTCGCCGCCGCATGCATTTACGACGACGAGGATGATGACGAAGAGCTTCAGCCGTTTTGAGCTTCGTCAAATTGAATGAGGCGATCCAAGTACCACTGAGCTTTTTTCAGTGACTCGGTACCGCCCTTCATCCGTTCACGCCAGTTATATTTCATCAGATTTCCTTTACAGTAACCACGGAATTCTTCCGGGGTTAAGGCAGCTTCAATAGCTTCAATGCACTCAATGCCGCCACCATCTGTGTAGTGCGGGGGATGGTTCACCTGGTCCTCTTGAACCGTAGGTGCTTCTTCCTTGACAGCCCAAGGCACCGGGCAAACGCCGTCTTTACATTCCATCTTGAGAGTATCGCTGGTTTCTACCGGAGCAAACCACGTCTTTTCTGCGACAGGATCAGCTCCTCTTCCGGCGCTGTCCCCAAGTCCAGAACTAAGGTCTTCGGTCGTGGCGATGAAGCTGGGTACATCTCTACCGCTTCCTCCATCGATGGGATATAACCCGTCATTCCAGGCCGTGCCCCCTCGAGTTCCAGTGGATTCCTTTCCAGCCCCTCTTGGCATAATGTCAGTCCGCGATTGTACTGATCATATAATGGCACGTCATTCTCTTCATTGTCGAGATTGGTGCCAAATGTTGCCTGATTCAGACAACGGCACATGACTTCATCAATGATGCTTTGACCGAGACCGTCGCGGTAATCAGCAGGGTTATGCATGGAAATATCCTGGCCTAAATTGCCTCGATTACAATATTAACATGGCAAGATTCTATAACCCCCGCAGAGAAAACATTGACCAACCGGTTGATACACCAGTTGGTTACAGGGGGCGTCTTGGTTATGACCCACGACAAGATTCTGGCTCCTCGGGCGGCGAGGTTAGTGACCTTACGCCGGAACGTCAATATGATGTTGACTTACGTCGACTAGATCGAGAGGAACGGGACACAGCTGCCGCCGCTGATACCGCCAACGTTATCCAGCAGGGCCGTGTTTCGCGGTACCTCAACGCAGCACGCCTGGCTGAAAAGTACAAATCTCAAGCCGATACAAAGTATCCAATCGTTGGTAATTCCGTGGGGCGATACCCCTCAGGGCGACAGGGTGTTGTGCTGCCAAGCTTAGGCGAGGCCCCAGGGGCTCGTGGGAGTGTCAACTACGCAGGTCAGCCCCAGCCAAGGACAGGCAAACCATATAACTGGCTTGATAGCTTTAGCTAAGTATTGCCCCCACCGGCTGCTTCCATTAATCGCATTGGACTCAACGCATAACTCATAGGCGCTTGTCCCATCGAGCTTAACAGAGAAGGAATTTTGCCGGCTTGTTTAGCGCTTTTTAATTGAATCTTTGCTTTTTCAACACCCGGTAAAAAGGGTTTTGCATAAGCGCTGTACTTGCCGGCAAGTTGCATGACTTTTTGTATTATTTTTTATTTTACTTAAACCTTACTGAAGACAACTTCAGGGGCTTGATTTTGGTACTTACCCTTGCGGTCCTGGTAGCTGACTTCGCATGGGTTACCGCGATAGAAGAGGAGTTGGGTAACGCCTTCATCAGCGTAAATGCGGTTAAACAGGCCCGTGCAGTTACTGATTTCAAGCGTTAGGTAACCCTCCCAGCCACTTTCGGCAGGAGTGATATTAACCAGGATTCCTGATCGAGCATACGTAGATTTACCAACGGCAACTACGGTGACATCACGGGGAAGCTTGAGGCGCTCTCGTGCCACGCCCAGGCAATACCCGTAGGGAGGAAGCAGGAAGTATTTACCTTTCTCGTCTTCCAGTAATTCGGCATTGGTTAAGATTTCTGGTTTGAAATCTTTTGGGTCACATTCACCTTCTGAAATGCGTCCAAAGATAAGACATTGCTCTGGCGACAAGCGGATGTCATATCCATAGGAACTTAGCCCATAGCTGAGAATACGGCGTCCATCTTCTTTGCTGACGAGACGATCCTGGAACGGAACGATCATCTCCTCATCTTCCGCCAGTTGACGGATTTCTTTGTCGCAGAGAACGCTCATAGACCTTTTAAAGCTTTTTCAATATAGGTCATTCAGCAAAGAACACGACCCTTTTCAGAATAAATATCGATGAATCGTTGGGTTGCTTCACCAATATTGTCCTTGGGTTGCAAATAAACTAAGAATGAGGTACAGGTGTTATGGTTTTTAACTCCTTCGTTCGTTCGTGCTACAAGGTTTGGTACAGTACGCAGGATGCACACCGGAAAATCAAATAGCCGTTGTTCGTACCTAAACATGTCAGGACAGTTGGAAAAGTAAAGCCCCTCCTCAATTTCGTTGTGGTACCAGGCTTTAAACAGACGGCGAAACCAAACCGCATGGGACGATGTCAAGGTCGCAGAACACGCCCTTGTCATCTTCCAACGTTCGTTCTTTTTATCCCAAAAGTATGTCCCACTGGGCGGGAACAAGTAAACCTTACCGAACCACCCTTGGTCGTTTAGTCCATCATCTGTAGGTGTGAAGAAATTTTTAGCATTGACATACTCATTGGCAAAAGTAGAGCTGGCAACATCAAGGTCAATGTGACCCATCAGTCCGTGCGCTGCTGCAACAAGATCCGCGTTGGTCACAAGCTCCAGATCTTCACGGCGCATGCCGCTTTTGGTAATTGCCATTATTGATTAGTTACTTGGTTATAGCTGATTTCAAAATAGCGAATGCCCTCATCATCATTGATGACGTATCCAGCTTTTTCAGTTGGATCAATCTTTTGTGCTGCGGAAAGGATGCGACGGAAGCTCTCGGCTAAATCACCATCATTTCCACGCTCACACTCTTCTTGTGCCGAGTGAATTTCTTTGAGGGTCCAAAAGAACATTGAACGTTCTTTGTTCCTTGGTTGGAACACCATTACCCCAGGCCCTTCTGCATCCCACATCTTGCAGTAGTGCTCACCCATGTCACCAAGGATTAAACGCACCGTAGCATCCAGCATCCGGACCTTGGTATTGTCCATATCAGGACCAATGGCCTGAGCAATTAGTTTCTCGCGTCTATTCATGGGATGCTAAACCTTGTTTCTGAAGGACTTCCTGGAGCTTGGGCAGTGGTTGGTAGATGACGACCAACTTGCCTAAGACACCACGCTTTTTAATAAGCTTACCGCTTTCGTCCCGAAGTTTGTCAAACTCACCCGAACGAATTAAATACTCAGCAACGCAACGCAACCGCCGTTTAAGAGGGAGTTCTGCAGCTGGAAATTTACTACAAATGGTGTCAGGATTCATGTCACGAAAGGCAACACGCAATCGATTAGCCAAAGTCATGTTTGAATTCACGTCCTCTTCTTCGTAGTTTCTGATGATTTCCAGATACCGACGCAGGCAGCCATCATCGAAGGAACCTTCGGGCGGCATGAAGCATTCCACCTGGAGCGCCAAAGAAATCGGAAGGAGTTCTTTGTAATTCTCTAGGTTTACTTCTTTGATGCGGAACGTTTCAAATCTATGCGCCAGGGGCACTGTCTTCTTCTGCATCTGGAGAATTTTCTAAAGAAGTCAAATAAGCGTCAATGGAATGCGGGTTGATCCGATAACCGTGAGAATTTTTCTCTTTGTAGTCTTTATTGCTTAGCTCAGGATTTTTGGCAAAGGAGCGCACCAGGTTGTTCCAAGGAATCCGAAGCTTGTTCTTCTTGTTGGCACCCGGATTGATGTTGACATAATGAATGCCCTCACTCCAGCCAGCGCCTTTTGTACTGGTCTTACCAATGGCGATCCAATTGCGGATCGTTTGATCAGAAACCGACAGGCGCCTGGCACACTCCTCAGTTGAGATGTATTCGTCTGCGTACATCTCAGGATTGGGACTGGTTTTATCTTGAGCCCCTTGTTGTAAAGCCCAGAGGCTGCCGAGAATATTACGAATTCCTTTCAATTCGTAAGCAATGTCCTCTAAGCCTTTGCGAATTCCGTACGACATACCTCAACTGTTTTGGCTAAATGCTAATGTATTTGAACAAGCTTTGTTACGACTATGGACGAACAAGTCCAAAATAGTGTTCCGCCCGAGTTCAAGCCAATGCCCAAGCTTTCGGCAGAACAGGTGGAGATGTTAAAAGCTGTTGCCAGGGAGCGTGCGATTGCCCAGGCAGCCGCCGAAGCACCTCCTCAACCCCCACAGAATCAACGCATTGCCGCACCGCCACCGTCCATGCTGCCACCTCAGGTACAGCCTCAAGTTATTTATGTGCGGCGTAATTTTACGGTTGCTGAACTTCTCTTGATTCTTCTCTTGTCTTGCGGCTTGGTAGCTGGCACGCAAGCCTTGTGGGGACTTGGATCTCGCATCTTACCTCAAGTTGAAATAAAGGTCAAATAAAATACGACAAACCTAAACTATAATTTTAGTTATAAGGTTTGCGAGCGTATAGGTGGCCAATAGGCGGATCTCAGATTTACCTGCAATTAGTTCGGTCGACATTGCTGATGCCGACCTATTTACTATTGTCCATACAGCCGAAGTAGATCCTGGGTTAAAAAATAAAAAATTTACCGTACAAGAACATAAGGCATATCTCAATAATTATTACTTGCAGCTGACCGGCGGCACGGTTAACAACCTGACGGTCACTAATAACTTAAACGTATCAGGCAACACGACTCTCCAGGGAAATCTTGGTGTTTCAGGTACTGCCAGTTTTGCAAATTTAATCATCGATGATCTGACCGTAACAGGTACCCTGAGCGGTGCAACAATTACCGGTCAAAGCATCCAAGGTTTAAATGTTAATGGCAACAACGGTTATTTTGTAAGCCTTCAAGTTGTCAATGGAACGGCAGATACTTTTCAAATTTCTGCAATTAGTGGCAACACAATTACAGGTAATGCGATTGCTGCAAGCGGTATTACCGGTCAAACGATTACCGGAAATACGGTTAATGCCATTAATCTTAATGCCGTAACGATTACGGGAGTTACCGGAGTTTTTACAACCAGTGTTTCTGGGGCTCTTGTCACCGGCAATGCGGGAAGTTTTTCAAACGTAACTGGTGTTTCTGGTGTATTTACAACGCGTCTTTCTGGCGCAACCATTACCGGCAATACTGGTTTATTTAGTTCAATTACTGGTGTTTCCGGTACATTCACAAGCCAGTTATCTGGCGCAGTCATCACTGGAGTTACGGGTCAATTCACGCAACTCAATGCGGTTACTGGCCAGTTTGCCAACCTTTCTGGCGCAACTGTTACGGGTGCAACAGGACAATTTACAAGTCTGACCGCAACATATGTAACAGGAACTATTGGTGTTTCTGGGGCAACAGTCACTGCACTTACTGGAAACATCAATCAAGTCCAAGGTGTTTCAGGTGTCTTCACTGATAATCTGTCTGGCGCAGTTATTACTGGTGATGTTGGACGTTTTGCTAACTTTACTGGCGTCTCCGGAACGTTTACAACGCGTCTTTCCGGTCAAACCATTACAGGTGTAACGGGTTTATTTACGAGTATTACGGCCGCAACCGGTACTTTCACCGATCAAATTAACGTCAGCACAATTGCTACTACGGGAA
>Ga0105102_10000623_pt1 | contig 10889 bp, 8 predicted proteins | sample PPLLaktember2015_FD_87032 | JGI IMG/M metagenome (GOLD analysis project Ga0105102, IMG submission 87032) | Freshwater sediment microbial communities from Prairie Pothole Lake near Jamestown, North Dakota, USA - PPLs Lake P7 Core (6) Depth... | ecosystem: Environmental > Aquatic > Freshwater >...
CGTGCCCGCCCGTGGTCGTCCGTGCACGCTTGCCGCTCGTCCACGTCTGCGCCGCGCCCACCGTCCGCGTTTGCGCCGCGCCCGCGGCCGTCCGTCCACGTTTCCCGCCCGCCCACCGTACGCGTTTGCGCCCGGCCGCCGCCCGCCGTGCGCGCTTGCGGCTCCGTGCGCGTTTGCCGCCCGTGCATGCTTGCCGCCCCGTGCTTACTTGCCGCCGCGCCCGCGGCCGTCCCTGCACGCTTGCCGCCCGTGCATGCTTGCCGCCTCGCCCTCGGCACGCCGTCCGTTTGCCGCCCGGACCCGTCGAATCTCTGCCTGCGCCGCGCGCTCCGCTCGCCTCGACCTTGCCCCGAGCATCAGCTGAAGCTGTGGGCGCCCCACCTTGATGCGCGGGTCGAGGCGTCCGTACACGAGGTCGAGAGCAACGTGGCTCAGTTGCGTCGCGCCGGTCACCGTCACGAGAAGGGCAAGGAGCATCGTGATGTCGTTCGATCGAATGGCCGAGAGGAAGAGCGTCCCGATCCCGCGCCACTGGAAGATCGGCTCGACGAGGAAGCTCCCCCAGAGCGACGCGAAGAGCCCGGTGACGGCGAGCGTCGCGATCGGCGGGGCCGACGCGCGCAGTCCGTGTCGGTACAAGACGCGAGGCTCCGGGATCCCGCGTGCCCGGGCGGCGGTGATGAAGTCCTCCTGGAGAACGCCGAGATTCAAGTTCCGGACTGTGTGAGCCGTTCCCCAGATCGTCAGAAAGACCACGGTCAGGAACGGCAGGGTCACGTGTGACAGGAGGGAGACGAACCAGCTTCGGAAGTGAAACTGCCCCGCCATGGCCTGGAAGGCGAACGGCGTCGATGGCGCGATGGGGATGGCAAACACGAAGATCAAGACGGCCAGCAGGGCGGCGACGGGCGGTGGAATGCTCATCGTGGCCGTGGCCAGGAACGTCGTTGTCCGGTCGAGGAACGATCCAGGATGATTCGCGTTCCGCGCTCCAAGCAGGATGCCGAGGAGCATCTGAACGACGAACGCGGTCGTGAACAGGGCGACGGTCGGGACGGCGAACTCCCCAATCACTACGAGAACGTTCGTGTTCTCCTTGTACTGGATTGCGACGCCCGTTGCGGTCACGCCGAAATCGAATCGCAGGATACGCATCGCGCGGAAGTGGATCCGCAGGGGGGTGGGAAGGTCGAACCCTCGCTCGTGTCTCGCCTGCTGGTACATCTCTTGGTGGATCTGCTTGTACTCCTCCTGGGTGACGCCCCCGCTTGCGAGCGCCCCCTGGGCCATCTGGCCCGTGTCCCAGTAGAGCGTCTGCTCGACCTGCGTCACGAGCTGGGCGTCGAGAAGAGCGCAGAACGCATAGACGAGGACGACGTAGATGAGGACGAACGACGTCACGCGGATCGCCGCATACTTCCAGAAGCTCCCCTCCCGCATGGAGCAACCGCCTTTCCCGTCCCGTTCCTGCGCGGCGATGATACCCTGAGTTGGCGGATTGCTCCCGAATCCTGTGGGACGCAAGTCCGAAGAGCGACGGCGCATGGCTTTCTTGGCGCGAGCCGGCTAGGCTCGAATCTGACGGAGGACGAGTGGTGCGCGCGGAAAGGGATTGGGAAGACGGTCGACCCTCGGGCGGACTCCTTGTGATTCCTCTCTCGCCCGAGTTGGTCGACGCGGGAGCCGCCGTCCTTGCGAGGGCGTTCGCTCGCGACGCCGCGTGGGCGGCGGTTTTTCCGGACGAGGCAGAGCGACGGGCGGTCCTGCCACGCGTATGGCGGGCGCTGGTCGGCTACTCCCTCATCTACGGCTGCGTGCTGACGACGCCGTCTCTCGAAGGGGTACTCTGCTTCCTGCCGCCGGGCGAAGCCCGCGTAACGGCGTGGCGAGAGCTTCGGACAGGGCTTCGCTTTGCTCGTATCCTTCTTTCCCTTTCGCGGGCGTCACGCGCGAGGTTCCTGCCATTCTGGCCTCGTGTCGACGCGCTGCGCCGGAGCACGGTCGGGCGAGCGCATGGGTACGTGTGGGCCCTCGGCGTTGGGCCGGATCGACGGGGACAGGGCGTCGGCGGGGCCCTTCTGGAGGCCGCGTGCGCGCGATGCGCCGCATCAGACGACCTGTGCGCACTCGAGACGGAGGCCCCAGAGAACGTTCGCTTCTACGAGCGGCATGCCTTCTGCGTCATCCGGACGGAGACGATCGAGCCCCTCGGCGTGCATGTCTGGATCCTCGCACGTCACCTCGACAAGCTCTCGGCGCATCAACAGGATCCGTAGGCGTAGACGTCGACGATGTCCCGGATGTCGTCGTAGAGGACGCCGATGTCGCTTGTGTTGTTCCACATGGGTTCGGAGGCGTTCCAGTACAGGATTCCTTCCGAATTGGCGCCGGCGCCGCTGTGGATCGTGACGACCGCCTCCGGCGCGAGCGTGAACCCGTCCGGGAACTCGAAGGTGTCGCCGTGCTCGTTCGATACCGACCAGCCGGTCATGTCGACGGCCTCCGATCCCGTGTTCTGGAGCGTGAAGTACTCGTCGTTCGGGTTCGCGGCGTCCTCGGCGATCGCATCGAAGTGGAACGGCCAGACGAACTCGACCGTGGGACCCGGCGGCGGGAGTTCGGCCGGGAAGACGGTCACGACCGCGGTTGCCTCGGCTTGCCGCCCCCTGTCGTCGGTGACCGCGAGCGTCACGGGGAACGCATGCTCGGAGTCGGTCGTGTAGGTGTGATCGGCCGCCACGCCCGTCGCGACGTCCCCGTCGCCGAAGTTCCATTCGTAGGTCGCGATGGCTCCGTCCTTCGCGTACGAGCCGGAGGCGTCGACGTGGACGACGAGGGGCGAAGTCCCCTCGCTCGGAGAGAGGGTGAACGCGGCGACGAGCGCAGTCTCCGGTTCGAGACAACCTGCGATGGAGCCGGCAAGGGCGACCAAGGCGGCGAGCCCGAAAGCGCGGCGCACGACTCGATGCGTCATGCAACGAGCGTATCCGCGAGACGGCGGGTTCGCACCGCCTGGAGGCCTCGCCATGGGACGCGTGTGACCCTCCTCGGGCGCTGTCCGGTGTCCACCCGGGTTCCGCAGTCCGAGGATTGACGACGGCCGCCGGTCGGTTCTACAATGACGGCCTCTTCGGGGGAAAGCGGCGGGCGGGCGGCGAGTGCGGCCCGACGCCCACGGGGGATGTGACCCAAGACGCACGACGACGGTAGTTCGCACGGAGATCGAGTTCCCTTCCATCGTACTGAGGCGGGGCTTCCCGCCGTTCCCAACGCACGATCGCGGATGAGAGCGCGCACGACGGCCTTTCGAGGCTGCGGGCGGCCTTCGCGTTCGGAGGTGATCAGCGCTCCATGTACACGCGCGCCAAGTACCCTGTTGTGATCGTCGATCCAACGTGGGATGAAGATTCGTACGCCAGCCAACGCATCCGCGCGATCGCGGAGGAGCTTCGGCAGCTCGGGTACCCGACCCACGCGACGCACGACGTCGACGACGGGAAGGCGCTCATCGAGGCCAACCCGAACCTCGGGTGCCTCCTCGTGGCCTGGGATCCGAACGGACCGGAAGAGGTGCGCCAGCTGATCCGCGCCGCGCGCAGCCACGGCGAGTACCTACCGGTGTTCCTCGTTGCCGACCGCACCGAAGTCCGCGACATCGACCTGCTCGTCGTTGAACAGATCGACGAGTACATCTGGAAGCTGGAGGATCCGGCGGCGTTCGTCGCCGGCCGCGTCACGAGCGCGATCGAGAAGTACGCGAACATTCTCCTTCCGCCGTTCTTCGGCGCGATGGTCCGCTTCGCGGAGGAGTACGAGTACTCGTGGCACACGCCGGGCCACTGCGGCGGAACGGCGTTCCTGAAATCGGCCGTCGGTCAGGAGTTCGTCCGCTTCTTCGGCGAGCAGCTGTTCCGGTCCGACCTCTCCGTCTCGGTCAGCGAGATGGGTTCGCTCCTCAAGCACAGCGGGCCTGTCGGTCAGGCGGAGCGGAACGCGGCGATCGTTTTCGGGTCGGACGAGACCTATTTCGTCACGAACGGCTCCTCGACGTCGAACCGGATCGTGTTCCAGGCGTCGGTCGTCGGAGGCGACAGCGTCGTCGTCGACCGCAACTGCCACAAGTCCGTGGAGCAAGCCATCCTTCTGACCGGGACCTTGCCCACCTATCTCCTGCCGGACTCGAACAACTACGGGATCATCGGCCCGATTCCTCCGCACCGACTTGGGTGGCCGGAGATCATCGAGCGGATCCAGAACCACCCGCTTCTTCCGCCGAACCAGAAGCCGAACGAGGCGGAACTCCTCGTCGTCACGAACTCGACGTACGACGGGCTCTGCTACGACGTGCGGCAGATCCTCGCCCAGATCGACGGCGGCGCCCGCCGCATCCACTTCGACGAGGCGTGGTACGCGTACGCGCGCTTCAACCCGATGTACGAAGACCGGTACGCCATGGCGATCCGCGTCGACGAAAGCTCGTCGCCGACCATCTTCGCCACGCAGTCGACGCACAAGCTGCTCGCGGCATTGTCGCAGGCGTCGATGATCCACGTGAAGTCGAGCGCGCGAGCGCCTGTGGAGCACGACCGATTCAACGAAGCGTACATGATGCACAGCTCGACGTCGCCGCAGTACGCGATCATCGCCTCGAACGACGTGGCCGCGGCGATGATGTCGGGCGGCGCGGGCAAGGTCCTGACGCAGCAATCGATCGATGAAGCCGTGGCGTTCCGACAGGTCATGGCACGCCTCGAGCGCGACCGCCGCGAGAAGAAGGACTGGTGGTTCCGCGTCTGGCAGCCGGACAAGGTGAGGACGCCGCGCGGCGTCGTCCGGTTTGAGGATGCCGATTCCGAGACGCTCTCGACGCGCCCGGAGTGTTGGAACCTGGAGCCGGGCGCGACGTGGCACGGGTTCAAGGGACTGACGCCCGGCTACTGCCTCCTCGACCCGATCAAGGTCACCCTCATCACCCCGGGAATCGCCCCGAACGGTTCCCTCCTGGATCCGTCGATCCCGCCGATCGCCCCCGACCTGCCGGCGCAGGCGTTCATCCCCGCGCCGATGGTGGCTGCGTTCCTCGATTCGGAAGGCATCGTGGCGGAGAAGACGGGGCACTACACCGTTCTCTTCCTCTTCTCGCTCGGGATCACCAAGGGGAAGTGGGGCACGCTGGTCAGCTCGCTGTTCGAGTTCAAGCACCTCTACGACACCGACGCGCCGCTCGGCGAGGCGATTCCGTCGCTCGTCGACTACTACCCCAATCGGTACGGCGGGAACATGACGCTGCGCGACCTGTGCCAGGAGATGCACGGGTGCCTTCGCGAGCTTGACCTGTGCCAGAAGGAGCGCGCGCTGCGGCTGGTGGATAACCAGCCGATCCAGCGCGTCACGCCGCACGACGCGTATCGGGCGCTCGTCAAGAACCGCGTGCAGCGCGTTCCGATCGATCGGCTCGAGGGGCGTGTCGTGGCCGTCGGCCTCGTCCCGTACCCGCCGGGGATCCCCGTCTTGATGCCCGGCGAGGAGGCCAACGCCGCGGTCTGCGACTACCTCCAGGGCCTCGAGGAGTTCGACGACCGTTTCCCGGGCTTCGAGCACGAGATCCACGGAGTCGGCGCGCCGAGCGAGTCGGGGGGCGAGGGGCGCCCAGGCGGAAACCGCTACTGGGTCTACTGCCTGCCGGAACGAACGAGGCGTCGACGGCCGAAGCGCCGTCCCTCGTAGTCCGCGGCGGCCGGAGGAGGCTCAGGCGAGGCTAGTCCCAACGCGTCTCGACGACGTCGGGCATCGCGAGCAGCGCGCGGCACGCCTCCAACGCGGCCGGCGAGGTCCTGGTCCGCAGGTGGAAGGTCAGCTCGACGCTCCGCGGGTCCTTCGAGATCCGGCTCGCCGTCGAGAGGACGCGAAGTTCCTTGCCGGCGAACACTTCCCGGCAGCGCCGCTCGAGCGCGTCGGGGTCCGCGGCCGCGGCGCGCACCCGGACCGTGTGGTAGCTCACGGTCGGGATCTTGTGGGAGAACCATGCGAGCAGGGTGAGAATCACGAGCGCGATGGCCGTGCTTCCCACGGCAATGATGTAGAGACCCTGCCCGATGACGACGCCGAGCGCGGCGACGAACCACACGCAGGCCGCCGTCGTCAGGCCCCGAACCATCTCCTCGGACTTGACGATCGCGCCGGCGCCGAGGAAGCCGATTCCCGTCATGATCCCGGCCAGGGCCCGCCCGGGGTCGACCGACGCGCCGAACGACTGGGTGACGATCATCGCCAAGGTCGCGCCGAGGCAGACGAGGATGTGCGTGCGCAGTCCCGCCGGCCGGCCGTGAGACTGACGTTCCAGTCCGATGACCCCTCCGAGCACCACGGCCACCAGCATCTTCGCCAAGGACATCAGCTCAAACTCCGTCATGGACGTCACCCCGCGGGCCTTCGATGGGGCGATTCTACGGCAATCGGGGACGCGAGAGCACGTTGCAGGTCCCCGTGAGACAGAGCGAGCGTGCGCCGACCGCGGTAGAATCGGCGCTCCAATGGCGACGAACGGGCGGGGGCGAGACGTCGGGTCGATGGCGGCACTCTCCGTCGCCGCGGCGATTTGGGGGCTCTCGTTTGTGGCCCAGCGGGCGGCCATGGCCCACATCGGGCCGTACCTGTTCAACGGGATTCGCTTCCTCCTCGGTGCGCTCACGCTCGTCCCGGTGCTCCTCGTGCTTCGGCGTCGCCCTCGAACGACGGAGCCGCGGCCGCGCCGAGCGGCTCTGCTCTTCGGCGGCGCGGCGACCGGCATGGTTCTGTTCGTCGCCGCGACGCTCCAGCAGGTGGGCATGGTGACGACAGGCGCCGGCAAGGCGGGGTTCATCACGGGGCTCTACGTCGTCCTCGTTCCGCTCCTCGGGATTGCGCGCGGCCACCGGGTGCGCCTCGCCGTCTGGATCTCCGTCTTCCTCGCCGCCGGCGGCCTCTACCTCCTGAGCGGCGCGGGCGGCGGACCGATCGCGTGGGGCGACGTCCTCCTGCTCCTGGGCGCGCTCGCCTGGGCGGTCCACGTCCACCTGATCGGGTGGATGGCCGAGCGCGCGAACCCGATTGGAGTGGCCGTCGCGCAGTCCGTCGCGTGCGGCGTCCTCAGCCTTGCCGTTTCGTTGGCCGTGGAGACCACGTCCCTCTCCGCCGTGCGCGCCGCCGCTCCGGCCATCGCCTTCGCGGGGTTCCTTTCCGTCGGGGTTGCCTACACGCTCCAGATCGTCGGCCAGCAGCGTCTCGACCCGTCGCGCGCCGGGGTTCTCTTGAGCCTCGAGGCGGCGTTCGCCGTCCTCGGCGGTTGGGCGATCCTCGGCGAGGCTGTGACCGTGCGGATGCTCGCCGGCTGCGCGCTCATGCTGTCCGGGATGATCCTCTCGAGCGTGCGGCGCTCGGTTGGCCGGCCGCTCCCGCAGGACTAGACTGGAATGCCCTTCGCCCCTTCGGGGTGGAGGAGCCCTGCACGTGGGAGGATCTTATGCACGAAATGAACACTCGTCGGCGAATTGTTGGGTACGCCTTTCTCGGCGTTCTGGCCGTCGCTGTGGCGCTTCTCGTCGGAGGATGGGCCGCCGCGCCGACCACCGAGGGACTGATCATGAACGCGCTCGGGCACGAGGGCCTAGCCGGCGCGGGAAACAACGAGGACGCGTACATCCTCGTTTCTGTGTACAACGCCGCCGGTCCGGTGAGCGGCCTCCTGGGCGGAAGCTTCTCGATCGGCGCGCCCATCGTGGCCGCCGGCGGGACGGACGTGACCAAGGTACGGGTCTATGAGTCCTCTGCTGGGATCTATCGGATTGACGTGGCGCCCACGAAGGCGTCCGTAGGCTGGCTCAAGGGAACGTACATCGTCTCTGTCACGCTGACGTCGACCCACGGCTCCGGCGTGGCGATTGCTGAGCTCTCCGTAGACGAGTAGCCGCAACGAAGAGCTTGAGATCAGGAGGCGGGCCGGATCGCACGGCCCGCCGTGTTCGGTTCGTGCCTACTTCGGTTCGTCCGGGGTCTTGACTCGCGCGTACTCCTGCTTGGGCTTCGGGTGCCTCCACGGGCGACCGATGAGGAGGCCGATCAGCACGCCCACGCCGCACGTGAGCGCGAGCAGGACAACGCCCGAGACTGAGAACGTCCACCCGAGAAACCGCACATCGAGCGGCGCCGTATTCTGCGCGACGAACGCCAACATCAGGAAGACGAGGAGCGCGGTCACAACGAATCGCGTCGGCTTCATCCTTGCTCTCCTTTCCTTCGGGTTGCGCAAGACGATCCCCACTCCGCCGGCTGCCCCGTGGACTCGAGAACCGCGAGCCACAGGTCGCCCTCCGGGTCGATCGTGTTGCGGCGGCCGACCACCTCGCGCAGCGGGACGTGGGTGAACTGGTTGTTCCACAGCCCGACGAGCATTCCGGTCTTGCCGCACATCCCGGCGTGCACGGCGGCGCGCGCCAGGCTCGAGCAGAAGATCGAGTCGTTCGGGTTCGCCGGCGCGCTGCGGATCATGTAGCTCGGGTCGATGTACTTGAGCGAGTGCGGCACCCCGCGCGTCGCGAGGTGCTCCGAGATGCGCCGCTTGAGGAACTGGCCCACGTCGCGGAGTCGGACGTTGCCGGACGCGTCCGCCTCGATGACCTCGGTCTCCTCGTGGAGCAGGTCTTGGCCCGCTCCCTCCGCGACGACGATGACGGCGTGGTGCCGTGTCGCGAGGCGTTGCTCGATCCACGCGAGGAGGCCGCGTGCTCCGTCGAGCGCGAAGGGGACCTCCGGCACGAGAACCAGGTTGACATCCGGCTCGGCGATCGCCGCGCTCGCGGCGATGTATCCCGATTGCCGCCCCATCAGCCGGACGAGGCCGACTCCGTTCAAGTACCCCTTGGCTTCCGTGTGGGCGGAGCGGATCGCTTGGATGGCGATCGAGAACGCCGTCTCGAACCCGAACGTCTTCTCGACCAGGTGGATGTCGTTGTCGATCGTTTTCGGCGCGCCGATCACCGAGATCGGCAGGCCGCGGCGCGCGATCTCGCCGTAGATCTCCTCCGCGCCGCGCATCGTCCCGTCGCCGCCGAGGACCAGGAAGAGGCCGATCCCCATGCTCTCCAGGGTGTCCACCATGGCGCCGACGTCCTGGGGCCCGCGCGACGAGCCAAGGATCGTCCCGCCGCGGTGATGGATGTCGTCGACCAGCTCCGGCGAAAGCTCGATCGGCTCGTAGCCGGAGCCGGGCACGAGACCTGCGAACCCGTAGCGGAAACCGTAGATCGTGGGCACGCCGTAGCTGTAGCGGAGCTCCATGACGGCGGCGCGGATGACGGTGTTCGTCCCCGGGCAGAGGCCTCCGCAGGTCACGATCGCGGCGCGGACCGCCTTCGGATCGAAGTAGATGCGCTCACGAGGTCCGGCGCGCTCGAACGAATCGTCGACGCCCGCCGGCTCGCCGCCCGTGACGACGCGGTAGAGGACCCTCTCGTCGTCCGAGACGAAGTTGCAGACGCGATCGCCGCGCACGGTGGAGAGCGCAAGCGGCGACCGGCGCCCGGCGGGGCCTAGATTGGCGATCCCAAGGTCCACGGCGATCCACCTCCCGAAGCCAAGAGTACGGGAAGCCGCGGCCCGATCCAACCGGCCGGCTCAGTCGCCGGAGGCGGCGCCTCCCGACCCGACATCGGCGAACTGCAGCTCGTAGAGCGCCGCGTAGAGGCCGCCCGCTGCGACCAACTCCTCGTGCGTTCCCTCCTCGACGACGCTCCCGTGATGCAGGACGAGGATCTTGTCCGACTCGCGGATCGTCGAGAGACGGTGGGCGATGACGATCGACGTCCGGCCCTCCATGATCTTGCGCAACGACGACTGGATGACGTGCTCGGTGTGCGAGTCGATGCTCGCCGTAGCCTCGTCGAGGACGAGGATCCGGGGGTCGAACGCGACGGCGCGGGCGAACGACAAGAGCTGGCGCTCGCCGACCGACAGGGTCGCCCCGCGTTCCTTCACCTCGGTCGCGTATCCGTCGGGGAGTGCCTCGACGAAGTCGGCGCTCACGAAGCGTGCCGCCTCGATCGCCTTCTCTTCGGGGATGTCGCTGCGGAGGCGGATGTTGTCCATCACGTCTCCCGCAAACAGGAATACGTCCTGCAGCACGACGGCCATCTGCGACCGCAGCGCGGCGAGGTCGTAGCTCTCGATCGGGCGGCCGTCGATCAAGACCTCGCCCTTCTGGATCGGGTACATGCGGAACAGGATCCGAATGATCGTCGTCTTGCCGGCGCCCGTCGGCCCGACGATGGCCACCCGCTCGCCCGGGGCGGCGGTGAACGAAACGTCCTTCAGGATCCAGTCTCCTTCCGAGTAGGCGAACCAGACGTTCCGAAACTCGACCCGGCCGCGGAACTCCTCGACGTGTTCGTCGCCGCCGCGATCTTCCTCGGGCTCGTCGAGGAGTCGGAAGATGCGCTCGGACGAGGCCATCGCGGCTTGGAGCACGTTGTACCCCTCGGACAGGTTGAGGACCGGCTCGAACAGCATCCGCACGTACTGGATGAACGCGGTGAGGGCGCCGAGCGAAAGCCCGCCGCGGATCACGCTCGGGCCGCCGTACCAGAGAACCAAGGCGACGGCGAACGAACTGAGGAAGCTCATGAGCGGGCGGAACACCGCGAATGTCATGATCTGCCGCATGTCGGCGTCGAACTTCGCGGTGTTGATCCCGAGGAAGCTCCGGTTCGCCTGGGCCTCCTGTACGAAGGCCTGGATGATGCGCATCCCCGAGATCGACTCCTGCAGGTACGCGTTCAACCGTGCGAGTTGCTTGCGGACCTCGCGGTAGGCGGAGCGGGCGCGGTTCCGGAACTGCCAGGCGGCAAGAACAATCA
>Ga0105102_10000625_pt1 | contig 10874 bp, 6 predicted proteins | sample PPLLaktember2015_FD_87032 | JGI IMG/M metagenome (GOLD analysis project Ga0105102, IMG submission 87032) | Freshwater sediment microbial communities from Prairie Pothole Lake near Jamestown, North Dakota, USA - PPLs Lake P7 Core (6) Depth... | ecosystem: Environmental > Aquatic > Freshwater >...
AGGTATTTTGAGGAACCTGACCACAACGGCGTTAAGCGTTGTCAATAACGGGGCTCAGTACAGTCCCCTCGGAACACGCCCTCAATTGGGAGTCCGCGGAAGAGTGGGTTTTGGTGGGACCGTCGACGGCATAAAAATCGCAAACATCAACTACATCCATCATCCTTACACCAACGAGATTGTCAGCTACTATGACTATTCAGGTAATCTGGAAGCCAAACAATTGTATCTGGAAGCCCAGATTATTGATGAAAGGGCCCGGGAACTGGCTTTCGAAGGAGAAAGGTTTTACGATCTGATGAGGGTGGCCAACCGCAGAAACGATCCGTCGTTCCTGGCATCCAGGGTTTCACAGAAATACCCCGCAGCCCAGCGGTCCGCAATCTACAATTACCTGATGAACAAAAACAACTGGTATATCAACTATTTTGAATGAGTAAAAAGGTTCCGATCTCTTTCGAAAGATCGGAACCTTTTTTTAATTTATTCCAGCCATTTTCCTCAGAAGCTCTCTGGTTTTTATCCCCGATTCCTTCAGGTCAACTTCTTTCCAGTTGCCTTCCGAAGAGGCAGAAGGTTTCAGCATGGAACAGGTTTCGTTTTTATCGGCTATAGACCAGGCAATCCAGCTTAACCTGTTCAACTTCATCCATTCTAACCAAATGTTCCATTCGGTATAGTCAATAAGACCGTTGCCGCTGGCTTCCATGCCTGCAGATTCGGAAACGAAAACCGCAATTCCTTTTTTCATGGCATAATCACAGCGGTCACGGAGAAATTGCTTATGGGTGGCAGCATAGAAATGAACGGTAACCATCAGGTTGTCATATCCTGTGATCGGATCATCCGCTACCAGATGCAAATCCTGGGACCAGTGGGGACTACCCACCAGTATGATGTTGTCAGGATCATGTTCCCGGATCGCTTTGATTACCTCCACCGAATAGTTTTTAACAGCTGTCCAGCTGTCGTTTACCGGTTCGTTGAAAATTTCATAGATCACATGCGGATAATGACCATATTTTTTTGCCATTTCTGAAAAAAATGCTTTGGCTTCACCGGTCTTTATAACATGACTGTGCCAATCGATGATAACGTAAATGTTATTATCAATGGCGGCCTCTACCACTTTTCCGATCAGCTCCTTTGACCAATCAGGCATATCCAGGTAACTTTTCTGAGGTCCCACTCCCATAGCTGCCCTGACCACAGAACACCCCCAGTCATCACGGAGCCATTTTACCGACTCTGCATTGTAAAACCTTGGCCACCAGTTGTGCCACCCATAACTCACCCCGGTAAGAATAACAGGTTCTCCCTTCTGATCGCTGAGTTGAATGCCCTTTACGGAAAGTTGACCGTGTTCTTTGACCGGCTGGGCGGTGAGACTGCCAGCTGAAATCACAACTGCAGCTAATAAAGCAACAAAACATTTCTTTTTCATAGTATTCTATATATGTTAATTTTAGATTACTTCGGGGACAAGGCTCCATAAATCTTCATGTCCCTTGTCATCCCGAATGGGAAGAAATTTTCAATTTCCATTATGCAGGAATGACATCTGCGGTAACCACCCCGTCTCCGCATAAAGATGGTGCCTATTGATAAAACTGTAGGCGCAGCCACCCTTCCCGACCTGGATGATTAATAGATAACTATTTTTTTCGTCTCCCTCCCATTTTTTCCTGCACCGCACACCACATACACCCCTTTTGCCCATCCGCTGACCGACATTTCGGTTTCAACGTCCGGAATCACCAGTGTAGCCATTAACCTTCCGGAAATATGGTAAATAAATAGTTTTTCAATAGACTTACTGTCTGCGAGCCGAATAGTCAATCTGGCAGATGCCGGATGATACGTGATACCAGAAATACCGGACGGATGGTGTACCTGTCTGGTTATCCCGGTCTGCAAATCCGTAAACCGGAAATAATCGATATTGAAAGCCGGATGGCCCAAAATGGTAAAACGCATGATCTGAAGCCCCGAATCCAGTTTCAAGACCGTGGAAACACTTTTGGTTGTCAGGCTGCTGTTGGTCACTGGAGCTTTCAGGGTATCTGAAACGACATTTCCTATCTTCACCTGAAAGGTACCATTACCCTGCAGGGAGGCCAGGAAGAACTCCACTTTGTAGCGGCTGGTGGCTGCGATCCGAAGTGAATATTCCAGCCACTCCCCCGGAAGGGCATTACCTACATGGTATCCTTTTCCGTTGCGGTCATAAATATCTACGGCCTCATTGGGTCGGTAAGCTCCTGCGAGGTTCTTTTCGTCAAGGTCGTAATAGGTAAATTCGTTTTTTCCGGCATCGAAGTTCTCGGCTTCCACCATTCCCGGAACGGGAGCTGGAAAACCAGTATAAGGTGTTCTGACCGGCTTTACATATTTAGGGAAGAAAATTCTCTGTGGAATTGAATATGCTGTTTCCCCCGCGGGGAACCTGGCGATTATCCTGTAGAGGTAATACTGGTTTTCAAACGGTTTAACGTCCAGATAGCTGGTGGTATCATGGTCAAAGGCGGCAATGGTTTTCCAGGAGGTGGAAGTTGTCCGGCGTTCAACAACCAGGCTGTCGCAACCGGCTGAAATATTGTTCCATGAAACCCTGACAATGGTATCCTGAAACAGCTGGAGTATCGGATTTCCTGGAGAATGTGGATTAGTGCCGGTCAGGATGTCCTTGATATCCTCCCATCTTTTTTCATTGCGCAGAAGTATTTTAAAGTCACCTCCGTCATCCCAGGCACAGCCTGAGAATCCGTTCTGGCGGACCAGGTCAGTGTAAGCCTTGTAATGTTTCATCCGGGAATTGTAATCAGCTTTGGCTATGGCTCCGAATTCTCCAAGTAAAACCGGGATTTTTGACTGCTCGGACCAGTTTTTTACTTTGGAGAACTTAGTGGCAAGCTGGGTGTAATCTGCTGGCGATCCCCAGATTCCCTGACCTTCCAGTCCGAAAAGATAGGGATCATAGGAGTGAAACGAACCCATCAGGTAAGGATCATCGGGTATGGCTGCCGTGAGGAGTTCATCAGATCCTCCCCAGTTGTGGCCCTGGAAAATGACCATACGGGATGGATTGGTTTTTCTGATGATGGAAAGCACCCTTTTGTGAAGGTCGTCATTTTGTGTTTTGGTTAGACCATACGGTTCATTGATGATCTCAAACAGCAGTTTTTCCGGCTTGTTTTTGAATCTGACGGAAATCTGGCTCCAGATGCTGTCAAACCGGTCCCTGTTGGCTTGTGAATAGTTTGACTTAATCCACTCTTCATGGTGGGCGTTGACAACTACAAACAGGTCTCTTTTCAGGCCCCAGTCGAGAATTTCTTCCACCCTTTTCATCCAGGTTTCGTTGATTTTATAAGGGGGTGTGGAGGCCGTGTGAAGGTCCCACCTGACAGGAACCCGTACCACCTGAAATCCGGCGGTTTTGTACATATCAAAAAAATACTCCTGTGCCCTGGGCGCCCAGTCTCCTTCATTAGGAGGTTCCAGGGTGTTCCCCATGTTGATCCCTTTTTGCATCTGTGCGATGGCATCCCAAGGTTTCAACTGGGCAACTGATTTTCCGGCAAAAAGGATCAGCAAAAAAAACAAGAGCCTGTTGGGCAGGCTCTTGTTGGTAATTAAAAGTTCAGTCATTATTCCTTGATCAGTTTGAAATTGCCGATAACCCTTTCGGCATTGTTCACCGTGATAAAGTACAAACCTGAAGGTTGATCATCAAGCGACAGCACCTCAATGGAAGCGCTGGCTACTCTGTCGATCAGGGAAGCGCCGAGCAGATTGAACACCTTGATCCTGTTACCGGCTTTCACTCCGCTGATGTTGATCATTCCGGTGGTCGGATTGGGATAAACCGTTATCATGTCGCTTTCCAGCTGGTTGATTCCGGTGAAATCCATTTCAATGGCATAGGTATTGATGATCATACCATCGGCAGAAAAAACTTTCAACACGTCTCCCCGTTTCAGGGAAGTGACCGTAGTGGGTTGCCCGTTTTTGTTATACACTTTTAAGGTAGCACCAAATGCTGGTGTCAGTTTTGCCAGGAATGCAGCCACCTGACTATCTGCCATTGGTTTGGAGATCATCATGTTCAGCTGGTCAACCTTTAAAACATCGGAGAGGACATAAGCCAGGTAAGCCGTTTTGACAAACTGGGTCGCCAGCATATCAAGGTAGTAAACCTTTGTTACTTTCCCATCCTTGGAGGTCACCACCAGTTTATCATCCTGGTAAAGTGCACCGCTTGTCCTTGCGAGACCAGATTTGTCGACCACTTTCAGGGTAGCACCGGGGGCCGGGAATACGTTTTTCAGGAAGGTAGCCACTGTGGTTCCCCTTGGCACATAATGGATCAGCGTTTGGTCGACCATATAAATGTCCGACAAAACATATGCGTCAGAAGTCGTGGATACCGGATAAATCTGGTATTTTACTTTGGTAACGCCATCTTCTGCAGTCACTTCAAAGAAGGTTTTGTCGTTCACCATTACATCCACATAGGTGGTATCATAATTCAGTTTGGTGAATGGGATCCAGGCACCTTTATCATTGATAATGGCCAGGGCAGCACCTTCCGGTACCTTCACATTGGTTAATACATCTTTCAGTTTGGCATTGTTCGGAACAAGATAAATACCGCCGGTATTCACTTCCACACCGATAAAGTAAACGGTCGACGTGAGGATGGCATTGGTGCTCAATCCTTTTTCGCTGACGTTGAGGATATACTTTGTTTTGTTCAGGGTATCGGCGGAAAGCACTTCCATATAGTCATTATTCGCCAGGATGTCTTTTGCTTTCAGCTCTTTTCCGGTAGCAACGCTCATGACCATCAGTTTTTGTGCCGGATTGGCCTTGATGATCCTGGCCAGGAAATCTTCTACCGAGGTATTGGTCTTGACACCACGAATGGTTTCCTTCATGGAATAACCTTCACTCACTTTATAGGCTACTGAATTCACGGTTGATTTAAAGGCGGTAACTTCGTTCATAAAGTGGCTTCCGAGACCGGAACATACCATCAGGATGTCGGATGGCCAGCCATACCCTTTGCCCACCCAGTAAGGCCTGTTGCTATAGGTCCATTCGCTGTTGTCAGCATTTGTCCCGAAGGAGCCTTTAAATGCCGGATTACCATGGTACACTTCCTGTTTCCTGGTGAAGGCAATGACCTGTTCTGCTGCCTTTCCACCGACATTGAATGCACTTCCGTCACCACTTCCGAAAACATCGATTAGGGTAAAATCGTTCGGGTCGATGGCTGCCTTAAGCCCCAGCTTAACGGAGTCGTTATCGATCCTGAAAAGGTACCAGTTGGCGCCGTTCCACTGCTGGAGGGCATTCCAGTTGGGAACATCTTCTCCCCAGGGATTGCGTCCGGTGGCCAGGTCTACATTGACCCTGTTGCCACCCCACCATGGCCGGCCTGCACTTTGGCCTGTGCCTCTGGTGTCGCCGACAACAAAGACTTTACCCGGTTCTACGATCGGATTCACAGCGAGGTCCTGAATGACCATAGCCGGCTGTGTTTCCCAGGTAGCCTGGTTGACCCAGCGGTACCCCGGAATGTATTTCCCGTAACGGTTAGCCCAGTCTGTTGCAGCAGAAAGTCTGGTAATGGCGCCGGCAGGGCTGTTGACATAACCCCAGCTGAACATGTAATTGCTCATATCCAGGGGTTGGTTTCCCGGGTTAACCACTTCAATATAGCCGTTGGCCCACTGATCCTGCCAAACGAACTCAGAGATAAACGGATCAGCGGGGTTGGGTTGGACATCGTCAGGTGACTTCTGCTTGTTCATGGTCACATTGTAGCTGCTTTTAGTCACCCCGTCTTCCGCAGTGGTATTGAAGGTAGCAGTACGGTCAGCAAGGGAACCTGCCAGATTGGTTGCCCGTTTGAAGTCAATGGTCGTGTTTAGATATTCAGCCTTGGGAACCAGGGCAGGAACACCCTGTGTTTCGGCAGGTATTTCGATGACATAGTCATAATTTGTTCCGGTAAAGAGGGGTATGGTATCCCCTTTCCAGCCGAAGATTCCTTTCAGATCGGCAGGTATATCGGGCCAGGTAATGGCGCTGAGACGGGCAATCTTGTTGGGAACATAACGGTTGCATTTGATGTAGTATTCTTTGACACTCCCGTTGCCAGCCGTTACTTTCAGTTTATCACCGGTTTTCAGGTCAGGCCGGGTAACACCATCCACATAGACAATCTGCCAGGAAGCCTGGGCTGGTTTTTCCAGGTATTTCAGCAATGAATCCACGCGGGTGGCATAGCCGATACCCAGCACATAATTCCCGGCCATGATGGTGTCGACAGTCAGTCCGGTGGTTATTCCACAAAAAGCCCCGGTTTCCATATAGGTACCCCTGTACCGGGCAGAGGTGAAATTCATCGGTACCTTTGGAATAACCAGGTTATCTGCATTGGTCGAAGGCAGGGCGATGATTTTGAATTTAATCTCCAGCAAGGTGTTTCCCAGGCCATAAATAGAAATGGTGTCATTGGTACGGGCAGAAACATAAGAAGAATCGGCCTGGGTGGCTGATCTGGAATAGAACCATGCCAGCCCCGGAGAAAAGACAAAATTATCCATAAACTGGGCTGAATTTCTGACTCCCCATGGTACTGTGATGGTTTTGGCATTGAAATCCACTACAGTGGCAGCCGTTTTACCCTTGACCGATTGGGCATCCAGGATAAAGTTACCATGGTTTCCCAGTGTCCAGTATTCTTTTTTCTGGGCAATGTTCCAGTCATTATCCGGGAAACGCAAAGGCAGCCATTCCGAATCGGTAATGTCCACACCAGCAACCCGGGTCCAGGAATCAATGGCATCACCTGTTCCTTCCTTCACTGTATATTTCCTGACCAGGATACGGTTCCCGGTGGCGCCTGTTACTCCTGCCGCATCTACAGCTCCGGTAGGTTTATACGGACTGGTTTCGCTGTTGAAATTGGCATTGAAGGCATCCACCACCATGGAATCTCTTTCCGTTTCTGTTTCCTTGAAATAGTGTCTCAGGAAAATGGCACTCCGACCGCTCCAGTTATCTAATGTCAATGGTCCGTTGGGAGAAATACTGTCATATTGAGCTGGCCAAACTCCCCATTCGGTGGCTTCAAAATGTACCTCAAGATCAGCTTTAGATCTCATTTCCGGAGTAACCGTCCGGTTTCCCAGGTATCTTTCGGGATCGAAGGGCCAAATATTCAAGGGTTCATCATCAACTGAACAAATAAGGAAGGATTTGCCCGGTGCCAGGGTTTTGTCGGGAAGCCGGAACCTTCTTGCAACTGGTGCAAGCCAGGGAGCTGTCCAGGGATCATTGTTCCCCAGTTCAAACTCAGCAAGGTTTACGGTTTTGGTTCCCATATTAGTGATCTCCACATAATTAAACCTGGTATCATTCTGACGGATTTCAGAAATAATCAGGTTCCGGTAGGGTTCCTGGGCATACAATACCCCGGAAAGAACACAAAGAAAAAGTAGAAGTTTTAATCTCATAGGTCGAAAATTTAAGTGGTTAAATAAGATGGTTCATTAAAAAAACTTTCCATTTTTCGGAAAATATTGCAAACTGTCAAAGAATCAAAACAATAAAAAACGCAGCCCCTTGTTTCACTTTTAAATCTGAAAGTCAAATATACAATAAAATTAACAAAAAAGGAAAAACAGTAAGGAATACTTTTTATTCGAAAATCGTGATTATATTTGTCCAAAATATTAATAATGAATATTTCAGAGCTCAACGGTTGTTATTTTTGGTTTTACTATTACGGTTTTCAACCCGGAACCGGAAAATAGCATGTTGCAGGCTGTCAAATGATATTTACTGAAAGGTTCCGGAAATCCGGGGCCTTTTTTTATGATATGAATAATAATTAAATCCAACGGTAATGGTGTTTTAAAGTCTCGACATGAATAACTTTAAATTTTATGCAGAAGTTAAAAACGGAAAACGAATGTTTCCCCTCCTTTTTTAAGGAGGGGTGGCTCCGCCCGCAATTTTGTCATGTGGCATTATCTTTACGCGGAGACGGGGTGGTTAACACGGAGTCCGGCAGGTATTTCAACCACCTCCCCCAAATCCATGAGAAGAGGAGGTTTTCCAGGATATTAGACTGGTTAACATGGATTTGGGTACTCCTCCTGTCCAGGAGGAGAATTGTTCAGTTCACTATTGAATAATATGTTTCAGAAGAGGAATAAAGATAAAAAATTGATATTCAATGAAAATCACAGTAATAGGCCTCGGGCTCATTGGCGGCTCCATGGCAAAAGACCTGCGACGCACCGGTTTTGCCACCGAAATAACCGGAGTGGACAATAATCCGGAACATGCCTCGGAAGCCATCCAACTCGGCATTGTGGACCGTGTTGACTCATTGGATAGTGCCGTCAGGGAGGCAGATCTGGTTTTGATAACCATACCGGTGGATGCCATGTTGACCTTATTGCCAGAAATTCTGGACAGGATAGGAAGCCATACCACCGTTACCGATATGGGATCCACCAAGCGCAGGTTAACAGAAGCTGTGAAAAACCATGCCCTCCGCCGGAATTACATCCCGGCACATCCCATGGCCGGAACAGAAAACTCAGGTCCTTCTGCCGCGCTTGAAAACCTGTTCCAGGGGAAAATTGCCATCCTTTGCGATCAGGAACAAAGCGGGCCTCAGCATCTGGCGCTCGTGGAAAAAATGTTCTATGCCCTGGGAATGAAAATTGCCTATATGACCTCCGACGAACAGGACCACAGCACGGCTTTTGTATCGCACCTGCCCCATGCGGCCGCTTTTGCCCTGTCGAATGCCGTGCTCGATAAAGAGGACCGGCAGATCATATTTGACCTGGCCAGCGGGGGTTTCAATTCCACCGTCAGATTGGCCAAGAGTTCCTGTGCCATGTGGCATCCCATTTTTGAGCAAAACAGCGATTACCTGGTTGAATCGCTCAATGTATATATCCGGCACCTGGAGCATTTCCGTGATGTCGTTCTGGAAAAGGATTCCGGAAAACTGGAGGAAATGATCCTGAACGCCAACCGGATCAGGCCTATACTGGAGGGTGAAAACTCTGTATTCCGGAAAAATGAAGAAACGATCACCAGATTTTATACCAAATAGCATGACACCAACGACCAACATCCGTCCTATTAAAGAGTGGCTTCCACAGTTGAATAATCCACTGCTCATTGCCGGGCCCTGCAGCCTGGAATCGGAAGAGCAAACCATCGGAACGGCAAAATTGCTGGCCAAAGACCACAGGGTCTTTATATTCCGGGGAGGCATCTGGAAACCCCGGACACGGCCGGGAACTTTCGAAGGCGTAGGATCAATCGGCCTCAAATGGCTGAAGAGCGTAAAGGAAGAAACCGGGCTTCCGGTAAGCACCGAAGTGGCCAATGCCTTTCATACCGAAGAAGCCTTAAAGAATGGTGTGGACGTAATCTGGATCGGTGCACGCTCCACCGCTTCGCCCTTCACAGTCCAGGAAATCGCGGATGTAATTAAGGGAACCGATACCGTAGTTATGGTTAAGAACCCGGTTAACCCCGATGTTCAACTCTGGATGGGGGCCATTGAACGAATCAACAGGGCGGGGATACAAAACATCGTCGCCATTCACCGGGGATTTACCCCATTCGGTGAAACCAAATACCGGAATTATCCCAACTGGCAGACGGTGATCGAACTGCGGCGGCTGATGCCCGAACTGCCGATCATATGCGATCCCAGTCATATTGGCGGAAAACGGGAGTATTTGTTTGAAATTTCCCAGAAGGCTTTTGACATGGGGATGGAGGGACTGATGATCGAATCGCACATCGATCCTTCCTGTGCCCTGAGCGATAAAGAGCAACAGCTGACTCCGGCGGAGCTTGGGAAACTGCTTGACCGGCTGGTCATCCGTCATGAAAATGCCGATAACCCGCAGTTTGAAAACCTTCTGGAACTACTCCGTAACAGGATAGATGCCCTGGATGTTGAACTGCTTGCAGTACTCTCATCCAGGATGGATATTGTCAGGGAAATAGGCCGGTATAAAAAAGAGAACAATGTGACCGCCCTCCAGATCAACCGCTGGGCACAACTGATGGAAGACCGGGTGAAACTGGGACAAAAACTCAACCTGAACAAAACGTTCACCCAAATCCTCTTTCAGCTGATCCATGAAGATTCGGTCAGGATGCAGACGGAGATAATGGATAATGATTGAGAAGGGTATCAGGTATCAGGTAGCAAGACTAAAAGACACAGGACTAAAAGACACAAGATTAACGACTGTACGATGATACAATTGTACTACATGGCGTCTTTGCAGTGAAATCCGAAATCGCAAATCCGAAATCCGAAATTTTCAAAGACCTGATACTTGTCTTTAGTCTTGTGTCCTTTTCACAATATACCTCCAGGGCAAAGAAACCCACGGTTCCCCGGCATAATGAATGCCCACCCTGGGAAGTGAGGTATAAGGGAGTGTCAGACCTGATTCTTCCACCCAGATGCGCCGGCTGACAGCAAGGTTTTCTCCGTAAAATGTCTGGTCAAGACCCAGGATTTTTCCCACTCTCCCCGGTCCTGAAAAATCATCCAATCCGCGGATCAAAACAGCAGAAGCATCTCCTTCCTGTCCGGTGACAAAATTGAGCATCCAGTGTATGCCGTAAATGAAGTAAACATAAACCAGACCTCCCTGCCGGAACATCACCTCGTTTCTCGCTGTTTTTCCTTTGCTGGCATGACAGGCCAGATCTTCCGTTCCACGGTATGCTTCGGTTTCAGTGATGACATACCGCCGGATGATCCCGTCACCATAGTCTCTCGCAAGGTATTTTCCCAGCAGGGC
>Ga0105102_10000627_pt1 | contig 10867 bp, 6 predicted proteins | sample PPLLaktember2015_FD_87032 | JGI IMG/M metagenome (GOLD analysis project Ga0105102, IMG submission 87032) | Freshwater sediment microbial communities from Prairie Pothole Lake near Jamestown, North Dakota, USA - PPLs Lake P7 Core (6) Depth... | ecosystem: Environmental > Aquatic > Freshwater >...
GTAAACGCGCCTGCACGGCTGCACGCATCTTCCGCGCAGGCCGCTTTTACCGCCAAAATAACTGCTCCAGTAACACCTTCCCGAAACTCCGTAGCAAAGAGCGCCATGAACAAATACTTCCAGGGAGAGATTTTCCGGACACGCATCCGAAAGCGCTTTTATCTCATCGATGGAAAGTTCCCTCGGAACAACAACCCTGTTTATGCCAAGCCTTTCCTTTACAAGCTTCAATGCCGAAGGAAACGACACGTTGGCAAGCGTGGAGAGATGAAGTTCACCCGAAAAACCGGCCTGCTTCACAAGATCTACAAGCGCGAGATCCTGAATGATGAGGCCGTCAGGTTTGACCAGCCTTTCAAGCTGTGCGACAAGATTTGCCGCTACGGAAAGGTCTTCATGCTTTAAAATAGAATTTACGGCTACGAAAACCTGAACTCCTTTTTCATGCGCAAGTCCGGAAAGAGGCGCAAGCTCTTCGACCGTAAAATTTTTTGCCTCCATGCGGGCGGAATAAGCCTTAAGGCCGCAATAGACGGCGTCTGCTCCGGCCGCTATCGCGGCAAGAAATGAGGCTTTGTTGCCCGCGGGGGCAAGTATCTGGGGACGGGTTATGGCTTCCGGTTCCTGGTTTAGGGTTTACGGTTCACGGTTCCTGGTTCACGGTTCCTGGTTCAGGGTTTTTCGATATTCGATATTCTATATTCGAAATTCGATTCATGGTTCCTGGTTCGTACACAATTAACTATCTTTTTCTTGAACCTTCGACTCCTTGGCCCCTCGAACCCTTTTAATAAATTCCCCCACGTCAAACGTGAGGCTCATAAGAGCCGGTATGAGAAATATCGTAAAGACTGTTGAAACAAGAAGTCCTCCTGCGAACACACTTCCAAGTCCTCTGTAAAATTCCGAGCCTGCTCCCGGAGCAAACACAAGCGGAAGCAATCCGAATGTTGTAGTCAGGCTGCTCATGTAAATCGGGCGTATTCGCGTTCTGACCGATTCAACTATTGCGTCAGTCGGTGACATCCCGGAATCACGCATGTTGTTCAAAGACTGGTGAACGATCAGAATGGCATTGTTGACCACAACCCCCACAAGTATTACAAAGCCGAGCATCGTTATTATATCAAGCGGCTGTTTGATGAGAAACGCATTGACCAGAAAGAGCGCCATGAAACCTCCGACTGCCGCCAGAGGCACAGTAAACATTATAATAAAAGGATAGAAAAAATTTTCAAACAGAGACGCCATAAGAAGATAACATATGACAACGGCCAGAATAAAATTCCAGAACAGGGCCTTTCTTGTCCGTGTCAGGTCATCCGCTGTTCCTCCGAGATTTATGGTATAAAGGTTTGAAAGCTGTCCCGTTGCTTTAATCGGCGCTATTATTTTTTCTCTCACCGTCTCCATCGCGGCTTCAAGGGGCACCTCCTGCGGCGGAATAATCTGAATCGTAATCGCTCTTTCGGAATCTATATGGTTTATCTGTGTCGGCCCCTCTTCAAGAGTTACATTGGAAACGGAACCCAAAGTCACCTTTCCTCCGGACGGAGATAAAAGAGGCAGAGACTCCATATCCTGAATCCGGCCGATCTTATCCTGCCGGTTTTTTACGACAAGGTCGATTTCATCTCCGTAAAGCCGGTAATTGCTCGCAACCACCCCGTCAACCATGGCGCCCACGGTCAGCCCGAGATCTGATGTTGTTATTCCAAGGCGTGTCATCCGGTCGCGATCGGGAACGATCTGTATCTCCGGATTTCCGAGGTCAAGGCCGGGTATCGGGCGTATCTGGGCTCCGGGTATCAATTGTGCGGTTGCTCCGAAGATCTGCCTTCCCATATTTATGAGAACACTCAGGTCGGGGCCTTTTATTTCGACCTCTATCGAACGTCCCGTTCCGATATCCCTTGAGAAAACGCTAGGCTGCTGGACTATCGCAATCATGCCAGGAATTTTACGGAGCACACCGTAAACATATGGAAGCAGCTCTCTTGTCCTTTCCTGGAATTTGGAAACAACCCCCATGAAAACCTGCTGACCCCACGCCACGTAGAAAAAATTCTTTACAGGGGGAATCCCGAGCTTTTCCGCAACTTCACTTTTTTTATCATGCTCGATAAGAGGAAGAATATCCTTTTCAACCGTTTTTGCTATACCCTCAAGCTCTATTAAATTATATCCGGGCGGGGGAAGAAGTATCCCGAAAAGCATCTCCTGGTTTCCTTCGGGAAGATATTCGGTTTTGGGGAGAAGAAGATAGGATATTCCGACCGATAAAAAGACCATGAGAGCAGCGGTTATTAGTTTAAGGGATACGCTTTCACATATCCGCCTTACGGATTGCGTAATGATTTTCATGAAGCTTTCCGCAAAGGAAGAAAGTCTTCCTTTAACGCCGTCAGGCCTGCCTTTGGACTTGACATCCCCGAGAATAAGAGCTGAGAGCGACGGAATCACCGTTATCGAAACGAGAAGGCTGAGAGAAACGGCTCCGCTGATCGCAATGGCGATATCCCGGAAAAGCTGACCGGCCTCCTCCTCTACAAAAACTATCGGAAGGAAAACGGCTACAGTTGTAAGCGTGCTCGCAAGGACGGCGCCCCAGACCTCCACGGTTCCGTCGTAGGCTGCCTGAACCCGCCCCTTCCCCATCTCTCTGTGGCGGAATATATTCTCGAAAACAACTATCGCGTTGTCAACCAGCATGCCGACGGCAAAGCTTATTCCGGCCAGACTCACCACATTTATGTTGCGGCCCATAAGGGTCATGATAATAAACGTTCCGATTGCGCTTATCGGTATTGCTACCGCAACAATAAGAGTGCTTGCAAAGTTTCTCAGAAAAAGTATAAGAATTATAATCGCAAGGCTGCCTCCGAGATATATATTGTTCTTGACCAGCCTTATGGCGCTGTAAATGTAATTTGTCTCATCATAAACCTGCTCGACTTTAAGCTTCCTGTCTTTTAGTATGCCGCCGTTAAGTTCCCCCAGAGCATCCTTGATTCTGTTCATAACCACAAGAACGTTGGTTCCGGGTTCTCTTACGGCATTCATGACTATTGTTGTTGTGCCCTCATGTCTTACGACAACCTGTCTTTCCTGGTGTCCGAGGGATACTTCAGCAACATCTCCAACGGTAACGGGCGCTCCGTTTATTCTCTTTACAATAACTTTCCGGACATCCTCTTCACTGCTGAATTCTCCGACAGTTCTGGCTATGTACCGTCTTTTCCCCTCGTCGAAATCACCGGCGCTGATGTTCTTGTTTTCAACATCAAGAGCGTGGACAAGCTCAGGGACCGTTATATTTCTTGAGGCAAGCGCTTCAGTATCTATAATAACCTGAAGCTCCCTCTCCTGCCCTCCGTAAATATTGACTGAAGCGACTCCGGGAATTCTTTCAAGCCGGGGCTTTACCTGCTTGTCAAAATAATCATACTCCTGGGAGAGCGTGCCTTTGTAGCCTTCAAGCGCGCTTACCACCATCCACGCAATCGCTTTATCGTGCCTCCCGCCCGATTTGATAAGCGGCTTTTCCACATCAGAAGGATATTTCTTTACCTGGTCGAGTTTATTGGAAACTCTTAATAGAGCTTCGTCGGTCTTGGTGCCTATCTCGAACATCAGGTTGATATAAGCGATCCCGTCCTGGCTTTCGCTTTTTATCTCAACAAGACCTTCAAGATTTTTCAGCTCCTCTTCCTGGGGATCTATTATCTCCCTTTCTATCTCAAGAGGGCTGGCGCCGCGCCACACAGTCTCAACTGAAATCTCGGGAAGATCGACATTCGGGGTCAGTTGGATCGGTATTCTGTAAAGTGAAATCAGCCCGAACAGTATGACTAGTATAACCCCGACCGTTACGGTCACCGGTTTTTTTATTGAGGTATCGATCAGTTTCATTCTGCCACCATAATCGGCTGCCCGGGTCTCAGCCGCTCATTCCCCCTGATCACAATCTTGTCTCCCGGTTTCAGATCTCCTTCAACAGCCGCATTTCCGTCATAATATCCGAGAACTTTGACCATGACCGGAAGCGCTTTTCCGTCCTTGACTGTAAAAACGATCTTGTTGTCACCGGCCGGAACCACAGCGTCCTTCTGCACAAGAAGCGCGTTTTTGCCTCCGTCAAGAGAAAAAAGCACGGCGGCTTCCATTCCGCCTTTTATTTTCATACGGGGATTGGGGATGAATATCCTGACTGGATATGTTCTTGAACCGCTGTTCCCGCTGGGAAGAACCGCCTGTACTTTCCCGGCAAAAATCTTTCCCGGAAGGCTTCTTATGGAAACCTTGACGTCGCTTTTTGAAGAAAGCATGACCGCGTACCGTTCAGGCACATCAACGCTGATCTTAATCCGGCCAAGATCGACTATTGTAACGACAGCCCCCCCGGCATTGACCCATTCACCCACCTCTATATGCTCTTTTGCCACAAAACCTGAAATTGGAGCAAAAACCTCTTTCCGTTTCTGCTCATACATAAGAGTTTCAATCTCAGCTTCGCTCTTTTTAAGTTCCTGGGTAAGAGCATTGTAGTTATAAAGAACCTCGTCGTATTTATTGGAGGCGATGCTTTTTGATTCCTTCAGTTTCGTAAAACGATCGAGCTCTTTTTGAGCAAAAAGGAGACTCTCCTTTATCTTTTCCCTCTGGGCTTTTGCTGCCTTTATTCGGAGATCCGTCTCCTCTGAATTCAGTTTGACAATAAGCTGACCCTTGTTGACGAAATTTCCCTCCTTTGCGGGAAAATATTCCACGATCCCCGAAACCTCGGAAGCAACCGTGCTCTCGGCTGCCGCTTCAGTCGTTCCGATAAGCGAGATCTGATCCGAAACCATTTTCATTTCAACCGCTGAAACCACCACGGGAACAGGCGGCTGATCCTGTTTTTTTGAGTCATTTCCGGGGGGCTCTGCATAAGAGATCGAAATGAAAACCGGATTATAAATGGCAATAAGGAATGCGGCAAAAGCCTTGAAAAATAATATGCGACGAATATTTAACATGTATCACCTCGTAATATAAACTGCCTAATATCGAATGCCTAATATCGAATGCCGGATATCGAATGCCGGACATCGAACTTCGAACAACCGGAAAAGAATTTATTATCAAATCTTTGATCTGCTAATTTATATTCACAAATCAAACTCGTCAAGGCTTTGTTTCCATCCGAACTTCAAATATTCCCTTGCCCGTGCAATATCTAAATGATATGTAAATTGAACAATTCTCGTCCATAAGACGGGGGATTCAAATATAGATTGATTAATATCAACACTCGTTTCGTCAGGACGGACTCGATCCGGCATCCGGATCTCAACAGGCGCCTTGTTTTCTGGATTCCGGCTCAGAGGCCGGAATGACAAGTCGCAGAGCGATAGACTATATAATTTTCTTCGCCTGAAGGCGCGGGATCAACCATCCCCGAGAGGGGCTTTAACAGGGAGAAAAATCGGATATGAAAATAGCTGTAAGCGGCAAAGGCGGTGTGGGCAAAACGACATTTTCGGCTCTTCTTATACGAGCGTTGAGCAAAGAGGGCAAGCACGTGCTGGCGATTGACGCCGACCCGGATGCAAATCTGGCGGCGGCTGTCGGAATAAAAGGGGCGGATAAAATAATCCCCATTTCAGAAATGAAAGATCTCATTTTTGAAAGAACAGAGGCAAAACCGGGAACAATAGGCGGTTTTTTCAAACTCAATCCCAAGGTGGATGATCTTCCGGAGTCTCTTTCGGTAAAATTCGAAAACATCAAACTTATGCGTCTGGGAGGCGTCAAAAAGGGAGGCTCCGGCTGCATATGTCCGGAAAGCACCCTGTTAAAAGCCCTTGTTACCCACATCGTCCTTTCACGGGATGAAGTCGTTGTAATGGACATGGAAGCCGGGATAGAACACCTTGGCAGGGCGACTGCGCAGGCGGTTGATAAACTTTTCATAGTTGTCGAACCGGGCAGGCGCAGCATAGAAACAGCCGAGCATATAAAAAAACTTGCTGCTGAAATCGGGCTCAACAAAATATTTCTCGTCGGAAACAAGATACGCGGGGAAAAGGATATCGAATTTTTGAAAAACAACATTTCCGGCATAGAGTTCGTCTGTTTTCTCCCTTATGAAGACGCCCTGATTGAAGCCGATCTCAACGGAATTTCGCCTTTTGATGTCAAGTCCGGCGCCGTTTCGGAGGTCCGGAAGGCAATCGCCGATCTTATTGCAATATGAGAAAAAGATACGAAGCGGGACGCAAATATTCAAAGAGAAAAGATCCTGATGTAAGAATCAAGCCCGGAGCAGATGGTGTCTTGCATAAAGTCTTTGCTTCGATAGGGGTTCCGGCAAAAAAGGAATTCGTACCCGATCTGTTTCAAATAAAAGCCCTGGAGGCTGTAAAAAAAGCTGACTGCCTCGTAACAGCCCCCACCGGCTCCGGCAAAACATGGATTGCCGAACAGGCAATAGCAGGAATCCTTGAAAAAGGCGGAAAAGCCTGGTACGCTTCCCCTCTGAAAGCGCTGTCGAATTCAAAATACCACGATTTTTCAGCCATATTCGGTCCGGAAAATGTCGGCATATTAACAGGAGACAGAAAAGAAAACCCTGATGCCCGCATAATAGTCGGAACGACAGAAATATTGCGAAATCAGCTTTACGATGCCATGCATCTTGGAGTAACCCTTTCAACCGATTTCGTTATCCTTGATGAAGCTCATTTTCTGGGCGATGAGGAAAGAGGCGTTGTATGGGAAGAGATAATGATATATCTCCCGTCAAGAATTCCTCTCTTGATGCTTTCGGCCACTATCGGAAACGCCGGCCAGATAGCCTCATGGCTGGCTTCCATCAGAAAGAGGGAATGCATTGTGGTTGCTGAAACCAGAAGACCCGTTCCGCTTTTTCCGATTTTTCTTCACCCTTCGGGATTGCTTCTCCCGCTTTTATCCGAAACATCATACGGAAACAGGCCGCGCCTTTCCAAAAAAATAGCAGAATATTTAAAAGGCCGTAAATCACGCTCGCTTTTTGATTCGAGAAGACTTCCGTCTTTCGGCGAAATATTAAATGTCCTCAAAAAGTATGACCTCCTTCCGGCAATATTCTTCTTAAAATCCCGCGCCGATTGCGATGCTTCCCTTGATCTGTGCTCAAAACACGTAATTTCAGGTTTCCGCAGAGCTGAACTTAAGGCAAGAATTGACGAGCTTGCAAAAAGCGCCCCCCATATCCCTCTTCACAGGCAGATAGACAAAATCGAAAATCTTGCAATCGCCTCACATCACAGCGGACAGCTTCCGTCCTGGAAGCTGCTGGTTGAAAGACTCATGACGGAAGGGCTTCTTGATGCGGTATTCGCGACCTCGACGGTTGCAGCGGGGGTCAATTTTCCCGCAAGAACCGTCGTTTTCCTGAACTCCGACCGTTACAACGGAAAGGAATTTCTGCCTCTTTCATCCACCGAATTTCATCAGATGACCGGAAGGGCCGGAAGAAGGGGAATGGACAACATCGGCTTTGCCGTTGCAATCCCGGGAAGATTCCTTGATCTAAGGTTGGTTGCAAAACTCATAGATTCCCCTCCCCTTGACATTCCGAGTCAGATCAGAATAAATTTTTCAATGGCGCTTAATCTTCTCCTTTCCCATTCGCCATCCCAGATAGAGGATCTCCTTACAAAATCATTCGCGGCGTTTCTGCTGAAAAAAAAGAACCAGGCTAAAAAACTGCCCGGGAAACAAAGTTCTGCTCTCTGGGAGGATTTTAAAAACCACCTTGATTTTCTGATAGAAACCGGATTTGTTGAAGAAAGCGGGGAACTGACAGGAGACGGGAGATGGGCATCCCAGTTAAGAGTTGATCAGCCGCTTATAATCGCGGAAGGTTTCAGGCTTGGAGTCTTTCCACGGTCTGACCCTGTTCTCCTCGCCGCTGTTATTGCCTCTTTTGTTAATGAAAAGGAGTCGGATGACAGGATAGATAAAAGATTTATGCCCGGAAAACTTATCTCGGCATTTCTCACGGTTAAAAAAGAATTGATGCCTTTTGCAAAACTGATGTTCGACCGCGGGTTTGATGTAAGACCTCTCTTTCTGAGACCTTCCGCGGCTATTTACGCATGGGCGGCAGGTGAGCCCTGGGAAAAAGCCGTTCTTATCTCTGAAATGGATGAAGGAAACCTTGCCATGCTTATCTTGAGAACCGCGGATAACTTAAGGCATATAAGGTCTCTTGCCAAAGTTTTTCCCGAGGCGTCGCGCACGGCGGCAAAAGCCATCGATCTTATAATGAAAGATCCTGTTGCGCCTTTTGATTATCCAGTTACAGGTTCCGATAAGGTGTACTATAACTCATGATGAGGAGTTGCCCACCATGATAACTCACACTCAAGAGCTTGGTAAAAACCGCGTAATAAAGCAGTTCAAAGGTAAGACCAGCAACATATACATAATTGAGGATCACAACGAAAATGCCACGTATTTAATCGACTGCGGAATGCCGTCTGATGCCGAAAATCTCATCGGCGTTCTTTCTCCCGAACTTCCCGTAAAAAAGATTGTATGCACCCATTTCCATGTCGATCATGTTGCAGGATGGGTGAAGCTGAAAACGCTCTGGAAGGGCTCTGCAATCTTCTTTCATGAAAATGCAATGCCTTATGTTTCCGGTGACAAGCGCATCCCATTCCCTGCATTTGCCGATATTAGAAGCACCCTGATCCCGTGCATGAAAGAATACGGCTATTTCTTAAACATCAAAGATCTCTTAAGCGGCTCACTTTACGGAACACCTTTTCAGAAAGGATTTCCGGCGGAAAGAGTTGAATTTTACATAGATAATGAGCCTGTCCTGCCCGGATTCATAACAATACATACCCCGGGGCACAGGCCCGATTCGGTATCATTTCTGGAACCCGAAAGCGGAGTTTTTATATCGGGCGATTTTATTCTGGTGCTCGGCGGAAATATTCTGGTCAACAGATATGTCTCATCAAAAAAAGACCAGGATGATTCTGTAAGGCGCATCAGAAAAATGAAGGCAATCAGATATATTTATCCGGGGCACGGGGTTTGCCGGCCATTTGATCCGGACTCTTTATAAATCTTTCCGGTTGATTATTAACTTAAAAATGATAATAAAATCCATACTCAAACTTAAACATCTTTTTGAGAACCAATACATGTCCTTCAGGAGATGGAAATGAAACACCTCTTTAAGTCTGCAATAACAGCGCTTTTTATTATCTGCTTCTTTTTTTCAGATGTATATGCGGCAGATAAGGGGAATTATCCCGTTACTCCAAAAATGAACAACGGTAAAAAATGGCGGATAGGTTATCTTGAAGGAGGTCCATACAATAATTATCCGGACAACCTGCGCGCTCTCGTCGCAGCTTTTTCAGATCTCGGCTGGGCTAAAAAACCTGTTTTCCCGCCGTCATCCGATGCTTCCGATACAAAGCAACTGTGGTCATGGCTTTCAAAAAATCTCAAAAGCGATTATCTCGAATTTGTTCAGGATGCACACTGGTCAAACAACTGGGATGAAAATCTGCGCCCGAAAAACAGGAAAATAATCCTTGATCGTCTGACCATGAAGAAAGACATAGACCTTATGCTGGCCATGGGAACATGGGCCGGCCAGGATCTCGCAAATAATGAGCACTCGGTGCCTGCCGTTGTCATGTCAACCAGTAACCCGATTGCTTCAAAAATAGCAAAAAGCGTCAACGATTCAGGATATGACCATCTCAACGCGCGGGTTGATCCGACCAGATATGAGCGGCAGGTCAGGATTTTTTATGATATATTCAGATTCAAAAATCTCGGGGTAGTCCTTGAAAAGGATACCATTGAAGGAAGGTCATACGCCGCCATAGATGATATTGAAAAAGTGGCCAGGGAAAAAAGCTTCAAGATAATAACCTGCAACGCGCCCTTTTCCGGTGTTTCAAAGGAGGAGGCATTAAACTCGGTTCTAAAATGCCATGAAGAGCTTGCTCCGAAAGTTGACGCCGTTTATATAACTGTTCATCGGGGCGTATCACTTCAGAAGATGGATAAATTACTGGCGCCCTTCATGCGTAAAAAAATACCGACTTTTTCCCAGCTTGGAACCGATGAGGTTAAGCACGGCGCCCTGCTCAGCATAGCAAGAGCCGGATTCAAATATGTCGCGCGTTTTCATGCCGAAACCATTGCGAAAATATTCAACGGAGCAAAACCCCGCGATCTTGATCAGTTCTTTGAAGATCCTCCGAGGATAGCCATCAATTTAAAAACAGCCCAAATTATCGGATATGACCCCGGGGTTGATATCCTCGGATCTTCGGATGAAGTATTCGACAACATAGCTTCCTCCAAATAAAACGCATAATAACCGACGGGAAGATCCGATATGCAACTCAGTCTGAATAAAATAGATTCTGCGCAACAGCCTGTTCAATCGGGTGTAATATTTCATAAGAGGAAAGATTCGGGTTCGACGACAGAAATTCCTTATGAAATAAGGATTCTCGACAAAAGCTACCTGCCGCAGATAATGGAACTGCAGCGACTCATAATCGAAAACCTGCTGCGCAAGGAAACTCTTCATCCTTTTTCGGCCGATTTCATGGAGGAGCATCTCGGAACGAAGGGTTTTGTGCTTGGAGTTCTTTCCGGCAATGATCTCCTTGCTTTCAGGAATGTCTATTTCCCGGACGCAGATGATTCGGAATGGAATCTCGGTATTGATCTCGGGTTTCCGCCTGAAATTCTGAACATGGTTGCCAATCTGCAGATGGTGTGCGTTCATCCCTCCTGCCGTGGCAACGCCATTGCCGCAACAATGAACAGACACGCCATCAGGATAATCAGA
>Ga0105102_10000632_pt1 | contig 10833 bp, 11 predicted proteins | sample PPLLaktember2015_FD_87032 | JGI IMG/M metagenome (GOLD analysis project Ga0105102, IMG submission 87032) | Freshwater sediment microbial communities from Prairie Pothole Lake near Jamestown, North Dakota, USA - PPLs Lake P7 Core (6) Depth... | ecosystem: Environmental > Aquatic > Freshwater >...
GCAAGACCATTGTACTTACGAAGGTTAGCACCCCAGTAGCGCTTAACCCAAGCAGCAGCATACTTTTTCAACCATGGGTCGTTGTAGACTTCAGGGAATTCTGTGTCGTCGATTAAGCGATAGCACTCTACAACAATGAAGGTGTCTTCTCTAATATCACTATCCCAGTTAATGTCTAAGTACAAACGATTCATACGTCTGTTAAATCTAAACGCCTTCTCTTTACGAAGAATAAAATCTAACAATGAAAGATATTCCATTGTTGAAGTAAAGTAGTTCATTGTGCCTGATGACAGGTTACGTAGATCATTCATACGCAACTGGTATGTAATGTCAAACAAACCGTCACCAAAACCTAGAACCCAAGGCATAACACGGATGACACCTTGGATGTTTTCGTCAATAGGAATCCATCGATTGTCAGGGTCACCGAGTGTAACTGATACAACAACAGCTGTGCCTGCCGGGAATGTAACTGTGTTTCCTACAGTCCAAGTTCCAGGACCTTTGTTCATTCTTAGTGTTAGAATGTTGCCTTCAACCTTCATAACTGAGGCATTTTCCTTATCATCTCTAACAACATCACCTACTTGAACCAATGAAGCATCATCAAGTTCAAGCTTTGTAAATGTGATTTTGTGCTTAAGGTAGTCACGATCAAGACCATCAGGATGATAGTCATTGTAGTAGTTGATTGCGTTTTCGATTGCATCACCAAGCTGTTCATCTGCAATCTCAATGTTGAGAACAGGCGCACCCAGTGTTCTTAGGCAGTAGTCAGCTAAATCTTGTCTTGAATATAGAGGCATTTTGTTCTACTTTTGTTTGATGTTTACTTATTTATCATACAGGTGTAGCAACAATGTAAATCTTATATGCTGCACTTGTTGCAGACCCTTGAGTTGTTTGAATCAGTACATTACTCCCACTTAACGTAGCAGTTATAGAGGTCAAGGCCCCATCTGAAGTAAGAACAGCATATTCTGTTAACCACGTATCTGTACCGTCATGCAATACAAACACTTTGGTTGAGTGATGAGATGTTCCTTGAGTCAATTGAATCAGCAACTCGATGGTGCGGTACTTTGTACCATCGATTGTTGCGATTGTTGTAGTGGATGTTGTAGCTACAGTTGTCTTAAGAGAATGACTAAGAACATCACCATCAGTTAAAATCTCACTCAAAAATTTCATTTACATTAACCCATAACAACTACACGGTATTGGTTTGTTGTAGGTGCTGTAGCAAACTTAACGGTGATAGTGTTTGTGGAAGTGTGCTCAACGTCTGTAAATACACGGGCATAAGGTGAGGCCACTTCAAACACTTCGACAGTTACATCTGTTGTACCTAGGTTATGTGTAACAGTATAAGATGTATTTGAACCATCCCCGATGCTCACTGCATACTTAGCAACAGAACCAGCTGGGGTAGCTGATGTAATAGCTGTAACGTGACCAAATTCATCAAAGGTGATACTCTTCAAGAACTGTTGGTTAGCGCTGTTATCAACAGATGCTTGAGATGATGTGTCAGCGTGAGCGATACCAATTGCATCGTTAGCTGCATCAACTCTAACTTGAATACCGTGTGTTGCGTTAGTCTTAGCCGCTACAATCTTCAACGTATCAGCAGTTGTATCTGCTGTGGTTGTTGTGTTATCTGTAGTTACCCAAGTATATTCAGTGTCGGTGTTGTCAATCGAAATAACACCAAAATCGTTTGACTGTGCTGTTAGATATGTGTTTGTATCAATTGACACCAATCCTGTTGTAGCAGCAACTTTCAAGAAACCTGATGAAGCCGCCGCACCAACTAAAATGTTCATGGTTGCAGCTTGCACTGTCAAAGTACCAGCATTGCTGTCACCTAAAGTAATCGTTCCCTTGGTTGCGTTGCTTGTTGAGCTTAGCAGTAATGTTCCTGATGCTGTTGAAGCACCATATACAACCGGAGAAATAATCGGTGTTGTAAATGTTGGTGACGTACCGAATACCAATGCACCAGAACCTGTTTCATCTGAAATTACACCAGCCAACTGCGCAGATGTTGTAGAAGCAAATACGCTTAGGTTATTCGATGTATATGCAACAGTGCCGCCTGCGCCGAACGCTACTGATGAACCATCTGTTCCTGTCAGTGTTAGTGTGTTGCTTGCTGTTAATGTTTTACCGTCAGCAATAGTTAATGTTGAACTTGTCGCCGGCGCAGTGATTGCTACTTTGTTAATAGATGTTGCTGTTGCAACACCAAGAACAGGTGTTGTCAGTGTTGGTGATGTACCAAACACCAATGCTCCTGTACCTGTTTCGTTACTAATAACACCTCTGAGTTCATCAGATGTTGTAGCAGCGAACTGTGCAAGTGTTCCTGTGGTCAACGCCATGTTGGCGTGAGTGTGGTTACCAGGTGCTGCAGTAGTTGATGTTGAGCCTAATGCAACGCCAACAGTATCAGCGGTAATTGTTAAAGTACCAACAGTACCAGCAGAACCAGCAGCTGAAGCTACGTTGATTGTGTTTCCGGACTTCGTTAAACCATCACCAGCAATAAGCGCTGATGCAGATGAGAACAACACCCATGATACTGGAGTTGTGCCAAGTGTACCGCCTGCATTAGAAGTACAGTTCCAACCAGTGTCAGCGTTTGTAGTACCTTCTTCAACCCAAACATATGCGCTTGGTAGTTCAAGCCATGTGTCTGCATCAGTTGCTCTTGTTAGTACAATTGCTGTACCAACACCCGATACCGTATAGATGCCGTTATCATGAGTACCAGAACCAGTACCTGTCGTTGAATCCTTAACAAGAACACGGTCACCGTTAGTAACAGCAGCACCGTCAGGTGACCATGTTGTTAAAGCTGTTGTAAGTGTTGTCGAAGTTCTGGTGCTGATTGCAAGAGCAGCAGTCGTTGCATATTTGACAGAAGCCTTGGCGTCGAGGCCAGAAGCCATATTGTCAACGTACTGTTTTGTTGCTGCATGTAGGTTAGATGATGGATCGGCAGCTAATGTTAGGGTTTTACCTGCTGCAACTGTCACATCACCATTCAGCGTAATTGCACCTGTACCTGTTGTAAAGGCGTTGGTTCCACTGATAGTTACTGCACCATTCAGCGTGATTGCACCTGTACCTGTGCTAAATGTACCTGATCCTGCTTGAGAGAAGTTTCCTGATGCAAGAGCAAGACCAGTTAGACCAGCCAATGATAGCGTTGTTGCACCTAGCGCAACTGACGATGTACCAATCGTTACTGATGAGTTAACTAGTGCACTGTTAGGAATAGCTGCGCTCAGCTTGTTAGCGAACAGCGGAATCCATGTTGATGTTTCAGCACTATAAACAAACGGCGAATCTGTTGTAGTGTCGTAGTAGAGTTGGCCTTCAACAGGAGTACCAGGCGCACTGCCTAGATTCTGAATTCGGGCATTTTGTAATTCATTTTTCGATAGGTCAATGCCTACTAAGAACTTTTGTGCCATGTTATTATCTCTTTATTATCCTAGGTAAGCGTAACCACCTGTTGACGCTGAAAAATGCAATTCACATGATGTTGTAGTAGAATTAACTACATCAGGAATCACAACTCGATGTGTGCTGTCGTAAACTGTTATATTAGGAAGTCTATTCAGGTTATGAGTAATGTACCACACTGTTGAAGGTGTCTCTTGAGTGTGATAGTGAGTCTCCATCACCGTATCAGATGACTGGAGCTCTCCTAGATTTCCATTGTAAAGAACGACAGGTTTCTTTTTAGCCATTATGCAAGAACGATAGGATCATTTGATTGGAAGTTGATCGAAGTTGCACTCAATGCAAAACCAATACGCTGCACGATGTTACCTGCTGCGGAAGGTGCTGTTGCTGTTGCTGTACCAGGAGTTGCTGACAGGAACACAGGACCTGCTGTTTGACCTGTAACTGCACCGTTTGTTCCTTCGAAGTAAACGGTTGCTTGTTGACCCGAAGTAACAGATGCAAGAACAAAACCATGAGCTTCTTTACCTGCGCTAGTTGCATCAGCTTTACGAACCTTGGCACCAGTCGACTCATGAATATTCACGAAGTCGCCAGCTGCTAAGTTCTCAGATGCAGTAATCGATGCTGTATCAGCTGCGACACCCACAGGCATCATGGTGCTATCGATACGACCTGTACCATCGAGCGCAACAACTTTTCCTGAATCACCAGCGCCTGCTGATGTTGTTTTAGAGTTAATGATTGATGCATCTAAAACACCGTTTGCGTTTAGTGCTGGAATTTTGTTAGCATCAGCAGCACCGGCTGATGTTAGCAGTGCTGGTTCTTCTGTTAGTGATCCTGCATTGTTCTTGATAAACTTCTTTGTTGATGCTGTTCCCATTTTATGCTCCTGGAGAAATTATAATTGGCTCTTTCATATTTATTAATAGTTTAGTTGGTGAAAGAACTGTTGCTATGATAATCATAAACCCCGAGGTGGGGATCGCTTGTGTTAACTCACCATTAAGACCAAGAAAGACAGGGTCGTTTGGTGTCCAATTCCAAGTTGACTCTTCAAGATAACCACTTGAAGTTATCTGAACGAATCCATTATCAGTAACCGCATGAGTTGACACACCAACAATCTTGGTCATGTGGTCGATTATTGTTCTGTTAGCATGTATAGCATAACCGTCATTATCAACAGTCAAGACCTTTTGACCACTAATAGGTGATCTTGTAGGTAACCCAACCTGCACAGATATACCTGCGCCAGGAGGGCCTGGTGGTCCCATTGACCCCTGCGGCCCCGGTGGACCTTGTGTTGCCGATGATAAGATTGTGGTTACATCTTCTTCACTTACAACGATAGTATCTTCGATTGAGGTAACTATCGTTTCAGAACTAACTTCAGTTACAACGATTGTTTGTTCTGTTGTATCAATTATAAATGTAGGACTGTCTTCAACCTTAACCTCAGTAACATCTGGTATTGAGGTTACTACATCAACCATTACCTGGTGACCTCCTTGAAGACAGTAACTTTACCTTCTACAAGTCGAGTAACATCGTCAACACCATCTATTTGAATAATCATTTCAAGATCATACACACCATCGACCCAAGTTAAAGCAGCTGTTGCTTCAGCCGACACATAAAGTGCGATCTTGCCTTCTAGTGGAGTAATAGTAATACCACCGTTTTCGGTGGTCAATTCTAACAAGGTAGCCACATCATCAATCTTCTTTCTCACTTGCATTCTTGCAGTGTATCCCGTTATATTAAGAGGGACTTCATCTCCATCTTTCCATATGAAGACGTGTCTAAAGGTTGCGCCCTTGTAGATTTTTAGATTTGTTTTTCCTGGCATTTTATTTACCTAATGCGTCAACAAGCTCAGTGATAGTGTCGTATGATCTGTTTGCTTTAATCAACTTTGTTTCAGACACAATGCCCCAATACATGCCGTCTTTCTTGAGTGCCTTGAAACCACCGTACTCAGAGATCTCATAGCCTTGTTTCATTGCTTCGACAATTTTGTTAACCTTAGTGCTCTTTGTTGTTACCTTGACAGCATCAACTTTGACTGATTCCTTGATAGGTTCTGCTTTTGTCTTTTTAATGTCAAACTCTACCAAGGGTTCGAACTCAATCGATTCAGTTAAAGGGCTAAACACTTTACCATCGATGATGACTTCCATCTTGCATTCGTATACACCAGAACCAAAAATGTTTTTCAGCTTAGGTACCTTAACCTTGACGTTGCCTTCTGATAAAGTACCATGAAGAACTAAGTCATATTCAGGGCCTTCGATAACAAATCTAATGTCAGAGGTCTGCTCAGCAGTGCCGAACACTTGCATAGAGAACTCTAGTTCACTTTCTTCGTCCAGTTGTAGTTTTGATAAAATCATGGTTGTTTCCTATCTTTTGAGTACTTAATATTTATGCCAATTGTTCTTAGCACCTTGGCACTAATGTTTTTAACGCTAACGGAGATATCACTAAAGATTTTGTTGACTCTGATAAATGATGCAATGACCTTCTCGATTGTACCAAGACCACTTCGATCAACTTGTCTAGATTGAGTGTATGTCTTCCCTTTGAATTCGATCTTAACAGTAACAAGATAGCGCTGCTCAGGTACCCACATGCCGGGTCCTGCACCACCACCTGTATCAGGAGTGGGCGGAATCGGTGTGATCGAAATGCTTAGACGACGGCCTAAGACAGATATAGTGTAATGAGTAGTGCCAGGCCCTAACCCATCAGTAGCTAGGTAATAATGAAACGGGTTCATTGACGCTGAACAGTTGTCGAAGTAGTATTAGTATCGATAGTTTGAACAATGTCGCCTGCAACTCTTGAAGTGTTAGTTACAAGCAATGGTTTAGTAGGATCAAGACCCATAATATTGTATAGTTCAAGCAACATTGTGGATTGTGCAGGAGTCAAGCCATTAATTTGATCATTAAGTTTACTTCCTGCTGTGCCTGATGGGTAAGATGATATATCAGCGCCCCAAACAGCATCCCTAACTTCCTCAGGTGTCCCGATACCGTTTTCTGTAACAACCTCGACCAGCGTTGATACCACGGAAATTACTCTGATATTCCACGTGCCGAGTGTACTTACAAAAGGATCAGAACCATCTCTAGCGTACAAGTTACCTACGATCGTTAAAGTGTGATTACCCTCATATGGTCGAATCTTCCACCCATTTTCTAGGAAGAAGGTTGTACCTAGTTGTCCTGCGGGCAAAGGGTCGGCACCGATATAAGAAATGGCCTGTAGATATTTTGAGTTGCCACCTTGTGAAGTCCAAACCTTCCAAGCTGAGTACACATCTTTAACACTGAGGTAAGTTACCCCATTGTTTACAATAATGAGTTTTTCAGGTCCTTGAAAAGAAACGTCAGCCATTTTTACTTAATCTTCTTTTTCTTACCCAAAGCTGCCTCAATCATTGCTTTCTCAGCAGGAGTTGGTTCAAATGGTTCCATCTTCATATCAACAATAGGGATTGAACCAGTCTCGATCATTGCAGCACCGTCTGATTTTTTAGAATCTTCAATCATCTCCGGAGTAACAATGTTTTGTTTTGTCTTGAAAAGCTTGGTGTGAATTTTCTTAAGTTCATAGTCAATGTAGACTCCCCAAGTTTTATTGTACTCATCCCAGGTCATATTTTCCATCATGTTTAGTTCAACGATGGTGTAGACGTTAAGTGCTCTCTTATCGAGATTCAACGGAATGTTGTGCTTTTTGCTCAAAGCAATTTCTAAGCAAACAGAGTGGACATAATCATAGTCTGATTCTGGCACAATAGGGTAAATATCACCTAGTTGGTCTAGAAGAATATCCCATTTTAAAGAAAAAGTGTCCCATGACTCTCCTTCAGGGATAATCGTTTCAACTAGTTTTACAATATACTTCTTATCTTCTGCTACTTCAGCTTTATTTTTCATTCTGTAGCATGTATGACGAACTTCGGATCTTAGCATTTAAAAATTCCTCTCAAATAAAAACGGGTGTGACATATTTATGCACACCCGCTTCAATCAAATTAAAACAACATATTAAGGATAAGTAGTACCTTGTGAGTAGTTTCTTTCCAACGATGCTGTCAGCGTAACTGAGTTAGCTGTCGAACGCTGAATAGTACCTGTCGCACGAACAAACTGTCCTGTAATCAGACCAATACCTACGCATGTGATAGGAGCATCTGTACCTGCTGATGTTGCACCACGTTGAATGTTTGAGTCATAGTTGAATGAATGCGAAACACTTGTACGCTTAGTAGGCCATGCTGGGTTAACGCAGAATCTTTCAGATACACCGTCATAATCATTGAATCCCATGTCCACCCCATCTTTATCTTTCACCAGAATTGCACCTGATGTACCATAATCGGCACCAGCGTTGTTACCTGCGTCGTCGTTTGTAAAGAATACCCAGTACTTAGCGTATTGGTCGTTCTGTAGGTTTTCACCGAAGAACACTGTCAATGCAGCAACATATGGGAAGCGACGAACTGTACCAGACCAGTCGTAGAAGTCGATAGCGTTGGTGTCTTGTGTGTTGAATGAATCAACATAAACACCAGCCGATGTAACCAATGTGTCACCAACGAATCTCAACAACGCAGGTGCTGTCTTACCGATAACTGATGCAGTTGCATCCGCATCAATATCAGTCGATTGACGCAAGTAGTATTGGACAGCTTCATAAATTTCAGCTGCTCGAGCTGCACCAGATGCTGTTGAACCAACAGTTGTGTCACCATCGACAATAACTGTGAATGCATACCACAAGTTAGTACCAACCTCTCTTTCGCCTTCATATGAAGCCCAAACTGCAGTACCTGTCCATGATGATTGAGATGTACTAGTTGTGTTTGCAACAGTACCTGCAGTTGTACACTTGTACCAGCGTGCTGGTGCAGTCTTGTTCTCTTGAACAACGTCACCAACAGCGTATGATCCATCTGCAACTACACCTTCAATGTTATAGAAGCTGTCATTAGCTTGACGCAGGTAAGTGATGTTGACGTTAGCGTAAACACCTACGTCTGGAGTACCATCAGAGTTAGCGTCGATCTGAACTTCAGTGTGTGTAACCTTAAGGTCAGCAGAGTTAGTTAGTGGGAAACGATATGCCTGGTATGTAAGTTGGCTAACACCAATGTCGAACAATTCAGACTGAGCGTAAATTTTCTGCCACTCACGAACGAAAATCTTAAAGTATGAACGATAGTCGAAACCATCAACATATGAACCGTCGCCATTAGGATCGCTCAAAATCTGAATAGCTTGGTTAACAGGGTTAGTCAGTTTAACATTGACCGCTGTTGCTGCGCCGCCTGTCGCAGCTTGTTGGAAGTACGCTTGGTCTGTGTTAGCAGCAAAAGTACCCAGGGTAATGATACCAGCCCATTGTTCTGTAACCAGACCAGCGGTGTTAACTACAGACCAACCACCTGTACGCAACAGTTCAGGTGTTTTAAGAACAGCATCGCCTGATGTGTTGGTGTTATCCCAGTTCCAGCCGTTCACCAATTCGAACTGCTCGTCCGTAATAGGACCCATAGGGAAAGGATATTTAATCAGGGTTGAGTTAGCACGCCAAGCATCTTTCAGCTTTGAGTAAACAGACTTGATGGTTGCGCCATCAGTTGTCAGGTTACCTGTAACTTTAAGTGCAATCGTCTTGGTTGCTGTGAAAATTAGAATCTCTTCTGTACCAGCTGCAAACGAAGCTGGGTTAACTTCATAACCTAGCTGATCTGGGTCAATGATAGTCCCGGCACTGCTGTAAAATGTAGCCATTTAAATTCCTTTATAATTAAGTTTTGTTTTATTTATACACTCAAACTTTTAGACATATTGTCTATCTGTTGTTTGGAATGCAGTTAATGTACTATCAATCGACTTTAATGATGAAGACAAATATAAAGCACCATAATTTTCCTTGAACACCACAACGTACACCGGAACGTCAACAGTATAAGCGTATGAGTAAGCAATCTTATATCTTCCAGGATTATCTGCATCTGCTGATACTGTTGCATTACTTACACCTGAAGGCGATGCACCAACATTCTCGGCGCCTGCTAACTCTGTTAGATCAGATTGCTTGATGATACGAACTTCCGTGCCGTCAATAATGTTGTTGACTGTGAAGGTCTTAGAGTTAGCAACTGTGACTGTTGCACCAGCAGTTCTGATAGATGGTGTGTTACCGCCACCAACAATGTTGATGGTCATAGTGCCGGTAGCAATGTTTACAAAAATTGCTTCGTTACCGGTTGTCCCGTTTGTTGACGCATATCCGTTAAATATCACACCGTCTAACGTACAATCAGCCGCAGTTCCTGTTAGCGTAATTGCGTATCCAGTGCCATCACTGTTGAATGTTGTATCTGTTATCAAACCTAGGTTTGCAGGAGACGACACTTCAATGCCGGTGACTCCTGATGGGTCATCAAACACGCAGTTTGTAAACGTGGCACCACCTTGAGTAACAATTCCACATCGTCTAAATGTTGAGTTTAGGATTGTGCTATTTGACTGGTACACGAATGTATCCATATCAGTGAAAGTGCAGTTGTCTTTATTGATATCTGCGTTGGCTGACGCCAAGAATCTACCTTTAGATACTGTGCCAAGTGCAGCAATCGAAATACCTGTCCAGTCAACTCTGCTAGCTGAATTCAGTACTTCAATTAGGTTAAAGTTTGCTGTTACGAATTCTGTGTTCTTAATGAAAATAGCACGGTTGCTGTCTCTAAAGTCAACGGCTGTGCCTGTTGTCCCGAGCGATAATCTACCTTGTAGCGTATATGTACCGTTACCGAATGAGAAAATACCCCAACGATAATACTTTGGACCTGTACCAGAGTTGGTGTCGTTTTCTGTGGCCGCCGCTAAAAAGGTGGCGTATCCGTTTGCAAGGTCACCGTTAGTAATTTCAATCGAACCCCTACCTGCTCGAACAGCGTCCCACGCTAACGGATATCCTCTTTGCACTGCTGAGTCTACGTTTGCTGCCATACCAAAATACTGCCATGTGCCGTTCGGAGTACCTTGAGTAGCACTTGCAGTGTTTGCTGGATTTACGGCAAAGCATTGCCAACCACCATATGGAATAGTATCATCACCGTATATGTAAAAACGCTTGTAGGCGTTGTTTGCGTTACCGACTAAGATCTGCATGCCACCAGTTGCTTGTGAGGTAATAGCGTTCGCCGCAAGGAAGTTCGTCCACATATACACTGCACCATCGGTAGGCACTGTGACTGCAGTTGCGTGTGTGTATCCAAGACCACCGACACCTGTTGCGTTGAAGATTTTAGATATGCACGCCGTA
>Ga0105102_10000633_pt1 | contig 10829 bp, 9 predicted proteins | sample PPLLaktember2015_FD_87032 | JGI IMG/M metagenome (GOLD analysis project Ga0105102, IMG submission 87032) | Freshwater sediment microbial communities from Prairie Pothole Lake near Jamestown, North Dakota, USA - PPLs Lake P7 Core (6) Depth... | ecosystem: Environmental > Aquatic > Freshwater >...
ATCACCAGGGAAGCACCCAATTACAGCAGCAGACAGGGGTGATGAGGGCAGAGGGCAGAGGGCACAGGGCACAGGGCACAGAGCAAAGGGCAAAGGGCAAAGGGCAAAGGTTAAAGGTACTGTAGAGACGCAATGCTTTGCGTCTTCCTATAATTCAAAGTTCAGAGTTGATATTGAGTGAAATGAGAAAGTTAGTTTTAACAGGATTTATCCTGATGATGATTTTTTGCGGATCAGCAGCCCCGAAAAAAAAGGATGTATTGCTGACCATTGAGAAAGAGAAGATATCCCTGGATGAGTTCATGAGGATTTATGAACGGAACAACAACAACATCCAGGACAGTGTCAATAAGAAAAGCGCCAGGGAATACCTTGACCTTTTCATCAATTTCAAACTCAAAGTACTGGAGGCAAAGAAAGCAGGAATGGATACCACCAGGGCATTCAGGGATGAGCTTGCCGGATACCGGTCGGAGTTGGCCACCCCCTATCTTACAGATCTTTCCCACAACGACAAAGCGGTGGCAGAAACTTACGACAGGATGCTGAAAGAGGTACACGCTTCCCACATCATGGTTACCCTGTCGGAAAATGCTTCACCGGCAGATACACTGAAAGCTTACCAGGAGATTTCGCGGATCAGGGAACTGGTCATCAATGGATTGGATTTCAATGATGCCGCAAGGCAATATTCCCAGGATCCTTCCGCGCCCTCCAATGCAGGCGACCTGGGTTGGTTTACTGTATTTCAAATGGTCTATCCCTTTGAAAACATGGCTTACAGTTTACCTGCCGGAGAAGTGTCACCCCCCTTCAAAACCCGTTTTGGCTATCATATCCTGAAAGTCAGGGAATTCAGAAAGGCAGAGGGAGAAATCCATGTTGCCCACATCATGAAAATGTATCCCCAGAATGCCACTTCCGAACAGAAGGAGAAAGCACGGAAAACCGCCGACAGCCTGTATGCCGTTGTTATGGGGGGTGCTGATTTTGCTGAACTGGCAAGGAACTTTTCCGACGACCAGCGCAGTGCCGAGAAGGGAGGAGAGATGCCCTGGTTTTCCAGAAACCGCATGGTCCCCGAGTTTTCAGGTCCGGCTTTTGCACTGGCCAGTGACGGGGATGTTTCCAGGCCCGTTGATTCAGGATTCGGCTTCCACCTTATCAAACGGCTGGGGATCAAACCCGTGCCACTCTTCGATGAAGCAAAAGAGGAACTGACCCAGCGCATCAAACACGACAAGGAGAGGATCACCGAAAGCCAGGAGGCCTTTAACCAGAAGCTGAAAAGCACTTATCAGTTCACACGCAACCAGACAGCCATTGATGAGGTGCTGAAAACCACCCGCAGTTGGGTGAGTGGAGATCAGCCCCAGGTTCCGGCTGTCGCCGATAAAAAAAGCCCCTTGTTCACCTTTGCCGGGACTTCAGTGACCACCCAGAATTGGGCTGATTACCTGCGGAAACGCGACCTTAAAACACTGAACACCGATTCACTCGGCCTCCTGCAACTGTTTAAACTCTTTGAGGATGAAACCATTATTGGTTATGAAAATGACCACCTGGAAAAGAAATACCCTGATTTCAGATCGCTGATGGAAGAATACCACGACGGGATGCTCCTGTTTGATATTTCCGAAAAGCTTATCTGGCAAAAGGCTTCTGCTGACACAACAGGGCTGGAAAAGTTCTATGAGACCAACAAACAAAAATACCTCTGGCCGGAACGGTTTAGCGGAAGCATCATACAGTGCTACTCCCCCATGGTCAGGGATGAAGTGGAAAAATACATGGAAAACAACGTTCCGCTGGAAGAGATCTATGATATCCTGCATCTTCCGAAGGGAAGCCTGAACGTCAGAACAGGCAGCTGGGCCAGGGGTGAAGATACGGTGGTGGATTATCATTACTTTAACGGCTCACGACCTAACGAGTGGGTAGACCGGACCGGCCTGCTGCATGGAAAGATGACCGGACCTGAACCCAAAGCGCTGAATGAGGTCAGGGGCTATCATATTGCTGATTACCAGCAATTCCTCGAGGAAGAATGGATCAGGGAACTGAGGGGGAAATATAAGGTGAAGTTCAATAAGAAACTGTTGGAAAAAATTGGGCATGAATAGTGGCTTCAATACCTGCCTGACCATGATCATCATCCCGGTGGCGGTGTCCTGCACTTTTTTCCAGGAACGGAGGAAAGTGCCCCTTGCCCGGGTTGACCGCAGTGTATTGTACCTTTCTGATGTTAAGAATGTCATTCCGGATAATTTTTCCGCAGAAGACAGCCTCCTCTTCGCAGAGGATTACATCCGCAACTGGATCAATTACGAACTGCTGATTAAAAAAGCACAGGATAACCTGACCATGTCCCAGAAAGACCTGGTCAGGGAGATCAGGGAATACAGAAACTCCCTGATCATCTACCGGTATCAGAACGAGCTGATGAAGCAAAAACTGGATACATCGGTCACTGCTTCATCCGTTTCAGCGCTTTACGACTCGGTAAAACAGGATTTCATCCTGGATAAAGACCTCATCAGGGCTATTTGGGTCAGAATTCCTCTTTCTGTTACGAATCCGGAAAGAGTGAAGGTTTTTTGTAACGCCACTTCTGCCCGAAGCCTCGAAGAACTGAATAATTACTGTCAAAAGAACAGAGGGGAATATGAGTTGTTCACCACATCGTGGACGGATGCCCGGCAGGTGTTTCAGAAACTTCCCCATCAACCGAAAAACCTTCATCGTTTCCTGGCCGGTTATACCATCTGGGAAACAAGGGATACCCGTTACTACTATTTGGTGCGGATACTGGATTATGCTGCCGCCGGCTCTCCCTCCCCTGTTGAATACATCAGCAATAACCTGAAAGAAATGATCATTAACAAAAGGAAAAGTGAATTCCTGGAAAAAAACAGGAAAGATATTTTTACTGAAGGATTGAAAAACAATAAATTCAAAATTTATGAGTATGAGAATTAACAGAATGATATACAAACTGGTGTCCGGATCGGTTTTTTTGCTGCTGCCCTTCATCGGTTTCTCCCAGGATAAGGTGGTGGATAATATTGTGGCAGTAGTGGGCAACAACATCATCCTGAAATCGGAAATCGAAGAAATGTTCAGGGACCAGCAGGCACAGGGCATCACCAGTGAAGGAGACATGAAATGTGAAATACTGGAAAAATACCTGATCGACAAATTGCTGGTGGCTGAAGCGGTTATTGACACCGATATTGTAGTGACCGACAACCAGATCAATCAGAATCTGGATGGAAGGTTGCAGCAATGGATTTCCCATTTTGGATCGGAAAAGGAGGTAGAGGGTTTTTTTAAGAAACCCATCGCTATGCTGAAGGCTGATCTGCAAGAAGTTATAAAGAACCAGCTGTATGCCCAGCAAATGCAGAGTAAAATCATCAAGAATGTGACGGTTACCCCTTCAGAGGTTCGTTATTATTACCGTAACCTCAGGGAAGAGGATATTCCGATGATTCCTGTTCAGTATGAATACCAGGTGATCTCAATTGCGCCTGATATAGATCCGGAAGAGGACAACCGGGTAAAGGCACAACTAAGGGATTACAAAAAGAGGGTTGAAGAAGGTACCAATTTTGCCATGCTGGCGGTGATGTATTCAGAAGCCCCGGAGTCGAGGGTTGGCGGAGAGATCGGCTATCTCGGCCGGGCACAGTTGGATCCGGCCTATGCGGCCGCCGCTTTTAACCTGAAGGAAGATAAGGTGTCCAACGTGGTGAAAAGTGAATTTGGGTACCACATCATCCAGTTGGTCGACAGGAGAGGGGAAAAGATCAATACCCGCCACATCCTGATGCGCCCGAAAATTACCCCGGAAGCGCTGCAAAAGGCATCCAGCCAGTTGGATTCCATCGCCGAAGCCATCAGAAAGGATAAAATCACCTTCGACCAGGCTGCCATGTTCTACTCTTTCGACAAGACCAGCCGGAACAATGGCGGGGTAATGATCAATCCGGAATCCCTTTCATCGAAATTCAGCGTGGAAGAATTGGATCCGGATGTCAGTAAGGTAATCACCAAAATGAAGATCAATGAAATTTCAGATCCCTTTCAGACAACGGATGAAACCACGAAACAAACGGTTTTCAAGATCGTCCGTCTGACCAACAAAACAATCGGGCACAGGGCCAACCTGCAGGAAGATTACCAGAAACTGGCAGAACTCTACCTGGACAAAAAGAAGGAGGATGTCCTTAATGAATGGATATCCACACAGCAGGCGAAAACCTACATCAGGATAGACAACACTTACGCCAACTGCAATTTTGAATTTAAGAACTGGATAAAGTAAAACGGAAAGGGAGGGTATGAATTTTAAGAATGATGTAGAAGCGCTGGATGCATTGCATACCAGGTATAAAGAATTGCACGAAGAAATCTCGAAAGTCATTTATGGTCAGGACCAGGTGGTTACACAGGTTTTAAACTCCCTGTTCAGCAGGGGCCATTGTCTGCTCATCGGGGTACCCGGACTGGCAAAAACCCTGCTGGTTATTTCCATTGCAAAAGTTCTGGGACTTAAATACAACCGCATTCAGTTTACACCCGACCTGATGCCCTCTGACATCATTGGGACTGAGATCCTGGATAAAGAACGTCAGTTCCGGTTTGTTCCGGGTCCCATATTTGCAAATGTGATCCTCGCCGATGAGATCAACAGAACCCCTCCCAAAACCCAGTCGGCACTTCTGGAAGCCATGCAGGAAAGGGCGGTCACTTCTGCCGGTCAGCATTTTCTGCTTGACCAGCCTTTCTTTGTTCTTGCCACCCAAAACCCTATCGAACAGGAGGGGACCTATCCTCTTCCGGAGGCGCAGCTCGACCGGTTTATGTTTTCGATCTGGCTGGATTATCCTGCCTTTGAAGATGAGCTGACCATTGTCAAAAACACCACTTCCTTATACCATTACGACATCAAGCCGGTCATTACAGGGGAGGAGATTCAATTCTTCCAGGATCTGATCAGAAAGGTGCCCATTAACGACCATGTCATTCAATATGCTGTAAAGCTGGCAGCCAAAACAAGGCCTGGTGGGGAACATGCTGCTCCGGTCGCCGGGCAGTTCCTCAAATGGGGCGCCGGGCCCAGAGCCTCCCAGTACCTGGTGCTCGGGGCCAAAACCCATGCGGTGCTTAACGGCAAATACTCACCCGACATTGAAGACGTCAGGGCAGTGGCACCCGCCATTCTCCGCCACCGCATCATTAAAAACTACAAGGCTGAGGCGGAAAACATCAGCATTGATGATATTATTTCCAAATTGCTGTAAATGAAGGCCCTGGTCCCGGTTTGCTTCAGGATCCCCCTTGTTTTAAAGGTTATCCTCCTTTTGCTGTCGCTTCCTGTCGTGGTGACGGCACAAGAGGAGAAAAGACGGGTGGACATTGAAGAAGCCGACTACCTCGACTCCAATGAGAAAATTGTGGCCAATGCCCTGCGCCTCATTGGAAATGTCAGGATCAGGCACAACGAAGTGCTGATGTGGTGCGACAGCGCCTATTCCTACAACGGGACCAACCGGGTGGATGCCTTCGGGAATGTGCACATCAACCAGGGGGATACTGCTCATCTCTACGCCGAAATGATCTATTACGACGGCGACAGAAGCTTCGCACGCGCCATCCGGAACGTCAGACTGGTGGACAAATCCACTACCCTCTATTCCGATACCGTTGATTATGACCTGATACAGAACCTCGGTTATTACGATGATAACGGGAAAATCGTGGACAGCACCAATGTACTGACCAGCAAAATAGCCAGGTATTTTGTCAATGAGGATGTCGTCCATTTTTACCAGCAGGTGGAAGGTAAAAATGAGAAATATACGCTCACCGGAGATACCGTCCTATACAACACCAATACCGGTATTTTCACCATCCAGGGGCCGACGACCATCCGGGATTCTGCCAATACCGTTTACGGGGAGAAAGGCTGGTACAATTCAAGAACAGGCGAGGCCAAACTGATGAAAAACCCGGTGGTGTACAACGACAAACAGACCATGAAGGGCGACACCATAGATTACGACCGGAACAAGGGGTATGGTAAAGCCAGCGGAACCATTGAAATCTTTGACCGTGAAAACAACATCATTGTCAGGGGGAGAAAGGCCTGGTTTGATGAGCCCTCAGAAACGGCCTTCATCACCGATTCTGCCGAGTTTGTCCTGATCAGTGACGGAGATTCCCTCTTTCTTCATGCCGATACCCTGAAAACCGTCAACGATACCATCCCGGATGAAAAGATCATCAAGGCCTTTTTCGGGGTTCGCTTTTACCGTACCGATCTCCAGGGAAAATGTGATTCTCTGGTCTATTTTAGCCGTGATTCCACCGCGCAGCTTTTTACCAAACCGGTGTTATGGTCAGACATTCACCAGATGAGCGCCGACTACATCGAAATGAAAAGCAGAAAACCAGCTCCCGATGAAGTGTTGCTGAAGTCTGATGCCTTTATCATATCGCGGCAGGATTCGGTGATGTTTGACCAGGTCAAAGGGAAGAACATGACCGGTTTCATCATCGAACAGAAACTGGACCACATATTTGTGGACGGCAATGGCCAAACCATCTATTACACCAGAGACAAAGAAAACATCATCGGCTTAAACAGGGCCGAAAGTGGAAAGATAGGCATACAGTTCAGGGACAGTAAAGTATTTAAGATTGCTTTCCTGGGAAACCCGGAAGGGAAACTTACCCCGATACCGCAGCTGATGGTTACAGACCGGCGATTAGCCGGTTTCGACTGGAAAGAAGCCATCAGGCCGATCTCGAAAGAAGATATTTTCAGGAAGACTGAATAACCAATATCCAATATCCAACCAATTACCAATAACCGATCCCCGATTACCGACTTTAGAGACTTGAGCGAACCAATGACAACTGAATGACAATCGAATGACGCGAAGCAAATGACCAATGACCAATGACCAATATCACAAAGAAGACCCAGTAATCCCTACTTCGTTACGACCCGTCTGCCAAACGGGGTGATGGCCAGCGACATCAGCTTGAAGTGCTGTTTTGCCCACGGAATGCCCACAATGGTGATGGTCAGCAATAAACCAAAAACCAGGTGGGTGAGGACGATCCACCATCCCGACACAATCAGCCAGATCAGGTTCATGATGGTCGAGAGGCAACCGGGCGCCCAGTCTTTTAATTCAAAGGTTTTACCAAAAGGCCACAGCGCTACTTCAGCCAGCTTGAAAACCTGAATCCCGAAGGGAATCCCGACAATGGTGATACATAGCGCAATCCCGCCGATGATGTATCCGATGAAGGCTATAAAGCCACCTAAGACAAACCAGATGATATTTCCCAGAAAACTCATGAGTTAAATTTTTAATTGTTCAGAATAATTAGTCTTTCAAAAACTTCCATAATTACCATTTTATAAAAAACACTGTGTAACTCAGTGCATACCCTGTGTAACTCTGTGTCCCTAAACTTTCTGCAGCTTCCATTTTCCTTTCCTGAACAACCAGAGTGCAGCGATGGCGATCAGCGTTTCTGCCACCACTATGGAAATGCAGGCTCCTTCCATCTCAAGACCCAACACAATGGCCAGGAACCAGGCCAGCGGGATCTCAATCAGCCAGAATCCAACAAAATTGATGAGGGTGGGTGTCAGGGTATCCCCGCTGCCATTGAACGACTGTACCATTACCATACTTAACCCATAAAACAGGAACCCGATGCTGATGATTCTCAGCGCTGTTATTCCCTGGGCCACGACATCCGCTTCCTGGATAAAAAACCGGATCAAGGCTTCCGGGAATAAAAAGAGAATAAAGCCTATGACGCCCATCAGCACTACATTGAAATAACTGGTTATCCAGACTGATTTTTCAGCTTTCTCAGGATATCCGGCACCCAGGTTCTGCCCGACCAGTGTGGCAGCCGCATTGCTGAGTCCCCAGGCAGGCAGCAGGGCAAAGATGATGATCCTGATGGCTATGGTATAACCGGCCAGCGCTGCAGCTCCGGAAACGGCAATAATCCTGACCAGTATAATCCAGGAGGAGGTGGCAATGAGGTTCTGGAAAATCCCTCCGAAGGAAACCTTCAGCAATTCCCACATGATTGCCGGTTTTATTTTCAGGTCTTTCAGGGATATGGAAATCCGGTGATGATGGTTCGACAACAGAATAAACTGATAAATCACCCCTATTCCCCTTCCTATGGTAGTGGCCAGCGCCGCACCGGTGATGCCCATGGCCGGGATGGGGCCCCATCCGAAAATAAAGATGGGATCCAACACCATGTTAATCAGATTGGCTACAAAAACGACCCTGAGGGAAATGGCAGCATCCCCCGAACTCCGGAAGACCGCATTGATGATGAAAAGCAACATGACGATGCTGTTGGCTCCGAAAATGATGGCCGGATAGGCCTGATTTTCTTCCGCCATTTCTGGTGTTGCTCCCATAACCAGGAGAAACTCTTTGGCATAAAGAGCGCCGGGAATGGCAATAAAAAGAGAAACGATGAAAGCCAATAAAATGGCCTGCATGGCCACTTCACCGGCCCCTTTAGTGTTCTTCTCCCCTATCCTCCTGGATACCAGCGCGGTGGTAGCAACACTCAATCCGGCTCCTACCGAATATACTATGGTCATCACCGATTCCGTCAGTCCTACCGATGCCACAGCCTCTGCGCCCAGCCGGGAAACAAAAAAGATGTCAACTACCGCAAACAGAGATTCCATGATCATCTCCAGCACCATGGGAACGGCGAGAATGAAAATAGCCTTTCCAATCGGAGACTCTGTAAAATCCCGCTCCGTGCCGGCAATGGCTTCTTTTATGTCAAGCCAGATCTCAGCAAGATTTTCACGGCTCAACATATTTCTCAGAATTTGGTCATTTGACAACTAAAGTCTGCCACAAAAACATTACACATCCACTGAATCGTAAACCACTACTTTATTCCAGAGGTGATTGTTTTCCGTAACGAATGCCTGATGGAAGGGATCCACCTGGTAGCTGTCCTGGTCCTCTTTAGAATCAAAAACCACCATCAGGGAATAGCTGTAGGAGTGATCCACCACATCGCGTGATTCGGTAGAAGCCGGAACTCCGACATGGCTGATCCGGATGGTTTTTACTTTGAGCAGTTTTTTCAGTGCGGCTTCAAACTGCTTCCTCACCTGGGGATTTCCCGGCTCTTTAAGCCAGAAAAATACATGATGGATCAGGGCGCCGGAAAGGCCTACGCCCGGGGAAGCTGTTGCTGCAGCGGGTACTAAAATGGCAGCGGACAGGCCGGCAGCTATTTTCTGAATAAAGGAACGTCTGTTTTTCATTTTCTGAAAGATATAATGGTATTTCTGATTAAAAGCAATTTTTCGAGTAAAGGTTCCAGCAAATCCAGGTGCAGCATATTGGCGCCATCGGATAAGGCAGATGAAGGATCGGGGTGTGTTTCAATGAAAATCCCATCGGCCCCGACAGCAATACCGGCCCTGGCAATGGTTTCAATCAGCTGCGGCTTCCCTCCGGTCACTCCCGACGACTGGTTGGGTTGCTGCAGGGAATGGGTGATGTCCAGGATGACCGGGCAACCGGTGGCCTGCATTTCAGGAATTCCCCGGTAGTCCACCACCAGATCCTGGTACCCCAGCATGGTTCCCCGTTCGGTAAGCATCACCCGGTTGTTCCCGCTTTCCCGTACCTTATCCACGGCAAATTTCATAGAGGAGGGGGACAGGAACTGCCCCTTCTTGATGTTAACCACCCTGCCGGTTTCAGCAGCGGCCACCAGCATATCGGTCTGGCGGCACAGAAAGGCAGGTATCTGGAGCACATCCACATATTCAGCGGCCATCGCTGCTTCAGATGGCGTGTGAAAATCAGTGACCACCGGGATGCTGAAGCTTTCTCCTACTTTACGGAGTATCTTCAGCGCTTTTTCATCCCCGATCCCGGAAAAGGAATCAAGCCGGGAACGGTTGGCTTTCCGGTACGATCCCTTGAAAATATAAGGGATTTTTAAACGGTCAGTAAGGGTGCAAATCCGATCGGCTATCCGCATGGCCAATTCCTCATGCTCAATGGCGCAGGGCCCGGCCATCAGCAGAAAGGCGGAAGAATCAGAATACTGTAACTTTCCAATTTGCATAAAAATCTAAATATCAATATATTATTACTGGCTAAACGAATTTTACCCCGAATGATCAAAGTTGAACAAAAAAAACGGGAGTACAAAAAGCAAAAATATACAGATGGTGAATTATGTCATTGTCACTTTTATAACTTTTTCTTTACTTTAGTTTTGTTCGTAAAAATAAACCTCTTATTGACTCACCCCGTCACCCTGCGGGCGACACCCCTCTCTTCGTGAAGAGAGGGGACGGGGGTGAGTTGGTATAAATAATTTTCACAGTTACTTTATTTGAATCTGGATTTCAAATTTTGGTGGACTTATTCCATAATTATATCTTTGTTTAACAGCTAAAGTTGAAAAGATCAGAACATGACAAAATTAATCGAATGTGTACCCAATTTTTCTGAAGGACGCGATCCGTCGGTCATTGCGGAGATTACTGAAGTTATCCGTCAATGTGAAGGGGTAAGGTTACTGAATGTGGATCCCGGGAAGGCCACCAACCGCACGGTGGTCACCTTTGCCGGGGAACCCGACAAAGTTATTAAAGCGGCATTCCGGGTGATCAAAAAGGCGGCTGAGCTGATCGATATGCGGAAACACCACGGGGAACACCCCCGTTTTGGCGCCACTGACGTATGCCCGCTGGTCCCGCTGTCGGGGATTTCGATGGAGGAAAC
>Ga0105102_10000634_pt1 | contig 10813 bp, 14 predicted proteins | sample PPLLaktember2015_FD_87032 | JGI IMG/M metagenome (GOLD analysis project Ga0105102, IMG submission 87032) | Freshwater sediment microbial communities from Prairie Pothole Lake near Jamestown, North Dakota, USA - PPLs Lake P7 Core (6) Depth... | ecosystem: Environmental > Aquatic > Freshwater >...
ACGATCCGATCCTGCTCGTTCGGACGCAGAAGAGCTTCCCGGCGACGGGCGAGGTGCTCGCCCCGTACAACATCGCTCACCTAGTCTCCGGGTTCATGCGCGGCAGCCACACCGGCCCCTTGATGCCGGTGAAGGCGGGGAGCACAGTATCGTTCTTCGACGGACCGCCGATCGTCTCGTGCCTTGCCTATTGCGTTCGCGAGGGGAAACTGACGGAGGCGGTGGACGCCTTCGACCATCCGTATTGGGACTGGGTGCGCAACAAGGCCGCCCAGAAGGCGACGTTCATCCGCGAACAGGGCTTCTCCGGGCCGGCGATGCTCGGCTACCACGAGCTCGAGTACGGCGGAATCACCGAACGCATGGGGAAGCTCGACGCGAAGTTCCGCGTCCGGGAGAAGAAGGGGTAGGAGGCCATGGCTTCGATCGACCTCGCCGCACGCATCGAACGGGTGTTGTTCACCGAGGAGGCCATCGCTCGCCGGACGCACGAGCTGGCGGCACAGATCACCGCCGACTACACGACCGGAGGTCTCGCCCGCGATGTGAGCGGGAGACCGCTCTTCCTCGTTTGCATCCTGCGCGGGGCCTTGGTCTTCATGGCCGACCTGGCGCGCGCGATGCCGATGCCGGTCGAGTACGACCTGATCAGCGTCTCCTCGTACGGCAACGGGACGGCGCCCGGCGCCGTGCGCCTCGTGAAGGATCTGCAACGGCCGATCGAGGGGCGCGACATCCTGATCGTCGAGGACATCATCGACACCGGTTACACGATCGAGTACTTGCGGCGGAACTTCGAGGCGAGGGACCCCGCGTCGGTGCGCGTCTGCACGCTCGTCGACAAGGTCGCCCGACGCGAGATCCAGACGCAGGTCGACTACATCGGGTTCGAGCTCGAGAAGGACGCGTTCGTCGTGGGCTACGGGATGGACTACGCCGAGCTCTACCGGAACCTTCCGTACATCGGAGTGCTGAAGCCGGAGTACATCCGATGACGGACGCCGGTGCGTCCCTCACCCTCGGCATCGAAACGTCGTGCGATGAGACGTCGGCCGCGGTGCTCCGCGGCGAGACCGAGATCCTCTCGAACATCGTCTACACCCAGGCCGACCTCCATGCGCGATACGGCGGCGTCGTCCCCGAGGTCGCGTCGCGCAACCATGTGGTCAAACTGCCGTACATCGTGCGCGACGCGCTGGACGCCGCTCACGTCGAGGCGCGCGACCTGTCGCTCGTTGCGGCGACGTACGGACCGGGGCTCGTCGGACCACTCCTGGTCGGCGTGTCGCACGCCAAAGGGATGGCGTTCGCGCTCGGCGTTCCGTTCGTCGGCGTGAACCATCTCGAGGGACACCTGTTCGGGCACCGACTCCACCGCCCACTGTTCGAGCCGCCGTTCATGGGGCTCGTCGTCTCCGGCGGGCACACGGTGCTCGTCGACGTCACCCGCTACGGCGAGTACCAGGTTGTCGGCTCCACGGTCGACGACGCCGCCGGGGAGGCCCTCGACAAGATCGGCAAGATGGTCGGGATCGGGTACCCGGCCGGCGCGGAGATCGACCGCCTGGCGTCGGTCGGAAACCCAAAAGCCATACCCCTTCCGCGCCCCATGAGCGACTCGACGGGGTTCGACTTCAGCTTCTCGGGGCTCAAGACGGCGGTCCTCTACCACCTGCGGAAGAACCCCCGCGAGAAGCGGGAAGACATTGCGGCGTCGGTCCTCGCAAGCGTGGTCGACATCCTCACCAAGAAGGGGCTCGAGGCGACGTGGCGGTTCCACCGAACGAAGCTCGTCGTCGTTGGGGGCGTCGCGGCGAACCGGCACCTCCGGGAGCGTCTCGTAGAGGACGGCGCGAAGCGCGGGATTGAGGTCAGCTTCCCGCCCCTCTCTCTGTGCACCGACAACGCGGCGATGATCGCTGCGGCGGGGGCGTTCCGGCACTTCTCGCTCGGGGAATCGCATCCGCTCTCCTTGACGCCGAATGCCTCGCTGTCGTTCTGAAGTGGCGGGGGGAGGACGGGGAGAGCGACGAAGAAGGGCCGAAGGGGACTAGTCGCCGGGCGCCGGCGCGGTCGCGGGTTCCGCTGTATCCAAGGTGCGCTGGAGCGAGGCGATCGCGACCTCGATCATGTCGTCGGTCGGCTCGGCCGTGGTCAAGCGCTGCAGCCACAGCCCGGGCTGCGCCAGAACCCGAACCCACAAGTGATCGAAGTGCCTGCCCGTGAATCGGAGGAACTCGTACGAGACCCCGGCGACGACGGGAAGCAAGAGCAGGCGCGACAGGATCTTGAGCCACAGCGCGGGGTTTCCGGCGAGCGAGAACACGAGAATCGCGATGACGAACACGGTCATCAGAAACGCGGTCCCACAACGAGGGTGAAGCGAGGTGTGCTTGCGGGCGTTCTCCGCCGTCAGCGGCTCGTCGGCCTCGTACGTGTAGACGACCTTGTGTTCGGCGCCGTGATACTGGAACACGCGGTGGATGTCCTTCATGCGCGAGATGGCGACGAGGTAGATGAAGAGGAACGAAAGCCGGATCCCGCCTTCGGCGAGGTTGAACAGGATGGAGTTTCCGAGTCGCAGCGTCGGCACGGCGTTGGCGAGGACGAGGGGGAGCACCACGAACGCGCCGACGGCGATGACCATGGACACAGCGAACATGACGACCGTCCCGCCCTTGCTCATCTGCTCCTCTTCCGGGAACGCCAGCTGTGTGGAGAGGTTGAGCGCCCGCAGGCCGAGGGCGAGCATGTCGTACATCCGGAAGATTCCCCGGACGAACGGGACCCGGCCGATGCGCCGGAAACGAGCGCGGCTGGGGATGGACCGGACGAGGATCTGCCCGTCGGATTGACGACGAACGGCGACCGCGATCCGGTCGCCGTTCTGCATCATCACGCCTTCGATGACCGCTTGTCCGCCGACGGGCGGCTTCACTTCCCGGCCTTCTTGGTGGGCTGGGCGGGCTGAGAGGCCGCGTACTTGCGCTGGAACCGCTCGACTCGCCCCTCGGTGTCGACGAATCTCTCCTCGCCCGTGAAGAACGGATGGCACTTGGAGCAGATGTCGACATGCATGTCCTGCACGGTTGAGACGGTCTCGAACTCCGCGCCGCAGCCGCAATGCACGACCGCTTTCTTCATCTCCGGATGGATCCCCTGCTTCACGTCGGTGCCTCCGCTTGGTTAGCGCTTCGAGTACTGCTCGCTCTTGCGGGCTTTTCGCCGGTTGATCTTCTTTCGCTCGACCTCACGCGCGTCGCGCTCGAGGAGTCCGGCCTGCTTCAGCGGAGTGCGGTACTCGAGGGTCACGCCACAGAGGGCTCGAGCGATCCCGAGGCGCACGGCTTCCATCTGGCCGGTGAACCCGCCGCCGCGAACGCGGGCCTTCACGCTGTATCGGCCGACGGTCCCGGTGATGGTGAATGGCACTTGGAGCGTCTTCTCCAGGTGTTCCTGCGAGCGGAGGAACGCTGAAAAGTATTCCGCGGCAGGGCGATTGTTCACAATGACCGTCCCATCGCCCTCTACGAGGTAGATGCGAGCGGTGGCGCGCTTTCGGCGACCGATCGAATGGATGTACTTGCCAACCCGCTTGGGTAGTCGCTTGTCTCCCTGCTCCACGAAAGACTCTCCTTCTCAAAACCTCATGAGGTCCGCAAATGATACCGTCGCGGTTCGTGAATGATATCGCTCGCCGCAAGGGGTGTCAACGGCGTACCGAAGCGCGGTCGCCCGCCTCTCACCCCAGGAATCGGATGAGCTTCTGCACGCGCGGGGACTTCATCCGGTTCATCATCCACCCCTCGGCGACGCGCTTCGAGAGGAACGACATCGAGGGGAACGCGTGCTGGAGCATCATGATCTTGTGGATTCGGAGCCGGTTCTGAATGGCGAGTCCCCACTCGTTGATCATCTCGCTCGCCCCCTCGCCGATGATGCGGGTGCCGTAGATGCGCCCGGTGGGAGACACGTAGGCCCGGACGGCGCCGACGGCGTTCCCCTCCGCGATGGCGGCGCCGTAGTCTTCGTACTTGGCCTCGATCGTCTCGTACTCGACGTCGTTCGCCTTGAGGTCGCGCTCGAGCCAGCCGACGTGGGCGATCTGGGGCTCGGTGAACACGGCCCACGGCACGACGTAGCGGCGGAAGTTGCGGCGGAACGGTCGCGGAAGCATCGAGTTCAGGAGGGCGATCATCCCCTGGTGCATCGCCGCGTGGGACAGGAGGTACGCGCCGTTCGCGTCCCCGGGGGCGTAGATGTGGCGCTGGGTCGTGCGCAGGGCGCCGTCGACGCAGATCCCGTGCTCGTCGACCTCGACGCCGGCGTTCTCCAAGTGCAGTTCCGAGGCGTCGAACCGCCGCCCGGCGGCGACGAGGAGCTTGGCTCCACGCAGAGTCTCGTTGGCGTTCGTCCGGACGACCACGCCGCCGCTCGTCTCCGACACCTCGCTGATCCTGCGGTTGTTGTGCACCTCGATTCCCTCTGCGGCAAAGACGTCCTCGAGGAAACGGCCGGCGTCCCAGTCGCCGTTTGGGAGCAAGTGCTCATCCATGTGCACGACCGAGACGTGCGATCCGAGCCTGGAGAACGCCTGCGCCATCTCGCACCCGACGGCGCCGCCGCCGAGGATGATCAGGCTCTTGGGGACTTCGTCGAGCCCGAACACCGTCTCGTTCGTGAGGTACTTGACGCTCGAGAGCCCCGGGATCGGGGGGACGGCGGGGCGCGTCCCGGTGCAGACAAAGACGCGCTTGGCCGTGTGGCGGCGGCCGGCGACCTCCACGGTGTGCGAGTCGACGAACGACGCCGGGCCCTCGCGCAGCTTGAGATCGACCTTGGCGAACATCGCGCGGGTCTTCTTCTCGTCGATGAACCGGAGATGTTCGGCGATGTGCTCGAAGGGACGGACGGGCTCCGGCGGATTCACCCCGGCGAGCGCGAAGTCCGCGAGCCTCGAGACGGCGTGGCGGAGGTGGGCCGTTCGCAGAAGCGCCTTGCTCGGAATGCAGCCGACCGACATGCACTCGCCGCCCAGGCTCCGCTTCTCGATGCCGAGAACGCGCAGACCCATCTCGGCGGCCATGATCGAGACGGCCATGCCGGCGGGACCGAGGCCGATGACGCAGACGTCGTAGTCGTAGGACACAGGATTCTCCTCTCCGCGTTCGGAGCGGCGACGGGCTCCGCGAGCGCTCGCGCTCTAGAGCCGTGCAGTATAGCATGAAGGCTCGAGGCGCACCGGGGCCGCCCGGAGAGCGGATCGAGGAGGTCAGGAATGCGACGAAGCGATCGAGAGATCACGAGCCGAAGCGACATCGACCAGGTTCTCCATGCTGCACCTGTCTGCCACCTGTCCCTCTGCGACGGGGACCGGCCGTACGTCGTCCCGATGAGCTACGGGTACGACGGGGCGCGCCTCTACTTCCACTGTGCCCCCGAAGGGCGCAAGCTCGACGTCGTTCGGCGGAACCCGAACGCCTGCTTCGCGGTCGAGATCGGCGTCGACGTTGTGGCGCGCGACACGGCGTGCTCCTGGGGCGTGCACTTCCGGAGCGTCATCGGCACGGGAAGGCTTTCGATCGTGGCGGACCCCGAGGAGAAGCGGCGCGGCCTCGCGGCGCTGATGGCCCACTACGGCGGGCCCTCCGACGGGATCTCCGACGACGCCGTCCGTTCGGTGTGCGTGCTTCGGCTCGATGTGGCCGAGGTGTCCGGCAAGGCCGCGTAGGGGACGAAGGGCGCCCGTCCGGTTCGGGGAGCGCGCCGAGCGGCTCTGTGTTGACGTTTCCCCGCGGAGCCTCTATTGTCTCCACCGGACAGACAACCTGGCCGCAAGGCCGATCGCAGAACCCCGCTCGTCTACGCGTTTCGCGAGAGGCGGGGTTCCGCGAAAGGAGCGAGCATGGCAAGCGTTACCGACCTGGAAGCCCTCCTTCGCCCGCCGGCGATGGAGATGCCGCCGTACCCCCCGAAGGCCATCACCCTGGCGAGCGGTGAAGAGATGATCGTTCGCCAGGCGAGCCGCGAAGAGATGCCGATTCTGCTCCAGGCGATCTACCCGCTCCTGCTTGTCGAGAGGGACTACTACGACATCGTGGCGGCGCGGCTCTACTCGGAGCTCCTCGCGTACAAGCGGTACCGCGTGAAGGACGAGTACGTCCTCGTCGGCCTGATCGACGGAGTCCTGGCCGGGCTCGTGAACGGCCGGCTCGTCGACGCGAAGGTCGGCATGAGCTACCACACGCTCACCCTTCGACGGGGGCTGCGCGTCGGCTCGCACCTCTTCGCGGCGAAGATGGAGTACCACATCGAGCACTGCGGTCAGGACGAGGTGCTGATCGTGGCGGAGAGCCCGATCGGCTTCCGCCGGTGGATGATCGAGTACCCGCTCGACAAGAAGTACGACGTGCAGCACGAGCTCGGCGGCGTGCCGTCGTGGGTGCTGACGCGGAAGACGTACCTGGACGCGAAGCCGCGCCTCGTCTCGGGGCGCCGTCCGGTTCCCGCGGAGGCGCTTGCCGGAGCGGCGGCCATCCGCCTCCCCGGAGAGGACACGGTTCGGCTCCAGGTCACCGGGGAGAAGGGAGGCAAGGCATGAGGCCCGTCTACGTCATCGGCGCGGGGATGACCCGGTTCGGACGGTCGGAGTGGCCCCTCGTCGACCTCGCGGCGACGGCCTCGCTGGCGGCGCTCCACCACGCGAACCTCGGGAAGATTCCGGTGAGCGCGGTGGTCGTCGCGAACATGGGAGCGGGCCGCATCAACCGCCAGACGGCGATCGCGAGCGCCCTCGTCGATCGGCTGTCGCTGTGGCCGGCGGCCGCCGAGGCCGTGGAGAATGGCCCTGCCTCGGGGGCGTCGGCCGTCAAGGTCGGATACCAGGCGATCGCGTCCGGGATGGCCGACGTTGTGCTCGTCACGGGCGTCGAGATGATGCGGGCCGTCGACGGCCTCGAGGCGACGGACTTCGTCGCCAGCCTCTCCCATCCGGAGGCGGAGTACATCTACGGCGTGACCCTGCCGTCGCTCGCCGGCCTCTTCGCCCGGCTCTTCATGGAGCGCTACGGCGTGGAGCGCAGGCACCTGGCGCTCGTCGCGATCAAGAACCACGACAACGCCATGAAGAACCCGTACGCGCACATCCACCAGCCGGTCACGATGGAGGGAATCCTCACGTCGCCCGAAGCGGTCGTGAACAACCCGCCGGTCGCGGAGCCGCTCCACATGTTCGACTGCTGCCCGGTGAGCGACGGCGCGGCGGCCCTCGTGCTCGCCTCGGAAGACGTCGCGGCGAAGCTCGGTGCGCCGCGGGTCCTCGTGGCGGGGATCGGCCAGGCGACCGACACGCACGCGGTCCACGAGAGGCAGGATCCGACCGACCTCAAGGCCGTGCGCCTCGCGAGCGCAGCCGCGTTCGACAAGGCCGGGGTCAAGCCCTCCGACATCGACGTCGCCGAGCTGCACGACGCGTTTACGATCCTCGAGATCGCCGAGAGCGAGGCCGCCGGCTTCTTCAAGGTCGGGCAAGCGCACAAGGCGGTCGAGCGCGGCGAGACGAAACTCACCGGGAAGCTCCCGATCAACCCGTCGGGAGGGCTGAAGGCGAAGGGTCACCCGGTCGGCGCCACGGGGGTGGCGCAGCTCGTGGAGCTTGCGTGGCAGCTGCGCGGCGAGGCCGGCGGCCGTCAGATCGCCAAGGCGAAGACCGCGTACGCCTGCAACTTCGGCGGATTCGGCAACAACGTCGTGGCGACGGTGCTTCGGAAGGAGGAGCGATGAGCGAGAAGGTCTACGCGTTCCGCTGCATGACGTGCGGCCTCGTGAGCTACCCGAAGCATGCCGTATGTCCGAAGTGCCGGGGCGAAACGTTTGAGCCGGTGGAGATCGCGGGGGAGGGCGACGTGCTCACGTATACGGACGTCTACGCGCTCGCCGTCGACTACGAGACTCGATACCTCCGGCTCGCGATCGTCGAACTCGACGGCGGGATGAGGGTCACGGGCCAACTCCTCGACGAGCATCCGAAGATCGGCAAGCGGGTCCGGACGACGGTCGGCGTCGTCCGCGAGCCTGCGGGGAAACCGATCTACGGCCTGCAGTTCGTGCCGGCGTAGGGAGCGGCAAGGGGCGCGGCGGCGCCCCTTGATCTTGAGTATATAGTACGGTAACGTACAATCCGCAATCGAACGAAGGAGGACCATGGACTCCCAGCGCGAGCTTGCGCTCGAGGTGATGGAGGTCGCAGATCGTGCCTACCTGACGACGCTGACGACGGACGGGTACCCGCAGACGCGGGCGATTCTGAACCTTCGAAACCCCTCGGTCTACCCGAGGCAGGCAGAGGTGTTCGCGGCGCATCGAGACGATCTCCTTGTCTACGTCACGACGAACACCTCGTCGGAGAAGATCCGCGAGATCGAACGGAACCGGCACGGATGCGTCTACTACTGCCATCCGAAGGAGTTCCGCGGCGTCGCCCTTGTCGGCGACCTCGACATCGTGCGGGACGCCGCGGTGCGGCACGCGCTCTGGAACGAAGGGTGGACGATCTACTACCCCGGGGGCGTCGACGACCCGGACAACGCCGTGGTCTCGCTGCGCCCGCGATGGGTTCGCGGCTGGTACGAGCGGGGGCGGTTCGAGTTTGCGGTCGAGCGAGCATGAAGACGCGTTCGCAGGGCGGATTCCTCATGGCGAAGATCCATCGCGTCGCGGGACGCGTGTTCTCGCGGCTCCTCCGTGAGAGGGGAATTGAGATCAATTCCGCGCAGGGGCGCGTCCTGTTCGCCCTGTGGCGCGAGGACCGGATCCCGATCACCGAACTGGCTCGGCGGACGGCGCTCGGCAAGTCGGCGTTGACGTCCATGCTCGACCGCCTGGAGGCGCAGGGGTACGTCGAGCGGGTTCCCGATGCGAAGGACCGGCGGACGACTCGCATCGCGCGCACAGACAAGGACCGCGCCATGGAAGTGGACTACCGACAGGTCTCGGATGAGATGTCTGGGATCTTCTACGCGGGCTTCTCCGCAGCGGAGATCGCGCGGTTCGAGAAGGACCTCGCGCGGATCCTGGCGAACCTGGAGCAAGCCGAGTAGGGACGCCCCAACGGAACCGAAAGGAGACGATGTCAGTGGATACGTATCAGGCGATTCGCGCGCGGCGGACGATCCGCGACTTCGAGCCGCGCCCGATCGATCGAGCGGTGTTGGACCGGATCCTCGAAGCGGGCCTCCGGGCGCCGATGCACGATCCGAAGGACGGGCGTCGATTCATCGTCGTCGACGATGCGGCGGTGCGAGCGGAGCTGGTGCGCGGGTTCTGGCGGGAACGAACCCCCGAGGAGACCGCGGCGGTCGTTGACTCCTGGGAGCTGGAGTCCCCGGAGCAGCGAGCGATGTTCCTCGACGCCCTTCCGAAACAGGCCGCCATGCTTCTCTCGGCGGGCGCGCTCGTGATGGTCTGCTTCCGCCAGACGGAGCCGCTGCTCGAAGCCAAGGCGAGCCTTCACCAGCTGAACGCGTTCGCGGAAGTGTGGTCGTGCTTGGAGAACATCCTCGTGGCGGCGTCGGCGGAGGGAATCTTCGGTGTGACGAAGATCCCTTCCACGCCCGCGGAGACGCAGCATGTCCGCCAGACGCTCGGGATTCCAGACGAGTACGAGGTCGCGTGCTACCTGGCGCTCGGATACCCGACATCGGGCGCGCCGAGCTTCCCGCCGTCGATTGGCGCGGTCGGCGACTACGTCTTTCGCAACGCGTGGGCGCGCGTCGGCTCGGCGCGGTCCTGTGGGGCGATGATGGGGGAGACGGTTGGGTAAGCCGGCAACCGGACACGTGGGGGAACGTGCGAGCGGCGGGGCCGCGCGAGCTTTCCTTTTCTGTACGATTGCGGTACTGTGTGTCCGTAGGCTCCGCCGTCGGCAGTCGGTGCTAGCGGCCTGAGGCTACAAAAGGAGATCGAATGGGTTTTGGAGAGAGACGGATGGTCGACGTGCGGCATCTCGACCTCAAGTGCGCGGACTGCGGAAAGGCGATCGACGAGCTTCCCTTTGAGCCGGCGTCCGACCGTCCTGTCTACTGCGGCGACTGCAACCGGAAGCGTCGCCCGCCGCGACGTGATGGTGGTGGTGGCGGCGGCGGCGGCGGTGGCAGCCGGGGCGGCCGGCCGGGCGGTGGCAGCGGCCGAGGGGGCTATTCCCGCGGAGATTCGGGCGGACGACGGTATTAGCCTAGGTTACAAGGAGCTTTTTGACGGGCCGGCGCAAGCCGGCCCGTCCTTTGGCGGACGGCCCTTGATCCAGTGGCCGCCGCGTTGTACGGTACGGGGCCGCCCCACGGGCGGCTCACGGAAAAGGGGGGTGCCGAATGCACAGGCTTCTGGCGTCGGCGGCGTCACCCCCGGACGGAACGCTCTAGCAAGTGTGCGCGCCTCGTGGCGCCTCTCCGGCCGGGCGCGGTGACAGCCGCCGGCCTCTCTGTTGGGTCCGTGCGAGATCCCAACGCCGGAGGTCGAGTGTTCCGGAACGAGTCCCCCGCGCTGCGGCGTCTTCTCCTTCTGGCTTCCGGTGTCGTACGGATCGGTTCGCTTCCGGGATCGGGAACGACAACCAGGAGGTCTCACCGTGAAGGCACACCGCGCGTACGAAATCGAAACTCCGAACTGTGATCTCTTGCCGCTCTTCTCGGCGCTTCGGCCGCGGCAGCTGCATCTGGAATCCGTGCTGGCCAGGCGCTCCTCCGGCAGGGTCTTCGTCGACCGGGTCGAGCGTCCGACGGCGGCCGTCCTCGTGGCCGGGGAGGGTTGCTACGTC
>Ga0105102_10000635_pt1 | contig 10810 bp, 9 predicted proteins | sample PPLLaktember2015_FD_87032 | JGI IMG/M metagenome (GOLD analysis project Ga0105102, IMG submission 87032) | Freshwater sediment microbial communities from Prairie Pothole Lake near Jamestown, North Dakota, USA - PPLs Lake P7 Core (6) Depth... | ecosystem: Environmental > Aquatic > Freshwater >...
GCTGTCGACCCCGCCGTCCGTGGTCTGCGCAAGAGCGCCGAGCGCCCCAGCCCACGCGGCAAGAGCAAGCACGAGACAGACGAGAACGCGCTTCCATTGTGAGCTCATAGGACCCTCCTCGACGGCGAGTGTAGAGGCCCCGGCGCCTCTCGGGCAATCGGTCGCCCGTCGCGCTCACGCCTTGTCTGTTCGCGTTCGACGGACCCTGAAGCCTGGCCTCCTCCGATCGGGCAGTGCGGAGCTACGGCGGGCAATCCATGACACAGCGGAAGCCCACTTTGTGCTCGCTGTACTCGAGCGCGTTCGCGCCGCGATTCGCGCATCGGACGTCGTCCGGCCGATCGAGCCAGGAGCCGCCCTTTGCGATGTGCGCGTCGCCGCTCTCCGGGCCCGGCGGGTTGGACTGCGAGGCTGCCGTGTACAGCCCATACCAGTCTCCAACCCACTCGCGCACGTTGCCCGCAAGGTCGTGCGCTCCGCACCAACTGTCTCCGGATGGGAAGCTCCCCACGGGAGCCGTGTCGGGATACCCGTCGAGGACGGTGGCGTCCTTCGGCCCTGCGGCGCACTCCGAGGCGCAGTAGTTGAGCCGGGTCCCGTCGAACTCGTCTCCCCACGGAAAGACACGGCTCTCGGGACCGCGAGCCGCGTACTCCCACTCCGCTTCCGTGGCGATGCGCGCGCCCGCCCAGGTCGCGTACTCCACAGCCTGCTTCCACGTAACCCAGACGACGGGGTAGTCGGCGTACGCCGGGTCGCCGAAGTAGGACTCGCGCAGGAAGGAGCCGTCGTGCTGCGGCCGCGTGCAGGCGCCGGCCTCGACGCACCGCGCGTACTGAGCGTTCGTAACCTCGTTCCGGTCGATCCAGAAAGCATGGACGGCAACGCGATGCTCAGGGCGCTCATCGGCAAACGCACTGGCCTGGCAGACGGCCACGGCGAACTGGCCGCACGCCGTTGTGCAGAGCTGGCGCGCGTAGCGCACGCCGGCGTCGCTTGTCCCCATCTCGAACTCGCCTGCCGGAACGTAGACCATGGACATCCCGTCGACCGGCCGGACTCGGGTGTCCCCGAGTTGCGGCGCCGCGAGTTGGGAGTCCGACACGCTCCAGCCCGCTCCCGGCGATGCGAGGAGAAGGACAGCGGCAACAAGGCACGCCTTGGCACGAATCTCCATGGGCACCTGACTATACGGCGCACCGGTTCTCCGTAGAAGGTCTCCGCAAGCTCGTGATGGACGTCGGCGCCAGCCGACACGTTCCTGCAGCCGTGTTGTTGGGCGACGCTCCCAAAGAGCGCTAGACTGAATCCGAGAGTCCAGGGCGCAGGACCGGCGGAGTGGAGGGTGGGCCATGAATGGAGCGTCAAGCAGGAATGCCATGGATCGCGCCGCGTCGCTTCTGCGCCTTCGACTTCCAGCGAAGTTCGAGCGCCCGAGGGGAATCTACATCGCGGGCCTCTGCCTACTCGTCGTCGTGACGACGGCGCTCGTCGGAAGCCTGTACGAGGGTCCGTGGTACTGGCAGATCTGGTACGGCTTCTTCGTCAGCTTCCTGCTTCCGGTGCTCCTTCTCTTCGGGCTGCTCCTGCCTCTTCTCGCACTCACCGGCCTCTGGCTCCTGGCGCGGAACCTGATCCTCGGTTTGACGAATGCCCTGGGAGGCCGAGAGACCGGAGCTAGGTCAAGCCTGACGTCGAGCAGCGCACGGTAGCTCGTCCCGTCCCGCGGGAGGGCGCGGCGAACGCCGCCTTCCGAGGCCCGGCGTGGCGACTGCCCTATCACCCGTCGTCGCCTCGAAAGCAACGCCGTCGTACACTGAAGCACCATGGACATGAATTCCGCCCACCGATTGCAGCGCGAGAAGCTGGATCAGATCCCTGCACTCCTCCACGAAACGGGCATCGACTGCTGGCTCGTCTGGGTGCGTGAGACAATCCAGACGCCCGATCCTGTTCTTCCTGCCATCCTCGGGGCCGACCTCGTGTGGCCGTCGGCGCTCCTGTTCACCGCAAGCGGCGAGCGCATCGCGATCGTCGGCACGTACGACGCCGACGTGGTTCCCGGGGAACTCTTCGGCCGGGTCGTCCCCTACGCCGAGGGGATGGCCGACCTGCTCCGCGCAGAACTGGATCGGATCGCTCCGCGCACCATCGGCATCGACGAAAGCAAGAACGACTCGGGGGCGGACGGGCTGACGGCGGGGATGAAGGCGCTTCTCGTCGATATGCTCTCGGCGACCCCGCATGCGACGAAGCTCGTCAGCGCCGAGCGCCTGATCGGCGGCCTGCGCGGGCGCAAGAGCCCGTACGAGCAAGAGCGGATCCGCGACGCGGTCCGCATCACGGAAGACATCTTCGACGAACTGGATTCGTTCCTCGCCGTCGGCCGGACGGAGATCGAGATCCAGCAGTTCGTCCATCGCCGGATGGCGGAACTCGGCGTCGGCTTCGCGTGGCAGGCTGCGTCGAACCCGGCGGTCGACGCCGGTCCGAACAAGCCGTTCGGGCACGGAGGACCCTCCGACAACCCGACGAAGCGCGGCCATCTCTTGCACTTCGACTTCGGCGTGCAGTCGGGCGGGTACAGCTCGGACCTTCAGCGCATGTACTTCTTCGGAACCAAGAGCGAGATCCCGAGCGAAGTGCGGCGCGCGTTCGAGACGGTTCGCGACGCGATCCAGCTCGCCGCCGACTTCCTCCGGCCGGGGGTGCGTGGGAAGGACGTCGACGCCGTAGCGCGCCGGCACGTGATCGACTGCGGGTACCCGCCGTTCGCCCACGCGCTTGGCCACCAGGTCGGCCGCTACGCGCACGACGGCGGCACGCTGCTCGGGCCTGCATGGGAACGGTACGGTGAATCGCCGAACGGCATCGTCGAGGCCGGCAACGTCTTCACGCTCGAGCTGCACGTGCCGACCGCCGCCCACGGCCAGGTCAGCCTCGAGGAAGACGTCCTCGTCACCGAGGCCGGGTGTGAGTTCCTCAGCCACCCGCAACGCGCCCTGCGGTGCATCGCCTCGTGAGATCGGCGGGCACGAACCTCGATCCCACACGTGCCGGGAGAAAGGGTATGTGTCCCCCGAACTACGGCATCGTCCAGCTTTCGAGCTCGTGGTCGCTCGCGAACACGACGGCCGTGGGGTACGCGTTCAGGATCGCCGCACGCATCAGCGGGAGCATCGTGTACTCGTAGTGCGCGGCAACGACGTACTTCGCGCCGATGGCCGCGACGAACCCCGGATCGGCACTCCGCCCTCCAAGAAGGAAGTGGGGAACGAAGGCGAAGTTAATCCCTCTGCTCGACAGCCCGTAGCCGCGGAACGTCTCGATGCCGATCGTCGCCGAATCGATGTCGCCGGTGTGTAAGAACACGACGTCGCCGATCGTAACGACGTATCCGTAGTTCACGATCTCAGGCTCCCCGGCGGGAAAGACCCCGTGGGAGAGGTAGATCGCCTCGACACGAATCTCGTTCTGGGTCGTCGTCGCCGTCTTGCCCGCCGTGGCGGCCAGAGCGACGACGCGGGCGCCCAGGCTCGCGAGCTGCCCTGAGGCCTGCGGCCCTGCGACGAGGATCGCTCTCGGATTCGCCTCCATGTGTCGCCGCACCATGGACGCGCTGAAGTGGTCGGCATGGTCGTGCGTCACGAGGATCAGGTCAACGCCGTCGAAGGGCGGTTGGGCGCTCGTCAGCGCCTGCTCGACGTTCGCCGGCAGCCTGTACCCGCCCGGAAACCCGCCGAACATTGCGTCGATCAAGACCTTGTGGCTTCCAACCATGACGAGGAAACCGGCGTTGCCGACGTAGATGACCGTCACGTCGGCGGCCGCCGCGGACAGGCCGACCAGCAGGCACCCGATGCAGGCGGAAAGAACCCAGAGCACGGACGACAGCTTCCTCATCGCAGCCTCCTCGCTCGAAAGGCGACGGCGCGGGCGCCGTCCTCGCCTGCGCGCACTTCCAGCACAGAACCTCGAGTGTACCGCGGCGCGCGACGCTCATCCGGCTCGCCGGGCCTTCATGTCGTCACGATGTGACGCTTGGCCGATTCCGGGCGAGCGGACTGAGTGAACCGTTTCGTTGTGTATTCGCTACCCAATAGATGAACACCGCACGTCGGCCGGTTGCATTGACAGCGAGGGATGCACCGACGTAACATCACACTGTGATGCTACGTGACGGCAGCGCTCCGTCGCCTCGCACAAGGAGGAGGTCCTATGAAAACGCTACCTCTGACAACAACGTACATCGCGATGACATCGCGGCTTCTCGAGTTCGTCCTCGCGCCGTGGGGAGGGACGCGTGAAAGAAAGCCATAGGGCGCCGCGCATCGAGTGGCGGCTTCTCGGGAGGCTCCTGTGCGTTCTTCGGGAGCACCGCGCCTGGATCGGCGCGGCGGCGGCGGCGACGTTGGCCGTCACCGCTGTCAGCTTCGCAGGCCCGTACTTCGTTCGCGCGATTGCGGATTCCGCGATCGCAGGAGATCTGCGCCGGGTCGTTGTCCTCCTCCTCGCATCGCTCGGCGTGGCCCTGTTCGAATCGGGAGCGGGGTACGCCAAGGCGGTGTCGATGGCGGCGCTCTCGAGCCTGTCGATCCGCGATCTGCGGAATCGGCTCACGGCGCACATCCAAGCCCTGCCGATGACGACGCTCGAGCGCTACCACTCGGGCGATCTGGTGTCTCGGCTGAACAGCGACCTTGACTCCTGCGAGACCATCTGTCGCCGAGTGCCCGACTACGTCCATCAGCCGCTCCAGTTTCTGGGAGGGCTGACGTTCATGTTCCTCCTCTCCCCCAAGCTGACGCTCGTGACGTGCGCGGCGATGCCGATCTCGGTGTTCGTGTTCGAGCGCGTCGTCCGGCCGATGCAGCAGCACTCGGCGAAGGCGATGGAGTCGCTCGCGGCGACGAACGCGGCGATGCAGGACGCAATCCGCGGGGCCCCGATCGTGCGGGCGTTCAACCTGCAGCACGTGCTCAGCGAGCACTTCCACGCGCTTGCCGGGACGCTCGAGCGGCACGGGATGGCGAACCGGAAGAAGGGCATCCTCGCCTGGATCCCGTTCCTGATGCTTCGCTACATTCCCCAGCTCATCGTTCCGCTCTACGGAGGCTACCTGGCCTTCCGCGGGGAGATCTCGCTCGGCAGCCTGCTGGCGTTCGACTGGCTGATCTGGTTCGTGTTCCTTCCGCTTGAGGCCCTGCTCGCCTGGATCCGCGAACTGCGCGAGTCGAGTCCGGCTCTCGCAAGGTGCTATGAGATCCTCGATGCGCCGGCCGAGCGCCGGGGTGGAAACCCGGTCCCTCCCATCTCCCGAGACGGCGCGGTGGCGTTCGATGCCGTCACGTTCTCGTACGGAGGCGCCGACGTGCTCGACGAACTCTCCTTCCATGTCCCCTCCGGGCGCACCGTCGCGCTTGTCGGCTCGAGCGGATGCGGGAAGAGCACAGTACTCCGCCTTCTGTGCGGCCTCTACGAGCCCCGGAAGGGGGAGATTCGCGTTCACGGGCAGCCGATCTCGAAGGCGGCCCTCGGCTCGCTGCGCTCGCGCATCTCGCTCGTCGCACAGGACACGCATCTGTTTCCGATCTCGATCGCGGACAACATTGCCATGGCAAGGCCGGAGGCGACGCGGGACGACATCGTGGCGGCCGCCAAGGCGGCCAGCGCGCACGACTTCATCGAGGCGCTGCCCGACGGCTACGACACCCTCGCCGGGGAACTCGGCAATCGCCTGTCAGGGGGAGAGAGACAGCGGATCGGCCTGGCACGGGCCTTCCTCAAGGACGCGCCGATCCTGCTCCTCGACGAGCCGACGGCGTCCCTCGACACGGAATCGGAGGCACGCGTGCTGGAAGCGATCCGTCGCCTGAGCCGAGGCCGAACGACGCTCGTCGTCTCGCACCGTCTGTCGGCGCTACGAGATGCGGATGAGATCCTGGTCCTCGCCGACGGCCGCGTCTGCGAGAGGGGAACCCACGAGAGTCTCTTGGAGGCCGACACGCTGTATCGACGCTTCTACGAGCAGCAGGGAGTCAGCGCCCAGGGTCCGACGCTTGCCGTCGAGGAGGTGTGACCGTGCCGCGACTCCGGAACCACCCGTTCCTTCGCGTGCTGTCCCTCACCGGTCGCCGCTTCCCCGCGTACGCGATCGGCCTTCTCGTGTGGGGTTCGACGATCGCCTTCTGTTTCAACTTGGTGATGGCGCTCGTGTTCCAGGACGTCATGAACGCCTCGACGGCCGGCGACGCCGGCCTGCTCGTTCGGGGCATCGTCCTGGCGCTCGGCACCTTCTTCCTCGGCATGCCCTTGGGATCCTTGGCGCAGTACGTGCATGCCTTCACGCTCCTCCGGAGCAAGACGGTCGTGCGCGAGAGGCTGTTCGAGAGGGTGGTCGGCGTCCCCGTTTCCAGGCTCGACGGCAAGCACAGTGGCGATCTCATCTCGCGCTCTACGAACGACATCGACGCAGCCTTCACCATGCTGAACGGGCTTTCCGACTTTTCGACCGCCCTGTTCATGGGAGCGATAGGCTTCGGGATCGTCTTCGCGCTTTCTTGGAAGCTCGGTCTGGTCGGGATCGCCATCGGTCTTGCCCTCCTGGGCCTCTCCGTCCCGGCCACCCGGGTCTTGAGACGCCGCAGCGAGGCCCTTCAGAGTTCGCTCGGCTCCATGACGGAGCGTTTGTCGGACCTTCTCGCCGGCCTCTCGGTCACGCGGATGCTTGGGCGTGAGGACAGCGTTCAGGGGGTGTATGCGGCGGCCTCGTCCGAGGTCGCCGATCGCAAGATCGCGCACGCCAGGGCCCAGGCGGCGTTCGATGCGGCCCAGGGACTCGTAGGTTGGGCACAGTCGCTCGGGCTCCTGGCGCTGGCCCTCGTCCTCTTCCGCGGCGGAGAGCTGATGGTGGGCGCCGTGTGGGCCGTTGTCCGCGTGCAAGGAAATGCCTCGTGGCTCTTCCAGTCCTTGGGCCAGTTCATCACGGGAATCCAGAAGGGGATCGCCGGAGGAGCGAGAGTCTTCGAGGTCCTCGACGAGCCGCTCGAGGAGCGCCATCCGGCGACGGCGCAGACGCTGGGGACCGCACCGCCCGTTCTCGCCGTGCGGGACCTCTCCTTCCAGTATTCGGCTGGCGGAACGACGATCCCGGTGCTCCGCGGCGTCAGCCTTTCGGCGGAGAAGGGCGAAGTGATCGCGCTCGTCGGGGCAAGCGGGGGCGGGAAGTCAACGCTCGTCAAGCTCCTGCTCGGCCTCTACCCGGACTACGGCGGCCGAATCCGCGTGCTTGGAAAGGATCTGCGCGAGGCGAATCTGCCGGACGTACGAAGCCTGATCGGCTACGTGCCGCAGGACGCCTACCTGTTCGACGGCACGATCGAGGAGAACATCGCGATGGGCCGGCCCGGAGCTCCGCACGAGGAGATCGTGCGGGCGGCGACGGCCGCGCACGCCCACGACTTCATCCTCGAGCAACCGGAGGGTTACGCGACGAAGGTCGGCGAGCGGGGAGCCAGGCTCTCCGGCGGACAGCGGCAGCGGATCGCCATTGCGCGAGCGCTTCTCAAGGATGCTCCGATCCTTCTGCTCGACGAGGCGACCTCGGCGCTCGACGCGGAGTCGGAGCACCTGGTGCAGGAGGCGCTGGTCGCCCTGATGCAAGGGCGAACGACGCTCGCCGTCGCCCACCGGCTTTCGACCATCCAGGCCGCAGACCGGATCCTGGTCATGGACGGGGGCCGGATCGTCGAAGAGGGAACGCACGACGAGCTGCTCGCCGCGGGGAATGCCTACGCTTCGCTGCATGCGGCACAACAGATGACGGCGGCGGCCGCGACGGCCGCGTGACGCTGCCGAGACTGCCGACAACCACGATGCGGAGTGCCATGCCAGGCAAGCAACACGCCATCATCGAGGTGAGTGGGATGAGCAAGGGCAAGCAACCGGACGAGAAGGCCGTCATCTCAAAAGTGATCCACGACAGCATCCTGTGGGCTCTGACGAAAGACGTCGCCATGCAGCAGGACACGATGGCGCACGATGAGGACCTCCTCATCATCTGGACCGGCTCGACGCACATTACGTCGGGGTGGAAGGAGCACGAGAAGTCGTTCGAGACGTGGATGGATCCACGATTCAAAGCCGTGCGGACGGAGGTGCGCGATCTTGCGATCCACGTCTCGCGCTCGGGAGACGTGGCGTGGTATTCGGCGACGCTCGACGACGTCGTGTCGTGGGACGGCAAGGTCGGACGATTCGGCGAAGGTCTTCGCTGGACTGGGGTTCTCGAGAAGCGTGACGGCCGGTGGGTGATCGTGCAGATGCACGCGTCGCTCGGCGTGGACACGGTGCGCGAGATCGTGCTGAAGGAGACGCAGACGTCCACCTGATTCGCGTAGGGGACGCGCACCTGCCCCTAGCGACGAGGTCTGGGCTCTGCTACGCTGTCGCTCGGAGAGCTCGCGACTCTGAGATGGGAGATGTGCGATGAGCCTGCGCTTCTGTCGTCTGCTTCTCGTGTGCGCCGTTCTCGCGTTTCCAATCGCCACGGCCTGCTCTGCCGCAACCGGCAACTACCTCGGGCAGCAACCTCCGGGATTGACCCCCATGCCGTTTGCTCCGAGCATCCTGACGGCGTTCTCGTACGGAGGGACGTTCAACCCGGACCTTACGGAATTCTGGTTCACGGAACAGCTCGTCAGGGGGCGCGACGGTCGCATCGTGGGGTACGCCTTTGCCGACGGGGCTTGGACTCGGCTCGAGACGGCGTCCTTCACGCCGGCGGGCATGGCCATCGAACCGCACATCGCGCCGTTGGGGGATCGCCTCTACTTCACCGCCGGCTCGAGCGCCGCGTGGAAGGCCTACGTGAGCGAACGTACGCCCTTGGGTTGGAGTCCGGCGACGGCTCTCCCAGCGCCGATCAACGTCGTCGACTATGCACCCATGTACTTCTCATCCACGCGCGATGGAACGCTCTACTGGACGTTGCTCACGGACTTCGAGGCGTTCATCGTGCGCACTCCGCCGACGGAGTCAGGCTATAGCCCGGTCGAGTCCATGGCGTCCGACGGCGTCCCGTGGATCGGCGCTCACCCGTTCGTCGCGCCCGACGAGAGCTTCGTCATCTTCGACGTTCGGCCCGGCGGGAACCCGCGCTGGCCGAGCGACCTCGTCGTCACGTTCCGCCGCCCCGACGGGACGTGGACGCCGCCGCAGCCGATCGCCGCGGTGAACGGCTACGCGACGGACGAGATGTGCGCCAGCGTGTCGCCCGACGGGAAGCACCTCTTCTTCGCGCGCGATCTGCACATCTGGTGGGTCAGCGCCGCGGTCCTCGATCCGTTGAGGCCGTGACACAGAGGCAGACTCGGACTGCTCCCGACGTGGCGTTCACGCATCTCCCATCTTGTGAACCTCTGACCGCCCCTTCGCTACTCATCTCTGCTCGGCGGTGACGGAGAGCCCGGATCGGCCGGACAATCAGGGACGGTGATTGGGATGCACGGCATCGAATGGAACGCCGGGGCATGGAGGTCGCGGTTCTTCCCCATCTGGACGGGGCAGGTGTTCTCGCTCCTCGGAAGCGAGTTGGTGCAGTTCGCGCTTGTGTGGTGGCTCACGCGAACGACAGGCTCAGCCACCGTGCTCGCCGGGGCGACGCTCGTCGCGCTCTTGCCGCAGATCCTCATCTCTCCGATCGCCGGCACGCTCGTCGATCGTTGGGATCGCCGCCGCGTGATGATGCTCGCCGACGGCGCGATCGCCCTGACGTCCGTCGCGCTCGCTCTCCTGTTCGCGCTCGGCGTTGCGCGGGTCTGGCACGTCTACGTCGCGCTCCTGTTCCGCTCGACAGGATCGGCGTTCCATTGGCCCGCCATGCAGGCGGCGACAGCCATGATGATTCCGGACCGCCACTTGTCGAGGATCGGCGGCCTGAACCAAGGGCTGTACGGATTCGCCGCGATCGTCGCTCCGCCGCTTGGCGCGATTCTCCTCGGTCTCCTGCCGATGCACGGCATTCTGGCGATTGACGTGGTCACGGCCCTCGCGGCGGTGCTTCCGCTCGTCTGCGTCCGCATCCCAAGACCACAACGCGAGTTGCCGGCAGAAAGGCGGCCATCCGTTCTCGCCGATCTCGGCGCCGGCTTGCGGTTCGTGTGGAGCTGGAAGCCGCTTCTCGCAATCATCCTCGTCTCCATGTCCGTCAACGTGTTCACCAATCCCGCCTCCGCCCTATCTCCGCTCTTGGTGACGAAGCACTTCGGAGGGGGCGCCATCCAACTGGCTGGACTCCAGTCTGCGTTCGGGTTTGGCATGGTTGGCGGCGGAGCGCTCCTTGGGATCTGGGGAGGCTTCAAGCGGCGGATCGTCACCGTGGTCGCCGCGCTCTTCCTCATGGGAATCGGGTTCACCGCCGTCGGCTTCATGCCGGCGACCGGCTTCGGAGCGGCCGTCGCCGCATTCGGGTTCGTCGGCGTGATGAGCCCCATCTGCGACGGCGCGCTGCTCGCCATCCTCCAATCGGCGGTTCCGCACGAGATGCAGGGGCGCGTTTTGTCGCTCTTGATGAGCGGCGCGAAGGCCGCAGCTCCGTTGGGACTCGCGGTGGCCGGCCCCGTCGCCGATCGGTTCGGCGTCCCCGTCTGGTATACCATCGCCGGCCTCGTGATGGTCGCCGGCAGCCTTCTTGTCTTCATCCTGCCCGGGGTTCTCCGCATCGAGGAGGGAGGCCCTCCCCGTCCGGGAGGCGCGGCCCCCGACTCGACGGCGAAGGCGGACTAGGATTCTCCTTCACTGCGACGGCTCC
>Ga0105102_10000637_pt1 | contig 10781 bp, 10 predicted proteins | sample PPLLaktember2015_FD_87032 | JGI IMG/M metagenome (GOLD analysis project Ga0105102, IMG submission 87032) | Freshwater sediment microbial communities from Prairie Pothole Lake near Jamestown, North Dakota, USA - PPLs Lake P7 Core (6) Depth... | ecosystem: Environmental > Aquatic > Freshwater >...
AAGTCAATGCCATTGATGATGCCGGAAAGGAGGCTGAAGGCTCCGTTCTTTACGTCACCCTTGAACCGTGCAATCATTTAGGGAAAACACCTCCCTGCACAGACAGAATTCTTGAATCAGGCATAAAGAGGGTTGTCGCGGCGGTAGAAGATCCCAATCCTGATGTGAAGGGAAAAGGTGCGGAGTATCTGAGAAATAAGGGTGTGGAAGTTGCGTTCGGAATCTGTGAAAATGAGGCAATAAGGCAGAACGAAGTTTTTTTTAAATACATAAAAACAAAGAGGCCGTTTGTCACCGTTAAATGCGCTTCGACTCTGGATGGAAGAATTGCCACAAAAACCGGAGATTCCAAATGGATTACATGCGAAGAATCGAGGCAATTCGTTCACCGGCTGAGGCATTACAATGATGCCATTATGGTTGGAATCGATACCGTAAAAAGAGATGATCCGAAACTTACAACACGGATAGACGGAGTAACCGGAAGAAATCCGTTAAGAATAATTCTCGATTCAAGGCTTTCCATCTCTGAAGACGCGATTGTATTGCAGAGAGAAACCGGTTCTGATACAATCATAATAGTCGGCGATTCGGCGGTTGATGCCGCTCTTTTGCGGAAGAAAACAATCTTTGAAGAAAAAGGCATAAGGATTATCGAGTCGCCCACTAAGAATAATCTGATAGACCTTGATTTTCTGATGGGGAAAATAGGTTCGATGGGGATTACGAGCATACTGATTGAGGGCGGAAGCCGCGTATTGGCGTCGGCCTTTTCCGCCGGGATAGCGGATAAGATTTTCTTCTTCTTTGCCCCGAAGATTCTTGGCGGCGACGGAGTAAATATATGCAGCGGCCCCGGCCCCGCTTTTATGAGCGATTCCATTCCCGTTAAGAATGTGAATATTCAAAAGTTCGGGGATGACATCATGATCGAAGGATATATCCGGTAATATGTTTACGGGAATAATCGAAAGCCTTGGTGAAATCAGGACTATCCGCCCTTCAGGAAGCGGAGGGAAACGTTTTGCCGTTGAGGCCGATATCAAACTTGCGGGAACAGGAATCGGAGACAGCATTGCCGTTAACGGCGCCTGCCTGACCGTTGTGGAAATCGCGGGAAAAAAATTTGAAGCGGATGTATCGCCCGAGACGCTTGAAATAACAACTCTCGGAAAAGCGAAAGTTGGGGAACGGGTAAACATCGAGCGCGCCATGCGTCTTTCAGACAGACTTGACGGTCATCTTGTTTCAGGACATATAGACGGAATCGGAACCATTACAGGGAAAAAAACCAGGGGAAATGCGATAATCATAACTTTTGCCGTACCTCTTTCAATTTCGCGTTACATAATTAATAAAGGCTCTGTTGCTGTTGACGGTGTCAGTCTTACGGTTAACAACTGTGATGAAGGATGGTTCGAAGTAAGCATAATACCCCATACCGCAAAACTTACTACGATGGGCATAAAGGAAGATGGCGGTTTTGTTAATATCGAGACCGATATTATTGGCAGGTATGTTGAACGGTTTGCAAGCCTGCCGGAATCGGGCGGTAACAGGAAAAAGGAAGTCAAATCATCCATAGACATGGCTTTTCTGGCAAAAGCCGGATATTTGTAGATTGAGAATATTAAGGCTTCTTTACGAAGCCGCTAACATAAGGAGATAAGTTTTAGAAATGCCGATAATTTCGATTGAAGAGGCCATAAGGGATATAAAAGAAGGGCGCATGGTTATTCTGTCCGATGACGAAGACCGTGAAAACGAGGGCGACCTTACCATGGCAGCCGAGAAAGTAACCCCTGAGGCCATAAATTTTATGTCAAAATACGGAAGGGGGCTTATATGTCTTTCCATGACCGGCGAAAAAATCGATTCACTCGATCTTCCGCCGATGGTTGAAAACAATACATCCATGTTTCAGACCGGATTTACAGTCTCCATTGAGGCAAGATGCGGCGTTACAACGGGCATTTCAGCCGCTGACCGCGCCATAACCATAATTACTGCCATAGCGGACGGAGCAAAGCCGAAAGACCTTGTAAGACCGGGTCATATTTTCCCTTTGAGGGCAAGAGACGGAGGCGTGATGGTGCGTTCCGGACAGACTGAGGGATCGGTTGATCTTGCGCGCCTTGCAGGGCTTAAACCTGCCGGTGTTATATGCGAGATAATGGACGAAGACGGTTCGATGGCCAGGATGCCCGCGCTTGAAAAATTCAGTGAACAGCATGGAATAGGCATTTGCACCATAGCCGATCTTATAGAATACAGGATGAGAACTGAAAGTTTTGTAAGAAGAGCGGCCGAAACAATTATTCCGACTTCGTATGCGGGAGAGTTCAAGGCAATAGTATATGAAAATGATGTTGATGAATTTCTCCATATCGCAATGATGAAAGGGGAGATAGATCCCGAAAAGCCTGTGCTTGTGAGAGTTCATTCAGAGTGCCTTACCGGCGACATATTCGGATCATTAAGATGCGACTGTGGCGACCAACTCCATGAATCGATGAGAATGATTGACAAGGAAGGTTCCGGGGTGCTTCTATATATCCGCCAGGAGGGCCGGGGAATAGGGCTCGTCAACAAAATCAAGGCCTATGCCCTGCAGGATCAAGGATTTGACACAGTCGAAGCCAATGAGAAACTCGGTTTCAAACCGGATTTGAGAAATTACGGAATCGGAGCTCAGATTCTTGTCGATCTTGGAGTGAAAAAAATGAGGCTGATTACAAACAATCCCAAAAAAATGGTCGGTCTTGACGGATACGGATTGAGCATTGTTGAGCAGGTCGGAATTGAAATCGAGGCCAATAAATACAACAAGGGTTATCTTGAGTGCAAAAAGCTCAAAATGGGGCACCTCATCAATGTAGATGTAGCGCCCTGAACTTTATGCTCCCACAAAAAGCTGTTTTTACACAAGGATACTTCTTAGCGTCTTTGCGTGAAAAATTTATTATATAGAGGAGGAAAATATGCCTAAAATTATCGAAGCCAGGATTCTTGCCGAGGGCAGGAAATTTGCTATTGTTGCAAGCCGGTTTAATGATTTTATTACGGACAGGCTTGTGGGGGGGGCTGTGGATGCGTTGCTGCGGTCAGGGGCAAAGGAATCCGATATTGAAATAGTTAAGGTGCCGGGTTGCTTTGAGATTCCTCTTGTTGCAAAAAAGATGGCGCTCAGAAAAAAGTATCATGCGGTCATATGCATTGGAGCGGTCATACGCGGGGCGACTCCCCACTTTGACTATGTAAGCGCGGAGGTCTCGAAAGGAATTGCAATGGTCGGGCTGGAGACATCCGTTCCCGTTATTTTTGGGATTATAACTGCGGATACGATTGAGCAGGCAATAGAACGCGCGGGGACCAAGGCCGGCAATAAGGGCTGGAGCGCAGCAATTTCCGCAATTGAAATGGCCAACCTGGTTGAGATAGTTGATAAAGAGTAACAATGGGTAGTCGCAGAAGGTCAAGGGAGCTTGCCATGCAGGCTCTCTTTTATATGGATAACTGCAATAACAACTCGGAAGAGATGTTGGAGCGTTTCTGTAGCAATTTCAATCCGAACGAGGAAATTCTTCCTTTCTTTTACAGGCTTGTAAGAGGTGTTGTTTTTGAGGGAAACGAAATAGATCCCATTATCGAAAGATTTTCAAGCAACTGGAAAATCAGCCGGATGTCCTGTGTGGACAGGAACATCATGAGAATCGCGGTTTATGAGCTGCTTTGGTGCAGTGACATTCCTTCCAAGGTATCGATAAACGAAGCCATAGATATAGGGAAAAAATATGGAACCGGAGAATCAGGGCCTTTCATAAACGGCATTCTTGACAGTGTGCTTGACGCTATGGAAAAAGGGAGTATTAAAGCAAAAAACCCGGAACGGATTTCCTCTGAAGGGACTGATAACGCTGTTGAGATTCCAGGGTCCAAGGGTTCAGAGGTTCAGACAAAATGAATTCAGAGAAGCGATTGTAACGGAGGTTGTTTTGATTATAGAAAGTTTGACGGTCGGGCCTATTATGGCAAACTGTTTTATTGTCGGATGTGAAAAAACCGGAGAAGCAGCTGTTATTGATCCGGGAGATGAGTCGGACAGGATTTTACTGACGCTTGCCGGTTTGAAGCTCAAAGTAAAATATATCATAAACACTCACGGGCATTTTGACCATGTCGGGGCGAACAAGAAGATGAAGGATGCGACAGGCGCGGATCTTCTGATTCACAGTCTTGATGCTCCGATGCTCGGATATCTTTCAAGAAGCGCGTCCGCGTGGGGGCTTAATGCCGAGGATTCTCCGCCTCCCGACCGGCTGTTAAAAGACGGTGACGAGGTAAAATTCGGGAACATTTCTTTGAAAGTTATACATACGCCAGGGCACTCACCGGGAGGCATATCTCTTCATTCGAACGGATTCCTTTTTGTAGGCGATACCTTGTTTGCCGGTTCAATAGGCCGCACTGATTTTCCTGGCGGCGATTTTGACACCCTTGTTTCGAGCATAAGAAAGAAACTGTTTGTGCTCGGAGATGATGTTAGAGTCTTTACCGGACACGGTCCTGAAACGACCATAGGAGATGAAAAAAGGCACAATCCTTTCGTCGGCATCAGGTAACGATCAGGAGTTGGTATCGTTTCCAACCCCCTTTTAAAACATCATCCCAGTTTTTTTCTGAAACGGATCACAGCGGCAAGGAACAGGCATATACCGAATGTAACCATGGCGACAGTTTCGGGTATCAGATCCTTTATGGAAGTTCCCTTCAGGTAAATTTCCCTCAATATCACTATGAAATATCTCAGCGGATTAAGACGGGTTATCTGCTGAATTACGGGCGGCATATTGGCTATCGGGATGAAAAAGCCTGAAAGAAGAATCGCGAATATCATGAAAAACCAGGCGACAAAAAGAGCCTGCTGCTGGGTATCCGATATTGTCGATATGAAAATGCCGAGCCCGAGCGTTGAAATGATAAAAAGCGATGATTCAAAAAGAAGAAGAGACAGGCTTCCTTTAACGCCTATACCGAAAATAAGATAAACAAATCCCATCGAAATCATTATCTCCAGAATACCGAGAATACTGAAAGGTATAATTTTCCCTATAACAAGCTGATATGACCTTATCGGGGTCACCATCAGCTGCTCAAGCGTTCCGATCTCCTTTTCCCTTACAATGCCCATGCTTGTCAGAAAGAGGGTTATTATCAGAAGAATAAGAGCTATTATTCCGGGAACAATGTAGAGCTTGCTTTCAAGGTTCGGATTGAACCAGAATCTCGGCTCCGTTTCCACCCTGTGAATGTTTTTGACCTGAAGACTCAAGTCAGGGGAATGCTCGATGAGCCTTTCCTGGTATTGCTGAACTATATCCGTAATGTATCCGAGCGACACTCCGGCGGAATTTCCGTCCACTCCGTCAACAAGGAGCTGAACAGCCGGTTTTTTCCCAAGAACGATATCACGCTGAAAATGTTTTGGAATCACAACGGCGAGTCCTGCTTTTCCCGAATCAAGATAGGATGCAAGCCTGCTGTAGTCCTCTTCAAAGCCTGTTATTATGAAATATTTGGACTGAACGAATTTCCCGACAAATTCCCTGCTGTACGGAGTTTTATCCTGATCCTGGAAAACGACTTTTATGTTTTTCACATCCGTCGTTATGGCGTTTCCTAATATAAATATCTGAATGAGCGGAACAACAAACAGTATTCTGATCATGGAGAAATCCCGGAAAATCTGTCTGAATTCTTTCTGCACCAAATAAAATATCTGACGCATCCTTACTCCAGGGTCGTTTTAAACCGTATAACGGCGATTGAAAGCATGAATATCCCTATTCCCGACAGGGCGGCCGCGTGCTGCCACAGCTCTGCAAGTCCAATTCCCTTGAGCATTATGCCGCGTATGATTATGAGAAAATAGGTGGCAGGCACTACTTTTGATATATACTGAAGCGGGATCGGCATGCTTGCTATGGGGAAAATGAACCCGCTCAGCATTATAGTGGGAAGAACGGTTGCCATGAGTGTCGCGAGCATCGCTATCTGCTGTGTTTTTGCGACCGCTGAAATCATGAGCCCGAAGCTTAAGGCCACAAATATGTATATCAGCGACAGCCCGGCGATCAGCGTGAGGCTTCCGTTGATCGGCACTTTGAATAGAAGTTGTGCAAAAATTATGATTATCACCCCGTTGAAAAAACCGAGAGTAATGTAAGGGATCACTTTTCCCACTACTATTTCCATCGGGTGCACGGGAGAAACAAGGATCTGTTCGAGGGTTCCGGTCTCTTTTTCGCGTGTTATTGTGATGGATGTCAGAAGAGCGCAGATAAGAAGGAGTATCAGGGCAACGAGCCCAGGTACAAAAAAGTTGGCGCTCTTCATATCGGGATTGAAAAGAATCCTCGGTTCAAGGCTTACTATTCCGGGGGAGCGCTTGTTAACCTTTTCGTTAAACAGTTGCACCACCCTGTTGCTGTAGTTGTTTATGAATGTTCCCACATTCGAATCGGCGGCATCGACAATAAGCTGAACTTTTGTAATGCGGTTTGAGACAAGGCTTTCCGAAAAATCCTCCGGGATGACAAGCGCCATCTGGATATGGCGTTTTTTAAACAGCGACTCTATTTGATTGCGTTTTATATCCGTATATTTGAGTATGAAGAAACGGTTTTCAGTAAAGCCGCGTATGAGCTCCCTGCTTTCAGGAGTTTTTGCATCGTCGATTACGGCAAAGGTCAGGTTTTTCATGTCGAGCGTTATGGCATAGCCGTAAAGAATTATCATGAGAACAGGCATAAGGATAATAATAAGAAGAGATCGCCAGTCCCTGAAAATATGGGTATATTCCTTGATTATTATGCTTGTTAATCTTCTAAGTTTCATTTTAATTTGTAATCACTCAGCCACAGATCTACGCAGATTCTCACTGATATTTTCCCTTTGTATTTAAATCTATCTGCGCTCATCTGTGTGAATCTGCGGCTTATTAATTCCGGCCGACAATATGTATAAATATATCCTGCATGGTTGTTTTGTCATATTTTTGCTTTAGCGCTGTCGGTGTTCCGAGCTCGATTATTTTTCCTCTGTGCATGATGGATATTCTGTTGCAGTATTCGGCTTCATCCATGTAATGCGTGGTTACAAAGACTGTTTTTCCGCTTCCTGCTATTTCATATATTATTCGCCAGAAATTTCGCCTCGATATGGGATCAACACCCCCGGTTGGTTCATCGAGAAAAATTATTGACGGGTCATGAAGCAGAGAAGTGCTTAAAGCCAGCCTCTGCTTCCATCCGAGAGGCAGGGATCTTGTTAAGGAATTTTTCATTTTATCAAGATTAAGCTCTGAAAGAAGCTGTGCTGTTTTCCCGGATATCTTTTCACGCGAGAGCCCGTATATGCCGCCGTAAAATTCTATATTCTCTTTCACGGTCAGGTCGTCATAAAGGGAAAACTTCTGGCTCATGTAACCGATATTTTTTTTTATATTTGCAGATTCGGAATTGATGCTGAAACCCGCAACAGTCGCTTCGCCCGACGTCGGTTTCAAAAGACCGCACAGCATTTTAATAGCAGTCGTTTTGCCGGCTCCGTTTGCGCCAAGGAATCCGAATATTTCTCCCTTTTCAACTTCAAAAGAGATTTCATCCACGGCAATGAATTTTCCGAAATTACGGCTCAGTTTTGATACGCTGACCGCTTTGTCAGTTTGCATGCCCGATTTTCCCTTCTATAAGGCCTATGAAAACATCTTCAAGAGAAGGAGCGATAAGCTCAATATTTAACTGCTCTCCGAGAATATCATAAATTTTGGATTGGACGTCTTCATCTGAAAATTCCGGAGGAAAAGCAAGGTGCAGGCTGTCACCGAAAGATTGAACTGAAATTATTCCCGGAATCCGGCCGATACGGCTTGACTTCAGCATCAGGTTTTGCCCGGTTATTTTATAAATATTGTTGCGCATCATGCCGGTTATTTGTTCGGGTTTTCCCATGGCAAGGATGGAGCCTTCATGCATGATTGCTATCCGGTCGCATAGAAGCGCTTCATCCATATACGGCGTTGAAACGAGAATTGTAACGCCTTCTTTTTTTAATTCCTGTAAAATTTCCCAGAATTCGCTTCTTGAAACAGGATCAACACCGGTTGTCGGTTCATCCAGAATGAGAACAATGGGATTATGGATGAGGGTACAGGAAAGGGCTAATTTCTGTTTCATCCCTCCTGAAAGCTGTCCCGCAAGCCTGTTTGAAAAAGGTTCAAGGTTGCTGAACCTGAAAAGCCGTTTTCTTCGTTCGGGTATCTCTTTTTTTGGAACTTCAAACAGATTTGCGAAAAAATTGAGATTCTGACTGACTGAAAGATCCGGATAGAGGGAAAATCTCTGAGGCATGTAACCTGTAATGCTCCTTATTTCTCTTACGCTCTCTGTTACTTTCAGGCCGTTTACTGAAAGTTCCCCGGAGTCAGGTAAAATGAGCGTGACAAGAGCCCTTATTGTCGTGGTTTTTCCGGCTCCGTCAGGACCTATTAAACCGAAGAGTTCTCCCTTTTCGACATCAAGGCTTAAATCTTTTACAGCTTTTGTTTTACCGAATGATTTTGAGAAATTTGTAATGCTGATTACAGGCTGCATCATATTTACCGTTGTACGATGACAGATACAGGCATACCGATTTTTAATATTCCTTCGGTGTTCTGAACCGAAACTTTCGCGGAAAATACGAGAGAAGCTTTTGTTTCTTCGGTCATTATCGTTTTGGGAGTAAATTCGGCTTTGTCGGAAATCCAGGTCACCTGACCTTCGAGTGTTTTATTATCCATTCCATCAATCTTTATCCGGACTTTCTGACCAAGTTTTATAAAAGGAAGATTTTTTTCATCTATATATATTTTTGTCCAGAGAGAGTTTAAATCGGCGATATCGCAGACTGGACTTCCGGCAGCAAGCAGTTCCCCGTTTTCAACATAGCGGACAAGAACTGTACCTGAAACCGGAGCTGTAATAGTTGTATCTTTAAGCTGCCTTTTTATTATTTTTGCACCTGATTCAATCTGATTTTTTCTGCTTGTGACCGCGTCGAGGGAGGCTTTGATATACCTGATCCGCTCATCCGCAGCGTCAAGCTGTGTTTTCAGGTCATCCACACTTTGCTGTGATGTGGCTTTTGAGTTAAGGAGCGTAACGAACCGGTTATATTTTATGTTGATGTTTTCCCTTTCAATTTTTGCGCTTTCAAGCTGAGAAAGAGAGGCGCTGTGCTGGTTGTTGATCTCTTCGATCGCAGAGCGGTTTTGATCGAGCTGGTATCCGAGTTTTTCAGTTTCTATGGCTACCAGAATCTGGCCTTCTTTGACTCCCATTCCTTCGTCAAAATTGAGTTTTGTTATAATGCCGTTTGCCTGTGAACTTATCCGGGTTGTATTCGTATCCATTATCCCCGAAAAGTTCATCTGGGTCTCGGTCTTTTTTGAACAGGAGGGCATGGCAAGAAGAAAGAAAATAAATACGAGAAGTTGTAGCCGGACAGGAGATGCTGGAAAACATTTCTGGCTTTTCATATGTTTTTATTCCGGGTTTAGTTCATTTTTAAGTATTGCAAAAGTACCGAACCTGCCAATATTATCGGTAAGATACTATAGAATCAGGTTTTTAGTGTCAAGGATGATATTTCTAAAGTTATTTTGTGTTGACATTTTAGCTCCTTCCTGCAAAAAACACTAAACATTTTACACGACTTTCCAAAACAGCGTTTTTGTTCTCAGCTGTTTGCAGCATAGTGATTTAATCAAAAAAGTTATGTTTTTTCGGGAGAAGCTGGACCATGGACATGAAGAGGGATTATTACGAGGATGTTAAATTATTTACTTCAGGGGTTGTCGTTTTCTGGTTCATGGCTCTCCTTGCCTTGCTCGCGGTTTACCCGTTTGTTGTTAAAAACTATTATGTTTATGTCGCAAATTACATTGCCATAAATATAATAGTCGTAATTGGCCTAAATATTCTTGTAGGCTATACAGGCCAGATATCATTGGGGCATGCCGGTTTTTTTGCAATAGGGGCCTACGGCACCGTTATTCTGATGACCAAGCTGGGCCTCCCTTTCCTTATAGCTCTTCCGCTCGCTGCTCTTATCGCAGCCATTTTCGGATTTCTCCTGGGATTGCCGGCCCTAAGGCTTGAGGGGCCGTATCTTTCAATAGCAACGCTTGGTTTCGGCATAACAATTACCCGTGTGATAGGGAAAATCGAATATTTCGGCGGAAGACAGGGGATTCATACGCCCGAACTTGTGATAGGGTCCTGGCATCTTAAAACGGACAGGGATTTTTACTACCTTCTTATGGTGATTACCGTGCTGTTGGCTGTCGCCGCCCGCAACCTTATAAAAACAAAGGTCGGCAGGGCCTTTGTGGCAATCAGGGATGCCGATATAGCTGCGGAAACGATGGGGGTTAATCTTGTTTTCTACAAAACCTTATCTTTTGCCGTAAGCGCTTTTTATACCGGCATTGCGGGAGGGTTGTATGCCTTTGTTCTGAGATTTATTGAACCGGAGCTCTTTTCGCTCTTTATGTCTATAATGTTTCTGGCCATGGTAGTTGTGGGAGGGCTGGGATCGATAATGGGTTCCATCGCCGGGGCATGTCTTCTCGGCTGGCTCGATCTGCAGTTAAGAAATATCCTGAGCCTCCCTTATATAGGAGCGTGGCTTGAGAGCCTGTCCAAGAGCTATTTTTCGATAACCGGCGTTTCAAATAT
>Ga0105102_10000638_pt1 | contig 10766 bp, 15 predicted proteins | sample PPLLaktember2015_FD_87032 | JGI IMG/M metagenome (GOLD analysis project Ga0105102, IMG submission 87032) | Freshwater sediment microbial communities from Prairie Pothole Lake near Jamestown, North Dakota, USA - PPLs Lake P7 Core (6) Depth... | ecosystem: Environmental > Aquatic > Freshwater >...
ATCACCAACTCGCTGGACATCTACGGCAAGAACGCCGCGATTGTGCAGGGCGCGGTGAACACCACGTTCAAGGCTTCGCGCGTTGCGCTCGATGCGTCCACCATCGGCACCGACGCAAACCTACCGCTGCGCATTATCGACTACGTCGGTGGCCCACGCGGCGACGAGCCCGGCACTGCATTCCCGCTGTTGGTCGTGAAACTCAACTACACGCAGCTCACCGCTGCTGTAGGCGTATAAGGAGGGCTAGCATATGGCTATTTCACGCGCACAGGCACTCAAAGAACTTCTGCCGGGCTTGAACGCCCTGTTTGGTCTTGAGTACGCCAAATACGAAAACGAGCACGTCGACATCTACGAGACCGAGAACTCCGAACGTTCGTTCGAAGAAGAAGTCAAGTTGAGCGGCTTTGGCGCAGCTCCAGTTAAACCTGAAGGCTCAGCCATCACGTTTGACAACGCACAGGAATCGTTCACCGCTCGTTACAACCACGAGACGGTGGCCATGGGCTTCTCGATTACCGAAGAAGCTATGGAAGATAACCTGTACGACTCGCTGTCGGCTCGTTACACCAAGGCACTGGCCCGCGCCATGGCCTACACGAAGCAAGTTAAGGCAGCCTCGCTGCTGAACGCAGGCTTCACCACGTTCCTGTCGGGCGACGGCGTAAGCTTGCTGAACGCATCGCACCCGACCGTTGCTGGTGGCACGAACGCAAACCGCCCAACCACCCCTGCCGACTTGAACGAGACCTCGTTGGAACAAGCTGTTATCGACATTGCAGCTTACAAAGACGAACGCGGCCTGCTGATCGCAGCCCGTCCTCGCAAGTTGATCATCCCGCCAAGCCTGATGTTCGTGGCAACCCGTTTGCTGCAAACTGAACTGCGTGTCGGAACCGCGGATAACGACATCAACGCTATCAATAGCAATGGTTCGATCCCCGGCGGCTACGGTGTCAACCACTACCTGACCGACAACGACGCGTGGTTCCTGACCACCGACGTGCCCAACGGCATGAAGCACTTTGTGCGTGTTGCCCTGAGCCAGTCAATGGACGGCGACTTTGATACAGGCAACGTTCGCTATAAGGCCCGTGAGCGCTACAGCTTCGGGGTGTCAGACCCCTTGGCCATTTATGGCAGCCCTGGGGCATGAGTTACGTTTACGCTTGACACGTAAACTACAACAGCCTAATAAGGGGGTGGGGCAACTCGCCCCCTTATGTATGGAGGCACTAGGATGTTGCACAAGGCTAACCGCCCCGAGGATTGGGGGCAGCGAGAAAAACATGATCTATATGGGTTATGGAATTGGCACAAAAATAGAAATCGTTATGGTATGGCGCCAGAGTGGGCAAACGATTTTTGGGAGTTTGTGCGTGCAGTGGGGGAACGCCCCTCTAAAAACCATAAACTTCGAAGGTACGAACCTAAGATGGCGCTGGGCCCAGATAATTTTTTCTGGGATGAAAAATATGCGCTAGGCTCTGCAAAAGATACTACGCTTGCACAGCGCGCCGAGTACATGCGGGAGTATAGGAAACGCAGACCGCGGAACGTGCGTAGTACGGAATTGAAAAAACAGTACGGTATTGATCTTGAGCAGTGGGAGGCGATGCACGCTGCCCAAGGGGGCGTATGCGCAATATGTAAAATGTGTGAACGAGACAAAAACGGACGGTACGCAAATTTAGCCGTTGATCACTGCCATACTACGGGCGCCGTAAGAGGTTTGCTTTGTAACGCGTGTAATAGGGCTATTGGCCTACTTAAAGACGACCCATCGGTCGTTAGGGCCGCGGCCCTATACTTAGAACGCACAAGGCTCTGAAAGCAATGAAAAAGCTCGCTCCGGCGGGCTTTTTTGTTTACCTGAAGATGAGTATAGAACAGTTGATATCCTTGTGTTATGATGCCGCAGGGCATCATCGGCCACGCAGACAGGAAGCCCAACCTGACGTTGCACAGACGGCGTGGCTAAACCTTGTGCAAGGGGTAATACCATGGCAAATACGACTTTCTCTGGCCCAGTACGTTCGCAGAACGGCTTCCAGACCCTCTCTGTTAACGCTACAACCGGCACCGAGACCATCACTGGTTCGTTTGGTTTCAGCATCGCAAACCCAGCAGGTGTTGGCATCACCGCCGGTACGGGCACGGTCTACGAGACCTCTGTAGCTCGCAACAATGGCATCGTGACCACCTCGATTATGATCGACCTTACTGGGTTGACCTCTGGTGGTACGGCTGGTGATATCATCGGTACTAACGGTGCGGGCGTGGCTTATATTGCTCGTATTACGACAGCCGACAATGGCACGGTCTTTGGCGTTAAGCTGACCTGCTATGAGCTCCCAGCTGGTGGCGACACGGACATTGACCTGTACTCCGCTACCGAAGGCACGGGCGTAGAAGACGTCGCAATCTCTACGCTGACTGAAACGCAGGTCATCAACTCAGGTACTTTGGCCCTAGGTACGACCGCATTTGGTACAGACATTGCCGCAGATCAGTACCTCTATCTCGTTGGTCAGGGCACTTCAAACGCAGCTTACACCGCTGGTCGCCTGTTGATTGAAATCTTTGGCTACGACGCCTAATAGGAGGACGGCATGTCCGACAATTATGATATCAGCTCTAAGCGGGTAACAGCCACCGGTGCCGTTGGCATTGGTCGTGCTCGCATCCGTATGGTCGTGGCTACGCTTAGCGGCGCAGGGCGCATTACGCTCACGAGCGGGGATGGTGGGGTTACTAAGATCGACTTAGACTTTGGTGCTGCTGGGACATATGACATCATGTTACCGGGAACCGGCACCCTGTTTGAGTCCGATCCGTTTGTAGCGACGGCCACCAACGTCACCGCTCAGACTCTGTTCTGGTCGTAAGGAGAAACGAATGACTCGGGAGCTATCATCCATCTCTCGGTTCGGGCTCACCGAGCCATTCGAACTTCAAGTTGGTCGTGGACAAATCACAGGTCACAGTGTTGTCCACATCTTTGGGCATAACCCAGACGTTGACACGGCGGAGGTAACGGTCTGGCCTACGACCGGACTTCTGGGGCACCCCGCCGCTCCAAACCTGATGACAGTCAGCTCTTCCAGCGCCCGCGACACATCTGCCGGAACAGGGGCTCGTAGTGTCTTTATCATTGGTATCAATGGCACCGGTGGCTATGTCTCTGAAACCGTAATCCTAAACGGCCAGACCGCCGTAACCACCACCCACGAGTACGACGCCATCGAGCGCGTGACTGTCGTGTCCGCGGGTTCCGGTGGGGCCAACGCAGGGACAATCTACGTTGGAACCGGTACGGTCACTTCTGGCGTGCCTGCAGTTACCTACAGCGCCATGGGTATTGGAGATAATCTTTCTTTGGTTGGTCACTGGACATGCCCGACTGACCACGTCGGATATCTCACTTATGGTAGCATCACATGCGGTACGGCCAACTCGAACCAGTACATCACGGCCCGGCTCAAGCAGCGCGGGCAGGATGGCATAATTCGAACGGTAGCCATCACCACACTAAACAGTGGTACTGTGGAGTATAACTTCACCTACCCAGTCCAAATCCTGCCCGGCGAGTGCGTCACAGCAACTGCCAAGGGTTCTGGTAACAACAACGACATCGCGTCGTACTTTCAGATCGTTCTAGTGAGGACTTCATAATGGCTAAGACACCAGCATGGACTCGCAAGGCCGGCAAAAACCCGAAAGGCGGGCTAAATGCCAAGGGCCGAGCCAGCTATAACAAGGCCAATCCCGGGAAACCGGGGTTGAAAGCCCCACAGCCAGAGGGTGGTTCGCGCCGAGATAGCTTCTGTGCCAGAATGACGGGTATGAAAAAGAAGCTGACGTCCGCTAAGACGGCTAATGACCCTAACAGTAGGATCAATAAGAGCCTGCGAGCATGGAAGTGTTAACATGCCACTGACAGCCAAGGGTAAGAAGATTAAGAAAGCCATGGAAAAGACCTATGGCAAGGATCGCGGTGATAGGGTCTTCTACGCCGCTGAAAACAAAGGCTCTATCAAGGGCGTAGCCAAGAAAGGTACGAAGAAATGATGAACCGTGGAAATATGGGCAAAGAGATCACGACTCCGGGCATGATGCGCAGAGCCCCTGCAGTTATGCCCCCTCGCCCCGGTGGCCCCGGTATGCCACAAGCCGGTATGATGGCAGCAGCTGCCGAAGCTATGCGTAACCGCCAAGCTATGGGCATGAAAAAGGGCGGTGCAGTTAAAGGTTACGCCAAAGGTGGCATGGCCAGCCGCGGTGATGGCTGCTGCATGAAGGGCAAGACCAAGGGTACGATGAAATGAGCAGAAAGCCAACAACCAAGGCGCCTGCGCCAGCGGTGGAGAACACCGAAGTGTATGTGACCGGCGTTGTTGCGACAACGCAGTTCGTACCATGCCGTCAGTGCGGGAATCCGGGCAGCTGCTCGGCCGCAGGCAAATGCTCCAAGGGGTTCAAGTGATGCCAAAACCGCCCGCTAAATCAAAATCAAAGGTCAACGCCGCAGGTAACTACACCAAGCCTACCATGCGTAAGACATTGTTTGAGAGTATCAAAGCGGGCGGTAAAGGCGGCAGCCCGGGCCAGTGGAGCGCACGTAAGGCGCAGATGTTGGCGCAACAATACAAGGCCAAAGGTGGGGGGTACAGAGATTGAAAGCGCCCCAGAAAAGCCTGAAGAAGTGGACAAAAGAAGAGTGGGGCACACGCAGCGGTAAACCGTCGACACAGGGCTCAAAAGCCACAGGGGAACGGTACCTACCCAAGAAGGCCCGCGAGTCGCTAAGCGATGCTGAGTATGCCGCTACCACACGTGCCAAGCGCGAGGGTACTCGTAAAGGCAAGCAATTTGTGGCACAACCGAAGAAGATAGCGGAGAAGACCGCCAAATTTAGGAAATAGCCATGTCCGTCGTTGTGCCAGACCTACCAGAACTATTCGAGGAAGCCTTCGAGCGGGCTGGTTTGGAAATGCGATCCGGCTACGACCTAAAGACTGCACGCCGCAGTTTGAACTTGCTCACGCTGGAGTGGGCCAACAAAGGTTTGAACCTGTTCACCATCGAAGCTGGTACGCTCGCACTGACCACGGGAACTGCGGTATATACGCTCCCAACTGGAACCATTGACATTATAGAACACCAGCTGCGTACTGGCACGGGCACATCGCAAGTGGACACAGCGCTCGAGCGCATATCTGTTTCGACATATGCGCAGCAGACAAACAAACAGATCACTGGCCGGCCCACTCAGATATTCGTGCAACGGCTCCCGACAAGCACGACGGTCACATTGTGGCCCACACCCGACAACTCACAGAGCTACACTCTGTTCTACTACCGTCTTAAAGGCATTGACGGTCTGGAGTCAGGCATTGGCGGGGATACGGTTTCTGTTCCACCGCGCTTTGTCCCTGCGCTTGTTGCAGGGCTCGCATACTACATCGCTATGAAGAAACCCGAAGCGCTACCACGCGTCCTACCATTGAAGCAAATCTACGACGAACAGTTTGATCTGGCAGCCGGTGAAGACCGTGACCGCTCCTCTGTGAGTTTTGTACCCTTCAACACTATGATGATCGGGTGAACCATGGCGACGTACGCACGCGGTAAACATGCCTTTGGTATCTGCGACAGGAGCGGCTTCCGATATAAGCTGGGTGATCTTGTGTATGAAATCCAGAACGGGACAAAAACTGGTTTCCGTGTTGGCAGAGACATTGTTGATCCAGACCAACCGCAAAACTTTCTTGGTCGTGTAAAGATCAACGACCCACAGTCACTTAAAGACCCACGCCCAGACTACGCGCCGGGCAACGGGTTGTTCGGGTGGAATCCTGTTTGGAACCCCATACAGGATATGGTAGGATCAGTCGGAACCGTGACGGTTGTCACAACAAACGGAGCATAAAATGGCCAAGATGAAGATGGTTGAAAAGGGCGGCAAGAAAGTTCCAGCTTTCGCCGCTGACGGTGTAGGTAAGATGGGTAAGGGTGGCAAGATGGCCAAGGGTGGCAAGATGGCCAAGATGGCCATGGGTGGCGAAGCAACCATGATGGCCAAGGGCGGTAAGGCTCGTGGCATGGGGGCGGCTACCAAGGGCGGGAATTATAAGGGCTGATAGATGAACTACGCGCAACTCACGCAGGCACTGCAGGATTACCTAGAGACGACCGAGACATCGTTCGTCGCTAATATCCCTATGTTCGTTAAGCAGGCCGAGGAGCGCATCTATCGGTCGGTGCAAATCCCTGAACTCAGAAAGAATGCGACGGGCACGCTGACTTCGGGCGTTCCGTATCTGGCGCGTCCGTCGGACTTCCTTTCTGTGTTCTCCCTTGCTGTTATCGAGGCTGACGGGGACTACGTCTATCTCTACGACAAGGACGTTAACTTCATCCGTGAGGCTTATCCGCGCGCCTCTACGACGGGTGTACCAAAGTACTATGCCCAGTTCGACGGCGACCAGACGGGCGTAAGCGATGGCAACTTCATTCTGGGGCCAACCCCGAACGCGAATTACAGTGTAGAACTGCACTACTACTACGACCCCCCATCTATCAGCACCACATCGACTTCGTGGCTCGGTGAGAATGCCGAATCTGCGCTGTTGTATGGCTCGCTGGTTGAAGCGTACAGCTACCTGAAGGGCGATGGGGATATGTTGCAGCTATATACCAACCGATATAACGAGGCTATGATGCAGTTGTTCGGTATCGACCTACGATCAAAGCGGGATGACTATCGCGACGGAACAATGTCTAGAACCGGCTGAGGCCGTACCCAAACTTAGGAGGCCACAATGGCAATCACTCAGGCGCTCTGCACATCTTTCAAAGTCGAGATTCTGCAGGCTATCCACAACTTCACGCTGACCACTGGCGATGTGTTCAAGCTGGCTCTTTACACGAGCTCGGCAAGCCTAGGCGCAGCGACGACGGCCTACACGTCCTCAAACGAAGTAGGCGACTCGGGTACCTACACCGCTGGTGGCGGCACGCTTACGAATGTCACGCCGACATCGTCGGGCACAACTGCCTTCTTGGACTTTGCAGATATCTCGTTTACCTCTGCGACGATCACTGCGCGCGGTGCGCTGATCTACAACTCGTCCAAGTCCAACCGGGCAGTTGCCGTGCTTGACTTTGGTGCAGACAAGATTTCTACGACCGGTACATTTACCGTCCAGTTCCCAGCGGCCGACGCAAGCAACGCTATCGTCCGCATCGCATAAGGCTAGGAGACTGTCATGGCTAACACGACCCTAACGGGCTGGAGCCGTGGCACGTGGTCTTCTGGTGCTTGGGGTGAGTCAGCGCCTGTCATAGTGACGGGTGTATCGGCCACTGGCGCAGTTGGTAGTGTAACCGTCACTGGAACAGCCCTAGTTACTCCTACCGGTGTGTCCGCCTCTGGCGCCGTTGGTGACGCTATTGCTCGCGGCGACGCAAACCTGAGCGTAACTGGGGTTTCCGCTACGGGCTTTGTGGGTGACGCCATTGGTCGCGCGGGCGCGGATGTTTCTACGACCGGTGTCTTCGCCACAGGCGCTGTTGGTATTCTTACCGCTACTGGCGGGGCTACTGTAGTGCCCACGGGCGCGTCCGCTTCTGGTGCTATTGGCGACGTAACTGTTACTGGTGGAGCGCTCGTAAGCCCGACTGGTGTTTCTGCCACAGGCTTTGTCGGAGACGCCATAGGGCGTGCTGGCGCTGATGTATCCCCAACTGGGGTATCCGCTACAGGCGCAGTTGGTACCGTAGACGTAATCATACCTACTATCGCTGAGCCGACTGGTGTTTCAGCTACTGGCCAAGTGGGTCAGGTGCAGGCCGCTGCAGGCGCAGTGGTTGTACCAACTGGAGTTTCGGCTACAGGGTTTGTTGGAAATGCCCTCGTGTGGGGGTGGATACTTCCACCTACGACAGATAACTGGGATGGTATTGGAACTACAAATACGCCAGCGTGGGCAGCGATTACCCCCTCGGATGGTTCACTGTGGACACAAGTTGACCCAGATGCTACAAATACATGGACGCCGCTTGAGCCGACCACGGCTCCTTCGTGGCAAGACATCACTACGTGAGGATGACCTATGCCTAGTACCTATACTCCGAACCTCGGAATTGAACTTCCGGCAGACGGCGAGCTTGATGGTGTATGGGGGGATGTTGTCAACGACAACATGAATATCCTCGACCGCGGCATCAACGGCGTCTTGAGCCTGTCGCTAAGTGGTACGTCATCCACGCTCACTACATCTGACGGCGCTTTGTCCGATGGACAGTACAAACTCCTACTGCTTACCGGCAGCCCAAGTGGTGCGCACACAATCACACTTGCCCCGAACGACGCACAGAAGATTTACTTCGTGCGTAATACGACGGCGCAGAGCGTAATCTTTACTCAGGGGTCTGGCGGCAACGTGACTATCGCCACTGGTGATAGCGGGATCATTTATGCGGACGGGGCTGGCGCGGGCGCGGCTATCGCGAATCTGACTGACCACTTCGCCATGAGCTCGGTAAATATCACCGGAGGCTCGATCACTGGCCTTTCCGACTTGGGCCTCTCTAGTACCATCCCGTTTATTGATTTTGCTGAAACGGACACCACAGACAAAGATGCGCGGATAAGCCTGTCCGGTGGAACGCTTGTCTTTGACACACGCACCGATAATGACGTGCTGGTTCAGGAAAATATGCGCATCGCCTCTAATGGCAACGTAGGCATTGGTACCGCCGCTGACGCAGCTACGGAATTGGAGTTATCTTCCACCACTACCCCAACTGCGACATTTATTGCCTATATCTCCGGCACCACTATGACTGTGACGGGTATAACAACTGGAGCGCTCGCTGTAGGTGATCGGGTATTTGGAGCTGGTGTCGATTGGAACACGGTTATTACAGCACAGCTTACCGGAACTACCGGGGCTAGCGGTACATATAGTGTAAACAATAGTCAGACGGTTAGCGTTGCGCCAACCGGCATCGCTATGTCCTCTGGCGCCGCAGGTAGAAGTGTTTTGCGCCTTACCAATACCGACACCACTGATGCGGCAGGGCAAACAACGGGTGCTATTGAGTTCTATGGCTCTGACACTACCATCGGGGCGGGGGTTAAAGCCTACGTGGCCGCTATTTCGGAGAGCACTTCCCCTGATACGTCGCTTCTTTTCGGTACAAGCGACAATACTTCCACCGCTGTGGCGGTAGAACGTATGCGGATCACTTCCGATGGTCAGGTTCTCGTAGGCGACACCGCCCCCAGAGCTACATTAAACGCTACTGGCACATCAGCGATTACTCCTACCCTCCAACAAACAGGCGCTGGCACATCGACATCCGCCCTCGGATTGTTTAACTACGGCGTGAGTACAACGTCTGAACCATCAGTCGTTTTCAGCAAGTCCCTCAATGCTACTATCGGCTCTCACACCGCAGTGACATCTGGGACGCAACTTGGGGGTATCGGCTTCCACGGTAGCGATGGGACAGCTTTTGCTAGCGGCACATATGTTTTATCCGAAGTGGATGGGGCTGTTGCAAGCGGGTCTGTTCCCGGTCGCTTGAGATTTGCTACGACTCCTGTTGGTGGTACTGCCCCTGCCGAACGTATGCGCATCGACAGCGCAGGCAATGTAGGTATTGGCACATCTAGCCCCGCAGTAAAACTGGATATTGCTGGCGATGGATCGCAGGCCGTAGTCTATAGGACGAATAACACCCGATATGCCGCGCTCGGTGATACGGGTGCCACTGATGATGGTGGCGTTTTGCTATACGATACAGCCGGCGATTTGCAGTCAGTTATACGGGCGCAAAGCAATTCCTACGTTCAGGGCGGAAACTTCGGCATTGGAAAAAACAACCCAGCTGTGGCGCTGGACGTGGTTGGCGCAGGGACTTTTACTGGGAACCTGACGCTGACAAGTACAGGCCCTGCTATGATTTTTCAGGAAACTGACACTACGAACGTAGACGGTAGGGTTAGACGTCAAGGTGGGGATTTTCTTTTTGAAACCATCACCGATGCTGGTACCTTAGTTAGAGAAAACTTTAGTATTTCCAGCACGAGCGTTTTGTCCGTTGGTGGCCTAGCCACTAAGCAGATTTTAAACGTGGACTTGCTGAGCACCTCCACCGACTACACCCGCACGTCAACAACTGAGGCTGCGTGGGGCGCAACTCTTACCTACACACCAGTAAGCGCATCGTCGCGGACGATGGTTTTTGCGTACCTGTATGGGGACATCCAACAAACTGGTACTGATAATGACGCAAACGGACTTTCCACTGCTTGCTACAGAAATAGCGCGGGGACGTTTGTCTCATTTGGAGCGGGTGACACCAACGTAGGGTTTTTAGATTTAGCCGCAGGGCGCGTTAGCTATAACGTGACTGCTTTTGTAGACTTAGGGTCTACCTCTAGGTTCGGCGGGGATGTCGTGATACGGAATTGGGGGAATGTGGATGCTGACGGGACAGCTGGCTTTGCGGCGACACTAACTAGCAACCTTCTACAGATACTTGTCGTGGAGTACATATAATGGACAAGCAAGCTATTAGCGCAGCACTCGCAGAGCATTTCGGCCACCGTGATTGGACGTTGATCGGGAGCGATAAGGTTCAGCTCGATGGATCAGACGAAGTGGTCGAGATTTCGACGCTCGATATTGCGACCCTGCTTTCTAAATGGGGTGAGGCTAAAGCCGCACTAGATCGCACCGCTGAATTGA
>Ga0105102_10000639_pt1 | contig 10761 bp, 5 predicted proteins | sample PPLLaktember2015_FD_87032 | JGI IMG/M metagenome (GOLD analysis project Ga0105102, IMG submission 87032) | Freshwater sediment microbial communities from Prairie Pothole Lake near Jamestown, North Dakota, USA - PPLs Lake P7 Core (6) Depth... | ecosystem: Environmental > Aquatic > Freshwater >...
ACCACCGCGATGGTGTAGGTCATCGGCTTGCCCTCTTTTTCCCTGATACCCACCGTGAATTCCTTTTCCGGTTCCAGCTCCTCACTCATCCTGATCTCAGGATGAAGCAGGGTGGCAGGGTCATCGACCGTCACATGGTGCACTCCGTAAAGGCGGATGGGTGCATCGTTCAAAGCAGAGCCGTATGGCTGGATGAGGGTGATATAAATATATAAGGTAGGCGCCATGCCCTCTTTGATGTCTACCTCAAATTCCGTTTCGTTTGCCGTGCATTTTACCCAGAAAATATCCTTAACAGCGCTTCCGTCTTCCAGGCTGACCAGCGCACGGCTTCCGGGGGAGGAAGGAATTTTCACCTTCATCTTTTCCCCGGTATTGTATTTCTCCTTCTCCGTTTGGATGGTCAGGATGGTAGCGCCTTCCGGCAGGGCGTCACTCCTCCAGCCTCCCCATTCGGAGACGTAAAAGGTCACCCCGCAGGCATGTCCGTTCTCCGGATCACGGGCGTAGAGGAGGTATCTTCCGTTGTCGTTCCAGTTGTTGTAAGCCACTGTCAGATTTAACTTTTCAGAAGAAGCGGAAGTCTGAAGCGACCATCTTTTCAGGGGCTGGTAATCATTTCCGGTGACGTACCTGGCCAGATAATCATCTCCTGATTCCCACCACCACCGCCAGTCAATTTTGTAAAGAGACACCTCTACCCTGCCCAGCGATGCGGGATTCCCCTCCGGCGTCAGGGCAATCACCTCCGGCAGATACGTTTTCCCGGTGGAATACCAGCCATCCTCCTCTTCGGGCATCCTGATTCCCAGGTATTTCTTATAGGGAGAGAAAGTGGATTGTTGGACATTGATGCTGAAATCGCCCCCTTCTTCAAACACCCTGGTGGTAAAGAAAATTTTCATCTTTCCAGGATAAGAGGTTGACGCCGGGAAGTTGAGGGGTACCGCCGATACTCCGTTCTGATCCAGACGACCCTCAAAAAGGAGTTGTTTCGAAGGAAACCAGGTTACCCCGGGATGGTCAAAACGGAATTTCTCATAACCTTTGAATTCCGTTTTACCGGGGAAAATTTCCGTTTCCACAATGGCTTTCAGAGAGGAGGCCACCGCCCCGTGAAGCCATTCGGCACGCAGCGGAGCCTGCTGTTGAACACCGGCCTTAACCAATTGCGGCAACTGAAGATCGATTTTCAACCGGTTGGGCTTAACGGTCTCTATTTTCAGTCTTTTCTCAAATACGGCCCCTCCAGCCTGAATCCTGGCATACCAGTTCCCCGTCGGATCATCCGGATGCGTTTCCACCGGGAAATGATAAAACCCATTCTCTGATCCCGTGGCCACCCTTTTGACCACTTCCTGTCCCCGGGAATTAGTAACTTTCAAAATGACAGGGATATTCTCCGGAAGTCGGTTCTCCGGATCATCCAGAATAAAGGTGAGGTAAATCAAATCTCCGGGTCTCCAAACCCCTCTTTCGCCATAAATAAACCCTTTAACGCCTTCCTGGATGGTCTCTCCGGAAACATCAAAACTACTGAGGGAAAGCGACGACCCGTCATCCAGCCGCAGATAACCGGTCTGGTTCCCCTTCTTTGCCACTGCCACAAATGGTTTTCTTTCCAGGGTGACGGAAGCCATGCCTTCCCCGTTGGTGGTACATTTACCCAACAGTTGCTGCTGATAATCAAAAACCGAGAGCTCCACTTTCTCTTCCGGGAGGGCTTTGTCAAGGGCTGTAACGGCAAAAGTATAGCGGAAGCCCTTCCCTTCCTTGGCCAGGATGCCCAGGTTGGAGGCAAATATGTTCCGCGACACAAAACGGTTGGAGGTAAAGTAGGAGTTGTGGCAGGGGTTGTCCCTTTCCTTCCATTCGTAATTATCAGGCCAGTAGTAAAGGGAATACCAGCCGGGAGCATCCCAGCTCTCTTCTTCCTCCTCCTCCGCGGAGTCAGTGGTCTCCACTGTTCCGGATTCCTGGTTACCGCAGGCAAACAGGGAGTACTCTTTCCTGAACCGGAGTTCTACACGGTACACAGCACCCTGTTCCGGCTTAACGTAATCATTCAGTTCCAGCCGGTAGGTACTCCATTTGTAGAGGTCACTCTCTTTGGGAGGAAGGAGTTTGACTTTCCCTTTGTACACCAGCCGGCCCACCTTGATCAGGTCATTGTCGCCGTCGACCTGGTTCTCCTGAAGGAACTGCCGTATATTTGATGCATAGATTTTAATGATCCTCAGGTCAATCGCTTTAAGACTTACCGCTTCAAACGGGAACGTCATCGACCCCTGGTCCGGCACAATGACCCCTTTGCCCAACAACCTGATTTCAGGTCTAAAATTCTGAAAATTCACCGGGATAACTACATTTTCCTGTAGGGATTTTCCCTCGGTACCGCGAAAACCCCGGAAAAGGGTCAGGGTGGTTTCCCCGGTGATCTTTTCTGAAGGCCACAAGGTTAACTTGTTGCTTTCCACCTGCCAGACAAACGGTGTATTATTGCCCAGTTCTGCCAGTCCGACAGGTGACTGACCGGCATCCAGCGGATCGGAAAAGGAGACGGTGATTTTCTGCTCAGGGTTGTTCGCTACCTTGCTCCCCATCACGGTGAAGCCTGCCCTTCCGGGTATGGCGACCGTGATCTTCCCGGATTCCCTTACCCCGATGAGCTTTCCTGTCCATTCCACCTTCAGCTCCCTCGATTTTTCCTGGTCACGGTCCAGGCTGTCGATGAGCAGAATGTGGGTCTTCTGATCTGCTTCATGCATCCAGGTTATGGCGACCGGTTTACCATTGTATTGTGCTTTGACCATTCCAGTCACTTCCCCATTTCCGGCTACATCGGCTGTGCGCAAGACTCCTTTCCAGGTGAAAAGGCCTGCGCCTGGTAAGGTTACCACTTCCACGCTTTCCTCTTCAAGGGAGCAGTCCTGTTTCCTGGTGTGAAAGGAGAATTGCAGTTTCCGGTAGGGCTTTTCCACATCTGTCAGTTTACCCAGAAGAAAAGTCACGTCGTAAACTTCACCGGAAGAGAGCCGTTTCTCAGGTATGAAAGTGAACTCTCCTTCAGGCCGGTAAACCACCTTCCCTTTAACCTCTGGTTTCAGAGTGATCAGCAGGTCCAGGTTTACCTGTTCCGGGTTGAATTCCGGGGGAAGCTGCTTCAAACGAATGACCACCGGATCAGCGGCCGATATCTCCCCGGAAGTAAAGGAAGACAAATAGCGTGTGAACCCCGGGTCAGGTTGTTCTTTCCCGGACTTGCGGTCACAGTTGGTCAGCATAAGCAGGATAACCTGGAAAACCAGGAAGGCCTTCAGAAAATCAATTGCCCTTTTCATAGTGATTTTTTATTAACGTATTGCAGCAAAACAGAATATGATTGGAATATAACGCCACATTTCTTGAAATAAATATAAAGACTTTAGATGGAAAAAATGCAGAATAAATTACTTTTCCATAAAAAACAGCTGTATTCTGGAAATATACATCCTCAGTTAGGATAATTTTTTGATCTTTGTGAATGCCATTCTTTTGAAAACTATTCTTAATATTAATACTGAAATTATGTATAAGATTCTGACACTTGACAAGATAGAAGCCGCTGGATTGGTTCATTTGCCGGCTTCTGATTATTCCATTGGCAATGATTTTCAGGATCCTGACGGGATCATTCTCCGCAGTAACAATCTCCATGCCAGGGAGTTTTCTCCTGAAACCATTGCCATTGCAAGGGCAGGTGCCGGAGTAAACAACATTCCCGTTGACCGGTGTACGCAACTGGGGATTGTGGTTTTCAATACCCCGGGAGCCAATGCCAACGGGGTGAAGGAGCTCATTCTTGCCGGTTTGCTGCTGGCCTCCAGGGATATCTCCGGTGGAATTCAGTGGGCAAAAACACTGATCGGCCAGGGAGACCAGGTGCCGGCGCTGGTGGAGAAGGGAAAAGCTAACTTCGCCGGCAGCGAAATCAGCGGGAAGACCCTTGCCGTAATCGGCCTGGGCGCCATTGGCATCCTGGTTGCCAACGCAGCGCTTAACCTGGGAATGAAGGTAATCGGTTATGATCCCTATCTTTCGGTGGCCCGGGCACAAAAACTGAATGTGGACATTCAGCTGGTCTTTAAGCTGGAATCAGCCATTGCAAATGCTGATTTTATTTCCATCAACATCCCCCTCTCCCCGGAGACAAAAGGCTATTTCAACCGGGAGAAATTCAGCATCATGAAAAGGGGAGTCAAACTCCTCAACTTTGCCCGTGGGGAACTGGTTAATAACAGCGACCTGGCCGAAGCGCTCGGGGAAGGTAAAGTGGCCTGCTACGTTACCGACTTCCCCAATGAAGAAACGCTGATGATGAAGAATACAATCTGCATTCCCCATCTGGGCGCCTCCACGACCGAATCGGAATTAAACTGTGTGACCATGGCCGCCGACCAGTTGCGGGAGTATTTTGAGAAAGGCAACATCATCAACTCGGTCAATTTTCCCAATATGGAAATGGAAATGAGCGGAGGGATGAGACTGGTGGTTGCCAACCGTAATGTCCCATCGCTGGTCAGCCAGATTTCATCGGTTCTTGCCGAATCAGGCCTGAATATTCAGAATATGATGAATAAAAATAAGGTGGAAATCGCATACAACATCATTGATGTCGATAAACCTTCCATCAGTGAGGAAGCCCTTGCAAAATTAAGTGCCATTGAAGGTGTCTTTATGGTAAGGAGCATTCCCGTACTTTGAACGGAAACTGAAAATTGGAAAAATCCCAACGTATAACTATAACAGTAACTCAATTTGGTAAAATATGAAAGATTGTTTGGCAATTAAAGCAGCAGACAACATCAGGATACTGGCGGCAGCAATGGTCGAAAAAGCCAGATCAGGCCATCCCGGCGGAGCCATGGGGGGAGCAGATTTTATTCACATCCTGTACAATGAATTCCTGCGTTACGATCCCATGGATATGACGTGGAAGAACAGAGACCGTTTTTTCCTGGACCCGGGGCACATGTCACCCATGCTGTATGCGGTGTTATGCCTCGCCGGCTTTTATTCCCTGGAAGATCTGAAGCAATTCAGACAATGGGGAAGTGTTACGCCGGGCCATCCTGAGGTGGATCTTCTCCGTGGTGTGGAAAATACTTCCGGCCCACTGGGCCAGGGCCATGCCATGGCCGTGGGCGCAGCCATTGCGGAGCGCTTTCTGTCGGCCCGCTTCGGAGAGTGGATGGAGCATAAAACCTATGCGTTCATTTCTGACGGAGGCGTTCAGGAAGAAATCAGCCAGGGAGCCGGTCGCCTGGCGGGTCATCTCGGGTTGCACAACCTGATCATGTTTTACGATTCAAACGACATCCAGCTTTCCACCACCACTTCGGAAGTGACGACCGAAAACACCGCACTAAAATATGAGGCCTGGGGGTGGAGCGTCATCACCATAGAGGGGAATAACCCTGAGGAAATCAGGAAAGCTCTGAATAAGGCCATAAATGAAAAAGAAAAACCCACCCTCATCATCGGTAAAACGATCATGGGGAAAGGAGCAGTGAAAGAGGATGGCAGCAGTTACGAACGACAGACAGCCACCCATGGCATGCCTCTTGGCGAGGCCGGTGCCTCTTTTGAAAAATCGATCGCCAACCTGGGCGGAGACCCTGCCGCACCTTTTTCCATTTTCCCGGAGGTGGCAGAAACCTATGGTGTAAGGCGCCAGGCCTTGATCAATGAAGCGGCTGAAAGAAAAGAGGCGGAGAAAGCCTGGGCTTCGGAAAACAGGGAACTTGCCGCAAAACTGGAACGCTTTTTCTCCGGAAAGGCTCCCGAATTTGACTTTGCTTCCGTTGCCCAGAAAGAAAATCAGGCCACCCGGTCGGCTTCAAGCACCGTCCTGGCTGCCCTGGCAGGAAAAATCGAAAACCTGGTGGTCTCATCGGCCGACCTGTCCAATTCAGATAAAACCGACGGCTTCCTGAAAAAAACAACCCCTTTCAGAAAGGGCGATTTCTCAGGATCATTCCTGCAGGCTGGTGTCGCCGAGCTGACCATGGCCTGCGTCATGAACGGAATGGCCCTACACGGCGGGGTTATTCCGGCCTGTGGCACATTCTTCGTTTTCTCCGACTATATGAAGCCGGCGGTCAGGCTGGCTGCCCTGATGGAACTTCCGGTGAAATACATCTGGACCCACGATGCTTTCCGGGTGGGAGAAGATGGCCCCACCCACCAGCCGGTGGAACAGGAAGCCCAGATCAGGCTCATGGAAAAACTGCTTAACCACAAGGGGCACAACAGCCTGCTGGTGCTTCGCCCGGCAGATGTGCACGAAACCACGGCAGCCTGGAAAATGGCCCTCGAAAATGTTTCTACACCCACCGCACTGATCCTTTCGCGACAGAACATCACCAACCTGCCGGTAGCAGGAAACGGCTTTGAATCAGCTCTGAAACTGGAAAAAGGAGCATACATTGTCCAGGACGATGCGAAAAATCCGGATGTTGTCCTGCTGGCCAGCGGATCGGAAGTTTCCACCCTGCTCGAGGGTGCTGCTCTGCTCCGGCAAAGAGACCAACTCAGTGTCAGGGTCGTTTCAGTCCCTTCGGAAGGTCTGTTCAGGCAACAACCTGAAACGTACCAGAAACAGGTGCTGCCCTGCGGAATTCCCCGCTTTGGCCTCACTGCCGGTTTGCCGGTCACCCTCGAAGGACTGACTGGTGATACGGGAAGCGTTTGGGGGATGAATTCATTCGGATACTCGGCACCCTACAAAGTACTGGACGAAAAGCTGGGCTTTAACGGGGAAAATGTGTATATCCAGGTGAAGAAACTGCTGGCGGGAGTTTAAGGGTATCATGCAATGAAAAGAATCCTTCTTTACTTTTTTATCATGGCTTCCTCCTTCGGTCTCAAATCCCAGGTTCCCGATTCCACCGCCCTGATCATTATTGACATTCAGCAATTCTATTTCCCCGGGGGATCCGCACCGCTGGTCAATCCGGAGGCAGCAGCTAAAAAGGCGGCAAGCCTGTTGGCCTGGTTCAGGGATCATCACAGGCCTGTTGTGCACGTCGGACATATTTCACGGACAGGTTCGGAATTTCACCCGCTGGTCATGCCGGCTCAGGGGGAAAAGGTAATTATGAAGAAAGAGGTAAATGCCTTCCTGAACACCGACCTGGAACAATTCCTCAGGTCGGTCCACATCAAATACCTGGTTTTATGCGGAATGCAAACCCACATGTGCCTGGAAGGAGCGGTAAGGGCAGCCCATGACCTGGGATTTGAGTGTACAGTTGCCGCCGATGCCTGTGCCACCCGCGACCTCACTTTCGGTGAAACGACGGTGAAAGCTGCCGATGTGCATGCTGCTACACTGGCCACATTGAAGAGTTATGCTGCAGTGAAAAACGCAGGGGATATCACGAAGAGGTAACCGGAGAAAGATTTCGGATTTCGCCCGCCCGAACGACTGAAAACACCAGGAACAACAATGATTCGGTTTTCGTTCAGTCGGGCGGGGATGTGCAATTTCGGATTGAAAAGCAGGAGTGATTGCTGGTAAATCCGAAATCGTACATCCGAAATCCGAAATCTCTTCAAAGCTCGATCCCCAGCACCGTTTTTCCCCAGGCGGAGGCCATAAGGTGTGCCCCTGCCATCGAGGGATGTACCCCGTCGGGCGACCAGTGTTTGGCAGGAGCCTGTTGAATGGCCTCATCAAACACCCGCTGGAAGGGCACGAAAACAGCGTCAAATTCCTCGCTGAGCTTTTTTGCCGATTCCCGGTATTTCCTCACCGGCTCAACCCAGCTTTCATCCACGGCAGTGGTTCCCGGCAGTGCAAAGGGTTCACAAATCACCAGGTTGATCTTGGGCAGATTTTCCCTGGTCAACTTAAGCAGGTTGCGGAAATCGGTTTCATATTTTTCAACGGTTCCGTCATAATTTCCATTCCGCATGTGCCAGTAATCGTTGATGCCGATCAGGATGCTCAGCAGGTCAGGTTTCAGGTCCAGACAATCTTTCTGCCACCTTTCAGCCAGCTGGTACACTTTATTTCCGCTGATTCCCCTGTTGTAGACGTTAATGGCCATTTGAGAGAAATGGTCCAGCAAAGCCGAGGCGGTAATGAAGGCATAACCCCTGCCGAAAGAATCGGCAGTATTGGGCAGTTGTTTCTCTTTTTCCCTTCCGGCATCGGTGATGGAGTCACCCTGGAACAATAGGGTCCCGTTCGGAGGGAACAACAATCTTTTTTTCCGGGGTGAAGTTGGCAAGGCAGCGGATAAAATGGCCGGAACAGAAATCATAGCTCCGGCAGCCAAAGCCGTTTGTTGTAAAAATTTTCTTCTTGCAGCGTTCATGTTTTTGGTTTTATAAAGGTTTTCTGTTGGCTGATCAGGCGGTGATAATCAAAGAGGATGGTATGCTCACCAGCCATTTCTGCTGCTTTTCCAGCAATAAGGACCAGTAGCCGGCGCTCACCAGCAAAAGGTCATGGTTTTTCAGCATTTCTTCCCTGATCTCCATGTTGGTCACTATTTCAAACTGACCATACATTTTGTCTTTGTTTCCGTTTTCCCCGGAATTAAAGACAATCTGCTGAAACAGGTCCACATCGGCAAAAAACAGGGTAACCTGGACATCGCCGTTGTCGGACAGCAACCGGGCATACCGGGTCAGAAAAGCATCTGAGGAACTCCCGATCAGGACAAAAGCACGGTTCACCGCATGGAGTTTTTTATCCAGAAATATGCCGGCCGGGATTTCAGTCCTGGAAAGGATGGCCCTTGTTCGTTCGTCAAAAGCCGGATTAAACCATGACTTTTCCTTTCCGGTGACTTTGTAGTAAATGGTGGCCGGATTGATAATTTTTGAGGTGAAGTCGATCATTTTTCCAAGGAGACTCCCCTCATAAATCGACTGGCCAACACCCATGATCAGCATGTCGTAATCCCCGTTATTCGCCTGATCTGCAATATCCGATTCAATATTAGCGGAAATCCTGAAGATTTTTTCTACCGGAAGACGTAGTTCAGAAGAAACTTTAAGCAGGGGAGAAAAACTTTCAGTCTCATAACTGTCGGTGTTGGTCTGGAACATATCATCCGCCGGAGAGAGGTGCAATGCCGTAACGCATCTCTCCTTCTGACTTTTAGGGATAAAAGCGTTGGCCAGCCTGACCATTGACTTTCCCCTTTCAGGATTTCCAAACGACAGCAATAAACGGAAAGTGGAGCTGCTTACAGATTCACTGACAACAGACGGTGTTTTATCTCTGAACAGGAACCCGATAAGATCAAGCACGGGAGCTGTCATAAAAGTGGTGACCAGCGCCATAATGACCAGCATGGCAAAGATTTCAGAAGAAAAGACCCCCAGGTCATACCCGATGTTCAAAACCACCAGTTCCACCAATCCCCGGGAATTCATAAGGGTTCCGATGGTGATGCTGTCTTTCCAGCTCTGTCCGGCAAATTTGGAAGCAGCAAGGGCGCCAAAAAATTTACCTGCGATGGCGGTCAGAATGATGATTCCGGTGATTTTCCAGAGGCCGGGATCATTCAGCAGGGTGATTTCAGTCCTCAGTCCTGTGTATACAAAGAAAAGCGGCAGGAACAAAACCAGTGAAACATCTTCGACCTTTTCGATGAAGATGCTCCTGAACCGGTGGTTATCCGGCATGATGACGCCAGCCATAAACCCGCCGAAGATGGCATGTATCCCGATGAATTCAGCGGCAAAAGCAGAGAGCATAAGCACCAGGAAGAACAGGGCCACGATGGGTTTGGTCAGGTTTTCCCTGGTGGAATGCAACTCACCGATCCTGGCAAGGAAAGGCCTGACGACCCTGAGCATGATTAAAACGTACAGGACAGAAAGGAGGATGGTGGGTACGGCGCTCACCAGAGAACCGGCTTTTACAATGGCAATGACCATTGCCAGTAGGCTCCATGCCGTGATATCATCGACAGCAGCGCAGGTAATGACGAACAATCCCAGTGGGGTCTTGTGCATTCCCCTTTCCTGCATAATCCGCGCCAGTACAGGAAAAGCAGTGATGCTCACCGAAATGCCCATAAAAAGTGCAAAAGAGTGAAAGGGTACTCCGGGGGGTGCAAACCGGGAAAAAAGCCATAAAGCCAATATCATCCCCAGCGTAAAGGAAAAGGCAATTCCGGTATGGCTGATGATCAGCGCGTTTTTCGCTTTCTCTTTGAGGGATTTGAAATCCACCTCCATCCCTACCATGAACATAAACAACACCAGGCCGATCTGGGCCAGAATGTGCAGATTGCCCAGAGATTCCGCCGGGAACAGGAATAAGTTGAAATCCGGCCAGTAGTATCCCACCAGAGAAGGCCCAAGGAGAATCCCTGCAATGATCTCCCCGATCACTACGGGTTGCCGCATCTTTTTGCAGATCCATCCAAAAACCCTGGTTACCAGAATAATAACAATAATCTGTGCAAAAAGGATGATCAGGGGGTGCCCCAGGCTGGAGGTAAAGGAACGGATGACCTCCTCCCAGTGGCTTAACCTGAGCGGAAGCACCTGTATATCGCGGCCGGCATCTGAACCTTTCCCAAAAACATTGATCAGGTAGATCAATACGATGAAAAAGCCGATAACGCTCACATAATAAAGGCTGTTTCTGTAGCGCTTCATAAAAACTGAGATCCCCTCTGTTTCAGATCTGCGCAAATATAGAATAATCCATGCTACCTCCTAAAATTTCAGGGTTTAAAAATAACCCGGAAG
>Ga0105102_10000640_pt1 | contig 10760 bp, 7 predicted proteins | sample PPLLaktember2015_FD_87032 | JGI IMG/M metagenome (GOLD analysis project Ga0105102, IMG submission 87032) | Freshwater sediment microbial communities from Prairie Pothole Lake near Jamestown, North Dakota, USA - PPLs Lake P7 Core (6) Depth... | ecosystem: Environmental > Aquatic > Freshwater >...
GAAGCGCCAAGCGCGAGGCTGGCTTCTGTATAAGTGGAAGGTACGGAGGTTAAAGCGTCTTCACTCACGGTAAATATAATAGGAATTGCAGCCAAAGCCATGGCCACACCCCCGACAAAGGCATTTAACCGGGTGTCGTATCCAAAAACATCCTGGAAAAAAGTTGCCATCACCATGAGTGCAAAAAAACCAATGACAACGGATGGGAAACTGGCGAGCAATTCGATGGCAGGCTTGACCCATTCACGAAGCCATTTAGGAGCAAAAGCGGCTGAAAATAAAGCTGCTAAAATGGCAAGAGGAGCCGCGAACAATATGCCGATCAGAGTAATCTTCAGTGTCCCAACAAAAAGAGGCACTAACCCATAACGCGGATGATCGGAAACCGGGTACCATTTTTTCCCGGTCAGGCTTTTAAAGGTTGCTTCATCTGAACCAGCTTCCACCTCATTTCCTTTCCCTGATAGAATTGAGTCCTGGGTAAACTGCTCAGCAGTCATTTGGGTGTCTTTTTCTATTCCATAACGTTCCGGACCCGATTCCACTTCCTCTTCTCCCGTGTATCTTTCGGGTTGCTGAAGCGTTTGATTTTCTTCGGTTTCTCCATACCTTTCCGGTCCTTCCTCTCCATAAACCTCAGTATTTTCTTTTTGTTTGGATGAGAATATGGGTAACGATTCTTTAAAAACGAAAACAAAGATCAGGACGATGATTGTGATGTTAAGGAAAGCTACCCCGGTAATAATATACTTGGAAAGAAACTCAGATATCCTGAATTTCCTTTTCAGACTGTCCTCAGAGAACTTGAATCCCTTGTCAGGTTTTTCCTCCGGTACGGAAGCCATTTCGTTTGTTTCTTCCGGAACAATTACATCCTCTTTATTATCCACTTATTTTTAAATTTAAAAAGAGATTGTCTCATGAGTTAGAAAATTCTCTCGCTAAGACGCCAAGTCGCAAAGAATTATTTTCAATTATTCCCTTTGCGCCTCTGCGTCTTTGCGAGAACCCAACTTACGAGAAATCCTTAAATGAATTCATTGTTAAGAAAACCCATTACTTAACCGGGAAATAGCCAAGTTCAGTCACCAAGCTTTGGCCTGCAGGGCTGAGTATCCAGTCAACATATGTTTTAATTTCGCCTGTCGGCCTGTTTGTCATATACATATAAAGGTAACGGGAAATGGGGTATGTACCGGCTTTTATGTTTTCAGCTGTTGGTTCAACTGCAGGGCTGCTATCGTCTTTTTTAACTTTGCAATGTTTCACGCCGACAGCATAAGCAGCACCACCATAACCAATTCCATTTTTATCATTTTTTACTGCATTTACAACGGCGGCAGTTCCTGGTAAAGTCTGACAATTGGATGCATAGTCAGTTTTTACCACTTCATCTTTAAAGAAGACATAGGTACCTGAACTGTTTTCGCGGCCATAAAGCTTAATATTTGCATCAGGACCGCCAACCTGTTTCCAGTTGGTAACCCGGCCTGAGTAAATATCGCTGAGTTGTTTAAGGGAAAGTTCTTTCACAGGATTTGATTCATGCAGGAAAATAGTGATCCCATCTTTCGCACATGGAATTTCAATACCCATTGTATTATATCTTTCTTTAAGCTTATCCATTTCTGATCTTTTCAGCGGACGGCTTGAATTGCAGATATCAGTTGAGCCGTTGATAAGGGCAGAAATACCCGTTCCGGAACCACCACCTGTAACCTGGATAACAACCTCAGCATTGGTTTTCATATAAACTTCAGCCCATTTTTGAGCCAGGATAACCATGGTATCCGATCCTTTTACGGTAATTTTTTTCGGGGCAGGCATGAATGCAAAGCCAATGATGGCAATCATTATCACACTTGCCAGTACGATGAATTTATTTGTTCTTCTCATTTTTGTGTTTATTTAATTGTTTATGAATCAAAATTAATTAAAATTTCGCCTGGATTCTGAAGGTCAAAACATTCTGAGCGAAGACATCGCTGTAGTCGAGAACTCCCGGAACATTATTCACTGTATATTTTGTAGTTACATTGCCAACTCCATCAGCATTTACACCTGTTTTTTCATTCATTGGCATTTCATAGGCCAGCATGAGTTTAATGTTATCCGTGAAATAATAATTCCATCCAATAGTCAATGTTCCGTAAGCGATATCTGAAGTTCCGCTTTTGATTGTGTTGGTGTTGACAGTTTTGGTAGAATTCAGGATTTCGGTATTTCCTTCATATTCAGGATCTGCATCTTTTGTGGTTGTTGTGCTTCCATCCCATTTAGCCAAACCAAGCTGATCGCTATCCAGTTTTGTATTCGGATCATAATAATCCCAGCGCAGGGCAAACTGATTCTTTTTGCCAACATTCTTAAGAAACCATACATAATATCCTGTAAAATTCTTTTCAATTCCCGGTTTGTATAATGATGTTTTAGTAGTAAGATTGTTGATGGTTAGCGTATCGTTATCAAGCATCGATGATGAAGTGGTTGTAGTTGTAACTTTATCAGAAGCGGTGAAGTATCCGGGATAGGCATTTACACCTGTAATATACTCTCCTTTTATGGCAAGACCACCAAGGATGTCAGCATAAAACTGCATCTCAACACCAAACCAGTTTCTCTTCAAACCATCGCCAACTTCAACTCCTTTATTATAGGTATAATCTGAATTTACAAGGTCGTAAGAATTTGCCTTTATTTTTCCAAAATATCCATGTGCTCCAACGTTAAGCGCTCCTAAATTTCCCAATTTAAATTCATAGGTAACCCTGGCCATCAGGTCTTTATAATTGTCAAAATCCCTGATTGAGTTATTTGCCTGGTAATTGAGGGCAGCGTTGCTTCCATCAAGAATAACAAGATTTTCATTGCCATTGAATAATGCTATCTGAGCTTTTAAAGCAAGCTTTGGCGGTGCAATTTCAAGCTTGGCGCCAAGGGCCCTTTCGCCCGGGTAGAGCGCTGTAATTACTTTTGAACGCTCTGGCAATTCCCGGCTGCTTGACGAATATTCAACTTCATAATTGGGCCTGTTGAACTGACCCATCCATAGTGAGAAAGTTTTCATCCAGGGATCGTTCAGTTGCGCGTAGGCATCTTTTAAAACGACATTTCCCAAACCGGAAGCAATATCGGGTTGAAAAACGAATGCTACACCTGTTACAGGTTCATACTGAAATTTAACCCTTGCGCGACGAATCGAAAATGTGTTGAATGGATAAACAGCCGGATTTTCAAAATTCTGAAACTGCGCCTGGATATAACCCGATACTTTGATCTTTGTCAGTTTGGCTACATCATTTTCAGTCGTTGCAATTCTTTCTTCAACACCGGAAATACGGTCCTTTAGCGTTGTAACCTCGCCCGATAATGTATCTGAAGAACTTTGTGCTGATAAGCTATTGATCTCACAATTGATCATTATCATCAAGCTTAATGAAACTGTTGCTTTAAAGTAATTTCTCATTTTCATGACTCTTGTTTTGCAATTTTGGTGCAAAAGTAATCCAGCAATAATACCTGTAATTTAATTTAACCTTAATTTAAGGTTAATTTTTAATCAGAGACTTAATAAAAAGTTTACAATAGCTTTAAAATGACTTAAGATTGCCATGATATTTTTGCACAATCAAAAAATTAAAAAAAAATGAAAAAGACAATCTTAACTATCGCAATATCGCTCATCATCGGATGGACAATTGCCGGAAATGACTTGACACCCGCCTCAGGTTCAGCCAATTCCCCGGTAATGTCAGTTACATTAAAAGGCCAGGTAGTTGACTTTAATTCTGGTGAATCATTAACCGGAGTAGAAGTAACCATTGAAGGCACAGACGCAAAAGCCTACACCGATTTTGATGGTAACTTTGAAATCAAGGATGTAAAACCGGGAAATTATAATTTAATTGCTTCGTACATTTCATATAAAAATAGCCTGTTGGAAAACTACACAGTTTCGGGCGTTGAAAATAACATTGAAATAAAACTTCAGTCCTCAAATTAGTTTTTTGAGGGTAAATTAAATTCGCATAACAAACGAAAAGCTGTCCTACAGAGGATGGCTTTTTTTATTTTAGTTTTTTTGTTGATGAGAAGTGATTCATGCATGAATAGATAACAATGGGAAGGTGAAGAAATTTGTACCATCATATAGAAAAACCGCACTTCCTTATCCAGGATAAAACGAACTCCTTAATAATTTCTTTCTGAAGTCAGGGTTCCGCTTTCATCAAACATTTTCCATGTTCCGGTTTTTCCGCCCATTGTATAATGCATTTCGTAAAGTAACCTTCCGGCGTCATTCCAAATGAACCAGTCGCCATCCTTTAAGTCATCTTTGTACCGGGCTTCGGCCACTTTTGTCCCTTTCTGGTTGTAGTTGATCCACAATCCGTCTTTTTTCCCTTCTTTGTAGGAACGTATTTCGTGCTTTTCACCATTCTCAAAATAGGTGATCACCTCGCCTTCTTCATGGCCATTTTTAATACTAAGCTTCGTTTTCGGGTTCCCGTTTTCATAATATTCGGTATGAACCCCTGTATAAAGCATGTCTTTTTTGTAATAATGCCCGTCTTTTATTTCAAGTTCCTGGGCATTTAAATTAGCTGAACCAATGTAAGCGATCAGGGCGATTACCAAAAACAGTTTTATTTTCATATCGGTAAAAAATAATTGTACAAATTTACACTTTAAGTTAATTGACGTTTAAACTACAGATTAATGTTTTGTTACGGATTAGTAAAGGTTGTAGCTTACCCTTACCTGGAATCGGATTCCCGGGTCAATCCTTGAAAAATACTGATCGGCAGCGTCATACGATTTAAAAACCGATTCTTTGCTTTTATTGAGCAGGTTCTCAATCTTTAATCCAATCTGGAGGCGATTATCCTTTCCCACTTTTTTGTTTGAATTGAAATTCAGGCTGTGAAACGGTTCAGAATAAATATCGGGACGGTCCACGATTCCGGCATATTGCAAAGTCTGTCCCTGAACATTGTAATAAAGACCAGCTTCAAATTCTTTCCAGAATCTTTTTTCGCCGCCATCGTATGCCAGCCCTGTGTTGATGATATAGGGTGACTGACCGGCCATGTCACGGTATTCATCTATAGATTGACCTGTCCGGGCATTTTCGATCCGTGAATCGTATTCGGTTTTGCTTAACTTAATTCTTGACTCGGTGAAAGTCAGGTTAAGTAAAAACCTGATATTTCGTAAAGCTGAACCAAGGGATTCAAAATTATACCGCCATTCGGCTTCTGCACCAAAAACTTCACCATCACCAACGTTTCTTGGCTGAAATGAACCGGCTTGTGTAGCATACTGAACGATTTCGATGGGATTGTTAAATTTCTTGTAGAATCCGCTTAATGAAAGCATTTGCCCGTTCGGTTGGTACCACTCCCAGCGGAGGTCGAGGTTATGAATGTCAGTACTTATCAGGTTTCCATCCCAGTATTCAATCCCGGCAACATCATTGGCATCGCGGAACAAACCACCAATAAAAGTGCGGCCGCTTATGGGATCATAAATCTCGGCGTACGAAAGTTCCTTGAACGAAGGCCGGGCAATAGTTTTTGCATACGACAGTCTGAGGTTTTGCTTTTCTGTTAAACTGTAGATAAAATTAACCGATGGAAAAAAATCAATATCATCAAGTACTAAGTCATTGTTAAGGACATTGGTACCAAGCTGATCCTGTCCGGTATAGCGCTGGGTAAAGTTTTCAATCCTTAATCCGAGAATGGTTTTCAGGTTATTCAGTAAACCGAGTTCGGCGGAAACATAGCCTGAAACATTATTCGTATTTGCATTAAATTGGTTTGGATTGGTTGGTACGAAACGGGCTTCATAAGTGGTACCCGATGTTGGTGAACCTTCCATCGGCCAGAGATTTTCATCATAAAAAAGCTCATCCGGATTTCCGGTTAAAGGAACATTTCGAATGTTGAGTGCAAAGCTTCTGATCTCATAATCTCTTTCTTTATAGGTATAAACACCACCAAAACGGAATTTAGCTTTCTGTTGATTGAATTTAAATTCCTTTGTAAGGTCAACTATTCCGGCAAGGTTAACTTCATCCAGTTCGCGCCATATTCGTTCGGGAAATCCAACTTCGGTTCCTATTGAAAAAGTCCCATCATCGTTCACTTCATAACGGGTAAACCTCACGTCAGGATCTTCCATTTTTGCAAGGGTAGGTGATAGTTTCCAGTTTAAAGTCCAGGTTGAGTTGCTAAAAGCATGTTCACCATCAAGCAAAATATTAGTTAACGATCGTTCACCATAGTCTAAGTTATGCTGTAATCCATTGAAAATTGAACCCTGGTCAGAACCCTGGTAATCAAAAATACCTGCTTTTGACTCACCGTTTTGCAGGTGCATAATGTTCAGCCAGTACTTTGATTTTTTTGTTTTTACAGCGAATCCTGCAAGACCGCTCAAAAGCACATTGTTCACTCCAAAATCGCCCACCTGGTATTCACGAACATCCATTTCAGTTACATCCGGGTTTCCGCTTAGTCCATAGCGGCCAAATTCAGAATTTTCGTAAAATTCACTTTCATTTTTGTAGGAAAGTGCCACATTATATCCTATCGTTATTTTTTTATGAGCAATTTGGTTTCCCAGAGAAAAACCGAAGCTGTAATCCATGAAACTTTTTTCTTTCATGGCTGCCATTGTCGGATTAAAGTCCTCCAAAATTTCTCTGTATCGTTGTCCTTTTTCGCCCTCAGGATTGCCCACCACCTCCGAGAAAAACGGGATGTCGGAAGTAGCCGGGATGGCGCGTGTTCCATCATCAAAACCAAGAAAATCAGTTTTACCTCCTTGGTAAGTGAGATAATCAGGATTGAAGTGCATAGCTGGATTGTAACCGGCAGTTACGGAAATATTCCCCATTTTTTCTTCCGGGAAATCTTTGGTTTCGATGTTGATCACCCCGCCGGTAAAGTCAGCAGGTAATTCTGCGCTAAAGGATTTATGAACGATGATATTATCAATGATGTTGGTTGGGAAAATATCCATTTGTATGCTGTTTCGGTCAGGATCGAGTCCCGGAATATCTACACCATTAAGGATGGTTTTAGTGTACCTGTCACCCAAACCACGAACGTAAACATATTTTCCTCCCTCAACTGAAACACCCGGAATGCGCTTCATAGAAGATGCAGCATCCGAATCGCCTATTTTTCTCAGGTTGGTTGCCGATATTCCATCCAACACATTGGCTGATTTCATTTTAATGGTCATCAGAGCATTTTCGGTATTGCGAACCTCCTTTGCTGTGACAGTTACTTCCGATAATTCAATAGAAGCTTCTTCGAGTCCAATATCGTTCAGTAATGTTACTTCACCCGGTTTTACCTGAATCTCCTTTATCGTCGTGGCTTGATAGGAAATATAGGAAATTGTGAGGTTGTGTGTCCCGGGTGAGACATTTAAACTAAACTTACCATCCAGATCTGTGATGGTTCCGTTGGTCGTTCCTTCGATAAAGATTGTAACACCAGGCAGAAATTCACCGGTTTTTGCATCAAAAACAGTACTTCTGATGGTTCCGTTTTGTGCAAAAGTCAGTTGAACAGACAACATTAGCAGGAGGAGAATAATATTCCTTTGGTTCATATTACTTTTTGATTATTGCACTTATTAGAAAACTAAAACACGCAGGGTCTTTCCCTGCGTGTTTTAGTTATAAAATACTAATCTGTATTATAAGATTAAAACTCATCAAGCGCTCCTGATACAGCAGCCCATGACCATGTTTCGAATTTTGAAACATCGGCGCCAACGGTATTGCTGCCTGCAGCAACTGAAGTAACGAATGCATCAGAACCTGCAATGAAATAGTCAGTCACAACTGTTCCATCCGGAATAGTAGCTTGTAAATTGGAAGCTGTGAGTCCTGTGGGAACCAGGTCAAAATCCTGACTGGCGGCTATACCAAAGAAATAAATACCCATCATTTCAACAATGGAGTTGTCATCCAGATCAACCAGTCCTTCAGCAGCGCCGGCATAAACAGTTCCATTCTTTATGATGTGGCCATCTTCCATTGTACCTTCGGGGCCATCAAGCTCAAAGCACTCATCTCCGGGATTTACAACAATAAAATTATCAAGTGTACCTGCCCACGACTGGTCGGTATCTACGGCATCATCACCCGTATTCCAGATGAGGGCATTGGTAACATTGACCGTACCGCCAAACAATTCAATTCCGTCATCCTGGTTCGCTATGATCTCAACGTATTCAATAACAGTTCCTGAACCTACACCACCAAGGGTTAAGCCATTGATTTCGTTACCTTCGCCGATGTTTGCACCACCATGACGGATGGAAACATAACGAAGTACACCTGAATTATCAGCAGCATTGGTGCCACCGTATAATCCGTTTTGATCTGATGGTGGAATCCCTTCGATCTGGACTGCTTCAGCATCAGCCGAAATGGGCGCATTTCCAAGGATCAACAGTCCACCCCAAAGACCGTTCAAATCAGGATCGAGATTTGGGCTGGCTATTTGTCCCGGAGCTATTTCATCAGCTACGGAAGTAAATATGATGGGCTGGGTCGCTGTTCCTTCAGCCATAATTTTGCCACCGCGTGCAATGATGAGTGCAGTTGCATTGGCTCCTGTACCTGCTTCACCTTTAACAATAACACCTGGTTGGATGGTTAGGGTTACACCTGATAATACGGCTATACGAGCACCTAATACATAAGTTTTACCTGTAGTCCACGTTGTATTTTGGGTGATGTCAGCTGTAATAGTGTTACTAGGAGTGTTATTATTGTCGTCATTATTATCATCATCTTTACTGCATGATGTCATTACTACCGCAGCTGAAGCAAACAGCATTGCAAGAACCTTAATACTTAATTTTTTAATTTTCATACTTGTTTGTTTTTTAAATTTTAATTTTGCTGCAAAGCAACACCCTGAATAAAAAATAGAATTTAAGTTTAGCTTACCTTAATGTTAATTTTTAGTTGGAACTATTAATGAAAAATTAATATTCAAACGGGTGAACATGAATAATTTGAAATACCTTTGTGTCTGATATGGAGGCAAGTAATGAAACAATCCTCATCGTTGACGATGAGAAAGACATCCTTGAATTTTTAAAGTATAATTTTGAAAAGGAAGGATACACGGTTCATACCGCTCAAAACGGAATCGAAGGAAAACAGATTGCCCTTAAAGCCAAACCCGATCTGATCATACTTGACATCATGATGCCCGGCATGGATGGCGTTGAGCTTTGTAAGGAACTCAGGGAAATTCCTGACTTCGGCGATGCGCTTATTATTTTTCTTACTGCTCGTGGTGAAGATTACAGCCAGATTGCCGGGTTTGAAGTTGGGGCTGATGATTACATCACCAAGCCGGTGCGTCCCCGCGTATTGCTTGCCCGGGTTAAAGCTTTGTTAAAGCGCAAGGGCAGGGTAAAATCGGATCAGAATATCATGGAATTCAATAGCCTTGTCATTGACCTGAACAAAAGAGATGTCATTATTGGCGAGACTTCTATCCACCTGCCAAAAATAGAATTTGACATCCTGGTATTGCTTGGCTCTTATCCCGGTAAAATATTTACCCGTGAAGAGATCTATTCAAAAATTTGGGGCAGTGAGGTCTATGTAAGCGATCGCACCCTGGACGTACATATCCGAAAGCTTCGCGAAAAAATCGGCAGCGACTACATTAAAACAATTAAAGGTGTAGGTTACGGTTTTCAGGATTAAGCTGTAAATTTGCCCCCTGTATGAAAAATGCTACCCCCCGACAGTTAGCTGCTATTGCAGCAGCATGGGTTGCAGGATTTATCTTCCTGTTGGCGATAATCATTAAGTTAATCATTCCGGCTTCTTTATCATGGTGGGCTGTGTTTTTTGTTCCAGTTTTAGTTTTCCTCTGCGGAACATTGGTGTTCTATTATTTCATGGAGAGCTTTATTTATCGAAAAATCAAGCTGATTTATAAAACCATTTATGATACCAAGGCAGGACAGGAAGAAAAACCACAAAAACAAAAAAAGATAAGAAAAGACATCATTGATTTTGCCGAATCGGAGGTGATTGAGTGGAAGGAAAAAACAGCCAAAGAGAACAAGAAACAAAAAAAACTTGAGAAATACCGGAAGGAATTCCTCGGAAATGTTTTCCATGAACTGAAAACACCCATCTTCAATATTCAGGGCTACCTTGAAACACTGAATGAAGGCGGACTCAAAGATGATACGATCAATACCAAATTCTTAGAGAAAGCCATTTCCAATGTCAGCCGTATTGCCGAAATCGTGGATGACCTGCAGATGATATCCAATCTTGAAGAGGGAAGCTTTTCGCTGGTTGAAGATAAGTTCGACATCCTTAAGCTGGTGACTGAAACGATTGAATCCCTTGAGATCAGGGGTAAAAGCAAAAACATCAGCCTGTCGGTTAAAGAAGGTTGTGATAAATCGTTTTTGGTCATCGCCGATCGCGAAATGATCCACCAGGTGTTGAATAACCTGATCACCAATTCCATTAAGTACGGTAAAGAGAATGGCCGCTCCCAGATCGGGCTGTACGATATGAATGAAAATGTACTTATTGAAGTTTCTGATAATGGCCTTGGAATTGATCCCAAACATCTTCCCCGCATTTTCGAACGGTTTTACCGCGTTGACTCCGGGCGCACCCGCGAAATGGGCGGCACCGGGCTGGGTCTTTCTATCGTGAAAAATGCCATCCAGCTCCACAAAGGAAA
>Ga0105102_10000643_pt1 | contig 10729 bp, 9 predicted proteins | sample PPLLaktember2015_FD_87032 | JGI IMG/M metagenome (GOLD analysis project Ga0105102, IMG submission 87032) | Freshwater sediment microbial communities from Prairie Pothole Lake near Jamestown, North Dakota, USA - PPLs Lake P7 Core (6) Depth... | ecosystem: Environmental > Aquatic > Freshwater >...
ATTGAGATTGCCCGGAAAGAGAAGGCTGACGCAGTCTGCCATGGCTCTACAGGCAAGGGAAATGACCAGGTACGTTTCGAACTCACCTATTATGCCATGGAACCTGGCATAAAGGTTATTGCACCTTGGAGGGAATGGGAGTTCACATCGCGTGATGAACTTATTGACTATGCAAAAAAACATGGTATCCCAGTCCCGGTAACAAAGAAGAAACCTTATAGCATGGACAGGAACATGATGCACATAAGCTATGAAGGTGGCATCCTCGAGGACCCATGGAATGAGCCCAACGAAAACATGTTTCTTACCACCGTGTCACCGGAAAAGGCACCCGACAAACCGACCTATGTAGAGATTGATTTTGTCAATGGTGTTCCCATGAGGATTGATGGAAAGTCCATGTCCCCCGCCAAGATTGTTATGTTCCTCAATAAGGTGGGTGGCAAGAATGGCATCGGAAGGGTCGACATGGTTGAAAACAGGTTTGTTGGTATGAAATCAAGGGGTGTCTACGAGACACCTGGATGTACAGTCCTTCATGCTGCCCACAGGGCCATGGAATCAATCACCATGGACCGTGAAGTAATGCATCTCCGTGACAGCCTCATACCGAAAATTTCAGAACTCATTTATTACGGGTTCTGGTATTCACCTGAGATGAACATACTCAAGGCATTGGTCAATGAGAGTCAGATAGGTGTTACGGGAACGGCGAGGATGAAACTCTATAAGGGAAATTGTATCGTGGCAGGGCGCAAATCTGACGTATCCTGTTACAGACAGGATTTTGCCACCTTTGACAAAGACGTTGTCTATGATCAGAAAGATGCTGGCGGTTTTATCCGCCTCAACTCGCTGCGTCTCCGGATCAGGGCAATGTTGGAACAGGGCCGGTGCTAATTACCGGGAATAAGTATTTCGTATATCGTTGTTAGTATTTTGCATATCGTTCTAAGATCGTTTGTTTGCCATATTCGTAATACGAAATACTAAATTACAGAATTTAAACGATATACGATATGTTATATACGACGTACGAAGTTATGATGATGAGGTTGCTATGAATCACTATGATCCGCAGGTTATAGAAGAAAAAAGACAGGAAATCTGGGAGCGGGAACACTTATTCAGGGTCACAGAAGACGGAACGAAGGAGAAATATTACCTTCTCGAAATGTTCCCCTATCCATCAGGCAAGATCCATATGGGTCACGTGCGCAATTACTCTATTGGCGATGTGATTGCCCGCTACAAGAGGATGAGGGGATATAACGTACTCCATCCCATGGGGTGGGATGCTTTCGGAATGCCGGCGGAGAATGCCGCCATCGATCGCGGTATCCAGCCTGCAACGTGGACCTATGAGAATATTGACTACATGAGAAAACAGCTCAAACGACTCGGGTTCAGCTATGACTGGGAAAGAGAGATAGCCACCTGTGACGTTGATTACTACCGGTGGGAGCAATGGATGTTCCTCAAGATGTACGAGAAGGGACTCGTTTACAGAAAAAGCTCCCCTGTAAACTATTGCCAGAAATGCCAGACGGTCCTTGCAAACGAACAGGTTGAAGGAGGCGTATGCTGGCGCTGCGGGGAACAGGTTGTCCAGAAAGAGTTAACCCAGTGGTTCTTCGGTATCACCCAATACGGTGACGAGCTCTTCGAGTATTGCGATAAGTTGCCTGGATGGCCTGAGCGGGTCCTCAACATGCAGAAGAACTGGATTGGAAAAAGCTATGGTGTTGAAGTCGATTTTTCCATGGAAGACGGCACTTTGCTGACCATCTTCACCACACGGCCCGACACGCTTTTTGGCGTTACCTTTATGGTACTTGCACCTGAACATCCTTTAGCAACAGAGCTTCCAAAGGGAACCCCCCAGGAACAGGCTACCCTCGACTTCGTGAAAAAAGCAAAGGCCCAGGACAAGAGTTTCAGGGCTGAGATAGCGATCAACAAGGAAGGTGTCTTCACGGGAAGATATGTTACCAACCCTTTAACAGGGACAAAGGTGCCCATCTATATCGGTAACTTTGTACTCATGGAATACGGAACCGGTGCCATCATGTCGGTACCTGCCCACGATCAAAGTGATTTCGAGTTTGCCAAGTAGTATGGCATCCCAATTATTATCACCATTATGCCTGAAAAAACGACCCTGGATACGGCAACGATGACAGAGGCCTATGAGGGCGACGGGAAGATGGTTAATTCCGGTCCTTTCAACGGAAGACAGAACCGGGAGGCAATCCCGTCGATTATCGATTATCTTGAAGAAAAAAAGCTGGGAAAGCGAACAGTAAATTTCCGCCTGAGGGATTGGGGAATTTCCCGGCAACGATACTGGGGGGCACCCATTCCGATCATCTACTGCGATAACTGCGGTACAGTTCCTGTTCCCTACGAGGATCTCCCCGTTGTCCTTCCCGTCGACCTCGCAGTTACTATGGTAGGGAAATCGCCTCTCGCCGATCACGCTGAATTCTACCAGGTAGAGTGTCCGGTGTGCAAAAAACCGGCACGACGGGAAACAGACACAATGGATACCTTTGTTGAATCTTCCTGGTATTTCCTCAAATACGCATGCCCCGAATACAACGAAGGTCCTCTTGACAGCAAACGGGTCAATTATTGGATGCCCGTTGATCAGTATATCGGGGGTGTTGAGCATGCAGTGCTCCACCTCCTCTATTCCCGGTTTTTCAACAGGGTGCTCAATGAATTCGGTCTGGTGGCAGCACGAGAGCCCTTTGAAAACCTGCTGACCCAGGGCATGGTCATCAAAGACGGGGCCAAGATGAGCAAATCAAAAGGGAACGTGGTTGACCCTGATTACATGATTAAAAAATACGGTGCAGATACTGCAAGACTTTTCTGTCTTTTTGCGTCTCCTCCGGAAAAAGACCTCGATTGGAGCGACAAGGGCGTTGAGGGCTGTTCCCGTTTCCTGCAGAGGGTATGGAGACTCATATCAGAACACATTGATGACATGAAAGGCGTTGAGGCAGCGCTTGAACCGTTAACAAGCGATAGTGAGGCTATCCAGCTTACCTATCTCATGCATAAGACAATCAAGAAAGTCACCGAAGATATTGACAGGTTCCATCTGAACACTGCTATTGCCCGCATAATGGAGCTTGTGAATGGCCTTTACAAATTCCTTGAAAAGGAACGCAAGGATGATGCGACAAAGAGGCTTGTCCGTGGGACTTTTGAATCCCTTGTTACCCTTCTCTTTCCCTTTGTCCCCCATATCGCTGAAGAACTGTGGGAAATGCTGGGCAAAGATGCCCGTTCGCTTGGCCAAGAGTGGCCCCGGTATAACCCACGATACGTGGAGGAAGATACAGTACTCGTTGTAGTCCAGGTAAATGGAAAACTGAGAGACCGCTATGAGGTCGATCGAGATATGGACCAGGAACAGTTGAAGGAAATTGTCTTTAACCTGGACAACGTAAAACGGCACCTTGAGGGAAAAACGGTTGTCAAAACAATTGTTGTTCCCAATAAGCTGGTGAATATTGTCGTTAAGTAACGCGAGGCGGGCGGGAAGCGAGAGGGGCATGATAAAAAATTCGGCGAGAGGAAAAGGCAATGGAACAAAATAGGCGGTATTTGCTATCAGCTATGAGCTAATTTACATATGGAATACATGATGAAATCAAAAAAATATTTGCTAATAATAGTCGTACTTTCTTTCCTGCTCTCTGGTTGCGGATATGAGCTGGTGAGGGATAAGGGGATTTTTAGCGGGGAGATCGCCACCGTCTCCGTGCCCATCTTCAAAAATCCTACCTATGAACCCCATGTCTCGAAGTATGTTTCGCAGGCATTTACCAAAGAGCTCATGGGATCAGGGGTTTTTAAACTTGATAAGGCAGCCACAGACGGCTATATTGAGGGTACTATAAGGGACATTCGGACCATGCCAAACACCTTGAGCAAAACAGGAATTGTCACAGAAAAGAAGATATTTATGGACGTGGAGCTTGTTTTGTATAGAAAAAATGGAACCTTCATCAGAAGGTGGATGTTCTCTGACAATGAAGTTTACAGGGCAGACGTTCCCAATTTTGAAGAGTATAACAAGAGAACTGCTTACGAGAAAATATCCGAGCGGATGGCGCGCAGGTTTTCCGCGGCCATCCTTGTGAATTACTAGATTATGCTTTCCCTTGCAGAAAGCTGTGCACCTTCTTTGAGAGTCTTGACACTTTTCTTGCGGCGTTGTTCTTGTGAATCACGCCTTTCGATGCTGCCCTGTTGATATAAGATGTAGTTTTCTTCAAAACCGCATCAAGAGATTCCTTGTCTTTATTCTCTAAGGCAGTTGCAACCCTCTTGATATGGGTCTTCATTGTCGATTTAACATGAGAATTCCTTAATCTTCTGCCCTCAGACTGACTTGCCCTTTTTATTGCCGACTTGTTCTTCCTCAAAATCTAACCTCCAGCAAATTTTGGTTTATTTACCATTATTTTGCTGCAAAAGTCAATAGAAATTAAAGAACCCAGGCGAGAGGTAATGGGAAAGGAAGCTCATAGCTCTAAGCTGATAGAAACTGCAGTGCACTTTAATACTCTTTGCTCTCAGCGATATGCCCTATGCTTTCTTATATATGTCGGAACGCATTCTTAATCGTTTCTATTTTCACGGGCTGGCTAAAGAGAGAAACCACTAAAAAAATGATAAATGAGGCAGGCAGGGCAATAACCTGTGGGTCTATCATGTTCCATGGGTGGCCCGCAAGGCTGTCAGTACCAAAAAAGTACTTCGATAGCCCTATAGCCTTTGACTCCTGCTCATGGACAAAAAGCATCCAGAGAAGTGAAAGTGAAAAACCACAGAGAATGCTTGCCTTGGCACCGACCTTGGTTCCCCGTTTCCAGTAAAGGGCAAAAAGATATGCCGGTATAAAGGTTGCCCCGCACAGACTAAAGAAAAAGGCTGTTGCTATGGCAATAATACTTTCCGGCAGGAAAAGCCCGATTATCAGTGTGGCAAAAATGCTGAAGACAATCCCTATCCGTGTAACAATGGTGGTTTCCGCCACCGATCGTCCTCTTAGGAGGGCCTGCTCAAAGATGTCTCGGCTCAACGATGTGCCAATTGCGTGAAACTGGCTGCTATTGGCGCTCATAGCGGCCGCCATGAGGGTCACAAGAAAAAGTGCCACAAACCATTGGGGGTAAAATGCATCGATAAACAGAGGTATGATCTTGTCCACATTCCCGTGTACTGCCTGAATTGACAATTGCCCATACCCTTCATAGAAGAGAACGTTTGTAAGGGCCCCAACAGCAAAGGCAATGCCTGTAGTTAAGATGATAAAAAGGGCAGTAAAAGGGATGGACCTGTTCAACTCCCTATCAGATTTTAGGGTCATAAATCGGACGTTAAGCTGGGGCTGACCAATTACCCCAATGCCTACACCCATTATCATTGTTGTAATGATATACCACCAGAGCGGTGATCCACCTTGAGGCATGGAAGTAAACCCTGTGTGTCCCAAGGCCTTGAGATGGTCCGGCAAAAGAGACGTCAACCCTGATAGCGTTGCATGGCCTTGTGCGATGCCACCTACGGAGGCATAGGTTGATATTCCTATCCCAAACATCACCACCACCATGATTATGCCCTGGAAGGCTGATGTGTACAACACCCCTTTCAGGCCGCCCCATATGACGTAACACGCGGTGATGAGAAGAAAAGCAAGAAAAGCCGTGGAAAACGGCACCTTCATGTAGACTTCAATAAACCGAGAAATTCCGATAAGAACTGCTGCTGAGTACACGGGCATAAAAACAAGGATAACAAAACCAGCGAATCCCTGGATAAACCTCGATTCGTATCTTCTCCCCAAAAGTTCCGGAAATGTGTGGGCGTCGAGGGCCTTTCCCATCTTCCTCGTTCGCTTGCCAAAAACAACAAATGCAATCCAAACACCAACCAGAATATTGAGAAAGGTTAACCACGTTAGGCTAAAACCGTACAACGCACTGATACCTCCGAACCCTATGACTGCAGAGGTGCTGATGTAGGTTGATCCGTAGCTTAACGCCATGACGAGGGGATGGACCTGCCTTCCTGCAAGGAGGTAATCGGAGACTGTAGTTGTCTTTCTGTAGCCGAGGTAGCCCAGATAGACTGTGGCTGCAAGATATACCAGGGTAAAGGTGATCAGGTAAAACATGGTTATGGAAGTTTCTCGATCAATTCAATTTCTTCTTTTTCCCAACGGATTTCTTCCCGGTAATCGCCATCCTTCTCGGTAGCGCCCTTGCGCCAGTTGATAATCCCATAGATAAGACAAAAAAGAGCGCAGAAGATTGAGAGCGTGTATCCGAGAAAAACCCAGGCATCACTGAATCCTAGCATAATACTATTAATGACATGCAGGTCACGATCATGTCAAGGGTTAACTGAGGGCTGCGGTTATTGGCTTTTTGTATCGCATCCGCCTGATCAGCTTCTCGGCCTCCATGGCAAAAAACACGATCGAAGAAAGGGCAAAAACGATCATCAGCTCCCAAAAAGAGAGAGGATGTGTTTTGAATACTCTATTCAGGACGGGTACGTATATGGTCGCCAACTGGAGCAATAATGTTAGCATAAACGCGCCAAGCAGCGGTTTGTTTGAAAAGATGCCCTGTTTGAAAAGGGATTCACTCTCCGAACGAATAGCGAGCACGTTTCCCATCTGGCTCAAACAGAGCACAGTAAAGACCATGGTCTGCCAGTGGACATCTCCTGCCCTGATAGACCATGCCTGAGTAAAGATACAGACAAAACCCATAAGGAGTCCCACCAGAAAGATACGGATACCAAGCCCTCCGCTGAATATGCTTTCCTGAGGCCGTCGCGGCGGTCTGTTCATTATGCCCTTTTCAGCAGATTCAGCAGCAAGGGCAAGCCCTGGAAGACCGTCAGTGACCAGGTTTATCCAGAGAATGTGAATTGGGAGAAGAGGGATTGGGAGACCCAGAAAGGGAGCAAGAAATATGGTCCATATCTCTCCTGAGTTGCTCGTCATAGTATATTGAATAAATTTCCGGATATTATCAAAGATTCTCCTGCCTTCCTTCACAGCCCGCACGATGGTGGCAAAGTTGTCGTCAAGGAGAACCATGTGGGATGCTTCTTTTGATACATCCGTGCCGGTTATGCCCATGGCAATGCCGATATCCGCTCTTTTCAGCGCAGGGGCATCATTCACTCCATCACCAGTCATTGCGACAAACTGATCCTTATCCTGAAGGGCTTTGACAATCTTTAGTTTCTGTTCAGGGGCAACTCTTGCATAGACTCGAAGATGGAGCACCTTTTCCTCAAATTCTTCGAGAGGCAGCCTGTCGAGCTCTCTTCCGGTAATAATCGCCTTCATCCCGTCCCCGACAATGCCGAGCTGCCTCGCTATAGCCCTTGCGGTAACAGGATGATCTCCGGTGATCATTACCGGGGTGATGCCCGCAGTTTTACATAGTGATACGGCTTCTTTTGCCTCCTCGCGGGGAGGATCCATCATTGCTACAAGACCCACAATAGTAAGGTCTTTCTCAATATATCCGGCAGACATATCATTAGGGAGCTGAGACCATTCTCTCATAGCAATGCAAAGCACTCTCAGGCCATCTGCGGCCATCCTTTCATTCACCATATTAATCACTTCATGGTTAACAGGCTGCAATCCATCGGAAGTCAGGACATTGCTTGATCGGGCGAGGAGAATCTCTGATGCACCTTTTGTAAAAGATACGACCCCTCCCTTATCGCTCTCAGTCCAAACGTTCCCCCATGGCCCGGTGATTTTATGGAAGGTTGTCATACACTTTCGCTCGGAGTCGAAAGGAAGTTCGCTCACCCGAGGAAATAACTCTTCCATTTTTTCCTTTGCAAAACCACGCTCCCTGGCAAAGGCATACAACGCCGTCTCGGTGGGGTCTCCCATAACATTACCTTCACCATCCACTGCAGCATCATTGCTGATGGCCATTCCGAGAAAAAGCTTGCAGAGAATCAACTCGGAATGATTACAGCTATTCCCTTCTGAAACAACAACCCCCAACTCGATACCCTTCATTACTTTGGTATCAGCATAGATTTCTTCTACCCTCATTTTGTTTTGAGTCAGAGTGCCGGTTTTGTCAGAGCAGATGAAGGTCACTGAACCCAGCGTCTCCACTGCGGGAAGCTTTCTAATGAGGGCATTCTGCTTTACAAGTTTTCTTGCTCCCAGGGCAAGAGAGATTGTTACTACCGCCGGAAGGGCCTCCGGGATAGCGGCCACCGCAAGAGATATGGCGGTGAGGAACATAAGAAGGACAGGTTCTCCCCGAAACACCCCCACACCAAATACAACGGCACATATGACAAGTACGATGAAAGCAAGGTTTTTACTGAACCGTGCAAGTCTTTTCTGAAGAGGGGTTTTCACTTCTTCTTCATCCTGAAGCATTGTGGCAATCCTGCCAAGCTCAGTCTTCATGCCGGTAGCTACGACAACTCCTCTGCCTCTTCCATAGGAGGTTATTGTGCCCTTAAAAACCATATTCTTACGGTCTGCAATCGGCACGTCATCGGCAATGGCCGTGACTTCTTTCTCAACCGGGACTGATTCACCGGTCAACGCCGCCTCTTCTACCTTCAGCTGAAAAACCTCTATGAGGCGAATGTCTGCGGGAATCACCGCACCGGCTTCAAGAAGGACAATATCGCCAGGAACAACCTGTTCTGAGGGAATGTTGGATAATATACCTTCCCGGATTACATTTGCGGTAGGCGCGGCCATTTTTTTGAGGGCCGCAAGTGCCTTTTCGGCCCTGTATTCCTGGACAAAACCAATGACTGCATTCAATACGACGATAACAACGATGGCTATCGTATCAGAAAGTTCACCGATCACTCCTGATATGACAGCTGCAGTGATGAGCACGAGAATCATGAAATCTTTGAACTGATCCAAAAACATCATGATCACGGCCTTCTTCTTTTTCTCCTCAAGCTGATTCGGCCCAAATTGCTTGAGGAGGGTTGATGCGGAAGCGGAGGAAAGGCCCTGAATAGACGTCTGAAAGGCCTCCATTACCTTCCCCGAATCCATCTGGTGCCATCTATCCATAAGCACCTTTTTGTCTAACATCTTATGTTATCTCCGAAATACACTAAATAACTTGTCAAGGGTGTTCTTTTCGAGGTTTGACGCAGCCTCGAATTCCCCCGCATCAAGCCACACCCCTTCACACTCGGAGCACTTGTCGATTTTGATGTGATGGTAATCGATCTCGATCAGTTCCATACCACACTTGGGGCATCTCATAAAATGATCGTCCTTAAGCTTTTTCTTCTCTTCTTCCGCAAGCTTCAGGTGTTTTTCATGCTCCATTTTCTTCTTTTTTTCATATTCGAGCCTTGCAAAATATTCTTCTTCCTGCTCACTTGGTTTGTCAATCATGGTAAAACCTCCCCGTATAAATAATTATCAGTCAGCATGTCCCTATGTTTACTACCAAAATCTTCATCGGCAGCTAAAGTCCTTACAATATACACTATTATATTCTTTTCTTCAGTAACAATCCTGTGGCCGCCGGGGACAATGAGCATAAAAGGTGGCCTCTGCGAGCAGGATTGCCTCCTCTCTCATAAAATCGGTGATTATTTTGACCAGTATCTTCATGGCCGCTCAATCAGAAAAGGAGTCGCTCAATCTGCACGCACACCTTATCTTTTCGGCGGGTTACGCACAATGCCGGGGGGCTGTATCCCTCCGGACAATGATCTCTGCTCCCGAAACGAAAACTATCAAGGAGCAATATCCTCACGTTGTCACTCTTAAAAACAATTGTTCGGTATCGTCGAGATTGCACAACTCTGTCCCGGGTGACATCACTGCTGCAGCGCCAGCTGCTACACCATATCTCACTGAATCTGTGATTGAGTTTTCAAGGGCCAGGCGAAGCGTAATGCCGGCAACCATACTGTCCCCTGCACCTACCTTGCTCCTGATAGGCACCACTGGGGCTCGAAACCGCTTGAATCCATCACTCGCGACAACCATCACCCCCGCTGCGCCCAATGAGACCACAACCACCTCGCTCTGTCCTCCATTTACGATGTCCATTGCAAACGCTTCCTGCTCTGCCTCATCCTTCCGTTCGCGACCAACCAGGACGTGCAGTTCCCTTAGGTTCGGTTTGATCATGAAAACACGCCCTTCCAGGGCCAGACGAAGGGGATTGCCTGAAGTATCGATAATCACCCTCGCTCCGAGAGTGTGACCGACCCTCGCCAGCCGGGCATAGAAGTCGTCAGGGACTCCCGGAGGAAGGGCTCCGCTGCCTACGATGTAATCAGGTCTGGGATCTGCTTTTGAGACCATATCGATACAGAGCTCCCATTCATCTTCCTGGAGGGTGGGGCCTTGCATGCCGAATCGGTACTGCAAACCTGTTGATTCTTCGAAAACTGCGAGACTTTCTCTTGTCCATTCCCGCACGGGAATGAGGTGGTGGGATATCTTCTCCTTTTGGAGAAGAGACTCAAGTAAACGACCGGTAAGCCCCCCTGCCGTGCAGAACGCCATCGAGTCTCCGCCGAGCTTCTTTATGGCGCGGGAAACATTTATTCCTCCGCCGCCCGGTTCATACTCGGGATTTCTGCACCGGAGCTTATGTTCAGGCACCACGCGATGAAGGCTCGTGCTCTTGTCCACGGCCGAATTGACGGTAAG
>Ga0105102_10000644_pt1 | contig 10728 bp, 8 predicted proteins | sample PPLLaktember2015_FD_87032 | JGI IMG/M metagenome (GOLD analysis project Ga0105102, IMG submission 87032) | Freshwater sediment microbial communities from Prairie Pothole Lake near Jamestown, North Dakota, USA - PPLs Lake P7 Core (6) Depth... | ecosystem: Environmental > Aquatic > Freshwater >...
ATACTACCTGAAACTTATCATTAATACTACGTCCGCACTCAAGATCCACATCATCCTGTCGTCTGCGGGGCCAGACTCGTCATCGCCCACCCAGAGCAAAAACAGCTTCTTGAGTGTTTAAACGTTCAGGTCATTTGTACGCGATGATGTGCTAAACTTTTAAAGGTTGCGAACTATCATGCTTCTAAAAGGGGTGTAGAAGAAAATGCCGTTTTGCCGAAAATGCGGACGTCGACTCATCGAATACAGCGAAAGCTGCCCTGACTGCAGAACCTCCACAACTGCTCCATTGATAAATATAAAACGCTCGCAGAGTAGTCGGCAACTCGATGCGGGCAGAGACTCAAACTCGGCGAAAACTTTCATTCCACAAGTAGCATCTATTCAAATCAAGGCACCTGCCCAGACGGTTGTAGTGATTAAAAAAGTTTCTCCTGCGATAGTTGCCCCGCCCAAAGTCTCTATTGAAGTTAAAGCTTATGTGCCTGCGACTCCCGCAAAACCCAAAGAGCAACCCAAACCGGTCCTCTCAGCCAAGCACATAGTTAAACTCAAGAAGACTAAAGCAACAAAAGTAGTCGCCGCGTTTACTATTGCCAATGCGAGACCCGTCTCTGGTCTTCAAGCGCCTCAACCCAGACCTGCAGCACCTAAACCCCTAACTCAACCTAAACGAATTGTTTTGGCAACATCGGTTTCCCAACCAATGCTAATCTCCCAGCCTACATCTCTGGTTCAGCCAACTCATGTTGATCAGCCTGAACCGCTTGTTGCTCCCGTTAAACCCGCTGCCCCGCCGCCAATAGCAGCGCAACCTAAAGCTGTGTTTTACCCAGCTAGGCCTGCCGCACCGCCCAAACCCGTAACCCCTGCTCCAGTCTACCCGCCCCATGAAATCATAAAAAGCAACGTATCTCTCAAAGAAGACTTACTCGCTAACCCGCAGGATTACGAAACCGAAACCTTCCCATTCGACCTCGAATGTCCCCAAGAACATTTCTGGCCGGAAGGCGCGGCACTGCCAGTGTCAAAAGGAAAAGCTTACTGTCCGAAATGCGGTGAACGACTGGGTAAACCCAAACCCAAAAAGAAACACCGCCGTAGATACCGCAGATTATAGTTTAACGCTGATTTCCACGCCGTCTTCGCCTACCGGTATGTAGCGGCTGTTGTATTTGCCTGAGCGCCTAACATATTGGAGGTAATCGCTCATCTGGACCGCAAATATGCCCGCGTTATCAGCGAATACTGTAGCGCCCTTGTGTAGTTTGTTTTCAGCAAGTTTGAGGTATAGGTAGTACTCGGTTTTTTCGGCGTCGATGAAAGCTAAGTCAAATTGTCCCTGCAAAGTGGGGATAACATCCAGTGCGTTTCCGGTGATGATGGTGATTTTGGGTGGAACGTCTGCTCGCACTACGTTTCTTCCCGCTTCTTCGGCTTCGTCACGGTGGATTTCTATGGTGACAATTTCCGCGTCACTCTGCATTTCTTTGCCCATAAGGATCGCCGAGTACCCAATCAAGGTGCCCACCTCTAAAACATGATGTGGATTAGCTCTCCGAATTTCTTGAGCCAAAAGCCGTCCCTTTTCTGGTCCGATAATGGGCAAAAACTTGGTTTCCGCTGCCGTTTCAATTGCCGCTAAAATCGCTTCGGCGCTGCTGCTGGACTGGATTTGCGTCAAAGCGGCACCTTGATTTTGTCTAGGAACCGCGCTTGCAGCTTTGCAAGTTTCGGTGCTATGACGGCTTGGCAGTAGGGTTCTTTGGGGTGTAATTTGTAGTAGTCTTTATGGTAAGATTCAGCTTTGTAAAAAGTTTGTAGCGGTACCACTTCGGTGACGATGGGTTTGTCCCAGATGCCTTCTTTTGTGAGTTCCGCGATGAGGGCTTCGGCGGTGGCTTTCTGCTCTGCGCTATTGTAGAATATGGCTGAGCGGTACTGGGTGCCGACGTCTGCGCCTTGCCGATTAAGCGATGTAGGGTCATGCATGGTGAAAAAGATCTCTAGAATTTCGCGGTAGCTGATGACTTTGGGGTCAAAGTAGACTTGAGCTGCCTCGGCATGTCCGGTTTTGCCTGTGGTGACCCGTTCGTATGTGGGGTTGGTTACGGTGCCGCCCGTGTATCCGGGTTCGATGCGTTCGATGCCTTTTATGATGCTAAAAGCGGCTTCGGTGCACCAAAAGCAGCCGCCTGCCAAAATGGCGACTTCAAGGTTTTGCTTTTCGCTGGATGGTTGACTCATATTGACGCCTATACGGTTATGCTATCAGCTTGAAACATAAATTGTTGTGACTGTCATGCAACAGCAACGCCGAAGAAAACGTTTTTACCCCCTAAAATTATCTGCTTAGTACTAGAACAGGCGAAAACATGACTGGCGTTCTTGGGAAAATTAAAATTACACCTTTAGCGGCGGAGAGCTTGGGCGTCCGCTCTATGTGCACGCTGGTTGAGACTCCGGACGTTTCGATGTTGTTTGATGCGGGCATCTCTTTGGCGCCTTACCGCTTCAATTTGCCTCCGCACCCCATCGAATTCCAAACCATCAGTCGCCTCCGAAAGGTAATTGCTCAAGCCGCCGACCAAGCCTCAGTTACCACCATTAGTCACTACCATTTTGATCACCATACGCCCTCATTTGAGGATTGGGTTGGAAACTGGACAGAAGATGGCGAAACCGCCCGCCAAATCTATACAGACAAAACTGTTCTCGCTAAGAACCCTAAAGAAAACATCAACGCTACCCAAAGGCAGAGGGCTTGGATGTTTAATAAGACAAGGGGCAAACACGCCAAGGCGGTTGAAGCTGCCGACGGCAAAACCTTTAGCTTCGGAAACACTAACCTGCGTTTTTCTGAGGCGGTCGTTCACGGAACAGAGGAACCAGTTCTTGGCTGGGTCATCATGGCAACTGTGGAGCACGGTGATGAGCGGTTTATGTTTTCCCCTGACGTGCAGGGGCCAATGGCGAAGCGCACTGCCGAGTTGATTTTGGCTACTAAGCCGCAGATGATTATGTTGGGGGGTCCACCGCTGTATCTGGGTGGCTTCCGCGTTGACTACGCACAGTTAGAGAAGGGAATACGCAACCTTGAAAGCATTGTTGAAGCAGTGCCTACTGTGGTTTTGGAGCATCACATCTTACGCGATGAAGATTGGCGCAGTAAAATCGATCGCGTCTTTGCCAGAGCCGCCGAGAAAGGGCACACCATACAGACAGCCGCAGAGTACGCTGGGGCAGAAAACAATTTATTGGAATCCAAACGTAAACAACTCTACAGCGACCAACCGCCCTCAGAAGAATTCAAGAAATGGACAAAAACCCTCAACAACAAAGTGATCGCTAAACCCCCCATATAGCGGAAACTACATGTTTTGCCTGCGAAGGGTCTGGCTGTTTATCGCCACCAAAACCGTGCTCAAAGACATCAAAATCGCACCCACCGCCGGATCCACCACAATGCCAAAACCAGCGAAAACTCCAGCCGCCAGAGGCAACGCGAACACGTTGTAACCAGCAGCCCACCACAAGTTCTGCAGCATCTTTGAGTAAGTCCGCTTCGAGAAGCAGATAGCGTTCGCCACGTCACGCGGGTTATTTTTGACCAATATAACATCAGCGCTTTCAATTGCGACATCAGTGCCCGCGCCGATTGCAATGCCAACATCTGCCGTAGCTAAGGCTGGAGCGTCGTTTATTCCATCCCCAACCATAGCAACCCTGAACCCTTGATCTTGTAGCAGTCTGATTTGCTGGGCTTTCTGGTCGGGCAGAACCTCAGCGAAGTAGCCGTCGATGCCTAATTCTTCCGCAACTGCTTTAGCTACAGCTTTGGAGTCACCCGTTAACATGTACACGCGAATACCCTTGGCTTTTAGTTCTTGAACGGCCTGTTTTGATTCTTCGCGGATTTGGTCAGCTAAAGCGAAAGCGCCAACCAGTTTATCGTCAACTATAGTGAAGACAACGGTTTTACCTGAATTCTGAAGCTCCACCACTTTGGGGTCAGTCACCGAAAGTTTTAGTTTTTCCAAAAGGCGAGGTCCTCCAACATAGACTTGTTTGCCGTTAACTTCTGCCTTGGCGCCTTGCCCGGGGATAGCTTGAAAACCTTGACTTTTCGGTATGGCTACTCCTTTTGCATTTGCATGTTTAACTATGGCTTTGGCGATTGGGTGCTCTGAATTTTGTTCCACAGCCGCGCTATAACCTAAGAACTCTTCAATAGAAACATAATGCACCAAATCGGTTACTCCGACTTGCCCAATCGTTAAAGTTCCCGTTTTATCGAAAACTACTGCGTTCACATCTTTGGCTTCTTCAAAGGCTTTCCTGTCACGGATTAATACGCCTCTTTTAGCGGTTATTGACGTGGACAACGCCACCACCAGCGGAATCGCTAATCCCAATGCGTGCGGACAGGCGATAACAAGTACCGTCACTGACCGAGTTAACGCGAACTGAACATTGCCCAGTGATGCCCAAACCACAAAAGTCACTGCCCCCAGAATAATCGCCACATAGAAAAGAAGCGCCGCTGCCCTGTTAGCTAGATCCTGTGTTTTGGATTTGCTTTCTTGCGCTTGCTTAACCAGCTTGACGACTTGGGAAAGGTAGGTTTTTTCGCCTGTTTTTTCAATTCGTATTTGGAGTGCGCCTTCACCGTTTATTGCCCCGCCGATTACTTTGTCGTTGACTTTCCTTTTAACAGGCTTCGATTCTCCTGTGAGAAGCGACTCATCGACAGAGGACTCCCCTTCAACCACCACTCCGTCTGAGGGAACTTTTTCGCCTGGGCGGACCAAAACTACATTCCCAACTGCCAAATGCGAAACCGCAACGTCAACGATGTCTCCGTTTCTTACTACATGAGCTGTGGCAGGCATCACTTTCACCAGTTCCTCAAGTGCCCTTGAAGCCCCAAGAACACTTCTGGCTTCCAGCCAATGCCCCAAAAGCACAACGTCAATTAAGGTGGCGAGTTCCCAAAAGAAATCGGCGCCTACTGGCACAAAAACTGTTGCTGCCGAAAAGAAAAAGGCAACTGAAATCGCGGTGCTGATAAGCGTCATCATGCCGGGTTTTCTGGCTTGAATTTCCTGGGCTACCCCTGTTAGGAAGGGCCAGCCGCCATAAACGTAGATTACTGCTGCTAAAACAAGCAGGACATAGTTTTGGTAGGGTACAGTTAGGGTGTAGTTTAACCAGGTTTGGATGCTCTCTGACAAGGACAGAACAGGTATAGTTAGGGCGAGGCAGATCAAAAAGCGTGTTTTAAGTGGTTTGGTGTGCATGCTGTGGGTGGGCGTTTGATGCTTCATATTTGGCATGTCCATTTTCTGAGGCATGTCGTGTGTTCCGTGTTCCATTTAGAACGCTTCCTTTAATGTTATAAACCCTAACATTTTCGAATCTTGGTTGTTACATTAGATCAAGAAGGTGGATAAGTGCGCCGTTCAGAATAGATATCACCCAGATGACGAGTAAGGGGGTCATCCATTTTTTCTGTCTATAGCAAGTAAGTTTCGAAGCTCCCCTGCCAAGCCAAAGCCCGACAATCACGATGCCTAATACTTCTGCCGCTGTTCCCAACGCAATATGGGACCAAAACATAGCAGCACCAAACATTGAAAGTTCTTCTAGTTCGAGCAAACCTTCAGTGAAACCTGGGATCATCACTGAAATTATCAAAACAGTATGTAATATGAGGGCTAGCGTTGTGAAGTACCCATGCCGAATAAGGTTTTTGTTGTTGACTGGACCTTTGCGTCTCATCAATGGGAGACCTATCAGTAGCAAAAAAAGAATTATGATCTGAAAAACCAAACCAAGATTGCCGACGGGATCAAGGTCTACAAAAACTGACATATTTCTACCCTAATTAGAACGTGCCACGTTAGCCTCTATATACTTTGTCATTTGCGCATTCTGGCGAGAAATAATGCGGATAATACCTCTACTTGTATTCTCTGCGAATTAGCCAAGTTCATGTATCTAAGGACTTGCGCCGTAGTTAACCTTTGAATCAACAATAGACATCAAAATAAGCTCCCAACAATCGCACGCCAACCCGAAAAAGTTTTATTAAGAATTTTCTTCCTGATGGCACACTCCACGCCGCCGACTATGTTCCAGTATGCATCATTCCTTGCTTAAATTATAGTCGTATTTCAAGAGTGGCTAAAGTACATACTCCTAAATACTTATATTGCCTTTTCGCAGGCTTAATTTAAGGGATTTAGTGAACTTCAAAGACTCAGAGTTCTTGCTGGCGCTAATATTTGTCATAGCAACAGCCTTGCTTATGGTTCTTGCCTTCACGCATTTGATTAATGTAAGTTTCTTTGTTGGTCCACTTCGTTTCAGTCACTGGCTTGCCATTATTGGAACAAGCTACATAGCAATCGGCACCCCAGCATTCGTGGCCTTAAAGCGTTATTACCTTGGAAAATATAGGGGCCTTCTTAGGTTCCATATATTCGGCAACCTTCTATTCTTTACGCTAATTTCAGTTCATTTTGCGGGTCAACTTGGACGGTCGGTAGCGTTCTTTCCATCTTTGGGGACGGGTTTAGCTATCTATATTGCGTTGACTCTAGAAGTTATTTCGGGTTTCGCTGAACGATTTCCGCTAATGAAGCAAATTTCTCATAAAACTAACAAGTTTATTCACGCAAGTTTAGTTATGGTATTTTTCTTGGTGATAATTTTTCATGTTCTTATAACTTTAGGCATTCTCTAAGATCGGATTGGCACCAACTGTTTTTCTATGTGTGAGAACCATTATTTCTGACTGATCCATGCTGTGATTGGTTCTGTCATGTTTGTGCTTAAGAAATTTTGCATTTACGGTTCGAACAGAAAGAGCTCTTGACGGCGAACTATATTGATGTTGATTTTTACAATGAAATTTGCTTTTACTTTTATATAGTCTTTTAGCGTATTTTGCGGTACGGGACCCAAATTGACCGCCCAAAACGAAACATCAGACAGTCAGAGCTTAGCGCCAAATTACACTCCAATAGAGCTGGAGAAAGAAATCAGGGAATTCTGGGCAAAAAACCAGATACGCCAAAAACTAGAAGACCTACAGAACTCCCCCTCCATCAAGGGCAACCTCGGATACGTCGAGGGGCCACCTACACTAAACGGCATCCCCCACATCGGCCATGCTCGTGGGCGCATCATGAAAGACATCCGTTACCGCTGGAAAACCATGGAAGGCTACTACATGCCGTTTTGGGCTGGATGGGATTGCCAAGGCTTACCCGTTGAACTCGAAGTCGAAAAACTGCTTGGCGTCCGCAATAAGCGGGAATCCATCGAAAAATACGGGATGGAGCGCTTCATTGAGGAATGCAAAAAGGCGATTATGCGCTACCACGTGATGTGGCTGGAAGCCGACGGCAAACTCGGCATCGCAATAAACCAGGACAAAGCGTACTGGACCTACAAAGACAGCTACATCGAGCGCGAATGGCAAATCCTCAAACGCGCCTGGGAACAAGGGCTTCTCGAAGAAGGACACTATGTTGTTGCTTACTGCCCCGGTTGCCAAACCAGCCTATCCAGTGCTGAAGTCGGTTACGAGGGTAGCTACAAAGAAGTCGAAGACCCATCACTTTACTTCAAATTTAGAGTGGCAGGCACCCAAAACGAGTATTTCCTTGTGTGGACAACCATGCCCTTCACAATCATAACTGACACCATGCTCGCCGTACAACCCAATGCCCAATACGTCAAAGTAGAAGTCGGCGAAGAAATCTGGGTAATGGTACGGGAACGCGTTGAACCTGTGATGGCAGAGCTTGAAATCACCAAATACCAAATCAAAGAATCAATAGTGGGTAAAAGCCTCGAAGGCACAGCTTACGAGTACCCGCTCAAAGATATGATTCCTAAACAGGCGGAACTTGAAAGCAAGCATCCGCTTGTTCACCACGTCATCGGGGAAGACTTTGTTGACGTGAACACCGCGACTGGTGTCGTGCACCTTTCGCCAGGTAACGGTGAAGACGACTTCTGGGCAGCAAACCGCCGAGGCGTTCCAATCTATGCGCCCTACGATGACGAAGTTAAATTCACTAAAGACGCCGGTGCGTTCGTGGGTGTCTTCGCAAGGGATGCTGACATGCTTGTGGTTGAGGAACTCCGTAGCCGCAATGCGTTTGTGAAAGTAAAAAAAATAAGACATGAATACCCCACTTGCTGGCGCAGCCACCACAAACTCGTCTGGTTGGCTCGCAAAGAATACTTTTTGCGTACAGACAAAATCAACCAGAAAGTGCTTGAAGCAGCCGAAAAAGTCGAATACTACTATGAAGAGCCTAAAAACCGCTTCTTAGGATTCTTAAAAGAAGGCAAACCCTGGTGTATCAGCCGCGAACGCATCTGGGGCACCCCGCTTCCCATGTGGACCTGCCAGAAATGCCAAAGCAAACGCCTAATCGGAAGCAAACAAGAACTCATAGACAACGCTCAAGAGGAAGTTCCGGCGGATTTCGAATTGCATAAGCCGTGGGTTGACCGCGTCACGTTGAAATGTGAAAAATGCGGCGGCGTCATGCGCAGAGAAGACTTTGTGTTAGATACTTGGCACAACAGCGGCGCCTCGCCCCATGCGCGTTTCACTGACCAAGAAGAAGCAGAGTTTGTGCCCGCAGACTTCCTCACCGAGGGCATAGACCAAACCCGCGGATGGGCAAACTCGCTGCTGCTCGAAAACATCATTTTCACAGGTAAAGCTGTAGCACCGTACAAAGCGTTCCTCTTCCAAGGCTTAACCCAGGATTCGAAAGGGCGCAAAATGAGTAAAAGCCTCGGCAACGTCGTGGAAACCAACAAACTCCTTGAGAAAACCAGTGCGGACCTCTGCCGATTCTATATGATGCGCAAATGCAGCCCCGTGGACTTCATGAGCTTTGACATGCAGGAACTCACAAGACGCAGCTACCAAGTCCTATCCACGCTTTATCATTTGAGCAAGTTCTTTGTGCAAAACGCCACCTTCGACAAATTTACCCCGCAAAAATACAGCCTTGAGTGGGCTTTTGGCGCCGGCAAACTTCAATCCGCGGACCTTTGGTTACTATCAAAACTGCAGCAAAGAATCCAAGATTACACCAACAAGCTGGACCGATGCGAATTCAACGCTGCCGTAGCCGTGCTTGACGACTTCGTTATTGAAACGCTTAGCCGACTCTATGTGCCCATGATCCGCAAGGAACTCTGGACTGACGAGCCTGAAACGTTTGAGCGCCGCCAAACAATCTACGCCCTGCTCTATCACACTCTAAAAACGGTAACGTTACTGTTTAACCCCGTCACTCCATACCTCAGTGAAGCGCTTTACCAAAAAATATACCGCCAAATGGAGCCAACCCAGCCAGAGACCGTGAACTTAGCCGCATGGCCTACCCCCAACACGGAGATGCGCAACCCAACGCTGGAAGAACAGTTTGACACGTTGCTCAAAGTTGTCTCAATCTCTTTTGCCGCACGTCAACAGGGCAAACTCAAACGCCGCTGGCCCTTAAGTAAAGCGCTAATTGTGGCGCCGGAAAAGACGCTTAACGCAGTTAGGGGTCTTGAAGCATTATTCCTCGAGATGACAAATGTAAAATCCGCAGAATACTGCGTTGCCGTGCCCGAATCCGTGGGCGGCGAAAGCTGGGTTTCAAGCCAAGAAGATAATTCCACCGTGTTTGTGAGCGCTCAACGCGACGACAAATTGATGGGTGAAGGCATCATGCGTGACTTAGCACGCCGAGTGCAAGCCCTCCGCAAAGAGATGGGTTTCCTCTCAACCGACATCTTGGATTCAGCGCACATCGCAGAACTCGACGAGGAAAGCAAGACGTTACTGGAACCCTACTTGCAAGAAATGGCGAATCTCATCCGAACCAGAAAAGTGTACCTGCACGTAAACCGCAGTGAAGTCGAAGCGGATTGGCATGAATCTGAGCTTGACGGCAAAAAAATCTACCTAAACATCCACTGAGGCATCTGTCTTGGCGCAAACCAAAAACAACAACCACACATACAAATGCCCACACTGCGCCTGCATCTTTTTCGCCCAAGCAGACCTCGAGACGCACATGACACGTTTTGGCGCGTCAAAAATGCAGCATGACTACGATTACAAGAAGACGCATGGCAGACTTGAACATGGCTATGGTGACGAATAACCGTTGCGGATGGTAATCTGGCTTCTATTCATGTGACCGAAAGCTCTAAATCCATAGTCTAAGTCTTTCTGAACAACACGGGCCGGTAGATCAGTCTGGTATGATCGCCGCGTTCGCAACGCGGAAGCCGCGGGTTCAAATCCCGCTCGGTCCACTTTTGCACCCGCTCGCCCCCATTTTGAATCAGCCCAAACCTTAGCGGTTATTTTAGACCTTAAAAAGCAAGGAAAAGCCGAAGACACTTTAAATGGCTACAGCAGACGGCTAAGACACCTTGCAAAAAATACCGATATCAACAACCCAGAAACCGTAAAAGCCTACATCACAAGCCAACAATCAAGCAACGCAAACAAAGAAGCATACGCAAACGCCTACGACCATTTCGTTAAATTCTACGGTTTAAAATGGAAAAAACCATTTTTCACAAGAGAGGAAAGACTGCCTAACGTACCAACAACCGAACAAGTAAACACAATAATTCCAACCTTTACTAGAAAATACACCACAATATTTAGCATACTCAGAGACACGGGAT
>Ga0105102_10000649_pt1 | contig 10688 bp, 9 predicted proteins | sample PPLLaktember2015_FD_87032 | JGI IMG/M metagenome (GOLD analysis project Ga0105102, IMG submission 87032) | Freshwater sediment microbial communities from Prairie Pothole Lake near Jamestown, North Dakota, USA - PPLs Lake P7 Core (6) Depth... | ecosystem: Environmental > Aquatic > Freshwater >...
GTCAGAATGATGGTCTGTGTTACATCATTGAACTGAAAGAACTGTGGAATCTGGTATCCTTCGCAAACAGCGAGATTGCCTCTCAGTTCCGGATTTTTCTCAAAAATGATTTCCTGAGAAATTTTCATCTCCAGTTTTTCGGGATCCAGGGAATGAATCCCGTTTTCAAATGAATAAAACCAGATATTCTGAGGTGTGCAACCCAGAAATACGAGGGGATTACTTTGTTGTTTTCCGGTTTTTTTCCTGACCAACAGCCGGCCATCGGAAATATCATAAACAGATATCCGGTATTCATTGAATCCGGTAATCTGGGTCAGCCCTCTTCCGCCCTGTTTGGAGGTGGCCTGGAATACCGCTTCCAGCATGACCAGACAGGTTTTACCATCGTAATCGTAAATCCTCGCTTTTATGATATCATCTGCATCATCCTGCATCACAGACTTGTAGAAACAGGCGTTCATTACAAATACGGAAATAAGCAGAATACATCCTTTTTTCATAACCCGGAAGACTTCAAACGTTATTTTAGCAGCAGCATCTTCCTTATACAGGCAGACGGACCTGATGTGAATTCACAAAGGAGCAGTCCTGGAGGAAGGTTACCGGCTTCAAATTTCACCTCATACCTTCCGGGGGATCTGACTTCACTGACCAAAACAGCGATTTCCCTTCCCACCATATCAACGATTTTGATTGAAACAAATTCTTTTACCGTTACATGGAAACGGATCGTAGTTGTTGAACCAAACGGATTGGGGTAATTCAATAAAAGATCTTCCCCTTCCAGCCTGTCGTTCTGTACGATAATCCCGACCGCAGTGACAGTGAAATTCCCTGCATCCGACCATCCCCCATATCCTGCACTGTTTTTCGCTCTGACACGCCAATAGTACTTTGTATTAACCTCCAGTCCGGTAATGGTCAATGCAGTATCCAGCCTCGTGGAATCGCGTCGCACAATGTTAACAAACGACTGGTCTTTGCATAACTCAAGAAAATATTTTTCAGCCCCGGGTATTTGATTCCAGCGGAATGCCACGCTGCCGGCGGAAACATAACCGGAAGAGGCCAATATGGTTTTTCCGGGGACTTTGGATGGATCAATGATCTCAATATCCAGTGAAAAAGAACCATCGCTGTTTTTTACCACCCTGGAAAGAGAAATCTGGTTATCACGGTATCTCATCCCCGGTTTCAGGGCTATGTCCCGGAGATCGGGAACACTTCCCCAGCTATACGACAGATTGGGAGAAGGACTGGCATCGAGCAGTGCGGAGGAATATCCATCTGTCTGTAATATAACAACTCCCGATGTAATCGGTTGAATAGACGGATGGATCAGGGTTGAATCCCATTTATCCGGTTCTCTGACTTCAAGGAAATATCCCTTGTTTTTCCGGCCGGAAGCCGGGAATTCACTGTCTAAACTATTCCTGACTGACCAGGCATAGGGAATACGGATTTCCACCAACCTGAATCCGGAACTACGGTTTACCGGATAAATCCTGACCCTTTGAATTCCATATTCCGTCAGCTTAATACGGTTTTGGTTATCCGTCCATCCGAGCAGATCCCGGAAACAGCTATTCAGGGAGAACCCCCAATGGGCATCGCCCATCATGTCCATTTTATTCCCATATTCATGATTCAGGAAATCTTTATTTCCTGAAACTTCCGGTTCCCAGTAAAAGTGGTCTCCATTGGTACTGGAATTGGCATGTACCCAGATCCCCTGTGTATGAAACAGTTCATGCAGGAATACCCTTTGGAAGGTGGTCATTCCGGTGTAATTACTGTAAAAATATTCGCCGTCTGGTTTTACGCTCAGGGGCACGAAAATCTGACTCATCAACAGATCGGTGTAATGATTGCTGAAACCATTGGCTGGATTCCTCTGGTAAGGGCCAACGGCTAAAACCATTCTGAAAAAAGAAGGCAGGTTAACCGACTGGCCATTGATCTTCACCGTCAGACCGCTGTTCCGGCCAAAAGAACACCCTCCCCCGGGATTCCAGTCGTTATAGGCAATAAAGGCAAAATGGGTGTAATTGGAAAACTGGAAGCCGGGAATGGTAATGGTATTGATGGTCTTGTAAGCATCCATCTGGTAACCGTTTAAAGCATTTATCCCATCCTGGTGCGTAAAGGGTCCAAAAACCTCACCGGTGAAATTAAACTTGCCGTAGGACATGGTTTTTAGGTAACGTTGAATAAACCTGTTGGAGTCAAACAACTCCTTTGTGATTTCAGCGGAAGTGGGATAAAGATCCCGGATTTCCTTTTTCGTATCCGGAAAATCAATCAGGATAACCGCAACATGTGCATTTGTTTGAACCGGGTAATCGTTTCCCTTTTGAGGCTGGGCTGTCATCATCACCGGAAGCATCCATCCCAGTCCGATCATAAAAAGTATTAATTTCTTCTTCATGGTTTAGTTATTAGACCCGGGAATTTCAGAAAACATGAAACCTACAGGGTGTTCTTTAAAAATGCTACTTGTCAGAGTTTATTTAGATGCCTTAAATTACGAAAAACTTTAATAACTCCAAAATAATCTGCACCGTGAAATAATTTAAGGCAATGGTGAACACGGATAATGATCCGCTTACCAGCGTTATATTCTAAAAGTAATAATCAAAAAATGAAAATTTATCGAAAAAATAGTTCAAAAATTCAAGCCCTTTAAAAATGCAAAAGAATAACCTTTTTAAAATCTCGTCGAACCTGTCTCAAAAATTTGAGACTATCCCGGTTTTTGAGTATATTGTAATGGTTTCTTATTCAACAATAATTAACCATTCCTGACTTGGAAAATTTGATGTGCAAAAGACAAATTAATTAAAACCTGATATTATGAAAAAAATCATTTTAATGGTTATGCTGACTTGCATAATGGGTTTGGTTAACGGACAGGTTCCCCAGTCATTTAAATACCAGTCTGTTGTGCGTAATACTTCTGGTGACATATTGGCAAAAAAAACCGTAAGTTTTAAGATAAGTATTCTGGGTGGAAGTCCAACCGGATCAGTCATTTATAGTGAATCGCACGCCGGGAAAACGACCAATGCGTTTGGACTGGTTGATCTGGAGATCGGCAAAGGGACTCCGGTGACCGGAACCTTCTCCTCCATTTCCTGGGGAACGGACTCCTGGTATCTGAAAGTGGAAATAGACCCGGCAGGCGGGACATCCTATGCGGTTATGGGTACAAGCCAGCTGCTGAGTGTTCCGTTCGCCCTGTATGCCAAAGAGGTTCAGAACAAAGATGACGCAGATGCCGATCCGGTCAATGAACTTCAAAAAATCACACTCAGTGGCACGGTGCTTACACTGGACAAAAACGGTGGATCGGTCACCCTGCCTTCCTCAGGGGCAGGCGGTGACAACTGGGGAACTGACTATGTCCACACCGATGCCACCCTTTCAGGGCAGGGGACTACGGCTTCCCCGCTGAAGATCGCCCAACAGGCTGCAACCAGCGGGCAGGTGCTGAAATGGAACGGTACTGCATGGTCACCTGCTTCAGATGTATCAGGGGGCGGACTGGTACTTCCATATTCCGGTACTGCAGCATTTGCATCTGATCCTGTTTTTAGCATAACCAATTCTGGTAGCGGAAGTGGCATAAAAGGAAAGTCTAATGCAACATCAGGTGTATATTACGGAGTAATTGGCGAATCATCATCCACAAATGGTACAGGGGTATATGGTGGTGCACCCAACACCGGTGTGGAAGGAATCGCGCACTCCGGCGGAGGTACAGCTATTTATGGTTATGCTTATGCTGATAAAGGCACAAATTATGCTATTCGGGGTGTAACCAATTCATCAGACGGTTATGCAGGTTATTTTCATGGAGGAAAGGTACACATCAGCGGTAACACCGGATTGGGGATAACAAATCCTACTGCCAAACTGGATATTGACGGTCAGTTAAAAATCAGGGGAGGAACTCCCGGAGCCGGGAAAGTACTTACATCCGATACAGAAGGATTGGCTTCATGGCAAACACCTGCCGGAGGAGGTTTTGTTTTACCCTATTCAGGTACAGCATCAGCTGAAGGATATGTTTTTGAAGTTAAAAACAGCGGACCGGGAAACAGCATTAAAGGCGAATCCAGCTCCGGAACCGGAGTATTTGGATATGCACCTGCAACAGGGGCAGCGAATGTCGGCGTTTTCGGAGAATCCAGGTCCGCCTCTGGTGTGGGTACTTGGGGAAACAATACTGCAGCAACAGGCCAGGGGATTGGCGTCAGAGGGTCTGTTCAGTCAACAACCGGTTATTCAGGTTATTTTGAACGGGGACGCTTTTATATCGAAGGGAATACCGGTATCGGCACCTTAAATCCCGGAGCAAAACTCGAAGTTGCCGGGCAGGTGAAGATTACCGGGGGAACACCGGGAACCGGTAAAGTACTTACGTCTGATGCAAATGGTCTGGCCACCTGGCAGAACCCGGGAGGAGGACTTGTGTTACCTTATAATACCAGTGCGACTGTGGACGGGTCATCGGTTTTCAGAATTCAAAACAACGGCAACGGAGATGGCATTACCGGAGTATCCAATTCACCCAGCACAACTACTGTTTACAGTGGTGTAACAGGGTTGACAGCAAACAGCATCGGTTCGGGAGTTTCAGGCTATGCTTTGTTAAACACCGGACCGAGTAATGGTGTGTACGGAAACTCCCCCAGTTCTACGGGAAACGGAGTCTTTGGGATGGCAACTTCCTCTACAGGTACAGCGTGTGCGGTCAAAGGTGTGGTACTTTCAAACGATGGCTTTTCCGGTCATTTCCATGGAGGTAAGTTTTACATTCAGGGAAATACCGGCATAGGTACAACCTCTCCCTCCCAAAAACTTCATATCAAGGGCAACAGTGCAGGGAATGCGGTTCTGTTAATTGATCCCCTCAAATGGGAGGCTGCCGGCGATTACGGCGAACTGAGATTCGGGGACGCCAATCATTCCATCAGGGGTGAACATACCAAAGGGATGACTTTTAATGATGCAAATAAGTTCAATTTCACGGGCGGCAATGTCGGTATTGGTATGGATAATCCCGCAGCGAAACTGGATGTTTCAGCTTCCCAGGGCCCGAATATCATTATCCGTGATTCAGACGGAGGCTCCGGGCGGCCGGGCATCCAATTCGTCAATAATGACGTCCATTTTATCGGCAGCGATGACACCAGCACCGAAGTTTTCGGATTTTATTCCCGCTATGGTGACAGCAGAACAAATGCCGCAAGACTGAATGTTCACGGCCCTTCCTCCGGTAACTGGGGAAAATACATCAGTCTTACCTACGACGGAAACCACGGAAGGATCAGTACCGATGCGGGATACCTTGTCCTGGAACCGGCCGGACAAAGAGTCGGAGTCGGCACTGATGCCCCCACACAAAGTCTGGATGTCAACGGGACATTGCGTGTCAGGGGTATGACCACCGGCACCTCCGCAGGCACCGTGTACCGCACCGCCGACGGAACCCTGATCACCGGAGCATCAGATATCCGGCTAAAAGAAAATATTGAACCGATAGGAAACAGCCTGGAGAAAGTTCTGCAACTGAAAGGAGTAACTTTCACCTGGAAAAATGACCCTGAAAAAAGAAAAAATATCGGCTTCATCGCCCAGGATTTCGAAAAGGTCATCCCCGAACTGGTATTTACCAACGAAAACGACGGGTTCAAAGGGATCAATTATGCAGAAGTAACTGCCATTCTGGTGGAAGCCATCAGGGAACTGAAAACCGATAACGACCTTCTAAGGGATCAAAACAGTTCGTTATCTGGTGAAATTTCACAGGCAAATGAGAAAATACGAGGTCTGAATTCCAGATTGGAAAATATCGAAGCCATTCTCCACCGCTTTGCAGAAAAGTAAATTGTTTTCCGTAACTTTATTTGGTACTTTAAGATAATTACCATGGAAAAACGGCTTATGTTTTATAAACTTATTTTTCTGCTGGGAATTTTTCTGGCAGGTTGTACCAATATGAAAACCATCCAGCTGAATTCCATTCAGAAAACCAACCAGTTGCGACCGGGAATGACCTATGCCGAAGTAGAAGAAATACTGGGAAAACCAAAGTCATCCCAGGTTACCGGCGATCAGTGGATTGCCCGATGGAACCTTCAGGAAATGTGGAAGGGATATGTCCCGTATGACTTGGTATTCAAAGCTTCAGACCGTACTTTGGTATCCTGGACTGAAAACAAACAGGCTTTTGCCCAGAAACAGGAACAGTTAAAAGCCTTTGCAGATCAACTGGACAAGGTGGATACCGCGGGGGCAGGATCATCCGGAGGAGGGCCTTCGGCAAATTTCCAGAATGATCCCGACCTGATGAATTATTATGTTGGGTCATACTACAGTTTCAGTGCTGTCGGAGGAGGACAGACAGGTGGAACGGAAAGAAAACTTTCCCTCTGCCCTGGCGGGAAGTATTACTCCAACTCAGAATCGGGTTACAGCGGGCAGGCCGGACAACCGGGTGCCTGGGGCACTGCTTCCCAGGGTGGTGGCGGCGGAACCTGGAAAATTACCGGTTCCAAAACGGCAGGAACCATCGCGATGACCAGTGCTTCCGGAAAAACCACCACTTATAAATATGAATCGTGTGGAAACGGATGCTATTACTTCGGCAATATTAAATATGCCTATGCCGGTAAACCGGAATGCCGGTAAAATGAGGTATGGTTTTCAATAAGTTATAGGTTGATATTTCATGCTGAAAATCCAGAAATATCACAATATAATGTGATCTATATCACATTAATATTGTATGCATTGTAATACAAAATGATTTGATAACTGTATTTTTGTTTAATATACAAATCTTTAATTCAGGAAACGATGAAAACACAAACCCTTAGAAAATTATCCACTGTTTTACTACTGACCTTTGCACTGTTTTTTTTACAGTCGGCCAGGACTGCTGACATTCAGATTGAAATCCAGGTGAGTCCGAACGTGCTGAACCTGCTCAGCAAAAGCGAGGTAGTAACGGTCCATACCGATATTGCCTACGGAGCCGTGGTTGGTGCTACCGTTACCCTCAACGGTGTTCCAATTAACTGGTGGAAATCCGACGACCAGGGGAACTTCGTTGCCAAATTTATGTCGGGTGATGTCAAAGGATTGCCACTGAATCTCGGTGGATACAACACACTGGTTCTGACCGGAACTACCACAGGCGGTGGAACATTTACCGGCAGCGATGAAATCAAAGTGGTAAGCATTTTTCCGAAAAAATAAAAGCTACTGTTGAATTGGCAGGCAGATGATAAATTTGATTTTAAGATGATTTGCAATCATATTTAGGCTTGCAATTTATTATTTGTCCGCATTTGTCAGGGAGATAATTTCTCCTGAAATGACTTCGAACGTTTCAGCTATTGCTGTATAGGACTGGTTAAAAACACTCCTGCCCTGATCGGCAGCTTCACCTATTTCAGCCACCAGGGGAATTTGTCCGAGAAGCCGGGTATTGAATTCATCCGCAATTTTCTGACCACCTCCTTTGCCAAAAACAAAGTATTTTTCATCCGGATGGGAGGCCGGAGTGAACCACGACATATTTTCAATAATACCCAGAATTGGGACGTTCAGTTCAGGTTTGGTGAACATGCTGGCAGCGCGGCGCACATCGTCGAGCGCAATCTGCTGGGGAGTAGTCACAATGATGGCTCCGGCGAGATTCAACTGCTGCAGAATGGTAAGCTGGACATCGCCCGTTCCGGGAGGAAAATCGATGACCAGGAAATCAGTATCCCCGAATACGGTTTCATTGAAAAGCTGCATGATCAGTTTTGAAGCAAGCGGGCCACGCCAGATCAGGGGTTGTCCGGCCGGCATAAGAAAACCTACCGACATGATTTTCACACCAAATTTTTCAGGAGGCAAAATCATTTGTTTGTCTCCCAGGGCGCTAAACTCACAACGGGCATTTTCCAGTCCGAACATGTGAGGGATGGATGGGCCGTAAACATCGGCATCCACAATTGCAGCACTGAATCCATTACGCACCAGGGCAATGGCCAGGTTGGCTGCTACAGTTGATTTACCCACTCCACCTTTGCCGGAAGCTACAGCTATAATGTTTTTTACACCTTCCGGATGCACTTTTATAAATTCTTGATTCATAACTAATTAATATTTAATATACTACTCCAGATATTTTTTATTTCTCTGCTGATGACATGATCCGGGGCCCATTCGGTTATGCTTTTACCCTGAACCATGGCTTCGACCACCAGCTCTTCAAACGGCAGTTTCCCAACTACATCATATCCCTGCTCCCGGCACCACTCCTCAATGCGTACACTCATGGCAGGATTCAGGTCAAACTTGTTGATGATGATCCCGGCATTCCCTCCGGATTGTTTTACCAGTTCGACCGTCCGTCTCAGGTCATGCAATCCGGAAAGGGTAGGTTCCGTGACAATCATTATCTTGTCGACCCCGGTAATGGCAGATATGACAGGACATCCTATACCCGGCGGCCCATCGAGAATAATGGTGCTCAAATTATTTGAAACAGCAAGTTTTCTGGCTTTTTCACGAACCAGACTTACCAGCTTTCCCGAGTTTTCTTCACCGGGGGCTAACCGTCCGTAAACCATCATTCCATTACGGAATACCCCGGAATACATCCTGCTTTTATCGCTGTTCATCATGGTAATTGCCTGTAAAGGACATATCCAGGCACATAATTTACAACCATCACAAGATGTTTCTGAGATTTTAACTTTCCCATTGATGTAAGAAATCGCATCGAAACGGCAATAATCAATGCAAATTCCGCAGTTGCTGCACAGCGATTCATCTATTTCTGCCTTCTGCCCGGAAATAAATATTTCTTCCTCATCATGGGATGGATTAAACAGCAAAAAGAGATTTGCGGCATCCACATCGCAATCGGCCAGAACCAAATTTTCACCGAGTGTTGCAAATGCAGCACTGATGCTCGACTTGCCTGTCCCTCCCTTACCGCTGATGACTGCTATTTCCATCATGTTGTCTGATTTGGTTATACATGGCAATAAATCTTTCCTGCCACTCTATTATTTCAGCAGCAACAATTTTCCCTTTTGAATATAGTGAAGCCACCTGCCTGTCAAAAGGTATTTCCATTAGAAGAGGAAGATGCTCATCCCTGAGATAGGTATAGATATCCCGGTTGCCCATCCCTGCCCGGTTCACAATAACACCACATGGTTTCCCGATGGTGCGGAGTGTTTCGACGGATTGCTTCAGGTCACTGAGCCCGAAAGGAGTAGGCTCGGTCACCAGGATCACATAGTCTGCCCTGGACACCGTTTGTATAAAGGAGCAGGAGGTTCCCGGAGGTGCATCAAAAATGACTGTCCCATCATTACCGTCTTTCCTTATGGCAGACTTAATGACCGAAACCGGAGAATAGGCACCAACTTTCATCCTTGCCTCAACAATGGATGAACGACCGCTTACTGCCATGCGATTGACTTCACCCAGAGGAACATCTTTTTCTGTTATGGCACCAAAGGCACAGGCTACGGAACATGCCCCGCATCCGTGGCACAAATCTTCCATTACCCGGATCATTTTTGCCCCCGCTAACAGAAAAATGGCATTGTAATTGCAATAATCCCGGCATTTCCCGCAGAATGTGCATTTGTCGGTATCAATTACCGGGACTTTTTGTGTCACGTCGAACGATTTTACCATGGTCCCGTTAAAAAATAGCAAATCGTTGGGTTCTTCCGCATCACAATCCACCAGTGTAACCGGAAACCCGCCTTGTTCCAATGAATAGAAAAGGCTGGTCGATACCAGGGTTTTACCCGTCCCTCCTTTTCCGCTGGCCACAGCAATCTTCAAGTCAGAAACCTCCCCTGAAACGGTTTTGCCGTCCCATTCCCAATCCGCCTCTGCCTCTTCCGCCTCTTCCGCGTCCTAAGCCTCTGCCCGAAGAATTTTCAAGCGAATTTTCATTCGGCGTTTCATTGGCCGGTGAGTCTTGGTTTTTTTGCGCTGCATCGAAATTGGTGCACCGCCCCCTTTTCCAGCCCGTCATGGGACCTTGTCCCACTGGGCCTGTTTGATCCAAACCTGGCATAATACATAATTATTTAAGTGAAACGTAAATAAAAACAGCATTTGTTTTCTACCTTATTGCTGTTTAAGCATATCTAAGATCTGCCGGATGGTATTGGACTGATCCGGAACAGAAATTAACTGAATCTGCAACTGATCAAAAAGTGACTTGACCTTTGCCCCGAATTCACCCGAAACAACTTTTACCACTCCTTTTTCAGCCACCAGATTTACGGCAGAGACTCCAGCCCCTTCCATCTTTTCATTGTTTGGATTCGGAACGAAATTAGATTCCCCCGTAATGGTGTCACAAAAAGCAAAATAATTACAGCGCCCAAACCGGCGATCCACCAATGAATCGGGGGTGTCACCCGAAGATGTGATTACTACTTTCATGTTTGTTATGTTTTAATCAATGGTTGAATACGATAATATCTCCTGAAATCAACGCCACCTCCTCTTCAACCTCGCGCCACAATTTTCGCAGTTCACATGGCTGCAGGGCATCCCGAAGGCCACCGTTTTTTCATGACCACATGCAGGACATACACATAAATGGCCTTCCTGCACCTGTTTAACCCGCTGTTCCACCGGACGAA
>Ga0105102_10000651_pt1 | contig 10657 bp, 6 predicted proteins | sample PPLLaktember2015_FD_87032 | JGI IMG/M metagenome (GOLD analysis project Ga0105102, IMG submission 87032) | Freshwater sediment microbial communities from Prairie Pothole Lake near Jamestown, North Dakota, USA - PPLs Lake P7 Core (6) Depth... | ecosystem: Environmental > Aquatic > Freshwater >...
CCCTAAGGTTTTGCATTTTACCAGGGAGGTCATGCTTCAATCGGCTGACATTCTGAGGGCAGCTTATCCTGATGATTTTACCGCTTCCGATTTAGAAGTTCATATTGATGATCTGATTTCCCGTTTCAGGAATAAAGCATTGAAAGATACCATTTTCAGGGTAGGTTGTGATTTATACCGAAAATTAGGTCCGGAAGACCGTCTGATGGCTCCCATAAATGCAGCAATAAAGCTTCATAAACCTTTTGATTTAATCTTAAAAGTGGTTGAAGCTGCTATTTCATTCCGGGCAACAGATGAGTACGGAGACCATTTCCCTTCTGACAGGCTATTTTTCAAGGAATCAGAAAAAGGAGTTCAATACATTCTTGATACTATTTGCCAGATTGGAAAATAGGAATTTTAACAAAAAACAGACAACAACATGAAGTGGAGTAATTTTATTAGAGCAACAGCCAGTGGATTAGACGGGTTATTCATCTTTCCAGACATATTTTTTTGTCATCAGGTTGAGAAAACAGTTATAGATCGGGTATTGCCATCTTCGATAGGTCGAGGTTTTTCTATGGAAAAATTCTTAATTGTCAGAGGAATCGAAATCGTTCTTTTATTACTGATTAGCATATCGTTATTTGGTCAAAATAAGCTATCAGATTCAATATCTGTAAATAAAAATGTTTTTCCCAGCTATATGGAGTGTATTCCGCAACCAGTCTATGGCAATCGTATTGACGGTAAGCCAGGTCGCGAGATCATGATTCATTTCAAAGGGGCTAAACTTTTTGGCAAAGCGCAGATTGAAGTAAAAGTAAACAGAACAAAAGAAATCACTGAAATAATTCCAATGGCTGCTGGTGATTCTGTTTTCCACGTTTTGTTGCCCGCAAACATTGGGGTTAATCAGGAATCGCAAGTTGATCTGACACTTATTCAGGGAAATAAGAAATTGAAAAAGACCATAAAGATTCCCCCAATGCGTCACTGGAATGTTTACCTGTATAACCATTCACACGTGGACATTGGCTATACCAACACACAAAAAAATTGCGAAATCCTGCATAAAACCAACATTTTGGAAGGTATCAAACTTGCAGAGGCGACAAAGAATTATCCCGATGGCGCCCAATATCGCTGGAACCCCGAAGTTACCTGGCCTTTGGAGCGTCTGTGGCAATCCAATCCGGAAGAACGAGAGAATCTTCTGACGGCCATCCGCAACGGGCAGCTCTGTGTCGATGCCAATTACCTGAACCTGAATATCAGCGCCTGCTCTGACGAAGAACTTTTTCACGCTTTTAGTTTCAGCCGCGAAATGCAGAAGCTTACCGGAAAGCCAATGGATGTTTTCCAACAAATGGACATCCCTGGCATGTCGTGGGGATTGGTGCCTGTTCTGGCCCAGGAAGGTGTACGGTACATTATGTCGTGGCCCAATACCGAACGGGCAGGTAATGCCCACATAGGGATTAATCAGCAACCGTTCTGGTGGCTTGGCCCTGACGGGAAATCCAAAGTGCTCTTTTTTCAACCTGGAGGGTACGCCAACAGCGGAAGCATGGATAAGGGAATGACAACCGGCCGTCCCTGGTTCGGGCAGCGCGACCCTTCAAAGGTTCCTCCGGTCATTAAAACAGGCAGCGCCAATGTCGATTTTACCAAAAAACTTGTTGATCTGGAGAGTTCGAAATACAAATACGATTTTCTGGTACTCTCCTGGACTCTCTGGGATAATTGCCCGCTCGATGCCGATATTCCGGATGCTGTGAAAGCCTGGAACGAGAAATATGCCTATCCGCACATCACCATTGCCGGTGGGCATGAAATCATGGAAATGATCGATAAAAAATACGGCGACCAACTTCCGGTGGTGAAAGGAGATTATACCGAATACTGGACCGATGGACTCGGTACCGCCGCAGGCCTTACCGCCCTTAACCGAAATGCCAAGGAAAAACTCACCCAGGCCGAAACACTATGGACCATGCTGCGACCGGGCAAACCGGCACCCCGTGATGAGTTCAACGAAGCCTGGCGCTATATTGCCTTAGGTTCTGAACATACCTGGTGTGCCGAAAATACCACTGAACCCTTCTTCCAGGATGCCATCTGGAAGGTTAAACAAAGTTACTTTCATCAGGCCGACGATCGTTCGCAAACCCTGTTCGATGATGCGTTGGCACCTGTTACTGATAAATCGAATGGCGCACTCGGGCCGGCCGAAGGTCCTGCCAATGGAGGGATCGCTGTTTTTAATACCCATTCCTGGAAACATGGCGGACTGGTAACTCTTACCCCCTCCGAAAGCCGTCCGGGCAATCGGGTTGTTGATGAGCAAGGCAATGAGGTTCCTGCCCAACGCCTATCGACTGGAGAACTTGTCTTTTTATCTTCCGACGTTCCGGCCTTTGGGTCGCGTCACTATCGGGTGGTGAAAGGTGAACTTTCGAATTTCGACGGATGTAAGTTGAGTGGTACCACCCTCGAAAACCAGCAACTTCGTGTGATGATCGATCCTGTTACAGGGAACATTACTCAGTTGGTAAAACTCGCTAATGGACGCAACTATGCAGATGCAAAGGTAAATGGCGGACTCAATGCGTTTCGTTGGTTACCGGCCAATGTCGATGCCCCCAAAGCCGATTCGAGCATTGTTATCAGCACTGTTGAGGAAGGTCCACTGGTTGTTGAACTGAATGTAAAATCGAAAGGCGTGGGCTGTCGGTCGGTCAGTCGCAGCGTTCGCCTTGTTGCCGGGCAACCCTGGGCTGAGATCACCAACGTGGTTGATAAGCTGCCGCTTGTTGCCAAAGATGGTATCCATTTTGGCTTTGGCTTCGACATTCCGCAGGGAAAAACACGCGTTGATATTCCCTGGGGAATTATGGAAATGGAGAAAGACCAGTGGGTGCAGGGAAATCGCAACTGGATAGCCATGCAACGCTGGCTCGACATTTCCAACGATCAGGAAGGTGTTACCTGGTGTTCGCTTGATGCCCCTCTTTTCGAATATGGAAAAATGACAGCCAACATTTCGCTTAACTGGGGAGAAAAAGGGCCTTGGCTCACCAAACTCGAACCAAGTTCAACCATTTATTCCTGGGTGATGAATAACCATTGGCACACCAACTTCCCTTTAACGCAGGACGGGCCGGTTACTTTCCGGTATCGGGTTTATCCTCATGGCGCTTATGATGCTGCCGCCGCAAACCGGTTTGGTCTGGAGCAATCGCAGCCACTTGCCCATGTAGCAGCCAATATCGACCCAAAGATTACTCCCCTGATAGCTGTTGATAATGATCGGGTTTGTGTAACCATCCTCAAACCCGTTGGTAACGGCAAAGCCACCATTGTTCGTCTGCGTTCCCTCTCCGACAAACCGGAAACCGTGACATTTGCCTTCCCTGACGGAAAGGCAAAATCAATCCGCCTATGTTCGGTCAGTGAGGAGCCCGAAGGACCTACAATAGGAACAGTCAATTTGTTGCCCTTGGGTAGTGTTACGCTTAGCATCGAATTTTAATTTTTACTCAGCATATCATTAATACATGATAAAAGAATAAATAATTGAATAACAGAGAAATAGATATTAGCGCATTTATTTGAAGCCTTGAATGTCATTGCCATATAAGGGATTGTCACATCACTTAGTAAAAAAGATGAAATTGGATCAACGATCGCGAACGCCAATAAAAACGAACAATTTAGTAGCAATTGAAAATGTATAGCCTGTCCCGAGTATCGGGAAACACCATTTTTATAAAGCCCACTGGGAAGAGCTCGACCGGCTCATCGAAGCGGCATAAAAACAACGAAAGGAGGAAAATATGAGGATTAACATGCTAGTGAATGGAAGAAATATGCCCCCACAACTCAAAAAGTCGCAAATAATGGGGGAATACCCCCATGAGCAACTGCCGTAAAGAAGAATCAACGTGTGGAGTTAAACTAATTTGGCCACATATGAATCGCTTTTGCTCACACACCGGAATATTTTCGGTTCAAAAATTCAAATTAGATTTTTAAGTTATAATTACACAAAATTTTTATTATTATGAGGCACATTGCTATAGCACTGTTTTGTATTTGTTCAGTTTTAACATTATTTGGTCAAGAAACAGAAGGACAGAAGAAAGAACGTATGGCCTGGTGGGTAAACGATCGTTTCGGGATGTTTATTCACTGGGGATTATACTCTTTACCTGCCCGTCACGAATGGGTTAGAAATTATGAAAGGATAACCAACGAAGATTATCAAAAGTACTTCGACAATTTCAACCCCGACATGTACAACCCACGCGAATGGGCAAAAATGGCCAAAGCTGCAGGAATGAAGTATGCGGTAATTACCACCAAACATCACGAAGGGTTTTGCCTGTTCGATTCAAGATTTACTGACTACAAGTCAGTAAATACAGCCTGTGGGAAAGACCTTTTGAAAGAATGGGTGGAAGCCTTCCGTGCTGAAGGTTTAAAAATTGGTTTCTATTATAGTTTAATAGACTGGCACCATCCTGATTTTACTGTAGATAATATCCACCCCTTGCGAACAGATGATAAAGCAAAATTAGCAGAACTGAACAAAGGCCGCGAAATGTCCAAATACCGCGAGTATCTGCATAATCAGGTTCGCGAGTTACTAACCAACTATGGTAAAGTGGACTTGCTTTGGTTCGATTTTTCGTATCCTGGCGAAAATGGAAAGGGTTGTAATGACTGGGATTCTGAAAAGCTGATTAAAATGGTCCGTCAGTTGCAGCCGGGAATTTTGGTGAATGACCGTCTTGATTTAAAAGCAGATGAAAGTACATGGGATTTCACCACACCCGAACAGTTTAAAGTGGCAAAGTGGCCTGAAGTAAACGGGAAACAGGTTCCATGGGAAACTTGTCAGACTTTTAGTGGATCCTGGGGATATTACCGCGATGAGAAAACATGGAAAAGCACACAGCAACTGCTCGTTTTGTTAATTGAATCAGTTAGTAAGGGTGGAAATCTTTTGTTGAACGTAGGACCTACTGCCCGTGGAGTGTTCGACGAACGGGCTGAACAGGCCCTGAACAATATGGGGCAATGGATGAAATGGAACAACCGTTCGATTTATGGTTGTACACAGGCTCCTGCAGAGTTTAAAGTGCCTGAAAACAGTCTGCTTACCTACAATCCCAAGACGAATCGCCTGTATATTCATTTGTTAGACTACCCGTTGCAGAATTTTACTTTGCCTGCTTATGCAGGAAAAGTAAAATATGCGCAGTTCCTGCACGATGGTTCTGAAATCAAAATTACCCAACCTTCAGGTCATTGGGGAAGGGAAGCTTTAAAAGAAGGTGATTTAAATCTTCAGTTACCGGTAAATAAACCCAATGTTGAAATTCCAGTAATTGAACTGGTATTGGAATAGTTAAGAATAAAGAATTGCATTACATAGATAAATAATTATGACAACAAAACTAACAGTGGAGAATCAAATCAAAAGTGAACAACGACTTGTCTTAGGAGTTAAAACAGGTAAATGGATTTCAAAAGCGACAATGTATAGCATTGATAGACGAATTGGATTAGCCTTTATTTTACTTTTTACGACTATATCATCCTTTGCCCAGCAAATTGACTACACCACTTTTGTAGATCGATTTACCGGTACAGGTGGAAATGGAGGTATCGTGCCTGTTGCATCCATGCCCTTTGGAATGGTACAATTAGGTCCCGATACCCGTACGTGCAATACCGGCTATCATTACAATGACCAAACTTTGTTGGGATTTAGCCATGTTCATAAAAGTGGTGCCGGATGCAGTGATTTTCAGGATATACTATTTTTACCATTACCTGCAAATACGAATACTAATAGCATAAGCGAACTCAAACGGAAACAATTTACAGCGCCTCTTATTCATGAGGCTGAGTTGGCTGAGCCAGGTTATTATCAGGTAAAGCTATATGAAAATCAACTGAAGGTTGAACTGGCTTCAAGCTTGCGTTGTGGATTTCAACGATACACCTATCTGGGCGAAGGAGAGAAATCTCTGATCATAGATCTGGAACATGGCTCTGACTGTGGCTGCTCCATTGTTAAGGAACAAGATGTAGACACGATCATTGTTTCTTCCTTTGAACTTGTGGATAATAAGACTATCCGTGGAATGCGGGTATCCGGAGGTTTTGCTCCAGAACAGCATGTTTATTTCCATACCACCTTTTCACAATCGATAAAGAAGTGTATTTTATTTGTCAATAACCATAGGGTTGAAGATATTACCAGTGCGAAAGGTAAGAACATTAAGGCACTGTTGATCTTTGAAGGAACTCCGAATACCATTGAAATCAAAACCGGGATTTCCCCTGTAGATTTGGAAGGTGCACGGAAAAATCTCAAGGAAGATGCAATGAAGACTTTTGATGAGATAAGAAAAAATGCACACGACCAATGGAACCGGATACTAGGTATGATCAAGATAGACTCCAGGGATGAAAAAAAAACCCGTTTATTCTATACGGCCATGTTCAATGCAATGATGTATCCTATGTTATACTCCGATGTGGACAGCCGATTTCGCGGACCGGATCGGACTATCCATAAAACTGATGGTTATAAATATTATGGTGGAGTCATGGGATTCTGGGACACCTTCCGTGCAGCTTGCCCGTTACAGTCGGTATTGGTGCCGAAAGTAATGGAAGATTACGTGAAAACTTGTCTGGATCATTTCAAATATGCGGGCCAGTTACCAATCTGGACCCTGGCCGGTGTTGAAACCTATCAAATGATTGGTTTACCAGCCATGCCTTTTATCACGAATGCTTATCTGAATGGAATCAATGGTTTTAATACAAATTATGCAATGGAGGCTATGCGTGTCTCTGCAATGAAAGATACTTGTGGGTATTCCATGAATTATTTTGTTGGGCTTAAAAATTACAAGACCTATGGTTATGTACCCTGCAACCTTGAAATGGAATCGGTTGCACGTACGCTGGAATATGCCTATGCAGACCGCGCCATAGCCGAATTTGCCAAAGCAACTGGTCATCAAAAGGATTTCGATTATTTTTTTAAACGATCTCTTAATTATAAAAACGTTATCCAACCTTCGACTGGTTTTGCCAGGGGTAAAACCAGTGATGGAAAATGGAGAGAACCGTTTGATCCTTTACTTTCTGAACACCGAAGTGATGACTATTGTGAAGGAAATGCGTGGCAATGGAGTTTTTTTGTTCCGCATGATGTTACTGGTCTGGCAAATTACATGGGTGGAAAAAACAAAATGCTGGCTCGGATGGATTCACTTTTTACAATGAATTCAACAGTTGCGGGCAAACAGGCTTCAGGCGACATATCTGGCTTGATTGGGCAGTATGCGCAAGGTAATGAACCGAGTCATCATATAGTTTATATGTACAACGAATTGGGAGAACCCAAAAAGACCCAACGTTATGTGAATCAAATATTGACCACACTCTATGACACAATTCCTGAAGGAATTTGTGGTAATGAAGACACCGGGCAGATGAGTGCCTGGTATATTTTTAGTTCATTGGGATTTTACCCGATGGACCCAGTTTCAGGTAAGTACCAGTTGGGGGCTCCACTTTTTGATAAGGCCACAATACAATTACCATCAGGAAAGGCTTTTATTATCAAGGCAAACAACTTGTCTGAATCCAATATCTATGTGAAAAAAGTTACACTGAACGGCCAGAAATTAGACCGTACTTATATCACATTTAAAGAACTATTATATGGAGGTGAGCTTGTGTTTGATATGACTGGTAAAGACTAAAAACCAATCACAATGACATTAATAAAATCCATATCAGGCATTCGGGGAACTATAGGGGGCTCTGTGGGCGAAGGATTGAGTCCTCTGGATGTTGTCAAATACACGGCAGCCTATGCGCAGTGGGTCAAAGATCAGAATCCGGGACAACGCATAACCATTGTTGTAGGCCGTGATGCCCGTATCTCGGGTCCCATGGTTCAGTCGCTGGTAGTCGCCACCCTGTCGGGGATTGGCTGTAAGGTCATCGACCTTGGGCTGGCCACTACGCCCACTACCGAGATCGCTGTAAAAGAAGAGCAGGCCCAGGGAGGAATTATCCTAACGGCCAGCCATAATCCCAAAGAGTGGAATGCCTTAAAACTGCTGAACGGTGATGGCGAATTCCTGAGTGCAGCCGACGGAGCCCTTGTGCTGGCCATCGCAGAGAAAGAATCATACCGTTTTGCCGGTGTTGATGACCTGGGCGAGGTACTGGCCAAAGATTATACCGGTATTCATATTCAGCAAGTTGTTGATCTGGACCTAGTAGATGTTGACGCCATCCGCAAGGCCAACCTGACCGTTGCTATAGACTGTGTAAATTCAGTTGGTGGCCTGGTGCTTCCACTCCTGCTGGAAGCCTTAGGAGTAAAAAAAGTAGAAAAGCTGTATTGCGAACCCAACGGGCAGTTCCCGCATAACCCCGAGCCACTGCCCGAACACCTGACAGAAATATCCGCCCTGATCAAACGGGTAAAAGCCGATGTGGGCTTTGTGGTCGATCCGGATGTTGACCGGCTGGCCATTGTTTGTGAGAACGGAGAGATGTTCGGGGAAGAATATACGCTGGTATCCATTGCCGACTATATCCTGTCGCAAACTCCCGGGAACACGGTTTCCAACCTGAGCTCCACACGGGCCCTTCGCGAAGTGACCCGTCGGTACGGGATGAGTTACCAGGCCTCGGCCGTTGGCGAAGTGAATGTGGTGGAGAAAATGAAGGCAACAAATGCAGTTATCGGGGGCGAAGGCAATGGAGGGATTATTTATCCACCCAGCCATTATGGACGAGATGCATTGGTGGGCATTGCCCTTTTTCTGACCCAGTTGGCCCGGTCAGGGCAAAAGGTGAGTGAACTGCGTTCAGGCTACCCATCTTATTTCATGGCCAAGCAAAAAGTGGAACTTACCCCCGGAGTCGATGTGGATGCGATCCTGGAACAGGTGAGGAAGCAGTATTCCTCCTTTGAAGTAAACAGCATTGATGGGGTGAAGATCGACTTTCCGGACAAGTGGGCGCACCTTCGCAAATCCAATACTGAGCCCATCATCCGGATATACACCGAAGCCCCATCGATGGAGGAAGCCGGAGAGCTGGCCTCAGAAATCAGGGCCGTAATACAGCAATACACCTGCTTTTAAAAACAATTAAAACCAAGAAAGCAAATCAATGACGATAAAACCGACTTTGCTGGTCCTGGCAGCCGGAATGGGCAGCCGTTACGGAGGGCTCAAACAACTTGACGTAATGGGTCCGGGCAATGAAACCATTATGGATTACTCCATCTACGATGCCCTTCGGGCAGGATTTGGGCGGATAGTGTTTGTGATCAGGGACTATTTTTAGGAAGATTTCCGGTCCGTTTTTGCCGACCGTTTTGGTCCGGATGTTTCCATCGATTTTGTAAGCCAGGAATTGAATAAAATACCGCAAGGCTATTCGTACAGCCCCGAGAGGAGCAAACCCTGGGGTACAGCCCATGCCCTGATGATGGGCAAATACCTGATCAATGAACCCTTTGCGGTAATTAATGCGGATGATTTTTACGGCAGGGATGCATTTCGGGTGCTGGCTGATTTTTTGCGTGAATCCGTTGGGAAGAGTCACCAATACGGGATGGTGGGCTACCGGCTGTCTAATACCCTTTCGGAACAGGGAAGCGTTTCACGGGGGATCTGCCAGACCAACCCACAGGGCTATCTGACCGATGTGGAAGAACATCACCAGATCAGGCGCCAGGGAGATTCAATCACGGGGACAGATGTAAAAGGAGAGCTGAAGCATTTTGCAGACCAGACCTTTGTATCGATGAATATGTGGGGTTTTACCCCGGATATATTTGAAGAAGCGGAGATCTTGTTTAAAGAATTTCTTTTGACAGAAGGCCAGGAACTGAAATCAGAATTTTACATTCCCCGCCTGGTCAATGAGCTGATCACATCAGGCAAGGCGCGAACGAAACTGCTGCAATCCGAATCGCAGTGGTTTGGAGTGACCTACCGGGAAGACCGCCCACTGGTGGAGGAACGACTTCACCGCCTGATTTCGGAAGGAGAATATCCCCGTGAACTATGGACAACAAATCAGGATCAAGCCTGAACCAAACCAATTGAGATGGAAAAAATAAAATTAGTCTGCCAACAATTTTGCATAGCCGGAACCATAAACGAGATTAAGCCCTTTGGCGAAGGGCTGATCAATTCCTCGTACCGGGTAACCATGAAAGATAGCCCGGATGAGTATGTTCTTCAGAAGATAAACCACCACATCTTCCGGGATGTGGAGATGCTCCAGAACAACATATACCGGATCACCAGCCATATTCGCCGGAAGCTGGAAGAGAAAGGCGAAGCAGATATTGACCGGAAAGTCCTTACCCTGGTTGAAACGCTGGATGGTAAACTCTATAACTACGATTCGGAATCCTACTGGCGGATGACCGTTCTGATTCCCCAATCGAGAACCTTTCAGGAGGTTAATGCCGAAAATTCCTATTACGCGGGAAAAGCCTTTGGCCATTTCCAGTCCATGCTTGCCAAATTTAATGTTTGGATTTTTCCTGAACAAATAACGACAAACCCAATAGATTTCATTCAATCACAGCAAAACGGTTCGG
>Ga0105102_10000652_pt1 | contig 10641 bp, 3 predicted proteins | sample PPLLaktember2015_FD_87032 | JGI IMG/M metagenome (GOLD analysis project Ga0105102, IMG submission 87032) | Freshwater sediment microbial communities from Prairie Pothole Lake near Jamestown, North Dakota, USA - PPLs Lake P7 Core (6) Depth... | ecosystem: Environmental > Aquatic > Freshwater >...
GTGTTGTTTACGTCAACGGCACTCAGATCAGACTTAACGATTAAGGGTAAACAAATGTCAACCAGAGCCGATAGATACACTCAGCTTCAAAAGGTTCCAGATCTTTTTTCTGATTTTCTTACCGATTTAACGCCTCACCCTATCACTAGGGACGTGACTAAGTATCGCAATGATCAGGCGATAAGGCAGTCAATCAAGAATCTTATTCTGACTAACTACGGTGAGAGGCCATTTCAGCCAAACATAGGCTCGTCAGTGTATGGGTCACTGTTTGAGCCTAACGACGCATTCTTAGAAGAAGACATAGAATACAAGATAGCAAGAACAATTGAATCAAACGAGCCTAGAGCCAGCCTAATAAATGTAGACGTACTAACATCACCTGATGAGAATACTATAACAATAAACATTGTATTTTCTATTATAAATAGTACCGAACCTCAAAGTCTAGATGTAGTCCTAAGAAGAGTGCGATAAATGGCAGCAAATAACTCTATAAGTCTGGTTAGTTTAGACTTTGACACTTTAAAAAGTCAGCTTAAGACTTATCTAAAGTCACAGTCTCAGTTTTCTGACTATGATTTTGACGGATCAAACATGTCCGTCCTTCTTGACATTCTGACGTATAACACTCATCTCAATGCATTCTACCTCAACATGGTAGCATCTGAGATGTTTCTGGACTCAGCGCAGCTTCGCAATTCTGTTATTTCTATTGCAAAGTCACTAAACTATACTCCAAGATCTACAAAATCATCAAGAGCATTAATAAATCTTAGCTTTCCTCAATCTGGCTTACAATCATTTTCGATACCAGAGGCAACAAGATTTACTGGTAAAAACTCTAGAGGTTCATATCAGTTTATAACTGATGAATCAATGGTTCTTTATCCAGCAAATGGGTTCTTTACTGTAAGTAATGTTGCAATTTACGAAGGTACTTTAACAAATGATGTTTTTGTGGTTAACTATGCTGTAGAAAATCAAAGGTTCATTTTAACCAACGAAACCATAGATACTGATTCGTTAAAGGTACTAGTTTCTGAGGATAATGGTCAAACAAATACTTTATTCACAAAGTCAACAACAATTTATGATGTAAATGCAAATAGCGCTGTATTCTTTGTTCAGGCAACAGAGGACACAAAGTACGAGGTTGTCTTTGGTGATGGTGTTTTAGGTAGAAGACCTAAGGACAGCGCAATAATATATTGCTCATATAGAAATACCAGTGGTGCTGATGGTAATGAGGCAACAAACTTCATTCTTAACGATAACCTAGGTGCTATTAATGGCTATGGTTCGGCAATCATACCCACCATTACCGTATTATCAGCAGGATTTGGTGGCGGTGAAGCAGAGACAATAGAGGAAATAAGATATAGAGCGCCTCGTTATTTTCAAGCTCAAGAAAGAGCAATAACAACGAACGACTATACTACAATCATCACCCAACAGTTTCAATACATTAAGAATGCATATGTTTACGGTGGAGACCAGAACGGATCGTTTCAGTTCGGTAAGGTGTTTATTGCGCCAATAACATTTACCGGTGAGCTAACATCTAGAGCAGAAAAAACTGAGATAGAGGCATTTTTAAAGCCAAGATCAACAATTGGAATAACACCAGTTGTTGTTGATCCTGATTATCTGTATGTCGGAGTTGAAAGTGAGGTTGTTTATAATGCTGCTGTAACATCACTGTCTGCAACAGATATCCAGAGTAAGGTAAAGCAGTCTATTGATCAGTACAATACAGATCAGTTAACAGATTTTAACACAGAGTTCAAAACATCAAGATTTGAAGCTGCAATAGATGATAGTGATCCTTCTATCAGCAGTAATGATACAAATATTGTTCTCAGAAAGTTCTTTAGGTCTGAGCCGTTTATAAGAACATCGCCTGTTATCACTTATAGAAATCAAATAGTACCGGGTACATTACTATCATCTACGTTTGTAGTGGGTGGCAGAAGGTATCAATACACGGATTACAATCCTAACAATAACACGTTTGTTGTAACTCAACTAAATAATAACGCTGTGATCACGAATACAACAAATATAATATATCTAAAAGATGTTACAAATCCTGGGTTTATAAGCTATCAACCAGCAGGAACTATAGACTATGAAACAGGAACTGTATCTGCAAATGCAATAACACCAACATCATTTGATGGTAATGAAGGCATAAGTTTTACTGCTAGACCTATAGCTGAAAATGTTTTATCTAGTGAAAATGACGTGATAGTAATTGATCCTGAAAACATCGTTGTTGTAGTTAGACAAATATGAGTTCAATAGAAAAATATATTTCACCGTTTATAGCGCAACAGTTTCCTGCTTTTTATAAAGAGCAAGGACCGAACTTTATTGCCTTTGTAAAGGCATATTATGAGTGGCTAGAACAATCAAATAATGTGTTGAACCATTCAAGATCAGTTCTTGAGTACATTGACATTGATACTACCGCAGATCGGTTTATACAGGATTTTAAGTATCAGTATGTTCAGTCCTTACCTGATACTGCGGTCGTTGATGAGAGACTTTTACAAAAGCACATACTTGATCTCTATCGAGCCAAAGGTTCACCAAGAGCAATAGAACTTTTATTCAGAATAGCTTTTGGTGAAGATATTGAGCTGTATGTTCCTAGTGAGTTCATATTCAAGCCATCAGATAACACGTGGACAGTACCTACTTATCTTGAAGTAACATCCATACCAGAGTTAAATCAACTAGTAGGTCACACCATTACAAATGCAGATGGTTCTGCTCGTGCAATTGTTGAAAACTATTCAAAGCGCATTATTAATGGCAGAACGGTCAGTTCACTAGAGATTTCAGATCTAATCGGCACATTTAAGAATGGTGATAGGATTTTTCCTGTTAACCTATCATTATATTCTGTTGAAAACTCACCTATTGTACTTGGATCACTACTGGCAATAGCCGTTAATAGCGGCGGTCAAAACTTTAACGTTGGTGATTTATTAGACGTAAGTGGTTCTGGTATCGGAGCCAAAGCAAAGGTTGTGTCTGTAACCTCGGACTTTTCGGGTGCTGTTGATTTTATCTTGGCCAAAGGTGGGTCTGGTTATACAACAAATTCCGTTGTTACTGTTAAATCAACACTGAACCTAAGAATAAGTAATCCTTCTTCTGACTTCACGATCGGTGAAACCGTCACCTCAAGTAATACTGGTGCAAACGGTACAGTTACATTTGCAAACACTTCTATATTGCAACTTATAGATTTTGGTACGCTAACATTTAATGAAGGTGATACGATTCTAGGGTCAATATCATCATCAAATGCTGTTGTAACTCGTGCTCTTGGCGGTGCAGGTGAAAATGCTACATTTAAGATAGGCTCAATTGTTAATAAGGAAATCATTAGTTATAGCTTAGAAGTTATAGATTCATACCTCAGCACAGAGTTGGATTCAACAGGATCCAATACATTTAGTCTTGAAGTATCATCTATATCTGGTACATTTAATATTGGTGATACAGTACAGAGTAGCGCAAACTCAGTTCTTCTTGAAGGAAGCCCAACATCCAATGTTAACGTTCAGGAAAATGAAGAGCTTAGCAATAGTAGCCTTGGTATTTCGGGGCTATATGTTTACCGTTCAGATGAGTCATTAATATGGGTTACAGGTACTGACGCTAATATCCAAAATGCAAATATAGTATCTGGCGTAATATTGGTAGCAAATACATCTAATGCAGAGTTTCAGATCTCAACTGTGTATGCTAAAGAAACAGTTGTAGGAAACGGTATTGTTGAAATAGCCAATAGCACCCATATTAATCTATCAAATGTAAACGGTTATTTTGTTACAACATCATCATTGGTTGATAGTAATACCGCTGCTACGGCTACCATTGATAACGTGATTCGTTTAACTGATTGGAGTTTTTCAAACTCTTCGGTTTTAATAGACAACCTAGATTCAGTTATTAGTGACAGCTTACCAGAAATAAGCATTGAAGTTGGATCAATAGGATCACTTACAGCTATCAATCCAGGATCAGGTTATACAACAAAACCATACATAAATGTTAAGGAACCTCTTGTTGTATCGCTTAATCTATATGACATTGATGGCACGATCAAAGGCAACAATGCAATCATTGATTCTCAAATAACTTCTGCGGAAGGATCCGTTTCGTCTGTTGAAGTTATAGATTCAGGTTTTGGGTATTTTGACAATGAATCAGTAACACTATCTAATCCAGATAACACATCAATCATCAATGGAAGTACAATAGTTTATGGGTTGGGTAAAGGTTCTGGTAAGTGGTTAAATAGAAAAAGTTTTCCAAGTGATATAACAAAAATACAAGATAGTTTCTTTTATCAAAACTATTCCTATGAGATTATTGCAAATAGAATGCTCAGTTCATATGAAACATTGGTAAGAAATCTTGTTCATCCAACAGGTGTTGCTCTATTTGGTCGTTACAGATCATCGACATATATAGTAGATGATCTAGATACAGTAGAACAATCGTCAATACAACAGCAGTAGTGGTGCAAAACGAATGACATCCTTACTTACAGTTAATCACTACATCGATGAGGTCAATAACTTCATCAATAGAGTTGAGAGTACAAATACATCCTATTATATCTATACTGCTAGACCATATCCATGGGCTAACTCATCTGGTGGCAACGATGATTCCGCCATTCAAGTTGTAAACACGTCTGTTACACAAATAGAACTTGATCTATATAATGAACTGAGTTATGGTAAGTTAATTGCACCTGCTGATATTAATCATGTTGCACCCAGATATAACTGGGTTAGTAATACAGTATATGCTCAGTACGATCAAAATGATTCGGCCCTTTATGGAAAGAACTTTTATGTTGTAACATCCGATTCAGGTGAGCAATACAACGTTTATAAGTGCATAGATAATGCTGGAGGCGCACCATCGTTGGTGAAGCCAACATTACAAACAACATACGGAACTTTTGAAACTGGTGATGGCTATACATGGAAATACATGTATACTATTGATCCTACAGCAAACACCAAGTTTACATCCACCAACTTTATTCCTGTAACACCAAATACGCAGGTTCAGGGTAACGCAACAATCGGCACTATCGATGTTATAAGAATCAGTAACGGCGGAACAGGTTATTCTGTTTACGAAACTGGCACGATAGCGGCAATTGTAGACACATTAAACATAAAACTACCAAACACATCATCATCGGTTGATGGTCATTACGTCAAGTCATCCGTTTACTTAAAGTCAGGTTTTGGTGCAGGACAAGTCAGAGAAATTGTCGGTTATGATGGCACAACCAAAAATGCAACAATCTCAGAACCAATCGAAACCTTTATTAGACTTGATTTTTCAAATAACACACTCATTACAGGTGGTGAGGTTGGTGAAACAGTAAGACAAGAAATTGATACATTAAACTATACGCTAGGCGTTGGTTATTTTAGTGCCGGTGCAAACGTTGTACAATCAGGCACAGGTGTTGCTGGAACTGTATTAACTGCAAACAATACAGCACTAAAGGTTTCAAAGTTTGATAAGGATCAAGATTTTACCGCCGGGTTGGCGATCCGTGATCTTTCAGATACAGGTTCATTAAAGACCGATAAAGTAAATATCTCCAATAACTCTGGTATTGGTTTATCAATAATTGTAACATCTGGTTCTGGTTATACGGCAAATGCAAATGTGTCCATTGCATCAAGCAGTGGTAATGGTGCCGTTGCAGTCGCCCAATCAAACTCAACCGGTAAAATAGAAACTATAGTAATCTCAAATACAGGTAGCGGTTATCTCTCGGAACCTACGGTTGAAATCACTCAACCAACAGCACAAACATTTAACTCAAATACTGATGTGACTGGTGGCACTGGTGAAGGCTCAAACAACGTTATAAGTTTGGCTACTGCAAATGTTTATGTCGTTGGCGATCAAATCAGATATACAGTCTCGGCTGGTAACACAGCAATAAGTGGCCTACAAAATAATACAGTATACTACATTCAGTTTTCCAACTCTACTGTAATAGCCCTTTCAAACTCTGCAAATACATCAGCAGGAAATAGAATAGCACTAACAAAAGGTGTTACAGAGAGTGGTCACACAATTCAAGGAACTAGGGCAACAGCAAGACTGTTTCCAACAAGCATGTATGCCGTAAATACCTCGGCTGGTGCCATTCTTGGAACTGAGTATAGCAATGGTGATTTTATTAGAGTAGGTGAAAACGCAAATACAAATATTAGAAGAATCGAATCTGTAAACTCAACAGTTGTTATTGTTGACAGACCTTTCTCATCAACAATTACAAGCGCAAATACCTATAAGTTAACCATTGCAATGATTCCCGATACAATACAGACTGATATTGCAAACGGAGTCATTTCAAATACAAATCTCAATACCACAAGATTAACAATATCAAATACATCAGTTATTGGTGGTTCTTATATTTTGGGTGAGAGAGTTGAGCTTGTAACCGAATCCAACACATCACTGAATGCTAACGGTATAGTTGCATTTACAAACACCTCAACAATCTTTATATCTGGTATCAATGGCACTTGGTATAGCGGACCGAAGGTAAGAGGTTCTTCCTCGGGTCTTGTAAGTGATGTGGTCTCAGTTACAAGCAGCCCAAATATCACGCTTAAAAATCCAACGGGTACATTTATGCTAGGCCAGTTGGTTGATTTCAGATCATCTACTGGTTCAAACACAGGAATAGCAAACGTTATTTCTGTAACAAACCTAACTGAAAACTCAATAGATTATCAAATAGGTCCTACTGTAAAGATTACAGGTGACGGTAACGGAGCAATCGCGGTTGCAGTTGTAAACACCGCTGTAGGTCTTTCAAACGCAATTTCATCAATTCAGGTTGTTAATACAGGTTCAGCATACACGCAAGCAAATATTAGTGTATATTCAAATACCTTGTATGGTTCTGGTGCGAGTGTCCTTCCTGTAATATCACCATTGGAAGGTCATGGTGCAAATCCTGTAACCGAACTTGGCGCAAGATATGCCGGTATATCAGTTAAGTTTGATACAACATCAAACGAAAACTGGTATCTACCGTCAAATATTCAGTTTAGAAAAGTAGGTATTCTCAAGGACCCATCATTTGCAAATGTAACTATACAAACCCAGAATTATACGAATATTAATCTAACATTGGCAAATACATCTGGATCGTGGGTTAATAATGAGGTAGTTTTACAAAGCACAACTAATGCTACCGGCATTGTTATCACTGGTAACACGACATTATTAAAGTTAAAAGATGTAAAAGGCACATTTGCTTCATCAAATACAATTGCTGGACTCACCTCAGGTGCAACAGCAAACGTATCTGCAACAAGTAATGTTACCTTTACAGCAAATGAAATGGTTGAGCAGGAAAGTACTGGCGCCAAAGCAATCGTTGTTTCGGCACTTTCAAACTCTACGATATATCTAGCAAACGTAACTGGTCAAATGGCAAATGGCGCAACACTAAGAGGCGCAACATCAAATGCCGTTGCAACAGTCAGTTCAATAAAAAGCCCAGACGACACAAAGGATCTAACAACAACATTTGCAGATAGATTTAATCAAACATCTCGTATAACACTTGGTTCAAATACGGGAGCATTTACACAGTTTGAAACAATCACACAAGCAAATACAAGTGCATCTGCAATAGTAGTTAACACAACTTATGACATTGATTTGCAAGTAAATGCTGTTTCCGGCACATTTACGGTAGGCGATAATATCATAAACTCAAATACATCTGCCAACGCAAAGTGTATATTTGCAAACTCTACGTATATTAAACTAACAGCAGTAAGTAATACGTCATTGTTTACTTCAAACAACGAGATAAATAATGGTTTAGGATCTACTGCAATCATTCAAAATATCTATTCTGTAATAACAGTCACTGACGTAACAAAGGTTGCAAAGTTTGTCCCAAATGCTGGTGATATAACTGGTAATCAATCAGGGTCTGTAGCTACAGTTAATCTGGTACAAAATCCTGATCTTTTCCGTGAGTCAGGTAAAGTGATGTATGTTCAAACCTTGGATAATGTTATTACTCGTACTCTAAATACAACAGAAGAAATTAGACTAGTGATAAAGTTCTAACAGAGGGTCGACCCGAATGCCTTTAGAGACAAACTTCAACGCAGCACCATATTTTGATGACTATGACGTAAATAAAAACTTTTACCGGGTTTTGTTTAAGCCTGCTGTTGCTGTTCAAGCGCGAGAGCTAACACAACTACAAACAATTCTCCAGGACCAGATTGATAAGTTTGGTCGTCATATTTTTAAGGATGGTTCCGTAGTAGAAGGTTGCACTCTCAACTTTGACGATAGATACAGTTATATTAAGGTAATTGACACCTCAACAAATGGTCAACCAATAACAGTAACCGATTATATCGGTAACAAGGTAGTATCATCAGCAAATCTACAAGCTGTAATCGTCAACGCAGTACGCGGTTTGGAGTCAAGCGATCCCGATTTAAATACCCTATATGTCCGTTATCTAAACTCAACAAACTACGCAAATGGTTCTCAACAAAAAACGTTTGACCCAGACGAAAACATTTCAATCGTAACGACAGATAATGTAAATCTAGCAAATCTTGTTGTTGCCAATGCAGCATACACTCCAGTTGGTTCTGGTTATGCAGTATCTATCGGTGAAGGTACTATTTTTAAGAATGGTTTCTTTGTTCGTGTCGATCCTCAAACCCTTGTAGTGTCAAAATATAGTAACAATGCAGGTAATGTTGCTGTAGGCTTTACGCTAAGTGAAACCATTGTTTCCGCCGACAGTGATTCAACTCTATACGATAATGCACTTGGCTCAAGCAACTTCAATGCGCCAGGGGCAAGTCGCCTCAAGCTAACTGCTAACTTGGTTGTTAGAGACACTACTGTATCTAATTCCTCTAACTTTTTCACAGTTATTGATTTTAAGGATGGCAAGCCAGTTGTTAAGCTTGTTGATCCTCAGTACTCAATTCTTGGTGCAGAGATTGCAAAAAGAACATATGAGGAATCTGGAAACTATATTGTAAGCCCATTTGAACTATCAGTAACATCAAACACAACAAACGCAAATAACCTTGTTCTTGAAATAAGCAAGGGAACAGGTTATGTTCAGGGATACAGGGTAGAGTATTCTGAAAGTGTTAGAGAAACAGTTCGCAAAGGAACTGACACTGTATATTTCCCAACTCAGATCATAACAGCAAACTATGGTAACTACGTTATTGTAAACGAGTTCTGCGGTGTATTTGATATCAATAATCTAGATGATGTAGGTCTATATGCCACCGCTTCTGCTCACGTAACTGCTGGTGACTATAGTCCATCAGGTCCAGCACCTACAACACTGATAGGTACTGCCAAAATCAGAGGTGTTGAATACGATTCTGGCATTCCAGGAACACCAAGTTGCCAATACAGAATGTATCTCTTTGATGTAAAGATTACTGCAGGTGGATATAGCTTTGCTGACGTAAGATCAATCTATGCAACTGACGGATCAAGTGTTACAGGATATGCTGATCCTGTTCTTGTTGATGGTTCTGCTGTTCTTAGAGAAACTGCAGCACCAGAGGTTGTGTTCAGTCTTGGAAGAAATGCAATCCAGACAATCAATACAGCTGCAACATCATTTTTCTACAAGACAAAGACAACAAGAACTTTCCAGGCAAATGGTACCGCAACACTTACACCACCAACGTCACACCCAGGTGGCACTGACACCATTGCATTAACTGGCTCACTTTCCGAGGCAAACGAACTTAGATTTATTGTTGTAGCAAATACATCAGCAAATGCAGTCAATGTTTCAGCCGTATCTGTGTCTGTCAATACATCGTCACCTAACGTTAGTGGCAACGCCAGCTTTACATCAAACTTTGAGGTCGGTGATTACTTTGCCGTAGGTAACTCTTCTGTTTTTGATGTAAGACGAGTTGTTTCGATAACAAACACAACACACCTTGTAGCAAACTCTAACTTTGGTCAAACAAATACGGCATTTAATATCGCCAGACACTTCCCAGCAGGCGTTGCAGTACCGTTTACCAGAACTGACTCTGCAAATGTTGTTGTAGCCTCGGATGGTTCATCTGCAACATTTAATCTAGGAACAAATCTAGCCTCAACATTTGTTGCATCCATTTACTACGATGTTTTCAGAACAGGCGCCGTTGAGGCCGCCAAGGATATCAATAAGAACAGATTTGTTAAGATTCAGGCAAATACACACCCAACAGGTAGTCAGGGACCGTGGTGCCTTGGTCATGCAGACGTTACCAAGATAAGAGCCGTATATCAAGGTACGACATACGCAAACACGAATCCTGAGCTATCAAGATTCTTTACTCTAGACTCTGGTCAGAGAGGTGGTCTGTATGGACTTGCATTTCTATCAATAAAGCCAGGCAGCGGTCACACTGTTGGCGCGAACGATAGGCTCCTGGTAGAGTTTGACCACTTTACGCCAGATTATTCTGGTGGCATTGGTTACTTCTCAGCAAGATCATATCCTATTGATGATGCAAATACAGCAAATACCACTGCAATAACAACTCAGGA